>Ga0302215_10000188_pt1 | contig 46663 bp, 43 predicted proteins | sample II_Fen_N3_1_FD_194580 | JGI IMG/M metagenome (GOLD analysis project Ga0302215, IMG submission 194580) | Peat permafrost microbial communities from Stordalen Mire near Abisko, Sweden - II_Fen_N3_1 | ecosystem: Environmental > Terrestrial > Soil > Wetlands > Permafrost | place: Sweden: Abisko... | reverse complement strand
AATTCTATTACAAGGGATAGAAAACCAATTTTCACTAGATCAATTTCTTTTAAAAAGTTAATTGTTAGACAGTCTGATGCACGGTGCTGTGAGAGGACGGGAGTTAATCACTCCCTCCTACTCGATTGTGTCAGGAATGGTACGAATCTCGCTGGTGAAACCTAAAAAAAATTAAGTGAACGAAACATCGTAATATTGTTTAAAAATCAGGAGGTATCTTTTGGATAAGATTAAGAGAATAGAAGAGTTAGTCAATAAATTAAATGAAGCATCAGAATTATATTACAATGGTCAAGATGAAATTATGTCAAACTATGAATGGGATTCTATGTTTGATGAACTGACAGATCTGGAAACAGAAACTGGATATATCTTACCGAATAGTCCAACGCAAAATGCAGGCAATGAAGAAAGTAAGGGAGAAAAAGAACAGCATGAATTTCCTGCTCTTTCATTGGCGAAATCAAAGAGGGTTACTGAAATACAGAAGTGGGCTGAAAATAGATCTATCTGGATTTCTTGGAAGTTAGATGGATTAACATTAGTTCTAACATATGATAGAGGTGAACTTACTAAAATCCTAACAAGAGGAAGTGGTATAGTCGGAACTAATATAACCTTTATGAAAAATGCTATTAAAGGATTTCCTTTAAAAATCAAGTATAAAGGTCATATGGTTGTTCGCGGTGAAGCTACAATCTCTTATACGGATTTTAATTTAATTAATGATACAATAGAGGATGATAACGATAAGTATTCAAATCCTCGTAATCTAGCATCTGGAACACTAGGACTGGATGATGTAGAAAAAGTCAAAGAAAGATATGTTCGTTTTCATGCCTTTACCTTGGTATATATTGCAGAGGATATTATATCTTGGGGTGCTAGAATGGACTATCTTGAAAAAGAGGGTTTTTCTGTTGTCGATCGAGAGGCTACCACTGTTGATGGTCTACCGGATGCTATCGATAGATGGACGAAAAAAGTTGAAACAGGAGAAATGGATATTCCCGTAGATGGTTTGGTGATTTGTTATGATGATACAGAATATGCAGCATCTGGAAGTGTAACTGGACATCATGCAACTAGAGCGGGGTACGCTTTCAAATGGCAGGATGTATCTGCAGAAACAGAGCTTGAGTATATTGAATGGTCATGTGCTGCTTCAACAATATCTCCCGTGGCAGTATTTAAACCGGTTCAGCTGGAAGGAACTACTGTAACCAGAGCTTCATTGTGTAACATTAGTGAGATGGAGCGGTTAGGTATTGGGAAAACATGCATTCTTGAAATTATCAAGGCAAATAAGATTATTCCGAAATGTGTTTCAGTAAAAAAATCAGAGGGCCAACTTGATATTCCTAACCAATGTCCAGTATGTCATGCAGAGACAGAGATAAGAATAAGTCCTAAGAGCAATACCAAGACCTTACATTGTACAAATCCGGATTGTACTGCGAAACACGTTAAAAGATTTACCCGTTTTGTAAGTAAGGCAGGAATGGATATCGATGGTTTATCCATCCAGACAATATTAAAATTCATCAACGAAGGCTTTATATCAACATATGCAGATATCTATCATCTTAAAGAACATATGGATGTAATTGAAATGATGGAGGGTTATGGTAAGAAATCATGCGATAACATGGTGAAGGCTATCGAAAAAAGCAGAACTGTTAATCCGGTAAACTTTATTTATTCCTTGTGTATTCCGATGATTGGTACAGACGCTGCGAAGAAAATCATAGGAGCAATTGGATATGATAGTTTCTTGGAAAGGCTAACACAAGGTGAAAGCTTTGTAAATATTGATGGAATTGGTCCGGAAAAGTCTAACTCAATCCATGACTGGTACCAGAATGAAAATAATAAGAAGGCTCTCGAAGCATTGGTTAGTGAAGTGAAGATCAAAAAAGTTGATACTAAGGTTAATGTAGACGGTAAATGTTCTGGACTCATCTTTGTAATCACAGGAGATGTTCATCATTATAAAAACCGTGACGAATTCAAAGCCTATGTGGAATCAGAAAATGGTAAGGTTACAGGAAGCGTAACATCAAAAACGAACTATCTAGTTAATAATGACAGTGCATCCATTACTTCAAAAAATCAGAAGGCTATACAACTTGGTGTTCCTATTATAACGGAAGATGAATTTGTTAATTTGTTTGGATAAATTATCAAAATTAATACTAACTTGTGTAACTATAAGAGTTAAACGTGGCGCTAGTTAAGCAGATTGTCATGTTTTATACTATTAAAAAGAGGTGATACTTAATGAAATATTCAAAAAAATCTATGATTTTTATATTAATGTGTACGTTGATTTTTTGTTCCTGTAATAAAAATCATTATAATAATATAGATTTTAAAACAAAGAGTATAACACTATACAAGTTAGTAAAAGAAGATGGAATATTCAAATTTGATAAATGTATATCTTTTACTGATGCAAAAAGTGTAGATAAGATCGTAAAAGATTGTCGAAGTTTCGACTTTAAAGGGTTAACTAGTAGAGAAATAGCAAATTTTTCATTGGATTACTATTTGGTATTTGATGACAGCAAGGTTGTTATTCAATTTGGTGACCTAGATACCGATATGGGGCGCCTAGGAAAAGATTTTAATCCAGAGTTAAATTTAGGACGTTATAGAGAGGAAAATATAGCAACTTATAATATCAGTAATTCATATTATGTTCATATTCCATTAAATACATTTAAAATTCTAAAAGATTATATTGAATAAAAGCTGTTTTCTTTCTTTTTGTATGTATAAATTATAATACAATCCTCTTAGACTTATGTTGAACTATGTTAAACTAAACATTAATCTAAGAGGATTATTTTGTAGTAGAAGAATGAAAGCTTTCACGGGAACGAAAAGTATTTATTAACAACCCCATACTCCAAAGAGATGCTATGCCATCCCCAGGGACTGCTATTGTTTGCTATGAATAATAGTTATTATAAATGTAATCAACTGCAATCATTGATGCTCCACCGAATTGACGAATATTGGTTGATTTATCCCGCGAAGCATGCTATTATTATTTTAATTCTGAATAAAAATACAAGAAAATGGTGATGGATTATGCCTATAAAAATTCAAAGTGATTTACCTGCTAAAAAGATATTGGAAGATGAGAATATCTTCATTATGGATGAGACGAGAGCGATGCATCAGGATATCAGACCCCTGAAGATTGCTATTTTAAATTTAATGCCGATTAAGGAAGATACAGAGGTTCAACTGCTTCGTAGTCTTTCGAATTCACCGCTTCAAGTGGACATTACTTTTTTGACTACGGGTTCTTATGTCGGAACACATACTCCGACTAGCCATTTGGATCAATTTTATCTTACGTTTGATGATGTTAAAGATAAAAGGTTTGATGGATTAATTATTACCGGAGCTCCAGTAGAACTGATGGAATTTGAAGAAGTTACTTATTGGGACGAATTGGTTAAGATTATGGAATGGTCCAAGACAAATGTAACCTCCACATTACATATCTGTTGGGGAGCTCAAGCAGGTCTATATTATCATTATGGAATTAATAAACAAACCATGGATAAGAAGATATTTGGTATATTTAAACATAATGTGTTGAAGAGAAAAGTGCCCTTTGTGAGAGGCTTTGACGATGAGTTCTATGCACCACATTCGAGATATACTACAGTATCAAGGGATGATATTCTTGCCTGCGAGGATATTGAGATTTTAGCTGAGTCAGAGGATGCAGGTGTATTTATAGTTATAGAGAAGAACGGAAAGCAGATGTTTGTGATGGGACATCCGGAATATGATAGGATATCTTTGGACAAGGAATATAAAAGAGATGTAGCAAAGGGATTGGAAATTGATCTTCCTAAGAACTATTATCCTGAGGATCAGTCGGAACAGCGTCCGAATCTTGTTTGGAGAGCTCATGCGAATGCAATGTATATGAATTGGTTGAACTATTATGTTTATCAGGTTACACCTTATGAGCTTTAAGGTAAATACATAGGTAACAGAGACACCAATAGTCAACAATCAACCGATTGCTATAAACTTTGGGGAATGCCGTCTGGTGGCATTTGGAGGGTATTATGAAAGAATTAATTAATATATTTCAAGATCCCGCTATACTGTTTGCACTTGTTTTGTTAATCACTAGCTTATCTATTGTCGTTGTAGTTATTATATTACTTTATCGTTTGGAGAATGAGAAAAGGATTACTAGAGCAGCCATTGAGCTTAGAAAAATTACGAATAGCTTTCGAGCGGGACTAGTTCATTTCTTACTAGAGGATGATTTGAAAATAATTTATACGAGCAAGGGTTTTTATGATATTTTAGGTTATGACAAGCTGGAGGCAAAGGATCTTAATAAAAATTCCTTGTTGGATTTTATTGATCCAAGTGACTTGTCATTTGTTTCAGAGATTTGGAAACAGATTAATGATGATACGATACGTTGTGATGTTCGTATGATTAATATAGAAGGCTCCGTTCTTAATATGCTTATGACAGGGAATAGTTCAATAGGCAAGGATGGTAAGCATACCTGTTCCGTGGTTTTTGTTGATATGACAGAGCAAAAGATGATGCAAGAGATGATTTTGCTTGAAAGTGAACGCTATCGTATTGCCACTGAGCTCTCTCAGGATGTTATTTTTGAATATGATATTCAGCTGGATTATATGGTTTATACTGACAAATACAAAGAATTGTTTGCTATGCAGCCAAAGGTGCAAAATTTTATTAGTACATGCAGTCAACGAAGAGATTTTGTTCATCCTGATGATTGGGGTGTTTATCTGGAATTTTGCCAACATCTTATCGATGGCAAAAGTATTATTGAATCTGAATATCGTATCAAAGATCGATTAGGAGAGTATATCTGGTGTCAGATAATGGGCAAAACTATTTATGATGATAATAAGAAGGCAATCCGAGTGATCGGTAAAATTGTTAATATAGATATGCAAAAAAGAGAGCTGGAGGCTTTAGAATATAAGGCAACTCGAGATCCTTTAACTGGTGTGTACAACAAAGAAGTGACGATTAAGAAAATTGATAAATTTATATCAGGGCATAGAATTGGACAACATATGCTGATGTTTGTAGACTTTGATGATTTTAAGAGTATCAACGATAATTATGGACATCTGCAAGGTGACAAAGTATTAATTTATGTAATTAATCGAATCAAAGAGGTGTTTTCTGAAGGGGAGATTATCGGTCGAATTGGCGGTGATGAATTTGTGGTTTTTGCCGGCAATCTTAAGAATATTGAAGATGGTTTGGAGAAAGCGGCTTTATTGAAGAAAGAGCTTGATACAACTTTTGTCTGTGGCAATAATTACATCCCGATTTCAGCAAGTATAGGTATGGCATTGTACCCCGAGGACGGATTATATTACGAACAATTAATAGAGAGGGCTGATCAAGCTCTATATCGTGTGAAAGAACAAGGGAAGAATAACTATCTGCTGTATTCCGCCGTTATCTAAAATCATGTTTAGACACGGAACCGATTATTGTAAGTATACCCATACTGATGATGCATAGCAAGAAGCAAGAGGTCAATAACAGGACCACTTCATTGATGTGCGTCATCTTTTTTGCGAATTCATAAGTTGCATTGAATAAGATACTACACAATAATGTAACGAGTGCTGGTTTTACGATTGAATTCATACTATCTAATTTAAACTTTACATATTTGATTACAGCAAACATATCAAGTCCTGTAATAATTAATTGACCGATTAATAATGCAATTAGATAACCATTAATGCCACGCGATGGAATTAATACAATTATTAATACAATTTTAAAAACAGTTCCTACAACTGAATTAATAAAGGTAATATGTGTTTTGCCCAAACCATTTATTATGCTACCGAGGGTTGTTGTTAGGTAGATAAAGGGGCAAAGCCAGGCTAGGATGACTAGATAGGCACCAGAAGATTTATCATGGAAGATAGAGGTGCCTAAATCTTGCCCAAATATAATGAATAATCCCGTACTAATGATACCAACTATTAAGCTGTACTTAATAGATATCTCAGTTGTTTTGCCAATTAACCTATCATTGTTCACGGCTTGTGCTTCAGAGATGGTAGGTAAGACCAAAACAGCCAGAGCATTGATGACAGCTGTAGGAAATAGAATAAATGGAAGTGACATACCATTTAAGACACCGTATATGATCAGTGCCTCTTGAGTGGAAAGACCATATCTACGTAGCATCGCAGGTATCAGGATGGCTTCTATACTATGTAAGATACTAAGCAATAAACGATTGGCGGATAGCGGAACACTTAATTGTAACAAATCCTTAATGATTTTTCTGCGTCTACTTTCTACAGCATTTGGATCCGGTCCGGAAACAATAAGCTTGGAGGGGGACTTGCTTACGTATAAGGATAGTATGTTATACAAACATGACGCGATTTCGCCCACAACCAAACCAATTACAGCTAGTTCGCAAGTAACCTTGATGTCACCATTGCCGATATACAAAGCTACAATATAGACGATAAGAACACGTGCAAACTGTTCCACCAATTGAGTGACAGCAGGTACGCCGGCTTTTTTGAGACCATAATAATAACCATTAATACACGCAGTAATGCCGCAGAATGGGAAGGCTAGCGACATGATTCTTAAGGAGTCGGCGCTTCGCTTTTCCATAAGGAATCTCCATGCAATAAGATCAGCATAATAGTAGATTAGAAAAGAAAGTGTAATCGACAAAAGAATGGAGAGAAGGATGCTGATACGAAGTATTTTACTCACATTCTTAGGATTTCGTTTGCCGATTTCTCCTGCCACTAGACTAGATATTGAGGTCTGTATACCAGCAGCAAAAATTGTATAGCATATACTGAATACAGGGAAGATTAGAGTGTAAATTCCCAATAATTCAGCGCCCATAGTATTCGATAAGAAGATACGATAAAAGAATCCAATAAATCGTGTTACAAATCCCGCTAAAGTGAGAATCAAAGTTCCCTTTATAATATTGCCTCTATTAATTCTACTGATCTCTTGAGCCGTCAGATTTTTTTTCTCCATAGAACATCTCCAATTCTACAGTAGCATTTCATCCATGCTTAACTATTCTTAGTAAATATATTTCCATAGTCAAAAACTTATGTTTACATGGTAACGAAACAGAACAAATAAATATTTTAGAAAATTCTATGAAATAATATTGACATAAAGTAGGAAGGGTGTTATGTTATAACCAAGTAATTTAATAGGAAATAAAATACTAGGAAATAAAATAGTAGGAATTAATGGAACTGGTATGGCATTTCTGCATAAATTAAAGCATGAAGCAATTCGAAAATGATATTGATAAGAAGAGGTGAGATTATGTTACTATCTACCAAAGGCAGGTATGGATTAAGAGCAGTTCTCGACCTGGCAATTAATGCGGATGAAGAAACGATAGCATTAAGTCAAATTGCTGAGAGGCAGGGTATTTCGATCAGTTATCTGGAGCAATTGATAGCAAAGCTTAAAAAGGCTGGTATTGTAAAAGGAATCAGAGGGGCGCAGGGTGGATATATGTTAGCTGCACCAGCTGAAGACATATCAGTAGGAGCGATTCTTCGAGCACTAGAAGGTGACCTTAGCCCAGTCGATTGTTCTGAGGTAATCCAAGGTGACAGCATCTGTACTAGCTCGGATTCTTGTGTGACAAAATATGTATGGAAACGTATTAGTGATAGTATAAATGACACCGTGGATGCAATTAAACTGTCCGAACTTGTGAATGAAAGTAAGAGAATACAAACTAATACAGGTAATACAGATACAAAAGCGAAACATACATGTGGTTAATTAAAATGTGGATTAGGAGATGGCTTTATGGAGAAAAAAATATATTTGGATAATGCTGCAACAACGAAAACAAGACCAGAAGTAGTAGAAGCTATGCTTCCGTATTTTACAGAATTATACGGAAACCCTTCAAGCGTATACGAATTTGCTGCTCAGAATAAGAAAGCTGTGGATGATGCAAGAGGAATAATAGCAAAAGCGTTAGGTGGAGAAAATGCAGAAATCTATTTTACAGCTGGTGGAACAGAGTCAGATAACTGGGCAATAAAAGCTGCAGTGGATGCATATGCAGATAAAGGTAACCATATCATTACTTCTAAAATTGAACATCATGCAATACTTCATACTTGTGAATACTTGGAGAAACATGGTGTGGAAGTGACCTACGTAGATGTTGATGAGAATGGCGTACTTAAATTAGATCAACTTGAGAAAGCAATTAGACCAACTACCATATTAATATCCGTAATGTTTGCTAATAATGAAATAGGAACGATGCAACCGATTAAAGAAATCGGAGAAATTGCAAAAAAACACAATATACTCTTTCATACGGACGCAGTACAAGCATTTGGTCAAGTTCCGATTAATGTAGATGATTTAAACATCGATATGTTAAGCGCAAGCGCTCATAAGTTAAATGGTCCCAAAGGAATTGGGTTCTTATATATTAGAAAAGGTTTAAAACTTCGCTCCTATATTCACGGTGGTGCTCAGGAAAGACAAAGAAGAGCGGGAACAGAGAACGTTCCGGCAATTGTAGGATTTGGTAAGGCGGTTCAAATTGCAATTGATACAATGAAGGAAAGATGCGACAAAGAGATTAAGCTTAGAAATCTGTTTATGAAAAGAGTGCTTGAAGAAATTCCATTTGTAAGAGTGAATGGAGACAAGACAAGAAGACTACCGAATAATGCCAACTTTAGTTTTCAATTTATTGAGGGTGAATCACTCTTAATAATGCTTGATATGAAGAATATCTGTGCATCAAGTGGCTCTGCCTGTACTTCGGGTTCTCTAGATCCCTCCCACGTACTTCTGGCAATTGGCCTACCTCATGAGATTGCCCATGGTTCTTTAAGACTTACCGTAAACCATGAGAACACAGATGCTGAAATCAATTATACAATTGATCAAATTAAGGAAATTGTAGATAAATTACGAAAAATGTCTCCACTATACGAAGATTTTATGAAGAAAAAATAACGAGTGCATAACAAATAAATTACTTATATGATAGGAGGAAATAGTATGTATACAGAGAAAGTTATGGATCATTTTACAAATCCCAGAAATGTGGGAGAAATAGAGAACGCAAGTGGTGTAGGTACTGTTGGAAATGCAAAATGTGGTGATATCATGAGGATTTATCTTGATATTAATGATGGAATTATTAATGATGTAAAATTCAAGACCTTCGGATGTGGTGCAGCAGTGGCTACCAGCAGTATGGCAACTGAACTTGTGAAAGGCAAAACCGTTCAGTCAGCATTAGAAATTACAAATAAGGCTGTTATGGAAGCACTTGATGGTTTGCCTCCAGTTAAGGTTCATTGTTCCTTACTTGCAGAGGAAGCAATTCATGCAGCGCTGTGGGATTATGCTGAAAAGCAGGGAATTCAGATTGAAGGTTTAGTAAAACCAAAATCAGATATCCATGAAGATGAAGAAGAAGTTGTATACTAAATAGACAGTGGTAAACGATGGAAGGCAATTGTTTACTGACATGGAGGTATAAATGGAAAAGGTAGTAGTAGGAATGTCAGGTGGTGTGGATTCCTCGGTTGCAGCATACCTATTAAAGAAGCAGGGTTATGATGTGATTGGAGTAACAATGCAAATCTGGCAGGATGAAGACATCTGCTCCCTTGAAGAGAATGGTGGCTGTTGTGGTCTGAGTGCGGTGGAGGATGCTAGAAGAGTAGCATCTGCGCTAGATATTCCTTATTACGTAATGAATTTTAAAAAGGAATTCAAAGAGAATGTTATCGATTATTTCGTATCGGAATACCTGGAAGCAAGGACACCGAATCCCTGTATCGCATGTAACCGTTATGTAAAATGGGAGTCCTTATTAAAACGTTCACTGGATATTGGCGCATCCTACATCGCAACAGGACACTACGCCAGTATTGAAAAACTCCCAAATGGCAGATATACCATTAAAAAATCAGTAACTCCTGCAAAGGATCAGACCTATGCATTGTATAACTTGACTCAACATCAGTTAGCTCATACCCTAATGCCGGTAGGTGATTTTGCAAAAGATGAAATTAGAGCAATGGCGCAGGATTTAATGCTTCCGGTAGCGAATAAACCGGATAGTCAAGAAATTTGTTTTGTATCAGATAATGATTATGCTGGTTTTATTCAAGATTATCTGAATGATGAGAAGAAGTTACAAGATATCGAGGCTCAAAAGCTTGATCAACAAGGTGGCGATACTCACAAGCTTGATATACAGAATTATAAAGGACTTACCCCAGGCAATTATGTGAATACCGCAGGAGAAATTATCGGTAGGCACAAAGGACTTATTCATTATACTGTTGGCCAGCGAAAAGGTCTCAATTTATCAATGGGACATCCTGTTTTTGTATTAGAATTAAGACCGGAGAGTAATGAAGTTGTGATTGGAAATGGTAAAGAAGTATTCTCTGACCGTTTGTATGCGAACCGTCTGAACTTTATGTCAATTGAGGATTTAGAGGGCGAGATGGAAGTAGATGCGAAGATTCGTTACAGTCATAAAGGTGGTAAATGTACAATTAAGAAAACAGGTGAAGATGAGGTGCTTTGCATTTTTGACGAACCACAGCGTGCGATTACACCTGGACAGGCAGTTGTATTCTATCAAGGAGATTATGTTGTTGGTGGAGGTACAATTATCAAATAGGGTAAAGTGATTTGAGAGTAAGCATGCATTACTGTTTAGAGTTTGATAAGTTGATTTAAGATTAGTAAATGAATATATGCGCACAGATTATTTATTTACTATACGTATGACGTATGACATTCTAACCAACATTAGTGATTACAAATAACATAACTATACAAGTAAAGCGTATTATAATGAAAAGTGCATTTTAATGCTCTGATATCATCAGAGTTATTACAATGCACTTTTATATTAATTAATACAGCCGAACCATTACTATATTTTTTTCGATAACTCAATTAAAATAACCAAACCAATACTATGTTTTTTCAATAGTTCAATTTAAATAGCCAAACCATTACTATGTTTTTTTCAATAGTTCAATTTAAATAGCCAAAGCATAACTATAATTTATCATTATTTCAATTAAAACAGCGAAACATTATTATAATTTCTCAAATATTGGTTTACCCTGTTCAAAGGTTGTATAGTAGCGAAACCCAACCCTTTTAAGCAATTCAGGAACACGATGGAAATCATAGCATAGATGCTCGGGTTTGTGTGCATCAGACCCCACAGTAATAAGTTCTCCACCTAGTTCCTTGTAACGTTTGATTATCTCGAGTTTAGGATGCGGATAACCCAGGCCGTATTTGTAACCGGCAGTATTGATTTCTAGACCTATTCCGTAAGAAACAATGGTTTTTAATGCTTCATCCAGTATATCGGCGTAGTCAGAATATAGATAATCTTCTTTCACAAGAGCGGTTGTCTGACCAGGAATATAACGAATTATGTAATCAATATGACCATACGTGTGGAACCCATGGAAAGCTTTGCAGTTATTAATAATCGTTTCAAAGTAACGGTGAATTCCTTCTTTTTTTGTTTGGTTTTCCCAGTACTGAGGAAAGTAGGGATCTTCATGGTCTACAACATGGGAAGAGCCAATAATAAAATCAAAGGGATAGCTCTTAACAAGGTTTGTTAGGCGTTCGGACAAATGAGGTTGTAAGCCTAGTTCAATCCCTAACAAAAGGTTAATTCGATTTTTATATTTCTCTTTCAATTCCGACACTTTCGTCATATAAGCCTGTGGATCAAAAATAAAATTATGCTCGCTAATTGGTGGATAATCATAATCCATATGATCTGTAAAGCAAAGTTTCTTTAAACCAAGTTGAATTGCTCGTTCTATCATTTGCTCCATAGGAGCTTGTGAATCACTGGAGAATTCAGAATGTACATGGTTATCAGCAATAATCATAGGTTGTCTCCTCTCGTATAGTATTGGTTAATGTAGTTGTACTTTTCGTTGCATCAGTTACTTGTATATAATCAAGCAATGTAGTTGTATCTTCAGTTGCATAATATACTTGTATAATCTTGATTTTGTATTGTAAGCTTAAGTTACATTATTTCACTTATTCAATTATTATTTCACCTGCTCAATTCCAGATATATCCGTAGGAGAAACCATTGAGAAATTTGTATAATATACAACAAAGCCTGGCTTGCCACCAGCTGGTTTTTTGACATTTTTTTTTAAGGTATAATCAATCTCAACCTTTTCGGCTTCTCGTGCACTGGAATAATAAGCAGCAAGTCGCGCAGCCTCCTCGTAAGTACGATCGGGTAGCTCTTTGCCTTCCGCTTTCACGATTACATGGGAGCCCCCAATTTTCTTAGCATGAAACCACCAATCACCACCCTCAGCAAATTGGAAGGTTAACTCGTCATTTTGATAATTATTTTTACCTACATAGATATGATAACCGTCAGAAGAAATATAATGGAAGGGTTTGCTTTTCATGCTTGCTTTCTGAGTAAATCCTTTCTTGTCTTGTCTCTTTGGACCATTCACAAATTTACGGCGAATATAACCATACTCGGTGAGCTCTTTCTTGAGTGCGGCTAAGTCATTTTCATCCAAGGCAATTTCTAACGAGGTTCTTATGGATTCCAGATGAGTAAGTTCATCAGAGGTTTCTTTGATTTGTGTGGTCAATGCATCAAAGGTTCGTTTTAATTTGTTATATTTTTCAAAGTAACGCTTTGCATTATCCATGGCTGACAGAGTTGGATCAAGAGGAATGTGGATTTCTTTGTCGTCGTAGTAATTGGTTGTGGATAATACCTTACTACCGGGTTCTAAACCATAACCAAAGGCAGTGATTAATTCTCCATAAACCTTATACTTATCACGTTTATCTGTATCGTTAAGCTGCTTGAATTGAAGGTCGTATTTTTTACTAGTTCGTTCTATGGCTGTTGTTACTATTTTACGCAAGTCAAAGGATCTTTGACGTATTCTCGTTAGTGCATTTTTAGTAGCATAGAAGTTTTCTAGCAATGCAGAGATGGAATCAAAGTTTTGAATAGTGTGATTGGGATAACATTGTAAGGAAAGACTGGAGAATTCAATCGGTGCATCCTCTAAAGACACAATGTTCGGAGTGAAAGTACCGCTTTTCACATCCTCCATCATTCTAGTCAACACATTAAACAAATGAAGACCTATCTCTACACTTAAGGCCTGAGTCGATTCCTCCCCATCAATGGATGCACGGTAGCAGAGCTCATTCGCAAGGAGAGGGCTAATTCCGGTCAAACTAGTATAAATTGCCTTACCGATAGGGAGCGGTTTGGATAGGATATAATCACAGAATTCTTTATAGGTAAGGGTGAGTGGATCGTATTTTTCTGTTGTTGCAGGTACAAAATATGGTCTACCTGGTAGTACCTCACGGACTGAGCTGACAAATTGATTAATTCTTTTAATACTATCAATAATTGTCATATCTTCATCGCAAAAGATAATATTACTGTGCTTACCCATCAGTTCTATAATGAGATACTTAACTTTCTCATCACCCATTTCATCCAAATGCTCCATTTTGAAATGAATGATACGTTCAAGGCCAGGTTGAGTGATATCTAAAATCTTAGCGCTATTTAAATGCTTTCTTAGTAACATACAAAAATTCGGGGCGGTCATTGGACTTGGTTTTGTATTATGTGTAAGATAAATTAGGGGGAGTCCTGCCCCGGCAGATAAGAGCAGCTTAAACTGTTCTCTTGCCTGTCCCTTGATTGTAAGAATCAACTCATCTTTTTCCGGCTGAGCGATTTTATTAATTCTGCCGCCTAAGAGGGTTTTACGCAGCTCATCTATTACATTAGCAATAACGACACCATCAAATGCCATAATAATTTAATCTCCTTTATTTATAGAAACCTATTAATCACGCGATATTAGATTGAATATCCGAAGTGTTAATATTATGCGATTAATCAATCTGTATTGTAGGAAATGACTTTTCCTAATTATTCAAGAATTATAGCATAATCTTATTCAATTGAATACCCATAATTAAGAAACACGCAGTATTCACCCTTTAGTAAGTTGTGGGACATACATTTGATATAACATAGAAGATATTATTGAACATACTTAAGCTTAAAATATAAACTTCAGCTAAAATACTAGCTTAGAATACATACTTCTCCATATTATCTCCACAAATTATTGTTAAACTTTATTTAGTTAAATTAACTAAAAACATAGATTGTAACGTGATAAATGTAAGATATTTTAAGGAGGATTAATATGTCTTCAACGAATAAAAGCATTACACTAATGGTCACAAATATGACCTGTACACATTGTGAAAGTGCAATTGAGAATGAATTAACAAAAGAAATGGGAATTATTAGTGTGAATGCAAAATATTCCTCGGGAAAAGTCAATATTGCTTATGATGAGAAGGTGATTGGGCTTTCGAAAATTATCGAAGTGATTGAGCAAGCTGGATATCAAGTAAATCATGAAATGTCGGAACAGCAAACGGGTAAGATCATTCAAAATAATAATATTGCTCAGAAAAAAAATACTACGCAGGCCACCACAACAATGAAGCGTGATTATTCTGATGTCATTGGCGTTATCGTTATTATATTTGCAATCTATATGGTGGCAAAGAGATTTGGGTTATTCGATCTTCTTTATCAATTTCCGGTAGCTAAGGAAAGCATGGGTTATGGAATGCTGTTTGTTATTGGTTTACTAACATCTGTCCATTGCGTAGCGATGTGCGGTGGAATATGTCTATCCCAGTGTGTTAATGCAAATGATTCAACGAAAGCAATCAGTAAATGGGCAGCATTAAAGCCTAGTTTATTATACAATTTGGGAAGAGTAATATCTTATACTGTCATCGGAGGTATCGTAGGAGCACTTGGTTCTGTCATAACATTTTCCGGGACAATGAAGGGGATTGTTCAGATCTTAGCCGGAGTGTTTATGGTAATTATGGGTATCAATATGCTTGGAGTATTCCCGGTCTTACGAAAATTTAACCCGAGGATGCCTAAGATATTTGCTAAAAAGATTTATGAGCAAAAGCAAAGTAACAGCCCACTTTATATTGGCTTATTAAATGGTTTAATGCCATGTGGACCATTACAGGCCATGCAAATCTATGCATTTTCTACTGGTAGTCCTATTACGGGTGCATTATCGATGTTCCTATTCAGTATTGGAACAGTACCGTTGCTCTTTGCCTTTGGAGCAATTAGTTCCTTCTTAAGTAAGAAGTTCACCAGTAAAATGATGATGGTAAGCGCGGTGCTTGTGATTGTATTGGGATTATTTATGTTTAATTATGGTGCAAACTTGTCAGGTATCGTTTTGCCAGGTTCCAATGTATCATCAAATAGTGCAAAAACAGAGAATATCGCTAAGGTAGAAGATGGTATCCAGACTATTACAACTGGACTTTCTTCAGGACGATATGAGCCGATTGTAGTCCAGAAGGGTACCCCTGTTAAGTGGATTATTCAAGCAGAAGACGGTGATATAAACGGATGTAATAATACAATTATAATCCCTAAGCTTGGAATCCGAAAAAAGCTTGAGGTGGGTGATAATGTGATCGAGTTTACCGCAACAGATTCAGGGACAATAGGATATAGCTGCTGGATGGGGATGATTCGAAGTAATATCACCGTTGTTGATAATTTGAAGGATTTGAAGTCTAGTACAATTCCGGAGAATAATAGTCAAACTCAACAAAATACATATGATACTGAATTAGCACCTGATACCAACAGCCAAACGGCGCCTGGAGGTTGTTGTGCAGTTCAATAACATACTATATTTGCATTAGTTTATCCATCATGATAGAAGATTAAAAAGGAGATAATAGAGAATGAAAAAAATAGTTCAGCACTTTAATATTAAAAACCTTGCAATTATAGTTGTAGTTGCGATAGCATTGGTAGTAGTTGGTAGTAACTTATTGAGTAAGAAAGATAATGTCTCTAATCAACCATCCAATGCCTCAATAAAGAAAGTAACTGATAATGATTTGGTGATTCAGGTAAAAGATATCACAGAAAAGCCCAAATTCTATCCGGTTAAGATAGATGGGACAGATATGGAAGTGATTGCTGTAAAAGCTAGTGATGGTACTATCCGTACTGCCTTCAATACCTGTCAGGTATGTAATAACTCAGGGAAAGGGTATTATAAACAGGAGGGTAATAAATTAGTATGCCAAAACTGTGGTAACAGCTTTGGAATGGATGATGTAGAAGTAGCAAAAGGCGGATGTAATCCGGTACCTTTATCAAAGGAATATAAAACAGTCAATGATGATACAATTACTATTTCTAGGGATGTTTTAAAGCAGGCGACTGCGCTATTTGAGACTTGGAAATAAGGTGGATGGAGGAAAGACGTATGAATAAAGAGACATTAAAGATCAGCGGTATGAGTTGTGCAGCATGTGCACAGCGTGTCCAAAAAGCGGTTGGGAAGATGGACGGAGTGAAGGAGGCAAGTGTAAATTTTGCCACGGAAAAGCTGTCAGTTGAATATGATGATCAATTTGTAACAAAAACCGCAATTGAAGAAGCTGTAGTTAATGCAGGTTACGGCGTAATTGAAGAGAGAACCTTAAACCAGGTAATTATTCCGATTGGAGGAATGACCTGTGCCGCTTGTTCTCAAAGAGTTGAAAAAGCAATTGGAAAGCTAGAAGGTGTTAGCAAGGTTTCAGTCAATCTTGCAACAGAGAAAGCTACCGTGGAATATGATGCACATCATATCAAACTATCTGCGATTAAAGCATGCATTGAAGATATCGGTTATCAGGCACTTGATATTGATAAAAATACGGTCGATGAAGATAGAATTCGTAAAGAGAAAGAAATAAAAACACTGTGGACAAAATTCACTATAGCGGCTATCTTCGGACTTCCGTTATTATATTTTGCGATGGTTCCAATGATATCTTGGTTATCCTTACCATTGCCAAAGTCAATTCATCCTATGAATTATCCCTTAAGATATGCATTACTTCAAATAACACTTGCAACCCCGATTATAATAGCAGGATATAAATTTTATACAGTTGGATTTAAAGCATTGCTTCAAAGAAGTCCTAATATGGACTCCTTAGTTGCTATCGGTACCTCCGCGGCGATACTGTTTAGTATTTATAATACGTTTGAGATTATAAATGGTAATTTTAAAGCAGTAGACAGTTTGTACTTTGAGACAGCGGGTGTTATTATCGCTTTAATCTTACTGGGTAAATCGCTCGAAGCAGTGTCTAAGGGAAAAACCTCGGAGGCAATAAAAAAACTCATGGGTCTTGCACCGAAGACAGCAACCGTGATCGAAAATGGCAAGGAAATTGAAGTACCGATTGATGAAGTTGAAATTGATCAAATAATCCTCGTTAAGCCTGGTGAGAAAATTCCGGTGGATGGTATCGTAATCGAAGGAAATACATCAATTGATGAAGCAATGCTTACTGGTGAAAGTATGCCTGTTGATAAGAAAATTGGTGATAAAGTTTTCGCGGCGAGTATCAATAAGAATGGTATGATTAAATTCAAGGTTACGAAGGTAGGCAGTGATACTGCATTAGCTCAGATCATTAAACTGGTAGAGGACGCGCAAAGCTCCAAGGCACCAATCGCACAGATGGCGGATATCGTATCTGGATATTTCGTTCCGATTGTTTGCTCTTTAGCGCTTTTGGCATTTTTTGCATGGTTTTTAACCGGAGAACCATTTTCATTTTCAATAACAATCTTTATATCGGTATTAGTAATTGCTTGCCCATGTGCATTAGGTCTTGCAACCCCAACTGCTATCATGGTTGGAACCGGCAAAGGAGCGGAGAATGGTATATTAATCAAAGGTGGAGAAGCATTAGAGACTACTCATAAGATCAATACCATTGTATTTGACAAAACAGGTACAATTACGGAAGGGAAACCGGAGGTAACGGATGTATTAACCGCAAAAGGAATTACTAGAGAACATTTATTACAAATTGCTGCTTCGGCGGAAAAAGGCTCAGAGCATCCTCTTGGAGAAGCAATCGTTCGAGGAGCTGAAAAAGAGGCAATTGAAATAAAAGCAGTGGAACAATTTGCAGCAATTCCGGGATATGGAATTGAAGTTGTAGTGGATGGTCTAAATATTCTGATTGGTAATAAGAAGCTGATGGATGATAGAGGAATTGCATTACAAGACTTTGTAAGTAAATCTGATCAACTTGCAGGGGAAGGTAAGACTCCAATGTATATCGCTGCACAGAATAAGCTTGCCGGTATCATAGCAGTAGCTGATGTAGTTAAAGAAAACAGCGCAAAAGCAATTAAAAAACTACAATCCATGGGAATTGAAGTGGCAATGATAACAGGTGATAATCTGAAAACGGCACAGGCAATTGCGAAACAGGTTGGTATTGACCGTGTATTAGCAGAAGTTTTACCGCAGGATAAATCCAATGAAGTGAAAAAACTTCAAGCAGAAGGTCGTAAGGTTTGTATGGTGGGTGATGGAATTAATGATGCGCCCGCACTTGTTCAGGCTGATGTGGGTATTGCAATTGGCTCCGGTACGGATGTAGCGATGGAATCCGCTGATATTGTATTGATGAGAAGTGATTTGATGGATGTTCCAACCGCGATCAACTTAAGTAAGAGCACCATTCGTAATATTAAGCAGAATTTATTCTGGGCATTTGGCTATAATGTAGCAGGTATTCCAATAGCAGCAGGTATTCTCCATCTGTTTGGAGGACCATTATTAAATCCGATTTTTGCAGCTGCGGCGATGGCCTTCAGTTCTGTTTCAGTAGTATCCAATGCATTACGTTTAAAGAGATTTAAACCATATCATTAAGAGGAACGATACGGTAAAGACGATGGAAATTGAATTATTTCTGTTCAGGCAGAAATACTGATTGGAAAGTAGGTACATGAAATGAAGAACATACGAAATACGAAGATAATGCAGAATACGAAGATAATGCTAGATAAGAGAATAAATTCAAGTACTAAGAAGATGCGAAATACAAAAAAGATTCCAATGATAATACTAATACTATTAATGTTAATAAGCTTTAGCGGATGTGGCAAATTGGATGTTATCCGCGATTATTCCATTAAATCCTTTGATAAAATTCTTACCTTGTCGGGGGATAGGGTTAAGACAGATGAGTCGGCTACAAGTTGGTCGATATACGCACCTGATCAAACAGCTCGAATGGTACTGAGCAAGGATTATAGTAAATCGAACCTGGATGTATCGATTGAAACGGATGCAAAACCATTTCTTAAGGCAGGGCTTGACGGAACCAAATTACCTAAGGGTATGTTGGTTGGAGATAAAATTATAGTGGGTACTAATTTAGGCGAAACAGCCTTATCCTATGAAAAGGAACCGACACCACTAGAAATATATAAGAAAATTGTTTCTTTCAGTCGTGATCATCTAAAGTATCATGCGAAGTTAGATCATTTTGGCATTGATCTTACTAATGGTAATGTATTTGAATGGGCGAAAAATACTGCAACGAATGACAAGGATATTGTATTTGTACTTAACCCACAGGTCTTTATTGATGCTGGAGTGGATCCGAATAAGGTAGAAGGATGGTTGTTTGCCAAGGTGGAGACGATGGACTCCAACGGTAAAAAAATTCAGGTTGATAAGTTTTTGAAACCATTCAATTTAGATAGCAAACCGAATAAAAATAGTAAGTAAATGATATAGGTGTACAAAGCGACAGCAATAAGTATATTATAAATCATGATTGATTAAGGTGTTAAAAGGTCTGTTTATACTGTGACAATGGCAATTTGCACAAAGTCAAAAGATTTATGCTTCAATGCTAATGTACAAGATAAAAGAACATCAAATACATTAGCATAGGCGCATTCATTCTTTTGCTTTATGCAAATTGCCAATGAACTTTTTTATATAGAACATTGGATAGGGAGGTTGAGGATTTGGATGAATGGTCATGTAGATAAGATTCTAGTTGTAGAAGATGAACAAAAAATCGCCAGTGTAGTAATATCTTTTCTCGAAAGCAAAGGATACACAGTGATTTGGGCTGATAACGGCAAAAAAGCAATTGAACTGTTTGAAAGAGAAAATATTAAAATGATCTTACTTGATCTGATGCTCCCACTTATATCTGGCGAAGAAGTGTGTAGAATGATACGTAAAAAATCCAAAGTACCCATAATTATGTTAACTGCCAAATCGGATGAGGAGGATTTGTTAATCGGACTAGGGATCGGAGCAGATGATTATATAACAAAACCATTTAGCTTAAAGACCTTATATGCTAGAATGGAGGCAGTGCTGCGAAGAACATCCGATACTTTGGAGGGCTTGGTTAGCAAATGTTCTTATAATAAAGGTGACTTAACGATTGATTTTGAAAGCCGCATGGTTTTAAAGCAATCGGAGGAGGTTAAGTTAACGCCCAATGAATATAAGTTATTACTAACTCTAATCAAATATCCGAATAAAGTATTTACCAGAGATGAATTAATCGCCTCTGCTTTTGGTGATGAGTTTGAGGGATTTGACAGAACAATTGACAGCCATATAAAAAATCTACGTCAAAAGATAGAAACGGATGCAAAGAAACCGATTTATGTAAAGACAATTCACGGTGTTGGCTATAAATTCGGTGGAGAAATCGAACTGTAAGGTGCTTCTATAAATTTGGTAGAAAGATAGAGATGTAAGACACATTTATAATTTCTATGCAGAAATTATGGGCTACTTTTATAAATAGAAAAATAAAAAAGGAAAGTGCTTTTGTAACTTAAAAGGAAGGATGCTATCTATGAAAAGAAGTTTAAAAACCCAGATGTCTTTGACCATTCTTACGATTGTTCTTGCGACAATTGCATTAGTTAGTGTTCTTTCTAATTATTTCATTAATAAGCAGTTTACAGATTATATTACACATCAGCAGGTGTTAAAAAAACAGATAATTGTATCAAGTATTAGTAAGCAATACTCACCCACTACAAAACAATGGAACATGGATTATATTCATGCAGTCGGCATGAATTCCTTATATGAGGGTTATATCGTTAAAGTATATGACAAAAAGGATGAAATGTTATGGGATGCGCAATCTCATGATATGAATTTGTGCAATCAAATCATGGGGGATATATCAAATCGTATGAAAATCCAATATCCTCAAATTAATGGAGAATTTCAAGCGGAGAATTATCCGATGTTATTGGAGGGGAAAGCAATAGGAACGATTAGCATCAGCTACTTTGGACCATTCTTTTTAAATGACAATGAATTCGAATTCCTTCATTCCTTGAATAAAATTCTTTTTGGAATTGGTCTGTTCTCCCTTCTGTTGTCTGCTTTCGTTGGACATCTGCTTGCCAGAAGAATTAGCCATCCAATTCTTAAGACAGTAGAGGTAACCAAACAAATCGCTGATGGTAATTATGGTGTAAGGCTTCAGGAAGAAAGTAATACAACGGAGATTACATTGTTAATGGAATCAATTAATCATCTGGCCAAATCACTGCAAACGCTAGACAAGCTTAGAAAACAGCTAACTGAGGATGTTGCACATGAACTACGGACTCCCATTACAATACTGCAATCTCATCTGGAGGCGATGACAGAAGGAGTATGGGAGGCATCGCCGGAACGTCTTGAGAGTTGCTATGATGAAGCACTTCGAATAGGCAAATTAGTCGGTGATTTAGAGAAACTGGCAAAAATAGAGAGTGAGAATCTTAAGCTTAACAAGAAAGAAATAATACTGAATGAGATCATTGAAAGAACGATTTCGAATTTTCAAACGGAGCTACAAAGTAAAAAAATTGAAGTGGAGGTGACTGGACCATTAGTAAGTTTGCTTGCAGATCAAGATAGAATTAGGCAGGTAATCGTTAATCTCATATCCAATGCAATTAAATACTCGGGCGACGAAAGCAAGATATCCGTTGAATTATTTGAAACCAGGGAAACTGCAGGCTTTATTGTTAAAGATAATGGAATAGGAATTGATAAGGAAGAACTCCCATATATATTCGAACGTTTTTATAGGGCTGATAAATCCAGGAATCGTTCAACAGGGGGCTCGGGAATTGGTTTGACAATTGCTAAATCGATTATAGAGGCGCATGGAGGCAAAGTGATCGCAGAGAGTGAACAGAATAGGGGAAGTAAATTCACTATAACCTTACCGAAGTAAAGAATTAAAACAGGACAATTATATTATGAGTTAATCAGGAAAACCATACTAGGATTTAAGCAGGACAATAATATTATTAGAAAATCAGGACAACCATATTAGGATTTAATTAGGACAATAATATTATTAGTAAATCAGGACAACCATATTAGAATTTTATTAGAATAATCATATTAGTATTTAATCAGGGTAACTATATAAGGTATAGATTTAGACAATTATTAGGAATAAAAGATTAATGAGATATTCATGAGGTGCAATTATAACTATTTATCATTCATATAGAGTATTAGAGAAAACGAAATCGGTATTACTATACAAAATATTAAAATTGTATAAAGTTTTTTATATTATCTTAAGCTAGATTTAAAAACATTTACACAATCTTAATACGAGACATTATATAATGAAAAACTACTAATCATAGTTTGCGCTCTTTTGGTTAAACTATAGATGAAATTATATTATTATAATGTTATGCGTATAAGGGAGAGAAAGTAAATGAACATTAAAAATATTCTTTTGGGAAAACCACTAAAGAATAGTGAGCTTGCACATGAAAAGCTATCTAGAGTTTGGGGTCTTCCAATTATGGCAAGTGATGCAGTTTCTTCGGTAGCATACGCGATTGAAGAAATTTTACTTATTCTAATACCAGCAATGGGTATCTTGGCATTTCATACTTTGCCATTTATCGTTGTACCAATTTTATTGTTACTTTTAATACTTGTAATATCTTATTCACAGATAATCGATCATTATCCTAACGGTGGAGGGTCTTATGCCGTTGCACAGGAGAATATCGGTAAAAATGCGGCTATGTTATCAGCTGCTGCATTAACTATTGATTATATTATGACGGTTGCAGTAAGTATATCTTCGTCAACTGCAGCGTTGTCTTCCGCATTTCCAGCGATTCATCCATATAAAGTTGAGGTATCCTTACTTTGTGTTGCACTAATTACCTTAATCAACTTACGTGGTGTGAAGGAAGCCTCTAAAGTGTTTGGCTTACCTACATATATCTTTATCTTCTCCATGTTGACATTGATAGCGTGTGGTTTGTTTAAGCTTTTTACCGGCTCCTTGCACACAATTCCTTATGATACACCTATTGTACCAACAGATACAATGAATGGTCTCGGAGTGTTAATTCTTCTAAAAGCCTTTTCATCAGGTTGTAGTGCAATGTCCGGTGTTGAGGCGGTAAGTAATGCAGTTCCTAGCTTTGCTGAGCCACCAAGGCGTAATGCAAAACATATACTATTTATGTTGGGAATTATCATTATCGTTATCGTGGGTGGTACATCAATTCTTGCATGCAATCTACAGGTACAACCAGTTAACGGTAGTACTGTATTATCACAGATATCTGGAGCAGTATTTGGAAATTCTTTTATGTATTATGTGATTCAATTATTTACTTCATTGATATTAATACTTGCAGCTAATACGGCTTATAATGGTTTGCCTCAATTACTTTATATCTTGGCACATGACGGTTATGTTCCGAGACAGTTTTCTTCTAGAGGTACAAAGCTCAGCTTTTCGAATGGAATTATATTTATCTTTATTGCGGCATCTTTACTGATCATTGGATTTAAAAGTGATACCCACCTTCTCATTCCGTTATATTCAGTGGGTGTATTTATATCCTTTACGATAGCGCAATATGGTATGTTCAAAAAATGGAGAAGCTTGAAAGAAAAGGGATGGCAATATAAGTGCTGGATTAATGGTTTTGGTGCAGTGGTAACCTTAGTAGTATCCATCATTGTTTTTAGCACAAAATTCATGGATGGTGCTTGGATATTAGCAATTGTAACTCCGTTGCTTATGTTGTTAATGCATGTAATTAATAAGCATTATAGCGGGATTGGCAAAGAATTATACCTTGAAGAATACTGCCCATATTATGACAAGGGCGGAGTAGCATCTACCCAATGTATCTTATTGGTGCATGATATTAATAAACCGTTCCTAAAGGCGATTAATTATGCGAATTCTATCTCAACTGATATCACGGCTCTTCATGTATGCCGTCATCCGGAGCATGCACAGAAATTGCGAGAAGATTGGGATAGACTTAAAATTCCTTATAAATTACAAATTATTGAGACTTCCTACCGAGATATTATTAAACCGATGGACAATTATCTATGGGAAAGGGAGAAGAAGTTAAAGCATGGTGAAAATATCTCTGTTATATTGATTAAGTTTGTAACGGCGCATTGGTACGATAGTATTTTGCATAATCAAACCACTTATTTCTTTGGTCAGCATTTGAGCAAGCATAAGAATATTTCTACGGTTGTGTTGCCGTTCCATTATATATTGAGTGATAAATTTAAAGATGATAATGAATAAGAGAATGTGAATAAGGTGTTTGTAGATTTATTAAGAGAGTATAAAGATTATGCCTCATTTTTTATCGAGTTTGTTATAATACATGATAATTTATTTTCTTGCATAGCGTGAAATTTTGTCGATTACAAAAAATGATAGACTGAATAAATGGCGACCATAGGATTCCTTGTGGTTGCCATTTATTCAGTTATTAAATTTTTATTCTTAGTAATACAAATATGACTGTTTCAAAATATGTAAATATATATTGAAATAATTTTTATAATACAATACATTATTTTTACAATTACGATATTGTAATAAAAATAAATTTACAAAAAAGAATATATATGGTAATTTTAATATTATAAAGATTGCATTATAAAATATAGACGAAAAAATGCATAGTTGATGGATTTGCCAATACAGGCTCATTTAGTAAACTTTATAATATTGGAAATCATCTGGGTTCTACTAGTGATTTTTCGTCACAATCGAATCCTTCGTGGACATGTACTAAAGAGTCTACAGGTGAAAAATTTACTTGGACTGCTTATGATATATATTATATTAGCTATAAGGGTTACTGTTATTGTATGCCTGAAATATATAATGATTCAGATGATAATCGATGGGCTTATCAAAAAATGGTGCAATTTAAATTCCTATTCCCTGCAATTTGATGGTTTATTATCAACTAATAAATGGAGTGAGTTTGAAACGGCATTATACTCCAACCAAGAATCATACAATAAATTTTATAATACTTTATCTTCAATAGGATATGAAGAACCTTTGGAGCAACGTAAATGGATTACTAAGGCAAGCCAAAACTAAATTAGAAAGGAAATATTATGAGAAAAAGACGAATATGCATTACATTAATAATGATTGTAGTGATTATTTTTGGATATAGTACTTATGCTATGGCTTCAAACTCAAATGATGGTAATTATAAGACTGAAAAAGTTATAGAATTAAATCAACTGAAACAAGATTATACAAATAATGAGCAAAAGGTACCAAATGATCTTAATGAAAAAATAAAATTAGAAACAGAATTTGCTCAAAAATCTAAGAGCAATGAAGAAAAATGTAATAAAGAAATAAAAGAGATAGAACAAAAAAGATCCGTTGACCCTGATTTTGGTGACTTTGATATTCAAGCGGGATACCCACCAGTTGAAGAAACCTACGTTGACAATAAACCGGATATTAGTCATGCCATGACAGGCTTTGGATGTTATTTCGGAGAAGATGTTATAACTAGCATGAAGATATCTAGTATGGTTAAAACTGAATATAATGGGTTGCTATCTGGTTGTGAGTCGGATAATACAACAGGAATTATTTTAAATATTCAAAATAGTAAAACTTCATTCCATCAAGATTATAAAAAACTGGAATACCCAAATAGGGGGATAATAAATTTTACTAAAATTGATAAACAAAAAAATATTGTTGAATTTTCTTATGGTGAGAAAGGTACAGGCTACTTTGACTTAAATAGTAATAAGGCATATTTTGATAATTAATTATATATCATTAATTTTAAGTATGATATAAAACTGACATAGCTACATAATTTGGATGATTTAAAAAGAAGATGCAAAATGAAAATTTTGTATCTTCTTTTTCAGGTTATTTGTAATCATTTGTTTGTAGGGATTATAAATTACTATAAAACTTAAAAATTGTAAATTATTATAATTAATATATTGACATATAATATTATACGGTGTATAGTATTGTTAAACCAATAATATTGATTGACATATAATGAGAAAGGAGTTGTTGGTATGGTATTTAATACCGGTTCAGCGTTGCTTGATGCAATTGTGCTTGCTGTTGTTTCCAAAGAACCGGAAGGTACGTATGGATATAAGATTACACAGGATGTCCGACAGGCGATTGAAATATCGGAATCCACTTTATATCCGGTTCTTAGAAGACTCCAGAAGGAAGCTTGTTTAGAGGTGTATGATTTGGAATTTGGAGGAAGAAATCGAAGATACTATAAGATTACTGATGCAGGGTTGGCACAATTAAGACTTTATAATGACGAATGGAAAAGCTATTATAAAAAAATTAATCATATTTTTGAAGGAGTGAAATAGATGACAAAGCTAGAATTCATGAAGGAACTCGAAAGCTTATTGTCCGATATCCCTTTGGAGGAAAGAGAAGAAGCTCTCAACTATTATAGCGGATACATAGAAGACGCTGGGGAAGAGCACGAAGAGGATATATTAAAGGAATTGGGTTCGCCTGCTAAGGTGGCAGGGATCATTAAAGCAGATTTAAATCTGAATGCAACAGATCGAGAGAGTAGTGGTATTTTTACAGAGAATGGTTATAAGAATACTATTTACACAGAAGAAAAGTTTGAGTTGACGGGTGGGGCAAATAAGCAAGGTGGGAATGCCCAGTCAGAACAAACAAATAGCCAAACAAATAACCAAGCAAACGGCCAAGCAAATAGCCAACAAAACAGCCAACAGAATACCCATCAATCATCCTATAATCAGAATGCATCGCAGGGATCAAAAGCACAGTCCAATGCGAACAATATGGGATCAGGAACCAAAGTTCTACTGATTATACTCTTATGTTTCTTTGGCTTTCCGCTCATTATGTCTGCCTTTGGTATAGCAATTGGTATTATATCCGCAATTGTAGGTATTATGATAGGCTTTGGAGTGGCTGGCATTGCATTGTTTGTATCGGGAATTGTATTGTTCTTCACCGGTTTAGCAGAAATCAGTGTACCATTCGTTGGCTTGGTGCTTTGTGGAGCTGGATTAATTGTTTTTGGAATTGGAATGTTATTTATGTCGCTAACAGCTTGGCTATGCAAGAATGTAATCCCGGCAATATTTAAAGGGATTGTTAATCTGTGTAAAATGCCCTTTCAGAATAGGAGCGTGATAGCATGAGATCATTTTTAAAAGTTTGGTTCGGAATTAGTTTTATGGCAGTTGGACTTGGAATTGCTATTGTGATAATTGCATTTGCTACCTCTGGTTTTCATAAAGCAGAAGCGACGACCTCTCTTCATAAAAACTATGAAGGGGTAAAAAGTATAGAAATGGATATTAATTACCGTGAAGTCAATGTTGTCGAAGGAGAGCAGTTTTCTATTTCAGCAGAGGATATAGTAGAGAATGAAATTGATTCTTATGTAAAGGATGGTACCTGGTATATTAAGGAGAATAGTAAGGATAACGTCAATTTCTTCGGTTTTCATGTTTCTATAGATGAAATATTTAATTGGGGTAATTCGCATCAGATCACCATAACGATACCCAAAGATTTTATTGCAAAAAATATAACAGCATATATTAATGCTGGATCCTTGGAAATTGATGAATTAACAGCTGACAATTGTGACCTGAAGGTTCAATCTGGTCAATTGAGTGTTAATAAGCTGGAAATCTCCAATCAATCAAAATACCATGTCGGAACAGGAGAGATTACAATCAATCATATTATCGCGAAAGATATTGATTTATCCTGCGACGTCGGCAAAATCAATGTATCAGGAACAATTACAGGTGATAATTCGATTCAAAACAATGTCGGTGAGGTTAAACTTACCTTAGACGGCAAAGAGTCAGATTATTCTTATCAAGTAAGCTGCAATGTGGGAAATGTAACAATAGGAGATTTAAGATATCATAAAATCAACAATCAAATAATTAATGACAATAATGCAAAGAATAATATAAAATTAGATTGCAGTGTTGGAAATATAAAGGTAAAATTTAACTAAATTCATAAATAGAAAGGGGTAATTAATTATGGAACCGAAAAGACTATTTAAATCGAATAATAACAAAATGATATGCGGTGTATGCGGAGGAGTGGGAGATTATCTCAATGTTGATCCTACTGTAATACGTTTGTTATGGGTCATATTTGGATTTGCAGGCGGACTTGGTGTAATTGCTTATATAGTAGCAGCAGTCATTATGCCATACCAAATGTAATTTGATTGATGGAGAGAAATAGATAAGTACCATAGTACTTGCTTAAATTAATAAATAAATAAGCTGTAAGAAATCTTTAAGATTTCTTGCAGCTTATTTATTGTTTTAATACTTAATATAACTAACAGCAAAATACTAAATACTTAGAATTACTAATAGCTAAATAGTAAAATACTAAATACTACTTATAGCTTACTCTTAATATTCGGTTTTCACTACCTAAATCTCCAACAAATAACCATTTTATTAAGAATTCAATACTTTATCAATAATTTCAATGATCTGTGTTGCCTCAAAAGGTTTAGCAAGAAACTCAGCAGCGCCAAACTTTACCGCATCAACCATTTTTGCTTTTTGTCCAGCTGCAGTAACCATAATTACTTTCGCCTTTTTATTATATTCAACAATGGATTTTAACGCTTCCAAACCATCCATTACAGGCATCGTAATATCCATGGTTGTTAAATCCGGGTTTAATTCTTTATATTTTCCATAGCCTTCTTCCCCATTAGCGGCTTCACCAATTATTTCATGTCCATTTTCTTCCAATATACTTCTGAGAATTTTGCGTGATGTTTTAGAATCATCAACCAAAAGAATCTTTGCCATGCTTCTTTCCCTCCTAATTTATCTCAACTAGATTATCTACTACAACGAGTAAATCAGACTGAGCGCCATTGATTACAACAGGAACTACATAAATATCACCATTTGAAGAAAGCTTCTTCTCTGAATAAAAAAGAGGAGGAGTCATATCAATATGGATGTTTTCGTGACTGAGAGTGGACGCATATAAACCGTTTGAGCAGTTAATAAACTCACATACCGCATCGAACGCATCATCATCCACTTCCGTGTAATTTTCTTTGGCAAATGGATTCGCAATAGCTGTTAATTCATTTCCCTGAGATGCAAAACCAATAAAAAATTCATGATCGCCTATCATCTGCTGTGATGCAAGAGCTCCATAAGTATATTCGCTTACCTTTGTAATTCTCTTGATTATAATATTGCTGCTGATAAAGCGCACGATATTGCGCAAGTATAAACTGATAAGATTGCTGATAAGGGAGGAGTCGATAACATTAAATATAGAAATGATCCGATCGATATCTCCAGATTTTAATGCATCAATGTCTGAATCGGTAAACTGATTCTCTTTTTTAAAGCTTTCTATATGCTGATCTAATTCGTCATTTTTGAAGATGTTATTCTCTGTAACAACCTGTACAAATTGAAGATAAGGATTACCCTGCATATTAAGAAGATGAGTAACTTCTTCTTCTAATAAATACCCCTTTTCAATTGCAATATCACCAAAACGGCGGTCCATAAGACGCTGCATTTGATTTATTTCCTCAGCTTGCTTTGTGGTTAATAATTTCTCTGAAACAGCGATCAGACCTAACTTAACTCTTGTTTGTTGCTGCTTAAGCATTATTTCTTCAAATTGAGTTTGATTAATCAACCCTTTTTCCACTAAGTAATTACCAAAATAAAGCCCGAACATGATGTTTCTCCTTTCGTATTTCAAGATAATCTCTTGAGCAATCATATTAACGAGAAAACCGCTCTATGTACCCCCCCACATTATCTGAAACATATTAATATTTTTAATAAATGTTTCACAGAATTCTCAAAAATAGAATGTTTGCTATAGTCTAATATACAACATTTATGTCAAAAAAAATACCCTAAATTTTATATTTTTTTAAAATATTTCTAATATTATTCACTTAAATTATTTAATATTGTCACAATAGGTTATATAGAATAAATCATATATCCATTTATCGAAATTAGTTAGGGTGTACTAAGTCATCCATAAAGTAAATGAATGAATGTGTGCGTATATATATGCAGATGCGCGGACCGGCCTCATGCGGACGTCCTATACCGCATGTGGGTAAGGCAAGTCATCTGTATATATATACGTACACATTCATTTTCACAACATTCCGATTTATAATCTAACCAAAACTGGTATTATAGGAAATTTTTTTGTTATATGATGACAATCGGGTTTATCTATGATAAAGTATTGTTTGAGTTTAATTAGGAAATAAGTATGTATATATATTAATATTTCCTGCAGTAGAATGAAAAATTGATAAGTCAAATTGAATTGACTAAAAAGCACGAAGTGCTTGTTATGGAGGTATGCAATGAAAACAATAATTGAGTTAATCTCTGATGAAGTGAAGGAAGCCTTTAGAATTAGTGGCTTTGAAGAAAAATATGGTATGGTAACTATTTCAAATCGTCCGGACTTATGTCAGTATCAATGTAATGGTGCACTGGCTGCGGCAAAACAATATAAAGCAGCACCGATTAAGATTGCTGAACCAGTGGCGGATATTTTAAAAGCCAGTGATACCTTTGAGGAAATCACAGCGATTATGCCCGGATTCATTAATATTAAGATAAGCGATAAGTTTTTATCGAATTATTTGAATGAGATGAGTGTTTCCGATCAATTCGGATGTGAGAAGGATCCAAACCACAAGAAGATTCTCATTGATTACGGCGGTCCTAATATTGCGAAGCCTTTACATGTAGGACATATGCGTTCTGCAGTGATTGGTGAAAGTATCAAAAGATTACTTAGATTCTGTGGTAATGACGTAACCGGTGATGTTCATCTTGGTGACTGGGGCAAGCAGATGGGTCTTATTATCGGTGAATTGAGAAGACGTAAGCCGGATTTACTATATTTTGATGAGAACTATGAGGGTGAATATCCGAAAGAGGCACCATTTACCATCACGGAACTGGAAGAGATTTATCCTGCTGCAACTGAGTATTCTAAGGAAAACCCGGATTTTCATGAAGAAGCAAAACGAATTACTTACCTTTTACAGAATGGTCATAGAGGATATACCGCAATCTGGAATCACATGCTAGAGGTTTCGGTTAATGATATCAAGAGAATCTATAAGACTTTAGATGTTTCCTTTGAATTGTGGAAGAAGGAAAGTGATGTGCAGCCATATATTCCGCAGCTGGTACAGTATCTTAATGATAACAACTATACGAGAATTAGTGAAGGCGCATTGGTAGTAGATGTAAAGGAAGAAACAGATACGAAGGAGATTCCGCCATGCATTATCTTGAAATCAGATGGTGCATCTCTTTATAATACAACGGATCTTGCCACCATCGTTGAGCGTATGGAGCTTTTTAATCCCGATCATATTATTTATGTAACGGATAAACGTCAGGAGTTATATTTTGAAACAGTGTTCCGCTGCGCTAGAAAATCAAAGCTGATTAACGAAGATACCAAGCTTACTCATATTGGTTATGGCACGATGAATGGTAAGGACGGCAAGCCTTTTAAGACAAGAGAAGGCGGAGTTATGCGTCTTGAGAATTTGATTAAGGGTGTTAATGAGGATGTATATCGCAAGATTATGGACAACCGCACCATGGAGGAAGAAGAAGCAAGATTAATCGCTTCTCAGGTAGGATTAGCTGCATTAAAATATGGTGATCTGTCCAATCAGGTAAGTAAGGATTATATCTTTGATATCGACCGATTTACCTCCTTTGAGGGAGATACCGGCCCTTATATTTTATATACCATAGTGCGAATCAAATCCATTCTTGCAAAATATGCTGATAGCAATAAGACCAATACCTCAAGTACAATTCTACCTGCTTCGTCCCCTACCGAACAGGCATTGATGTTAGAATTGAGTAAATTTAATGAGATGATTCATGGGGCATATGTGGATATTGCACCACACAGAATCTGTTCTTATATCTATGATTTAGCGAATGAATTTAACAGTTTTTATCATAATACAAAGATTATTACAGAAGAGGATACAACGAAGCAGGCATCTTGGATCGCGTTAATTACATTGGTTCAGGATATCTTACTTACTTGTATTGATTTACTAGGCTTTAAAGCTCCGGAGCGTATGTAATTAAATGAAGCATCAGTTAGCTGATAAGGAGGGTAAGGTATGTATCGATATATTTCAAAGTTAGTTGTTTATAAAAATCTTGGAGATGATAGTATTCTTGTACAATTATCAAATCTGATTAAGGAATATGATTGTTATCATGAGAATCAGAAGGATACTGTGTTTGTAAAAGAAGACATTACCTCTAGGATTTATACCTTAATTCATCAGTTATTAGAATTGGCAACTCAGTATGGGTTTAATAAGAATTTATGGCATAATTATCTGGCATACCTATTGGCAACGACGGAAAATCCATTTAGCATAACCTGTGAGAAAGTAGGAGCAAAAGAGGGAACGGTAAATCAATTTGCTAAAAAAGACTTTAAAATCTTTAAGCAATTATTTGATTATGACTTCACTCCACTGGAACGTGCTCTTGATATCGATTGTTTTTCGGTAATCAGTGACTATCATTCCATTGAAAAGAATAGTAGTAGATATAATGCTAGTGTTAGCGAGAAAGTCCGTTTGCTTAGTGATCGGATAGCGGGTAGTAAGGATGAGAATCAAGTATTTGAAGCCGTTACAGAATTTTACCGTGACTATGGGGTTGGACTATTTGGTTTAAATAAAGCCTTTCGTATTAATAAAGACAAGGGAACGATCGAGTTAACACCAATAACCAATACGTTAGAGGTAAGACTTGATGATTTAGTTGGTTATGAACTTCAAAAAAAGAAGTTAATTGATAATACGAGAGCATTTATCGAAGGTAGGAAGTCGAATAATGTTCTGTTATTTGGTGATAGCGGTACCGGTAAATCTACTTCCGTCAAAGCAATTTTAAATGAATATTATAGGGAAGGTCTTCGGATTATTGAAATCTACAAGCACCAGTTCGAGGATCTGTCTTCTATCATTGCTAGAATTAAAAATCGCAATTATAAATTTATTATCTATATGGATGATTTGTCTTTTGAGGAATTTGAAATTGAGTATAAATATCTAAAGGCTGTAATTGAGGGTGGTTTGGAGAATAAGCCGGATAATGTTCTAATCTATGCGACCTCAAATCGTAGACACTTGATTAGGGAAACCTGGAATGATCGCTCCGACATGGAGACGACGCAGGAACTCCATCGTTCCGACACAATGCAGGAGAAGCTTTCATTGGTAGCTCGCTTTGGCGTAACAATTAATTTCTCATCTCCAGATTTTGAAGACTTCATGGAAATTGTCAGAGTATTGGCAAGACGGCAACCGAGCATAAAGCTTACAGATGAACAGCTCTATGCAGAAGCGAATAAGTGGGAGCTATCACATGGAGGAAAATCAGGACGTACTGCACAACAATTTGTTAATTATCTTGCAGGACAGACTAATTAGAAGAAGTTTACAGGCTTACTTGATAAAATGTAATGATAAAAATACGACTGATATTTACAGATGACAATGTTGATGCGACTTAGCGGATTGGAGGCAGCCATGGAGAAATATAGCATTTTGGTAAAAGGGATTGTTCAATATGAAAACAAATACTTGGTAGTGCGAAGATGGTTTGATGACCGTGTTTCAGATCCATATCAATGGGGATTTATTGATGGCGATATAGAATTTGGAGAAGAACCGGACAAAGCAGTACTTCGTGCAATTTTTGAACAGACGGGGCTACATGCTTCCAATGATCGACTTCTTTATACGTGGTCTTTTATGACGGGGGATGTATTCAATATTGGAATTAGTTATCTGTGTAGAGTTGCCAACAATGAAATTATACTTTCAGAGGAATTGGTAGATAGTAATTGGATATCAAAAGAGGAATTTGAAGGGTATCTGGATAATAGAGTACTGTTAGATATTGAAAAGGCTGAATTGTCATAATATTTTAGAGATGTTATCAGATAAATTTCAAATTAGCAATTATGATGATTGCAAAGGAGGAAAGCGATGCTTACTTTAATTAAAAATGGTTATGTGATAGATCCTGTTTCTGATAGAATGGGTCTCTTTGATATTTTGATTGATGGCGATCGTATTGCACAAGTGGAAACGAATCTGGAGGAAGAGAAGCTTTTACAACAGGCAAGATGTGAAGAAAAAGAATTAAAGATTCTGGATGTGCAAGGTAAATACGTTATGCCGGGCTTTATCGACCTGCATGTACATCTTCGTGAACCGGGTTTTGAATATAAAGAAACAATCAAATCCGGTGCCAGGGCAGCTGCCGCAGGAGGTTACACGAGTGTATGTCCTATGCCTAATACAAAACCTTCCATCGATAGTGCAAAGATGGTTCAGCTAATATTAGAGAAGGCGTCGCAGGAGGCTGTAATAAACATACTTCCGGTAGGGGCTATTACAATCAATCAAGAGGGCAATGAAATTGCGGATGTTAATGCAATGAAGAAAGCAGGTGCCTATGCACTTAGTGAAGATGGTAAATCCGTTATGGATACTGCACTTTATGCGCAGGCTATGAAGTTGGCTGCAGAGAACGACATTCCGGTATTTGCTCATTGTGAAGATAAAAGTCTGGTTGCAAAAGGAGCTATCAACGCTGGAAGAAAAGCCGAGGAGTTAAATCTACCAGGCATTAGTAACGCAGTTGAAGATATTATCACAGCCCGTGACATTTTTCTTGCGAAGGAATCTGGTGCTCAGCTCCATCTGTGCCATTGCTCAACCAAGTACAGTGCAGTAATGGTTGCGTTGGCAAAGCAGGAGGGGTTAAGGGTAACTGGAGAGGTATGTCCTCATCACTTTATCTTAACCGATGAAGATATTCCGGGCGATGATGCAAATTATAAGATGAATCCGCCACTGCGTTCGGAACAAGACGTGCAGGCGTTAAAGGAAGCCTTACGAGATGATATTATGGATGTTATCTCTACGGATCATGCTCCTCATTCAGAAGAAGAAAAAGCGAAATCGATCGCGGAGGCACCGTTTGGTATTGTTGGTTCCGAGACAGCCTTTGCTCTCACTTATACTGAGCTTGTGAAAACAGGATATCTGACACCAAGACAAATGGTAGAGAAGATGAGCGTTAACCCAGCAAAAATATTGAAGCTTGAACGAGGATGTATCGGGGAAGGTAAAATCGCAGATGTGGTGATAGCTGACCAGAACGCAGAGTATTCAATTGATAAATACAGTTTCTATTCCATGGGTAAGAATACACCGTTCCATGGGAAAAAGGTTTATGGTAGAATAGAGTATACCTTTGTGAGCGGAAAGTTGGTTTATGAGTATAAAAAATAGTAACAGAATTAATAAATGTACGACAGGATTCTCAAAGTGATAAGAGAGAAGAATAAGAGGAATTGCGCAATAATTTAAGTGGAAGACCTCTATGATAAGGAGAATGAAGATGATTAACAAATTAGTGGAGAGAATTGAAAAATTAGAAGCACCGATTGTTGTAGGTCTTGATCCCATGTTGGATTTTGTCCCACAACATATTCTGCAGAAGGCTTTCAGTGAAAAAGGCGAAAACATTGAAGGTGTGACAGAAGCAATTTGGCAATATAACAAAGGAATTGTTGATGCAACCTACGATTTGATTCCTGCGGTAAAACCTCAGATTGCAATGTATGAACAGTTTGGGATTGAAGGCTTGAAGGTTTTCAATAAAACAGTGGATTATTGCAAAGAAAAGGGCTTAGTTGTAATCGGAGATATCAAGCGTGGAGATATCGGATCCACCTCCGCAGCTTATGCCACCGGTCATCTTGGTAAAGTAACCATTGGTGGTAAGGATTATCGCGGATTTGATGAAGACTTTATTACCGTGAATCCATATCTTGGCTCCGATGGTGTGAATCCTTTTATTGATGTGTGCAAGGAAGAGAACAAGGGCTTATTCGTACTTGTGAAAACCTCTAATCCTTCTAGCGGTGAATTCCAGGATCAATTAGTGGATGGAAGACCGTTATATGAATTAGTGGGACAAAAGGTTGCCGAATGGGGTGAACAGCACATGGGTAACGCTTATAGTTATATTGGTGCAGTTGTTGGTGCTACCTACCCTGAGATGGGTAAAATCCTTCGTAAGCTTATGCCAAAGACTTATATTCTTGTTCCGGGCTATGGTGCTCAGGGAGGGAAAGCGGAGGACTTAGTACACTATTTTAATAAAGATGGTCTGGGCGCAATTGTTAATTCCTCTAGAGGTATCATTGCAGCCTATAAGATGAAGGGTTACGAGAAATTTGGTGCAGAAGGTTATGCTGAGGCCTCTAGACAAGCGGTAATTGATATGAGAGAAGACTTAAGACAGGCTTGGGTCGCAGCTAAGAAATAAATGAACTAAGAGGGTGTTTCAACACATAAATTCTTTCGTGTCAGGATAGTATTCGATCTTTTCATAAACATCAAATATTATGCTACTAAGCAATTGAATGTGTTAAAACTACCCTCTATTTTTCTGGCTCTTTGTCAAGTGTTGGGGTGGGTTTCTCTGAAACCCGCTCCAACACATCATTTAGAGCAGTTTTAATGTTTGCATCTATAATTTACGTTTTTGGGCATGGGAAGTAAGTCTCTTGTCCGTCGTATTTTTATCAAATAGAACTATGTATAATTCTAGTGCGGAACCTTTCGAAGTTCCGTATTCCAAAAGATACTCTCTTTAAAACCTTGATTTTGTTGTTATAGCCTTCCGTTGGCCCATTTGTATATCCATATTTGAAGGCATTCAATATACCATATGACCAATTTCGATATGTCTTTGCACAATCCTCAAACTCGGGAATACCTGATTTCTCTACTTCTTTTACCCATTCCCAAAACCCTTCCCGCTGATAGGCGTATTTCTCATTTTGACATATTTCATAAAACCATTCCTTTAACCGATGAGCTGTTCTTAGGTCATCATTGTACAACAACATAAGATCACATGCCTTCTTGTTCTCGTCCTTCAGCCTATTATAACGAGTAAGTATAAGCCTCCTGCTTCGTTTATAATACCTGATATGGAGCTAAAAACGAGTATTGTTCCATGAACTTTTTTCCGCAGCTACATACATAACGTCTTTTTCTAAGAATAATATAGGGATGTTTTAATTGAAACGGAAGGTCTTTTATTGTCTGCTTGCGATAGTCATGAATGCGTTTCGTATGTTGACCACAGTGAGGACAGATCTGGATCCTTGGTTCAGTTTCAATGTAAAAGGAAACATAAGAGTCAGCGTGCACAACATTTTTTATTACATCCTCTAAACCTAAAAGTTTTTTGATACAATTAGAGTGCATCTATAGGGAAAAATTAAAGATTTAGGTTTCAAAAGGTCTTTCAACAAAGTTCATTGGCAAATTGCATAAAGCAAAAGAATGAATGCGCCTATGCTAATGTATTAGATGTTCTTTTATCTTGTAATTTATGATATGTCTAACGTAAATTGTAAGATAATTAGAACATCTTATACATTATCATTGAAGCATGAATCTTTTGACTTTGTGCAAATTGCCATTGTCTGAGTATAAACAGACCTTTTGACACCTTGATCAATAAACTAAAATAATATAAACTAAGCTAGCTAAAATAGGTTTCATTAATCTTATCTGCAGTACGAGTGGCAAGAGCTTGCGTTGTCAGAGTAGGATTTGGTCCGCCAAGACCGTTATACAAAACACTATTATCTGCTATGTATAGTCGTTTAACCTGAAGTGCTTCGCAATTCGAATCAGTTACATAACCCATTCTCATCGTACTCATAATGTGAATATAAACCTCAGGCGACCAATTGCCACGGATAATAATCTTAGCGCCCGCCGCTCTTAAGATTCCCGCAGCTATGACAGCCATTTTGTCACGTCTTTCGATATCTCCGTTACTAGGTTTGTATTGAATTACTGGGATAAAGCCATGCTCATCTTTTAGCTCAGGGTGAAGCGTGATCCCATTATCTTGATTTACATCATCATCTGTGAAAATAGTTAAATTTAAGGTTCGAGTATAATCCTTCATGTATTCCTTGAGCTGTTCTCCGATTACAACGCCTTCATAATCCCACGGAACCTCATCTGAAGTCTTATTCATATTTGCAAATCCGGTACCTGTTCCATAATAGGTAGAGGATTGTAAGCCAGGAGTTAAGCCCACGGTTATAATAACGCCAAGTCCGGGATAGTCAAACCTTGCTGCAGCATTCTGTCCTACAAAGGGTTTGATATCGGATACTCCAAGCGCATCCATAATCGCTTTTTCATCAAATATTCCGATCATACTGTCAAAATAATGATTGGTTAACCCTTTGCCCACCCATGGATTGTAAGGCAATTCGGAATTAAGCCATAGGCGAGGGGTCTCAATGCCTCCACCCGACATTACTATGATTTTTGCATGGAATTCATTTGTTTCACCGCTCCATGTATCCCTTGTAATCACTCCAATTGCATGAATTCCTTCGGTAGCATTTACTTCAGTAATTATCTTGGTTACAAAGGTATTGGGATGTACTACTATATTGCCGGTACTTAACGCGCGTGGGATATAACTTACTAAGGTTGTTCGCTTGGCTACACCTTCTATTGTAGGGCCGATATGACAACCATTGATGCAATGTCCCCTTAAGGTACAACCTACACCTTTGTTGGTTGCAAAGTCAAAGTTGGGATTGTTAATTGAGGGGTTCGTTTTTAAAATAGCATTTGGATGTGGGTGATAACCGGGAGTGGAGTAATCATTAATAGGTTTGTAACTCCAACCTGCGTTCTTGGCGCCATAGTAAAACATCTCCTCCTTGGCGGTAACGGGGGCTATATTTACCGGAAGTGCCACTTCTACTTTTTCATAATAAGGGAGTAGTTCATCATAAGTAATTGGCCATATTCCATTAATATTCTGTGGGAATGCACGTGGTGAATTGCCGAAATAATGTAGTGTACTTCCACCAACACCGGAGTTTTGCCATGAAAAACCACCAATTCTTTGCCATGGAGGGCGATTTCTATCTGCCGGGCCCCAGCGGAATTTGCCTGTAACCTGATCATTCATATCATCTTCAAGATCGGTAAAGCTTTTTTTAAGTAAATCAATACTTAGATCACCATAGCTGGAGCTACTTTCTGCTCCTTTCTCAGCATTTGGATTTGGCCAGTTCTTGTTACCATACCAGGGGCCAGCTTCAAGTAATAGAACCTTTCTACCTTGTTGACACAGTTCCTTAGCGACAACAGCACCTCCGCCGCCAGCGCCAATTACAATGACATCATATTCAATATCCTGATTCATTCGGTTGCTCCTTTAATTAATTAAGTAAATTGATAAGATCTTAAAGCGTGATAACCTAGTGAGGGTCCTGGATATCCGACCTGCTTCCAACTGATTGGATAATACTCTAGTTTTCGCTGATTCGGTTCGTCTAAGCGTGTTGAACCGTATCCTGACCATTCCGAATAATACCCCATCATAGTAGTGCTTACCACGGGGAATGCCTCGTCACTTCCATTCGTTAGAAATAATTGCCGACTTGCAATATCCAACATTTCTGCTATTGGTACTGAAGAGGGAATGCCTAAACTTTCTCTAGTTAAGAGAAGAAATTCATCAATATGTAAATCAAGAGCTCCATAAAACTGCACTATACCAAATTCATATGCTAACAATGGAGATCTGGGTATAATAAGGTTTACCAAAACCTGATAGGCATTCTCTGTATCTTCAAAGAGAAACCAATTAGGATAGTTTAATAGGTTCTGCTCAGAATTGAAAAATGACTCCTGCATTGCGCTACCTTCTTATAACGAATTAGTCTAATAATTCATATGAAAGTTTTACGTCATGTATGTATAGACATATCATTTATTAGTAATATATTAGAAAATATGGAATTCATTTACACCAGTAATATACAGTGGTAAAATATCGGTAAGATAGCAAAGTCCAAAGTCAATTACAAATAATATAGTGATATTAAAGAGCAGCATTTAATGCTTAGAGGTCTGTGAAAATCAAATAATAAAGGATGTGGAAGGCGAATGAATGTGAGTATTGAAAAGGTAGAGGCCATGAAACCGGTAAAGCTAATCTCGGTGGCGAGCACAATTGAAGCAGATATGATTATATATTTACTTGAAAATAATGGAATACAAAGCATTAAAAAACAAGAAGGAACAGGAAGTTATATGAATATATATTATGGCTTCTCAATATATGGAGCTGAGATATATGTAGATGAACAGGATTTTCAAGAAGCTTCTGAGCTGATTAACGAAATTAACATGGACGGTTTGCAAAGTGATCAAGCGATAGATGATATTGATCCCAATACTACAGAAGGAGAACTACCATTGGGAGCAGGGATAGAAGATGTTAACTATAAAGATTATCCGTTTTATCGTAATCCCCGTATTGTGGTACGTATCTATTTGGGAATATTCATAGGTCTGGGTTTGGCAATCTATCTCATAGGCAAATTTATAAATCATTAACTAACCATATATAAATATAAAAAAAGGGATATTGCAAAAATGAAAGCTAATTGGAAGCATGTTAAAGAAATAAACATACTTTCAATGTAGATTATAATTTTGCAATATCCCTTAATATATTAAATAATTAGCATGTCTTTGGTTCTGGATAGTCAACACCGAAAGTTTCCACTGTAAGTTTCTTCATAATCTGTGTTTCAAGTGGTGCATCAGAATAGTCTGTCTTTGTTTCTGCAATCTTATTTACAATATCCATTCCTTCAGTAACTTTACCGAATCCTGCGTAAGAACCATCAAGATGTGGGGAATCCTTATGCATGATAAAGAATTGTGAACCTGCTGAATCAGGACGTTGGGATCTAGCCATAGAGAGAACTCCGGCTGAATGCTTTAACTCATTCTTAAAATTGTTATAAGAAAATTCGCCTGCGATAGAGTAATTAGGACCGCCCATACCGGTTCCTTCAGGGTCGCCACCCTGGATCATAAAACCACGGATTACTCTGTGGAATTTTAGTCCATCATAAAAACCTTTTTTTACTAAAGAAATAAAATTGTTTACCGTGTTTGGAGCAATCTCGGGATATAATTCAATTTTAATAATATCACCATTTTGAAGTTCCATTGTAACGATTGGGTTAGTGTTAGCCATATTCATCCATTTCCTCTCAGTTTAAGAATTATACTGTTCTATACATTATTCCTTAATTCTTGTAAACACCCTGATGGTAAATATATCATAGGTAATTCTTTGTGTCAAGGCAGTGGAAAATCTTACTTTTTCCTAAAAGGTAGTGTAGAAAATTAAAAGCTAGAATTTTAGGATTGATTTACAAATATAAGTTTGAACATTAATAAAATATGGTACTTTAGTATTATCGACTTTAGTTTTATAAAAGAGTTAAAATTGCCTTATTAACAAATAATTAACAAAAAGTGGTATTTGTGTTGGATAACGTATTAATATGTTGATTCATATAGACGATAAATACAATAGAATAAAATAAGGGAGGATTTGAAAAATGAGTGAAACTTATACCTTTGGCGTGAAATCTGGACAAACTTGTGCAATGATTGACATTACTAGAGAGATTCAGAATAGGGTGAAGGAAAGTGGTGTTCAAAGTGGGTTGTGTGTTATCTTTATACCCCATACGACTGCGGGAATTACAATAAATGAGAATGCCGATCCGGATGTAGTAAAGGACTTCCTTATGGAAACAAACAAGATAGTTCCGGTTTCCGATGGATATCGTCATATGGAAGGCAATTCGGCCGCTCATATTAAGGCTAGTATGATGGGATTCTCACAAACCGTAATCATTGAAAACGGAAGATTACTCCTAGGAACGTGGCAAGGAATCTACTTTATGGAGTTTGACGGCCCTAGAATTCGTAAAGTTTATACGAAAATCATAGAAGGGTGAAAATAAATCATAGAAAATCATAGAAGGGTGAAAATAAATCTTGTCGTACTATAAGTTTTAGGATAAAATAAGCAAAGAAAATAAAACCAATATAGGAGAACTTATATGTCGGCAGCGGTGAAGAAGAAAGTTCTCATAACTGAAAATGTTATGATTGCAAAAGATATCTACAGTATGTGGCTGAATGCACCTGAAATAGCAGAAACAGCAAAGCCTGGACAATTTGTTTCATTATATAGTAATGATGGCAGCAAACTGTTACCAAGACCAATCAGCATTTGTGAGATTGACAAGGGTGAGGGAAGCGTTAGATTAGTATATCGAATCGCAGGAAAAGGAACGAAGGATTTTGCAGTTATGAAGGCGGGAGATACCTTTGAAGTGATGGGACCATTAGGCAATGGCTTTACCTTGGAGGGAAAGAAGGCATTACTAATTGGAGGTGGTATTGGAATACCTCCTATGTTGGAACTTGCAAAACAACTTGATTGTGAAAAGATTATGGTTCTGGGTTATAGGGATATAACCTTTTTGAATAAAGAATTTGAACCCTTTGGTAATGTATATATGTCGACAGAAGACGGTAGTGCAGGAACAAAGGGTAATGTAATTGATGCGATTAAAGCGAATGGTCTTGATGCTGATATGATATTTGCTTGCGGTCCCACTCCAATGCTTCGAGGTATAAAGGCCTATGCTCTTGAGAATGGGATAAAAGCGCAGTTATCGATGGAAGAGCGAATGGCTTGCGGAATAGGTGCTTGTTTGGGTTGCGTGTGCAATAGCAAAGAGGTAGATCATCATAGCAATGTAAATAATAAGAGAATATGTAAGGATGGACCTGTATTTTATGCGGAAGAGGTGGAGCTATGAATACAAATGTAACTATCGCGGGGATTACCTTTAAGAATCCGGTAACAACTGCAAGTGGAACCTTTGGCTCTGGTATGGAATATAGTGAATATGTTGATTTGTCAAAATTGGGTGCGGTCACTACCAAGGGTGTTTCCAGTATTCCATGGCCGGGTAACCCTACACCAAGAGTTGCTGAAACCTATGGCGGAATGCTGAATGCAATTGGTCTTCAGAACCCTGGTGTTGATGTATTCATTAATAGGGACATTCCTTTTTTGCGAAAATATGATACTAAAATAATTGTGAATGTTGTGGGTAAGACGACGGAGCAATATTGTGATGTAGTAGAACGTCTGGCAGATTGTGATGTAGATATGTTAGAAATAAATATTTCCTGTCCCAATGTGAAGGAAGGTGGTATTGCATTTGGACAAGATCCAAGATGTGTAGAAGAGATTACAAGAGAATTAAAGAAACGCGCTAAACAGCCGATTATTATGAAGCTTAGTCCTAATGTAACGGATATTGGAGAGATGGCAAAAGCTGCTGAGGCGGGAGGAGCGGATGCTTTATCCTTAATTAATACGTTGACCGGTATGAAGATCGACATTCATCGAAGAGCATTTTTACTAGCTAATAAGACGGGTGGGTTATCTGGACCTGCGATTAAACCGATTGCAATTCGAATGGTATATCAGGTAGCGAATGCGGTTAAACTCCCTATTATAGGGATGGGTGGAGTTTCAAATGCTGAAGATGCACTAGAATTTATTATGGCTGGAGCTACCATGGTAGCGGTAGGAACTGCGAATTTCATAAATCCGTCTACAACCTCCGAGGTGGTTGATGGTATTGAAGAATATATGAAACAATGTAATATCACTGACATTAATGAGTTAATTGGTTGCGTAAAATAGTGATATATTTTTTTGGATTAGTATGATAGAATTATAGAGTAAAATTACAGGAGGAACATATGGATCAATACAAGAAGGAATTTATAGAATTCATGGTGGATTGCGGAGTACTAAAATTTGGCGATTTCACTACCAAAAGTGGAAGAAAGACCCCGTTCTTTGTGAATACAGGTTTTTATCGAACCGGAACACAGCTTAGAAAGCTTGGAGAATATTACGCAAAAGCGATTAACGATAAATATGGTCTTGACTTTGATGTATTATTTGGACCAGCATATAAGGGTATCCCTCTTAGTGTTGCTACAACAATGGCAATTAGTGAATTTTATAATAAGGATATCAAATACTGTTCAAACCGCAAGGAAGTGAAAGATCATGGTGATACAGGTATCTTACTTGGTTCACCGCTTGCAGACAGTGACCGTGTAATTATCATTGAGGATGTTACCACTGCAGGTACCTCAATCGGTGAGACTATGCCAATCCTTGAAGCACAGGGGAAGGTTGACGTACTTGGTTTGGTAGTATCTGTGGATCGTATGGAAAGAGGACAAGGATCAAAAAGTGCTTTATCTGAAATAGAAGAAAACTACAAGATTAAAACAACTGCTATTGTTACGATGAAAGAAGTTGTAGAACATTTGTATAATAAGCCTTATAAAGGAAAAATTATTATAGATGATACATTGAACGCAGCAATCGATGCATACTATGAGCAATACGGTGTAGTAGAAGCATAATAAAGGAGGTAATTATTATGATGGAAAAAATCTATCATACCATGAAATCTGTGGGAGTATGGAATCTCGTAATGGGAATTCTGTTGATTGTGGCAGGAGTAGTTTCGGGAGTTTTGCTTATATTAAATGGAACAAAATTACTTAAGAAAAAATCAGACTTATTATTTTAGTGCATAAGCTATAGAGACATAGCGTACGGAAGGCTATTCAAAACGTTAAATGCGACAAGGTTCTGAACTGGAGCTGTAAGTCTTAACGTTTTGGATAGCTTTTTTGAGGCGGTTGATCGGACTATCAATAGTATTGTAATGTAAGCATTGTAAGTAGGTGCTTATAAGTGGAGGAACTATGAAAACAAGTGATTTTAACTATGAGTTACCGGAAGAATTAATAGCTCAGGATCCGTTGAAAGATCGATCCGGCTCAAGATTGTTGGTGCTGGATAAAAGGACTGGCGAAATCGAGCACAGAATATTTAAAAACATCAAAGAGTACTTAAAACCAGGAGATTGTTTGGTGGTTAATAATACGAAAGTAATTCCTGCTAGACTAATTGGCGAGAAAATCAGAGAATTAACGAATCAGAGTGAGAACGAATTAATTCGTGGTGCAAAAATTGAGCTACTTCTATTGAAGAGAAGAGAGAATGATATATGGGAGACGTTGGTGAAGCCCGGCAAGAAGGCCAGAGTAGGAACTAAAATAAGCTTTGGTAATGGAATATTGACTGGAGAAATAGTTGATATTATTGAGGAAGGTAATCGCCTAGTACAGTTTCATTACAGTGGAATCTTTGAAGAAATCCTTGATCAATTAGGAGATATGCCATTGCCTCCGTACATTACACATCAGTTGGAGGATAAGAGCAGATATCAAACTGTGTATGCAAAGTATAATGGTTCTGCGGCAGCACCAACAGCAGGACTGCATTTTACCAAAGAACTGCTATCAGAGATTGAACAAATGGGAGTGAAAATTGCTAATGTTACCTTACATGTAGGGTTAGGCACCTTTCGCCCTGTTAAAGTTGATAATGTTTTGGAACATCATATGCACTCTGAATTTTACCAGGTTTCAGAAGAGGCAGCGGAGTTAATCAATAGAACAAAAACTCTCGGCCATAGGGTAATCTGCGTGGGAACCACCAGTTGTAGAACCCTTGAATCGGCAGCGGAGGAGAATGGTTTGGTATTGGAAGGAAGTGGTGATACCTCCATTTTCATCTATCCGGGTTATCAATTCAAGGTAATGGACGCATTGATTACAAACTTTCATCTGCCGGAGTCTACACTCATGATGTTGGTGTCAGCACTGGCAGGACGTGATAACATTATGGCTGCATATGAGGAAGCGGTGGAAGAACGTTATCGCTTTTTTAGTTTTGGAGATGCTATGTTTATCGTATAAAGAAAATCATAGGAAAGATAAAGATTTTGTTAAGAATAATATAAATATAAAATTCGAATGTTCGCATAATATGGGGTTGTATAGGTTGTATGAAATTTAAGATAAAGCTTTATATAAAGTTTTTGTTAAGAAAATATAAAGATTGTATTGCATTGCCATAAAATGTGTGATATAGTATCCATATCTTAAATGACAATGAAGTCAAAGCACATGTTGCTTTGACTTTTTTAGGTGCGCCTGGCGGCGCACGTTTCTAACCGGTGCAAGTCCGGAATCCGCCCGGTAGTGGGAAGGATATAGCCGAAAGCAAGGGTGTCCATCGTGAGGTGGAATCTGAAGGAAGCTGGATGC
>Ga0302215_10000186_pt1 | contig 46961 bp, 34 predicted proteins | sample II_Fen_N3_1_FD_194580 | JGI IMG/M metagenome (GOLD analysis project Ga0302215, IMG submission 194580) | Peat permafrost microbial communities from Stordalen Mire near Abisko, Sweden - II_Fen_N3_1 | ecosystem: Environmental > Terrestrial > Soil > Wetlands > Permafrost | place: Sweden: Abisko... | reverse complement strand
GTCCTTCGCCCGGAATGTAAGCATTCACTTCTTTTTGGTTAGTCAAACGTACACGAGCTACTTTACGCATTGCCGAGTTCGGTTTTTTTGGAGTAGTAGTATACACACGAACACACACACCGCGACGTTGTGGACATGAATCCAAGGCTGGCGATTTGCTTTTGTCAATGAGTTCTGCTCTTCCTTTTCTAACTAATTGCTGAATTGTAGGCATTTTACTTTGTTTTTTATATCTTTAACTGCGTTATTTATATCCCTTTGGCTTTTGTCCAAAATGGGTTGCAAAGATAGACATAATATTTTAATTGACAATGCCACCATTGAAAATATTACAAAATAATGTAAACATCAAGGTATTATGCTATTAGAAAGCCTGATAGATTCGGCTATAAGCACAAATTGAGTGACAAAAAGGACACACAATCAAACAAACGATTTCATGACGACAGTAGCGAAAAGTGTATATATTCTTCAAAAATATCTCAGAGAACTTACTATCACGATTGGACAAAATGAAAAAGCGTGTCGTCATCTCAACGCCACGCTTTCAATTCACAAACTAATGATTACAGAAATTCAAAAGAGTATTTTCATATTACCAACAAATGCATAGTAAAATGCAGATGCCGGAGCTGAAGTTGCGACAGCACACAAAATGACCATATAATTAGGATTGACATACAAACCCGGATATAGCTTGGTGTCATTAGCCGACTGATTAGCTGTCTTTTAATACTAAATCTACATCTAAAACATGCTCTTTCACACATCAAAGAAAATGATTCTCAATCGAATACCAAAGCGTTTTACAATATATTTCAAATTTACAGTCCACCAAAATATTAAACAACCATCCCAAAGGATGTGGATTTTCGAATCGTGTTAAAATTTCATGTATCAATAATTTAGTGGTAGCAAGTAGAAACTATTTACATTTTTTAATTATGCGTTATTAACTACAAATTGTCAATTATGTATTATTTAAGGTATTTCTCCAAAAACCTATCCTGTTCCCATAATAAGTGCAATATATTCTCTCTGGCCACATAGCCATGTTGTTCTTTAGGTAAAATAACCATACGAACAGGTGCTCCAAGACCTTTCAACGCTTGAAAATAACGCTCAGTTTGCAGGGTAAACGTACCCGGATTATTGTCGGCCTCACCATGCACAAGTAGAATAGGTATTTTCATTTTGTCGGCAGTCATAAAAGGCGACATGGCGTTATACACTTCAGGAGCATCCCAGAAGTTACGTTGCTCGCTTTGGAAACCAAATGGCGTAAGTGTACGGTTATAAGCACCACTACGGGCAATACCACAAGCAAACAGGTTGCAATGGGTAAGCAAATTGGCAGTCATAAATGCACCATACGAATGCCCACCCACAGCCACTTTTGCGCGGTTGATAAATCCGAGTGAATCTACGGCATCAATAGCCGCTTTGGCATTAGAAACCAATTGTTCAATAAAGTTATCGTTTGGTTCCGTTTTTCCTTCTCCAATAATGGGGAAAGCAGCATCGTCGAGCACCGCATAACCGCGAGTCACCCAATACACAAACGAGCCATAATAGGGATAAGTAAACTCGTTGGGATTAGCAGTGCTTTGTCCGGCACTATTCTTATCTTTATACTCGGCAGGATAAGCCCAAATAAGAAGCGGTAGTTTTTCGGTTTTGGCTTTGCGGTCATAGCCTACCGGCAAATACAGCGTTCCCGAAAGTTCTACTCCATCGGCACGTTTGTATTTAATCACTTCTTTGTAAACGTCCTTGATACTTTCAAAAGGATTGGTAAAATGAGTTACCTGAGTAAGCGACTCTTTCTCCCGAAAATTACGGAAATAATAATTCGGATATTCATTTTTGGACTGAATACGTACCAATGCCTCCCCTTTTTTATAATCTTCGATATCAAAAATATCTTCTACTTTGTCGGTGTAAGCCGATTGATAAAGACGTTTTGTTTTCAAGGTATTCAAATTCAGTTCATCAATAAATGGAAACTGACCCTTAGGTGTATGCCCTTCACCAATTCGGAACAAACAATTATCGGCAATGGCCAACACATATTTACCATATTCATTTTTCCATGTTTCAAAATTTCCCGGATCGGAATACACATCCTGAAAGTTACGGTCGTTAATCACTTTGGAACCTACATCCGGCTTCGATGGATCTATCAGGTATGTTTTCTCATTACGAGTATCGTACCATTCGTCTTGAACAATGGCTGTAGTAGCATTTCCCCACACAATATTCATAAAACGTTGAACTGTTTTAGTCTGCAGAGTCGGTTGTTGGGTAAAAGGTGCTTTCCATTGGTAAATGGCATCGCGAAAATCGGCTTTTTGTTTCGGGTCACCACCATCCAATGCTTCTACGTAAAACAAGGTGGCAGGTTCATCAGTGCGCCAGTTCATTTGGCGTTTTCCAGTACGCACGGCCATAAAACCTTTCGGCAACACTTCCGAAAGCGGGACTTCATTCACTATTTTCAGTTCAGTTCCTTTCAGGTCATAAACAACAGTAGATTGTGGAAAACGGTTGAGTGGAACTACATACGAAAAAGGCTTAGCTATTGTTGTAACCAGCACATAATTTCCGTCAGGCGAAAACGATTCGTTGGCATACATATTTACAGCTTTAAAAAGCTCCGCATTCCCTTTCATATCCACACTAAAAAGTTCGGAACTTGCCAGTGCTATAAAATTAGCCTCATCGGTTGCATTTTTCAATAAATCGGGATAGGTACGGTTTTGCGATTTTGAACCATCGCTCACCGAAACAGTGGGTCCGGCAGGCATTTCTTTCTTAGGGTCAATTAATGGTATTCGTTGATGAGGCAAGAAACGAACTAATATCCGGTTACTGTTGCGATACCAGTTAAACGGATTTCCCAGATTTGCATTCACCACTACATCTGTCAGTTTTGTTGCTTTGGCCGATGCTATATCTACCACCCAAAGTTCAACACCGTTGGAAACTGTATTGGTAAAAGCAATTTTAGTTTCGTCGGGCGACCAAGCCACAAAAGTTATACGCGGATGAGTTGGTAAACCTGTAACTTGCACAGGATCCTCTGCAACAACCTTACGAACCTTGAGGTTATTTATATAATTTGTAGCTGAAGCAATATTAGTAGTTGGATTAATTCGCACACCACCCATGCTCATTTCTTGTTGATTCAGATCGTCTAAACTTTTGTAAGTGCTACGGTAAGTTAGCAACATATATTCTTTTTTAGTATCAATGGACACCTGCGGAGCACGTTCGTAGTCGGCTAGTTGTAGAATTGATTTTGGAGGAAGTTGATAAGTCAGGTTTTCTTGCGCCATGTTTCTAGATACTGTTATCAGTATAGCTGTTATTATTAATATCTATTTTCTCATTCTTTATTAAAAATAAGTTTGCAAAGATACAGCTTTTTGAACTCTTATTTAGAATTTATACGATTTTGAGTTTTTCATATTCATTATGGAGTAAGTATACTCTAAAAACGGTATTTTATGAACACTTCATATCTTCGATACAATTGACTGTAAAAAAATGCAGAGACAAATTGCCTCTGCATTCCCAATCAAAAACTAAAACCTAATATATAGTGAACATAGCCTAAAATGAAATCATTGAATAATAATATTTACAGAAACTCGCTCCGTGCTGGTTACAGCAGTTACAACATAAGTGCCTTTTGGTAAATTGAGTTTTATGTTTGTAACACTTGCAGCATTAAATTCATAATCCTTAGCTTTTTTCCCTGAGTATGCATTATAAAGACTTACTCTGCCTCTTTGAATTCCAGGATTGTCGACAACCAAAACATTTTTTCGATTCGTAACAGTTATTTGTTTAACTTTCTTGTCTTTGGTATCTTTACTATCTTTGGTATCTCTAGTTGCCTTTGTGTCTTTGGTATCTTTATTTATTGGAGTTGGAATCACCACAGAATCAGTAACTACGGGAGGAACTACAACTACAGGTGGAACAACTACGATAGTATCAACTGGAACAATTACAGGCGGAACTACAACAACTGTATCAACCGGAACTACAACTGGTGGAATAACTACAACCGTATCAACTGGGACTACAACTGGTGGAACTACAACTACATTTGGGTTAGTAGTTACCAACTTAAAGCGCTTCACTGGAGCAGCAGTTGGTTTAACAGAGAATGTATATTTTGTTCCGGAAGCAAAAACATCTACAACCTTATTTGCGACAGAATCAATCATATACAGTTGAGTATATCTAAGACTTAAATTTTCATTATTAAAGGTAAAAGTATAAGTTGTATCTTCCCCAGCCCAGAAACCGATATAAGTATTCTCAAAAGTTGGAACTGCATCTATTTGAAAATTGCCATTTGGTTCCATACCAAAAATTTGAGGAGCCAACGATGTTCCAAACATTTTATAACCATCCCAACCGTTATCAAAGTCACGTGTACAAATTGGCACCGAAAACACCCACATTTGATCAGAATAACGTGAACCACGTACATCAATACGGACACTAGTTAATGACTGAGCTTGAGTACTAACACTAGTGAGAGTTAGTATTAACGTTACAAATAACGTTTTGAGTGTTGAAGTTTTCATATGGCCATTTTTTAGGAGAATGAGTATTATATTTAAGTATCTCTTTTCTTTTCAGAAATTTCTTATACAAACATACTAAATCCCCATAAAAAGCTGACAAACAATAATATGTAGCAACACAACTACAATTGTAGTATTTTATTCAACAATAAATGTTTAAAAGAGCGAGAAATCCAATCAGTCTATATTTACAGCAATAAGTTGCACTCATATCAAGCCTTAAATAGCCTTAAATACCATAATACATGTGTGCTTTCAAACAATACTATTTCGATGTGTAGTATTATTTTTTTCATTACGACAGTTTCATTTCCACAGCTGTTATTTGAATTACGAGTCAGCATAATTTTACATTATTCCAAGAAGCAAAATTGTTAACTTACATTCACTACCCATGCCATTTTTTTAATATACATTCACAAATAATCTCAGGCATACAAACAGTAAAAAAACAAAAATATCGATTCTAGAGGGTTCAATTAGAATTATTACTACTATTATTAAATAAAATGTGCCAGAAAACAAGAATTCTGAGCAGTTAAAAATAAAAACTGTAATAAATTTAAAATATTACATAAAGAATCCCTCTTAAAATTGGCAACATAAAGTTGTCTTCAATTGGATTTGGCTCTTCTGGGTTTAAATGAATTAACACTGCCGAAGGTCTTCTAAGTAGTTTGGCTAAAAGTTTTATTCCCTATTCTTCTAGTGCTGCCCGGTTAACCCATATACAATATATTTGGTCTGCCAGAACTTCCCGCGGATAACACCCAAATTATTTTCAGAACTTTTCAACATAGTTCATCATATGACTTCCTTCGTTAAAAGCATCCCACGAAAGTTCATCCAAAAAGGAGATTCTATTGATGATTGAAACATGAATCTTTGCTCCGAACACTACTTTTACCTGAACTTCACCTCGTACGATTGGACGAACATGTGGTTGATGTATGCTCACGATACGGTGGTCAATGCTGTGGGTCTTGACGTCATACGTTTGTTTTTGTTGGTCGTAAAGAGTCTGAACCACAAAAAGGTATTTCTGTCATGTCGGTTTCAGAGGGAAATGTGTAGGTGAAAAGGTGGACGGCCGCTCTGACCGGTTGGAACAAACTTAAGATAAAGGTTGTATGTCTCATCCCAAGGGATAAAGTGGGCTTAAAATATCCAACGATTTATTGGGCTCAACCTATGTTCAAATGGAGACTCAAATCCAGCCTAAAATAATTGAGATGGACTTACATCGCCTGGCACTTGTGCACGCTTTTTACGAGGTGAAGTCATATATTTCCTTGCGTTTAGTTGCACAAAAATAAGGATATAATATGATTTATAATCGGTTTGCCATTTTAAAGCAGACACTAAGTGTCGTGGTTTATTTTGCCATAAACATAATTAGAAAAGTCGACTTTTTTGATCAAAGTTTGACAATATATATCAAAAAAAAACGCCAATAGCAAAATTACTATTGGCGGTTTCATAATTCTATAAATCTACACTCTATTTCTTTTCCATATTGTATAAACAGAAACTAATATAAGCAAGAAAATCCAACCATCACCTACAGGTATCGGACCACCATCAGGATTATCGCCCGGATCAGTACCCCCCGAGCCAGATGTCAAATATGTATTCGAACTCTGTTTTGTCATTGAACCATTATTACCATCAATAGGGCTTATTGACATTGAAATTAATCCTTCCGCTTGGGAAGAAGATCCATTATCTCCTTTATTAGAACTTCTTCCGGAAATCATACTAAGTCCAGAACCATAGGCTGATCCATCTATTCCCCCAAGTCCTTTATTTTGACTAAATCCTAAATTCACTCCCCCCCCCATAGAAGATTTTGAACCTTGATTACTATAATTCCCAGATGCAGATGCATAACCGTTACCTGTAGTTGTATTATAAGATGGCATGGATAAACTTTGCACATTACTACCACTATTAGCACTCTGAATTATTGGAGCATTTCGCACCTCTGCGCTGGTAAACGCAATGCCCTGATTCACGGTATTATAATTCACAGGCGCATACAAATTAGGACTCCCGACAGGGGAATAGAGTACCGCCACAAGCAAACCTGCCCATGTCATCAACCAAACTAATATGCTTTTTTTTCTTTTATCCACCTTATCTACTTTCTCTATCTAACAATAACACGTTTAGCGATATCTTCTGTCTCAGATATACATCTGACAACATATGCTCCAGCCAATAAGTTGGATGATATCTCAGTAATTCCATTTGCAGCAAATTTAATTTTCCTAATATAATGACCTGAAATATCGTATATCATAGCATCGCCATTATGCGAACTAAAGTTGTGTACAAAAATCATTCCGTTAGCACTGAATATCTTCAGTTCGGAAGTTTCATCTACAGCATTTTTCTCATAATGCCTGGTCACAATTTTGAATCTATTTACTGGCGAAGGAGTAGACTCTGCCCAAAAAGCATAACTTGAGCCAGTCTCTGTAATATCAACAACCTTATTCTCAATCATATCAACAAGGTACAATCCCGGGTAATATAATTTTGTATTCTCGTGAGTAAAAGTCATTGTATACTCTACGTCAGAACCTGCCATAAATGCTAGTTGAGTATCATTTATGTCATCAACAGCATTTACTTGATAATTTCCATCTGACTCAACGGCATAAAGTTGAGGGGTTAATGAAGATCCAAGTATCTTTTGAGCATCCCAGCCATTATCGAATTTTTTTGTACATTGTGGAGCTGAAAATACCCACATTCTATCTCCAGCATTTTTTCCATTCACATCGATCAAGGTAGATACTTGAGTTGAAGTAGACTGACGATTGACTGATGGTGCTCTCTGCATAGTTGTATCAGATACAGCTGCAGAATTATATACTATACCAAATGTAGCATTCACCGAACCTGTCATAGCTTTAATAAGCATAGCTTGCATAGATGGTATCTGTCGAGGAATACTATTTGCCCCAGCAGTATTCACTGTTGCAGACGTATATTGTCCGGGGTTGTTTCCGGCAGTTGTTTTGCCCACGGCAATAGAATCCACCAATCCACCTCCCCACTGACTGAAGCTTCCTGTATTATACATATACACGCTCTTTTCTGTATCAATTCCAAATGTCAGCTGTTTAATATCTATTGCGGCTGTATATGGATTTGCAAATATATGTTGACCTGGAAATAATGCGTTCTGTGCATTACCAACTCCATAATAAGAATATCCTAATGTTGTTGAAAAATCTTTGTTTACAAGTTTCCCTTTAAAGGTAAAAGTCTTAGGAGCTGGTTGACAAAGTTCATACCCATAAAATGGAACTAAAATTGATGCATTACCTAGTTGTACCCAGTGATTAGATTTAGTAGTACCGGGTTCATACCAGCTACGAACATAAGAATCAGTAAAAGTAGGGTCTGTAACTACAGATTCAACAGGAATACCAAAATACTGCCAACTATACCAAGTACTGGAATTTGTTGGATTCGTAAGTTTATCAATGAATGCTTTAGAATACATTTCAACAGTTGCATATACTGGGTTATTCTGAGCATTATGGAAAATCAACGATCCGGTTGGTAATGTAGAACTTGCTTGAATTAAAATTTTATCAGAATTAGTCCCAGACTGTATTGTATTATTTACAATTAACCCTAAACCAGATGGAATAATAACAGACAAACTAGTTGCATTAACCAAACTTCCAATTGTTCTATTTAGATCTAATTGCAAATTATTCACTGCCGCAACACCATTATTATTGGTTGAAGTTGCAAACTCCACATCATCTCCAGCGGCAGGAACAAATCCACCTGTCCAGTTGGAGGCATTACCCCAATTGGCATTTAAATTTCCTCTCCAATAGTTAGTACGACTATTTACAGTCAATGTCAACTGCGAGGTTGCAGTAGTAGTTGTAAGACAGCCATAGTTTGATGTCATTGTGCAACTAACCGTATATGTTCCAGTGGCTGTTGGTGTATAATCAAAAGTAGAACTATTAGTACCTACATTTGACCCATTAACCTTCCATTGATATATTGGGCTTGTTCCACCATTGGTAGGAGTTGCTGTAAAAGTAACAATATTATTTGTGTATGTTGGGTTTACAGATGCTGATATTAACAACGCTGGAGTTAGGGTTGGAAGCACAGTTACCGATGCGGTTGATGTTACTGGTATTACTTGCTCAAAATCAATATCATCTATAGCAAAATCATTACCATCTGGCTGAACACAAGTATTAATTAATGATAACTGTAAAGAACTACTACTACCAGAGTTCGCAAAAAACACATACTTAGTCCAACCAGCAGTTGCTGCTGGTAAAATATTTACAGACCCAACCGCAGAATTATTTACAAACAACTGTAAATTAGTAGAATATGTGTAGTTTGTAGGATTTACATTTTGTGCATAGTACGTAAATTGGAAATCAGTATTTTTACTTACAGCTACTGTTTGAGCCCATACGACCATGCCTGTAGAAGTACCTCCATCCACAACCATTTGATAACCACTACCAGAAGTGTGATCACCAGCATTCGTAAATCCACCATAAACATCCCGAGGATTCTTACATATCCAATAATTACCTTTTGTAAGAGGTGCTGCCTGCTGATGAATATATGTACTTGCAAATCCTAAGTCACCAGTATTACCTAGTTCAAAATTACCGTTAGTAACTAGACTAACACCACTAAGAGAAGTTCCTGTAGCAGTATATGTGTATGTACCTGTCGTAGAAAGAGCTCCTGTAGACACACTAGGTAAAGTTGAATAAAAGTTATTAGGACCAGTCCATACTACATTTGACACACCAGAACTAGTACTACTAAGCGTTGCAGAACTTCCGGAACATAATGATGTTGGGGAGCTAGATGCAATAATTGTTGGTACAGGTACTACTTTGCCATTACAAGTAACATTCACAGAGGTAACGCTATTAGATGATAGTGATATTTGTTCTGAATTATAACTGATAGTATCTAAACCCGCTTTTAATTGCACATAAACAATTTGTGCATTTATCTTACCACTTAAAGGAGCTATTGTTAATGTATTACCTCCTGATACATAGGCACCTCCCTCTGTTAGACAAATCTCATAATGGGTTGGAGAAGTAATTGTCAAAGAATTAGCACCAAGTCCCGTTGCACTGACAGTAAATGATTGTTTTACAGAAGGTCCATTACCTTTTACATAAAAAAAGCCGTTTAAAGTTGAAACTGAAGTTGCAATACCAGCTGTAGCCAAAACAGTTCCACTACATGAAACATTTTGAGAAATAGCATCCGTTGATGCAACTACAATCTTTTCAGGGCTAATAACCTTTGCAGGTGTTATTCCTGCTTTCATCCGAACATAAATGGTTTGCGAAGATACGGTTCCTGACGAAGGTGTAAATGTCAATGAGTCGGACCTAAATCCCGTAGCTGTTGTTTTAGATATTTCAAAATTGGCAGATGCCTTTACCCTTAGAATGTTCGTACCCAGATTTGCTCCTGTAACGGTAAAAGTTTGCTCACCCGATGGACCAGAACCAACAGTATAGATAAATCCACCCAACGTATAAGTTGAAACATTAACAGTAGCTCTGGCAACAACACCCTTACAAAATACAGTTTTGGTTGCTGCGTTTGTAGATGTCAATGATATATTTTCATTGTAATTTGATGCATTCAAACCAGTGATAAGTCTTACCCAAATGGGTGTAGAGTTTAAAGAGCCGCCACTTTGAGTTAAGGTCAAAGAAGTTCCAAATCCGGTTGAAGCAGATGTTTGAGATATTTCATAATCGGCAGGAGCAGTTAAAACAATATTGGACGATAAATTTGCCCCGCTCACAGTGAAAGAGCCTACAGATGAAGAAGCACTACCAAAAAGATATCCTAAGCCAGTAATTGTATCAGCAGACACTGTAATTGTAGGAGCACCTGTAACGATACCTGAACATTTTATAGATACAGAAGTAGCTCCAGTAGAAGTACAAGTTATAGTACTATCAGATTCTAATACAGATTTAAAACCTTGAGCTAATCCGGCTTTCATACGTGCATATATGGTAGTAGCAGGCACCTGTTTATTAACAACGTTTACATTTATAACCGGGGATGCAGAAAACAATGTACCTGTTCCGGTAGATATTTCATAATTAGTAGGTGCTGTAAGCGTGATATTTGTAGAAAGCGCCGACCCACCAACAGTAAATGTCTTTTCGGCAGAAGGTCCATAACCATAAGGATACGTAAATAAGGACAATACAGTAGGAGAAACTATTAACAATGGATAGTTATTACGAGCAGTAAAATCTCCAAAGTTAGTTAACCCCGATGCGGTAATGGCAGTAGAGCTTACAGTTAAAGCGTCATAATCCACCCATGTTGAGGTGCTATAACGAGCTGTAACCATTCTACTAACATAACCAACAGTATCTGCGGTTGAACTAATAAATGTACCCAAGATACTGGCATTCATATTGGTAATACTAGTTTGGCTCACACTCCAATACCTAGTTAAATAGTTAGTAGAACTACCATCACTGGCATGATGTAAGTCGGTAACTCTTACTGCCACTTTAGCATCACCCGCAAAAGTACCCGAATTTATTGTTACAGTAAAAGGTGAATACTCTACAGTATTTGTATCATCCCCAATAGGAAAAGTGTAAGAGCCGGTTGTAGTAAAAAGTTTCTGCAAGGTCCCCGTACCAGAAGCTACAACCATATTGGTTGAACTAAACGTACCTGAAGAACTACCCGTAATATTCCCGGACAGTGTCAAATCGCTACTACCAAGCGTAAGATTACCATGTAGCAATTGTACAGGTCCTGTCACGGATTTAGATGCATTTAATGTCACCCCACTTGCATTATCAACAATTACACCACCTGTAGGAGTAAAAGAAGGAGGAAATTCAGCACCTGTAGTCTGAGCTTGGCTTCCTTTGTATTGCAAAATTGCAGATGCACCATAACTCAACGTTCCTGAAACTGTTGCTGTAGAGGCGCCCTCTACTGACAATAAGGAATTAACCGTGGTTGTTCCACTCGGGAAATTTTTTGCCCCACTACCTTGTAGAACCAGATAATCATAAGTTGCGACCTTTACACTCTGTGCACCACCGTTATAACAAACTGTATTATGAGAGACGTTGGCATTAAGCGTATTAATACCGACGGTTCCACCAATATTCAAAATGGCATTTGTTCCCTGTGTTAAAGTACCTAAACCACCAAGCGTACTGGAGACAGTAAGTCCAACCGTACTATTGTTTGTGATCGAATTACTTATAGACAGGGAAGGTATTACAATACCATTAGTTCCACTTATCGTTTTAGAGGTTCCACTAAATGTGTGAGTACCTGTACTGGCATTATAGGTTCCATTATTTGTAAAACTACCAGCAATACCTACCGTAGCTGCTCCATTCTCAGTTAACGTTCCGGAATTTGTCACATCTGAACCGAATGACAATGCGGCTGCAGCAGTTTCGGAGAAAGTTCCACCTGAATTTATTGTAACAGCTCCTGTAAAAGTTTTTACTCCTGTTGCATTTGTCAGACTTAAAGTTCCGTTAATAGTAGATATACCTGTTACATTAAGTGCATAACCACCTCCTATACTTAATGTAGTACCAGCCCCTACAGTTAAAGTTCCACTTACAGTTCTAGCTACTCCTTCCGTCCATGTTTTTGTTCCGGAACCACCTGATGTTGTTAGATTATAATAGGGAACGTCATAAATAGTTTGAGTTCCGGCATAATTATACTCTACTGTTCCATTTGTTAGTGTTACAGTATTAAAGCTTATAGGGAAATTGCTCCCCGCTTGACCACCTGAACCTCCACCTAATTGCATGGTTCCAGCTACCGCGAGCGTCCCACCGGCAGAACTTCGGTTTGCCGTAAAAGCAGCCAGATTGAGAGTTGCTCCTGAATTTATCGTAAGATTACCTACAATTGTAGTATTTCTAGCAAGCGTTGTTATTCCCGAAGATATAATTAAATTGTTGAATGTGGTAAATTCAGCACCAATATCAGTACCTGCTAACGTGTTAGATCCTGTAAGAACAATAGTACCAGTTCCTTCAGTAAAAGTGTCATTAGTATTATTGGAACTCAAAGACTGACAATACAAGGTACCTCCTGCTGTCATTGTTATTGTTCCACGTCTATTTCCCATTCCGAGGTTGACAGCTCCACTAACTGTCACCTGTGATCCACTGTTAAATGTAAGTGTACCATCACCACTCGTAGTGGCTGTTGAACCAACCTGAATGCTGGCGCAAACTCCATTGGCAACATTTACAGTTAAAGTTCGGCCATTGCTAATTACGATATCGTCGCTAGAACTGGGAAGACCACCAGTACCAGAACCAGTTGTTATCGCGTTCCAGTTAATACTATTACCAATGGTAATTGTATTTCCAAAAACAAAGCTTCCAGCAGTGCAAATAATAAAAGCGAGCATTACTCCTATGCGCAACAAAAAGCCACTCTTTCTTTTGCTCAAAGAATGAATCGCTTTATATGAAGTCGACAAGCAATTTACACACAAACTGCCAACGCTCAATTTTCTATCAAAAATAAAAATGCTAAAATTCATCGTAATCCTAAATATAGCCCTAGTTGAAGGAAACTAATACCCTAATAACCCAGATGTTTTTGGGACTGCAAAATTAGCCAAAATATCTTATTAATCCACTAATTATGACATAAATATTGTAATTTACAGTGTATTTTTTACAGTATTCACAGATTTGTAACAACTACAAATACTAGAAAATCATATATTTCTTATTCTACAAGTTTATTGGCTATGGCATAATGCGTAAGCTCTACGTTACTTTTAATTTTAAGCTTCTCAAAAATTCTAACACGATAAGTAAACACCGTACTAATGCTTAATTGTAAATCGGCAGCTATATCTTTCACTTTTTTTCCGGTAGCAAGCAGAACCATAATTTCCTGTTCCCGGTTAGAAAGTTGCTCGTGGGGCAACTGATCTTTTTCAGGCATAAAATCAAAGGCAAGTTGCTCAGCTAAAGTTGTACTTAAATAGCGCCCCTTCGTATGCACCTTACGAATTGCGACAACCAGTTCTTCCAAAGCAGTATCTTTACACAAATAGCCGGAGGCTCCAGATTTAAGTGTCCTCAAAGCAAATTTATCTTCGGGATGTATGCTCAAAACCAGAATATGCAATTGGGGCTTAATAGCCTTTATATCACCAAGCAGCTCCAAACCGCTTCTACCCGGCATATTCATATCCAATAACATGATATCACAGTCAATATCTTTAATATGCTGCATCACTTCATCTCCATTCTGGGCTTCACCAACAACAATTAAATCAGACTCCTCCTTTAGAATCTTTTTTAATCCCTCACGAATAATTTCATGATCATCAACAATGAATATCTTTATCATATTTAATTAATTTGAATTTACACTTTTTTTAAAATATTATATTGAAAATTTTCTGGCTAACAATAAAGTATACATATCAAAATCAACAAGGTAGTTAGCACCAACTTTTCAACGAATTAAAATTAGCTTAAATGGCTGAAAGACTAATGTTTCATTTGCAAATATAATAATTATTTTCAGTAATTTGCAAAAAAACGGATAGATATAATCAAAAAAATACGACAAATAGCAATTCAATTTTACAGATACTTGACAACCACACAACCATTTAACAACAGAGTCAACAATTTGTTTATTTTAGAGAAAAAACTATCCACAAATCTCATTCGAAAACGAAGGTATCAAAGTAGAGATAAATCATTGTCGGCAACATAATTAGCCAGCTCAACATTATTTCTAATTTTAAGTTTATTGAATATCTTTCGCCTATATGTAAAAACAGTGCTTGCGCTTAATCCCAACTCATCAGCCACAACTTTTGCCGATTTTCCATTTGCAATCATCAATGCAATATTGGATTCCAAACCTGAAAGTTTCGTTGAAGTCTCCGTGTCATTTTTCAACAAATCGAAGGCCAGTTGTTCAGCTAAATTGGTGCTTAAATAGCGCCCTTTTGTGCTAATTTTCCGAATAGCAACAACCAATTGGCTCAACGCTGCATCTTTACTCAAATAACCTGATGCACCAGCATTCAAAGCCGGCAAAGCAGATTTGTTTTCGGAGTTAATACTTAGTACCAAAATATTCAGATAAGGCCTCTTCCTTTTAATCTCCTCAATAAGCTCTATGCCATTTCTGCCCGGGATATTTAAATCCAGAATCAGAACATCACAATCTATTTCATTAATTCGCCGGAGCACCTCTGTTCCATTCTCAGCCTCCCCTGTTACCAATAAATCCGATTCTTCTAATAGGATTTTTTTTAGTCCCTCACGGAGAATCTCATGATCGTCTACTATAAAAATCTTTATCATATCGTCAATATTTTATTTTTTTGTTCTTTATTCAATTTCGAGACCGACATCTCAACCCTAACAGTAGTCCCGACTCCAACACTTGTATCTATATTCAACTCCCCATCCAATAAAAAAACACGTTCTCTCATACCAATAAGTCCGTATGAATCTGCTTTTTTAGGTTTTAATTTATCAAACCCCACTCCATTATCAGCTATCTCAAATACCAATTTATTCGACAATTCAAAAAATCTAATTTTAACCAGAGTAGCATTTGAATGTCTAACTACATTTGTTAGTGATTCTTGAAGAATCCTGAACAACGCCACAGACTGCTGTGTATCTAAGGACAAATTAGAAACCGAACTATTAAAAATACAATCTATACCATATCTATCCTTAAACTGTTTCACCTGCAATTTTACAGCTTCAACAAAGCCTATCAAATACAGTACTTCAGGCCTTAAATCGGTCATAATTTTACGAGTTGTATTAATTGTGGTATCAACCAATTCAAAAAGCCCATCAAATTTAATTAAAACCGGTTCGGCATTGTTCGGATTTAATGTTTTTACCACACTTTGTTTCAGAATACCCAAGTCAATTTTAAGTGCAATTAGCATTTGTCCAAGCTCGTCATGTATTTCACGCGCCAACACAATTCTTTCTTCTTCACGCACGCTCTGGAGGTGAGCTGCAAAATTTTTAAGCTGTTCTCTGGAATCGCGCAAAGCTTGTTTTGCATTCTTACGCTCAGTGACATCTTGTAAAGTTCCTATTATTTTAACAAGCCTATTTTCTGAATTATAAAACAATCGACCCAACATATGCACCCAGCGCTCCTGACCATCAATGCCCCGAATGATTCTATACTTTACATCAAATAGAGCTTTATTTTCTTTCAATTTCCAACTAAAATATTCGGAGACTTCTTCCATACAATCCGGGTGAACTAAAGACTTCCAACCCGAATAAGTTTTGCTGTAGCTGGCATCAATCCCAAACATAATATCCAAAATATCAGAGCTTTCCCAGCGATTACGAACCAAATCAAAGTCAAAAGTTCCGAGCTTAGCCAAAAATTGGGTTTCTCGAAGAAATGTTTCATTTTGCTTTAGTGCTTTCTCTACATTTTTTCGCTTGGTAATGTCGCGGATTGCACCTTCTATAAACAAAAAGTTCTTAAAACTATCGAAAACAATGCGAGCATTTATTGACACATGCGCTACAACTCCTTCCGCCGACACCAAATCTAACTCATAATCTCTAATTTCTCCGACTTTCTTAATTTCCTTCAGAAGCAACTCCCTATCGCCAGAATTTGCATAAAATCCTTCAACTGTTTTTCCCAATAGATTCTGCCGATCAAAACCCGGGTAAAAGTTCACAGATGGACTTACTTCAAGGAGAACCCCATGAGCATCTATCTGAAAAAACACATCCTGTACATTTTCAAATATCGAACGATATTTTTGCTCACTTTTCTCAAGAGCAATCTCAGTGTTCCTACTTTCAGTAATATCTTGAATAGTGCCAATCATCTTGATTGGTTTATTATTTTCATCAAAGATCAACCTTCCGAGCCCGTGCAACCAACGCTCTTGCTGGTCATTCTGTCTGATTATTTTATATTTCTTGTCAAATGGCTTTTTTAATTCAATTACATCTATAAGAAAATAATTCATCATCACTTCCTGCCAGTCAGAATGAACAATTGATATCCAACCATCTGTTGTACGATGAAAACTTTTATCGATTCCAAAAATCTCATCCAACAAATCAGAACTAGTCCAAACTTCACCCGGAATATCCATTGTATAGGTACCTAACCGCGCAATATGCTGTGTTTCTTTCAAATACTGCTCATTCTCGCACAAGACATCTTCTGTATTTTTCCGATTGGTCACATCAATAAAACTCATCACTATTTCTACAATTTCACCACTCAAATTAGTTACCGGAAATCCATTAATAACAACCCAAACTATATCATTCGTTTTTGGATGAATAATACCACCTAAAAAATCAACCAAAGGTTGTTTGGTATTAATAATCTGATTTACAGGGTAGTGACTTAACGGTAAAGGCTGCCTATACTCATCCACAAACTCCCAATCATTATCAATTGCCGATTTTCCCTTAAGCTGACTCTCGGTTAATCCCAACAACTCGCAAGCTTTAGGGTTGCATATATCAATAGTTGTATCGGGGAAATAAACTACTACACCGGCATCGATATTATTCAACAACCCCCTATACCTCTCCTCACTCTGGAGTATTCTCTCGTCAATCAAAAATTTTTCGGTTACGTCAGAGAAGACTAAAACGACACCGGAAATTTGTCCATCTTTATTTCTAATTGGCGCAGCATTTTCTGAAATATGATATTCAGAACCATTATGAGAAAGTAAAACTGCATTCTCTGCTAATACATACTGACCTCCTTTTTCCAATACATTTTCCAAAGAATTATTAATTGGAACTCGAGTTTTATAGTTTATAATGTTGTAAATGGCAGTAAGTGGTTTCCCTAAAGCATCTGACACCCTACATCCACAAAGCTTCTCAGCAATAGGGTTCATACTCACTATCAGCCCATTATTATCTGTCGAAATTACAGCATCTCCAATCGACTGAAGAGTAATTGCTAACGATTCCTCACTTTTGTACAACAAATTGTTGATTTTCTCAATTTCATCTAGTTGGTTTTTGAGCTGATAATTACTGTACGCTTTCTCAGACAATTGAGTTGTGAATACAATTAGCATTTTTGACATTTTTGCAAATTGATCTGCACTCATAACAGGCACTTCACGAAAAGCATTTATCAAAATATTTTTATCGACTTCTATTTCACTTGCATAATCCGCAATTTTATCCTCACTTAAATCTTCTCCTCTTACCTGACCTATTAACCAATTCGCAATATGCCTTCCTCCGACTACGATTTTAGAACCTGTATCCCATAAGCCTCCACTTAAACAGGGTTTAAGAGATGATTCAGCAGAAAAATCATCTTTCATAGAAATACAACCATCAGATTTACAACAGTTAGCAAAACCCTTCTCTGTGGCTCTAACAACCTCACAAAACGTACAAAAGTTACTTGGTTTTGTTATTGGCAGACCACTTGGAGTAGTAATTATTGAAGCCAAACCGGTTGAATCAGCAAATAAGTCCTGAATGAGCTGCACCTCATCAAGATTGAATATATCACTAAATCCAAAGTCAGACTCCAGTCTAACATTTAAATTAATTGGATGATTCTTTGTTTCCATTTTTAGCTATTTGCTGAAACAGCACATAGTGTTGACTTACGTTGAAATTTAAGACAGCACAATTGACTTTTCATAGAATATTATTAATTTGAGTTCAAACATAACAATAATTTTTAAAGTATTGATATTTAGGTTTTTGTAGCATGTTTTCAACATCAAAAGTATTATTTACTACACACGTAAAAACTAGCAAACTCCAAGTTGCACACAAACAAATTGTCAATGCAGATATCTTTTAAACATATTACCTACATAGATTTGATTATGAATATAAACCCTTTGCTCAATCAACTAAAAACATGAATAAATATTTTTTATATTGTAGCATATTTTGCTACAATATAAAAAAGGAGAATACAATTGCGAAATAAATAAAACATAGAACTAGCAGCAATTTTCAAATATCACTCAAATTTAATATATGATTTATTAAGATTATTTAACCTTTTGTAGTTTAGAACAATACCTAATAATTTACGTAAAGTTAAAAAAAAAGAAACTGTGGATAGTCAAAAACAAGGAATATATAAATTCAAAGACGAAGAAAACATACAGTTTTAGGGTGGGATACAAACAAAAAAAAGAGTCCCAATAAGAATCACACCTCTTCTAAAGCAAATGTAATTTATCTTGGAACTCGATTTACTGAGACTAAATCTGCTTACTATTGTTGTAAATAAGGAATTCTCACCTGAATAGTAGTTCCCTTATTCTTTTTACTGAAGATATTTAATTCGCCATCTAACAAAAAAACTCGTTCCTTCATTCCTAAAAGTCCATAGGATCCAAGATTATTTTTGTGATGAGGATCGAACCCAACACCATTATCAACAATCACCAACACAAGTTTATCATCTGCACAAGTAATACTTACATCCAGATGAGTTGCTTTTGCATGTTTAGCTATATTATTGGTAGCTTCCTGAACAATCCTGAATAAAGCTACAGACTGTTGCGTAGTTAATTCTAGCTTATTTATTTGTGTTGTAAAGTTATAGGGTAATTTATATCGCTCATGGAAACCAATCAAATGTTGTTTAACGGTATCAATAAATCCCAACATATCAAGTATTTCAGGTCTGAGATCAGTCATTATTTTACGCGCAGTCTTAATTGTAGTATCAACCAACGAAGAAAGATCGTCAAATTTACCTAATAATTTTTCGTAAGAATTCGCATCAACGTGCTTTAAAACATTCAACTTAAGCATGCCAATATCTATTTTCACAGCAACAAGTATTTGACCTAATTGATCATGTATTTCGCGAGCAAGCAATACTCGCTCCTCTTCACGTACATTTTGAAGGTGTGCAGCAAATTTTTTCAACTGCTCCCGTGACTCCCGAAGTGCTTCTTCAGCAAACTTCCTGTCAGTTATATCAATATTAAACCCGGCAATCCCTATAATTTTCCTATTAATTTCAATTGGAAAAACAATTTGTTGGAACATACGTGACTCACCATTTACAACAAACAGATATTCTTCGTCAATTATCTCACCTGCAAAAACACGGTCATTATTTCGTCTCCATAACTGTCTAGTCTCCTCATTTATTCGTGGATCGGTAGTTGGAGTGAGTCCAATAATTGTCCCAAAATGATCTGTCATTTTCTTATTTTCAAGAATCCCGACACTGTCATTATCACGTGCCCAAATTTCAAACGGTGAGTTATCGATAAATGTACGTAACAACATTTCACTTTTCTGCAAGGCCTCTTCTGCATTTTTACGATCAGTAATATCATGCAGACAGAGTAAAACATTTCTCACATTACCAGTTTCTATCAATGCCGTAGATCCGAGTAAGGAAACTTCTACTTGTTTAGTTCCTACGAGCAGTGTAGACTGATATTCGATATTCTGATAACTTTTACCAGTCCGATAAGTGTCATCTATAGCAATATGCAACTTACAACTGGAGCATTTTTCACCATAACCACAACCTTTAGGATTATCGAAAGAACTGATACAACGAATTACACCACCCACAGTAACTCCTCCCATCATTTCATCTAAAATATTAGTTAAAGAAGCAAATGCATTGTTTGCAAAGAGTATATGCCGGTCTCTATCTACTACACACATCATTACCGGTGCATTATCATATATAGCTCTTAGTTCAGTTCTACTTTGTTCTAAAGAGATCTCTGCATGTTTACGATCGGTAACATCTCTAGCAATTGCAACAAATTTTTCAACCTCCCCTTCTGAGTTCATTATTAATCCTCCATTAATCTCAACATCAAAAGTATTACCATTAGCTAGCATGGCTTTATATTCATGTGGGCCGGTTTTGACCCCCCTAATTCGTAGATTAAAATCATTTGAAATGCGTTCACGATCTTCAGGTGCAATAAAATCAGTGAGTACACGTCCTATAACCTCATCATCGTTTTCAATTTGATATTTCATCAAACTCGATGGGGACACCTTAATAATACGACCGTCTAAATCAGTAATTGTGATCATATCAGGCGATGCATCAAGAATAGCACGATATAGAGCCTCACTTTCGCGCAACTGTTCTGCAATAATTTTTCGTTCTGAAATATCCCTTATAATAACCTGACCTGCAGGCCTACCATTATAAGTTGTTGCTAATGCAACTACCTCTGCGTCAAAAATAGTTCCATCAAATTTGATAAGTTTCACTTCTATTATGGGAACAGGATTACCTGCTTCAACCAAACCAATGCGCTCCCTCACAATTTCCAAATCCTCTGGATGTACTACAGAAAAAACTGACTTTCCAATAAAATCAGCTGGCTTTTCTACTCCAAATACTTTTAAACCCGCCTTATTTATATATACAAACTTTCCATCCTGATGAATCGCTATGCCATTAGGCGAATTTTCCACCAATAGCCTATACTTTTCCTCACTTCCCGACAATGCATCCAGCGCTTTTTTACGCATGGTTATATCACGAGTCACCCCATGAAAGCCAGTCAAAACTTCATCTTCATTAAAATAGGGTGTAATCAATATTTCGCCCGTTTTGACAGAACCATCCTTACAACGGTAGTCCAACTCAAAAATTCTTTTATAATCTTTAAACGAAATTTCTCCACTGTTATACCACTCAACTTCATCGGATAAATCTTTTATTGCTCTGACAGCCGATTCTGGGGTGAACCTATCGGATATGCTCTGAGCCAAATACTCGTCGACAGTATAACCCGAAAATTTTTCGACAGATTGGGACACGAATAAGCTCTTCCCGCTCAAATCCATAATCCAGACCACATCGGTTATTTTCTCTGTAATAAATCGATATTTTCTTTCACTTTCTCGAATGGTATTTTGTGCCCGCTTACGTTCCGTCACGTCACGAATTGAAAAAACTAATCCGGCAGGGTCATCATTAACATCTAAAACAAATTCGGCATTTATCTCAGTATCTATAGTGCTCCCATCAGCTTTAACCAATTCATACTCTTCCGGACCATTAAATACTCCGCTAAACATACCCAGTATATTTTCGTGTGCCCTTTGTCGATCCTTTTGGGCTATAAATTCGTTCAAATTACGCCCAACAAACAATTCATCATCCTCATAATCAAGAAGCTGACAACCTTTTGGAGAAATCATTTTAATCTTTCCATCTAAATCAGCAACTGTAATATTATCTGGCGAAGCATTGATAACAGACCGGTAAAGTGCTTCACTTTCGAGCAACGCTTTTTGTATTAGCTTTTGTTCAGTCACATCCCTAATTACACCAAAAACAATGCGTCGTTCTTTATCAAAAAAAGCATTGGAATGGATATCTATAATATCACCAGTATTTATCTGTTCAATTTTAAAATCTATACTGTAAGTTTCATTCTTTTCAATCAAATTCTTCAATGCGACATCAAGTGCTGCACGATACGCTGGAAGTGGAACGGATGTAAGTGTTGCATATATATTCTCAGCACCTGAGAGTCCATAAAGTTTTATAGCACCTTCCGAAGCTATCATCATCATAGTATCCAAATGAAGTTCCCAATTTCCGGACTTTGAAGTAAATTCAGCTCTTGTCAAACGTGCTTGACTTTCGCTTAACGCTTCTGTGGTTAGCCTTCTAGCCTCATTTTCTTTTCTCAAATCATCTAGCAGATTAAGCGTAGCTGAATGAGTCAAACGAAGCTCTTTAGTCCGCTCTGCAACCAATGCCGCCAAACGCTCATTTTCTGTTTGCTTCTCCATATTGGCCAACCTAATTCTCAGCATGGCACGTATTTGAGAAACTAATTCACTCTCATCAATTGGTTTAGCTAAAAAACCTTCGGCACCAGTCTCCAACGCTTTTATACGACTTTCCTTATCAGCCTTAAACGCAGTAACAAAAACCACAGGGATATCGGCTAAAACTTTATTATTTTTCAGCAACTTACACACTTCAAATCCATCCATAAAAGGCATAATCACATCCAAAAGAATCACATCCGGAATTTCGGACATTGCCAACTCAATCCCTTTTTCACCATTCAAAGCTGTAAGCACTTGAACATTTGGAAATGAATCGTTGATCAATGCTTTAATGGTAATCAGATTATCATTATTATCGTCAACAGCCAGTACTTTTAAAATTCTGTCTTGCATAATTATTAAAATAAGTATTCAAAAGAAATCTTTACGCGGATTTTCACTTCCCGTAAAGAACGACATCAATGGTCTTGAAAAACACCTTATCATCAATTGGCTTTACTAAATACGCATCAAATCCGTAGGCCAAAATAGCTTCACGCTCAGTTGTCATTGCACTTGCAGTGAGTGCAACTATCGGTATATTCTGCAATTCTTCCATTTTTCGAATCGATTTAAATGCCTCAATACCATCTAGACCGAGCAAAGGAATGTCCATTAGAATCAGATTAGGTTTATGAAGCTTTGCCTTTGCTATACCATCATAGCCATCAACAGCCTCAACCACATTAAACTGGTCTGCCAGCATAGCTTTTACAGTTGTCATATTATCTGGATTACCCTCTACTACCAACACAGTTGGTTTGTCCTGCACCAGAAGTATTCTACGTAACTTTGAGTGCAAATCTTTACCATTAAATTGTTTGCTATCAACTATCGCAGCTAATGCATTTTGAAATTCAGTTTTGTTTACAGCTTTTTTTTGTACAAGTTGATGTACATTACTTCGCTTTAGCATAGCCATATCATCCTTAGGTATATATTTTGAAGTAAGTATCAAAACAGGTATTTGAGAAACAAACTTATTATCAATTATGGCTTGCAATGCCTTTAAATGAACAATTCCATGCGCCATTAAGTCCAAAACAATGGCATCTGGCTTTACGTCATGAATGATTTCGGGCGCAAGTGCTTCTTTGGTAACCGAGACAACTTTACAATCAACTTCTTCAATAGAATCTGTTAGTAGCGCAACAGTGAGCTCACTATCTTCAATTAAAACCACAGTTTTATTTAAAGCCTTAATTTGATGTGTATTATCATTGAGATTAGGCAAACCAAGATCTTGAAGCTCTATCGAGTCAGTTATTCTGCTTTTAACTTCAAAATTTAGTGGCATCGTAAGTGTAAACACCGAACCTTCATCAAGAACACTCTCAACTTCAATAGAGCCACCAAGTAGAGCTGCATACTTTTTTGCAATTGCCAGTCCTAAGCCAGTCCCACCAAATCTACGTGATGTACTGCCATCAGCCTGTCTAAACTCATCAAAAATATGTTCGATACTCTGTTTTGATATACCAATACCGGTATCAGATACAGTAAATTTAATATTTTCATTATCTTTCAATATGGAAACTTCAACTCTTCCAACTTCGGTAAATTTTACTGCATTAGCTATCAAATTTTGCAATATATGCCGACACTTATCAATATCACTTGAGATAGTACATTCAGTATCGCAAAATTTGTATCCCAATTCAACATTTTTCTGCACAGCCTGTTGTCTCAGCATACTTATAATTTCGTCAACAAGTTGATTCGGATTGAACTGTGTTATTTCAATATCTTCACGTCCAGCCTCAATACGAGAAATATCCAAAATATCGTTAATCAATGAAAGTAAATGTTTTCCATTTCGCTCAATAATCTCCAAATAACTATATTCTTCAGCCGGAATCTTTTCAAACAACCGTCGATTGAGAACCCCCGATAGTGCAATCACGGAATTGAGTGGAGTTCGCAGCTCATGACTCATATTCGACAAGAAATTTGTCTTTAAGCGACTAGCCTCATGCAATTGATTTTTTTGCACCTCTAACTCGCTATTTTGGGCAGACAGTTCAATAGACTGATGCTCCATTTCATTTCGTTGAATCTCAAGCTCATCGTTCTGTTCAACGAGTTGCTTAGAGTATTTACGCATAATACGGTAGGTTAAAATACCTTCAACACGAGCAGTCAATATATCAAAGGTTTTCTCAACAAGCTGGTTATCTTCGTCAGAATACCGTCTTATACTTCCAAGAGATATAATGGCAATAACCTCGTTTGATGCAAGAATAGGTATGGTGATAATTTCACGTGGAATAATCTTACCACTCACCGATTGAAAAATAAACTGTGTATCATGCGGTATTTTCCGGATATATTCGATTTTATGTGAAGCAAGAACAGCCCCAAACTCTCCATGAAGCCCTTTTGCCGAAAAGGTGTGATTAGTAGCATCTTCGTTCAATCCAACCGACTCATAATGTACATAATGCGCCTTATCTTCTGTCAGCAAATAAACTGCAGCCATCTGAGAATTTGTCAATTGAGCAAAAGCCGGCAATAATTCCCTGAAAAATTTATGCGAATTATTCACTGAGAACATAGCATTTGTAAGCATTTCAGTTTTAAATGCAAGATTCCTTTCAGTTTGAATACTTTCAACCATGGAATTGAAGGAATCAGAAAGCACACCAAATTCATTGTTGTACTCTAAAAAACTACGTGCTTCTAAATCTCCATTTTTAAAGCGATTAGTTACATTTATAAGTTGCTTTATTGGAACTATTATATTTTTCAACAAATTAGCAACAACTACCATCGAAAGCAAACATGCAATAAGAATTGCCCATATCAACGTTAAGTGTAAATTATTGCTCCAGCGAGTTGATTCATTATAAATCATGGAAGCCTTATTACCAGCAGCTTTATCAATAGAATTCACATGTATGATCAATTTTTCGCGATAATTGCCCACGCGACCATTTACACGCACACTTTCTTTCACTTTTTCAATGTCACCAGCCATTGCTAATCGGGTATTTTCTTCACGGGCAATTTTCCAATTCACAAAATCAGCAAAAGCCGAATCAACCATACCTGAAGCATCCTGAAAATTAGTCCTAATCTCCTCAAATTGTGTTTGAGCATCAGATTCAGCTAGCTCCATCATCATAATCGCATCTTGTTGTTCTTTGCTGGAAGTTGCCAGAAGCAAATCACGATTACCTAAACGCATTTTCAAAATATCTGATTGCAATTTGCCAATCGCAGTTCTAACTTTCAGCGGGTGATTATATATATCAACTGTTTGTCCATGAATTTTATCTGCTTGCATATACACAACAGCCCCTAACACAAACATTATTGTGAAAATAGCAACAAAACTCAGAGTTAATTGAGCACTTACTTTAAAATTTTTTGCAGTCATAAATACCAATTTAATTCAGCATTACATACACATAGAGTAAGTAATCTCATTTTTATATTGGAGATTACCAATTGTGGATAAATTCCGAGATAACTTATATTAGAAAAGTATCTCGCATTCCGTTTTACTTACAAACAAAACGCCACGCTAATTTAAGTTAATATATCGTAAGGCATGGTATCACACTCTAAACATTCATGCAGAAAAACCATACACTTACACACCTATAATATCAGCAAATATAAAATAATTATCTGGTTATTAGTCGTAACAATAAGATATTTAGCATACGAAACGCAATTTGTGAATTTTTTCATTATTTTTGTAGTAAATTCTACTACATGCTTAAATATATTATACTCCTTACACCTATCTACGTAACTCTTTTTTGGGCTATGGTTCTCAACACATATAACCGACAGCGAAGTGCCCCGAGAAGTTTTTTGAGTAAGTTTATGGGTGTAGTCTGTTTTATTTTCATTTCACACTACATATTTTTCGCTTCATTTCCTAATATATATTTTTTTATAGATCCGTTCTACCATTATGCATCCATATTGGTACTACCAATGTTCAATATATATTTCCGATTACTCACCCAAGACAAGAAAGTTACATTCAAGCACCACACTCGATACATAGCCTTCCCCACTTTACTGTTTTTACTTTACATCATTGGAACTCTTTGTACACCAATTAATGATTATAAAGCATGGATCATCAATCGGGGATTTCAATCGACATCGCATGGAATACAATTTTTAAAGATTATTCATCTGACTTTCAGACTTACTTATCTCACTCAGGTTATTGTTACAGTTTTCCGCAATTACATGCTAATAAAGATACATGGCTTTAAAGCTATGCAATTTTATGGCGAAATAGAAGATGGATCAACACATAAAATCAACGCTCTAAATTGGCTCATTATTATAACCGGAGTTGTTTCAATTATTTTAGGAGCGCTTGGTCAGGGTTATTTCAAAAATAATTTATTAGGACTTGGAATAGCTTCGGTGTTATTGTCATCCTTATTTTTCACAATCGGGCTATTGGGCAACCAACAAAAGGAGTTAAATCCAGGCATAAGACTAGAACCAGAGGAAGACTCTGAAAATGAACTAAAAGCACTTTCCATAACAGCGCAACAAGAAATTCTACAAAAGCTACTCGTTTTATTTGAAGAGAACAAACTTTATCTCAATAACAAAACAAATATTACAGATGTAGCTCAGATACTTGGCACCAACCGAACTTACATATCTTCAATAATTAACCAACAATTCAATATGAATTTTTGCTGTTTTGTAAATAATTACCGTGTAGAAGAACTGGAAAGAGTCGTTACAAAACATCCTGAATATGGTATTGAAGAGCTCGTGGAAGCGTGTGGATTTGGTTCTGTAGACTCTTTAAAACGAGCCATAAAAGCAAATTTCAATCTAACCTACTCAGAATGGAAAAAACAAAAACGGCTAGAGACACAAAATATTGTCAAAAGAACACCCAAGAACTGTTTCCGATAGTGAAAATCAGCAGAAAAGTGCTAAACTATGTTATATAACATAGTTTTCAAGCATGTTTTTGCACATTTATTTGGTTCGTATTTAAAAACCCTGTATCTTTGCATCGTGATTTTTTCATAGTATTAGATTTAAGGTTAACAAAGATTGGTAGTAAGGCGTTACTACCTTTCGCGTTTTTATAGAGACACTTATCACAGAAATTGGATTTGTTCATAAATCTATATATACCCAAAAGCTGTTCGTGGTTTATCCCGAATAGCTTTTTTATTTTACAAAAACATATATTCTATCAAAATAAGCCAAGACTCCTAAAAATATGTTATAAAACATGGTTTTGAAACATATTTAACAGAATATATTTGGATATCATCAAATTACGCGCTACTTTTGCATCGTGATTTTTTCATAGTATTAGATTTAAGGTTAACAAAGATTGGTAGAATGCCGTGAGGCAAGCTACCTTTCGTCATTTATAGGGGTATACAACACCACAAAACGGCCGTAGTTCAAGCATAAAAAACTATACAAAAGCATGTTACACAATCAGGCATGACAAAAAAGTCTCAAAACACCCACAAATTTTCGAACTAGATATTTGTATTCAAATACTCCAAATACAATTCTTCAACCTTAGCTCTGGCCCAAGGCGTTTTACGCAAAAACTTCAAACTGGAATTAATGCTAGGATTAACACTAAAGCAATTTATCCGAATACGTTTATCAAGCTCCTCCCAGCCATAATAAGCTACAAGCTGTTCCAATAAGGCTTTTAGCGTTACGCCGTGCAACGGATCATTAGATTGTACTACCATTCTACATTTTTTTTCGTCTAGTTTCATTTTCAGCTAATTTCACCGTTTTGTTATATCAAGTGTTATTAACAATATAAATCGCAAAAACATGTGCCCAGACACGTAAAGTCATTTATTACATATAGATCCCACTATATCAAACCCATTTTCAAACCTATAATCAATTTATCCCCCACCAATACAGTTTTCACCTTATCTATCTCTATTTGTAAATTAAACATCAAATAATCATACAATTTCAAACGTTCATAAAGAGAATAATAGCCAAAATCACCCGACAAATTCCCAGCACAAGAAAACTGCTCATAATTTCTATTGCCGGCACTCGCCTGGGTTAATGCTATATCCGAATAGAGCAGGTATTCTATAAAATCCCTCAGTTTATAATTATAGTAGAGCTCCTCGTCTTCAATTTCAGGTACCACAAAATCCTTTGGGACGTGAATATAATCCGACAAGCAATGCACATTACCAAAAAACACATCCAAAGCCATGTCAGCTAACACCTGCGGGAACATCTCATCAACATACCCCAAATTCTGCTGTTGATTTAAGCTTTCAAATTGCACAAAAAGCAATTGGCATTTCGAATTAAAATCCGACAAATCTGAGATATTACAACCATCGTTCACCTTATAAACAATAGAATACTCAGCCAAACTCATTTTTTTCAACCGAACAAATATCTTTTGGTCCGATTCATACGCCGCTTGCACGTTAGGATTATAAAAAGAGCACATACATTTAATTGTTTATCTCCCTCAAATGCAATAGACATTAATTGGGAATAGTCAGAATATTCTTTAAACTAAGCTTATGTAGTGATAATCAATTGCATCTACAACATTATTCAAAACAGCAATTCTATTTCAGCACAAAACCCGAAGGCATAGCCAGCAACTGGTATTGAATAGTTTTGGCTAAGCGGTAATCGCCAACTGCATTAGATTAGGTTTGTACAAAAGTAGTTTTATTTTCAATAAATAGATCAACCCTAATGCGCAAACATGCGAGTCAACTTAGCCTCATGCAAAGACATTAAACAAAAACTAACAAGTAAGATACAATTGCAATACGGAACCTTACTTAAAAAGATAACGCACTCGTTTTGGAAAACGCCCAAATTTCCTTACTTTTGCACCATAATCCAATTAAACGAAACAATGAACATTCTTCTCCTCGGATCTGGGGGCCGCGAACACGCAATGGCCTGGAAAATAGCACAAAGCCCCAAATTATCGAATCTTTTTATTGCACCCGGAAACCCTGGGACAGCCACAGTAGGAACAAATTTACCTATAGCATCCGACGATTTTCCAGCGCTAAAAGAAGCTGTACTAAAAAACAATATCGACATTGTAGTGGTTGGACCAGAAGATCCATTGGTTAAAGGCGTTGTAAACTACTTTGCCGAGGATGAAAAACTGAAAAATATACCCGTGGTTGGGCCAGACAAAGTTGGCGCACAACTGGAAGGAAGTAAAGATTTTTCGAAAAAATTTATGTTCCGCCACAATATCCCAACCGCTGGATACCTAAGCGTAACATCTGCAAACATAGAACAAGGCATTGAATTTCTTAAAAGTCTTGAAGCTCCTTATGTACTTAAAGCCGATGGATTAGCTGCTGGCAAGGGAGTATTGATTCTGAATGACATAAACGAAACCATTGACGAACTTAAAGCCATGCTTGAAGGTAAGTTTGGTGCCGCAAGTAAAACCGTGGTAATTGAAGAATTTCTTTCGGGTATAGAATGTTCTGTATTTGTAATTACCGATGGTAAAAACTACAAAATTTTACCCGAAGCTAAAGATTACAAACGTATTGGAGAAGGCGATAAAGGGCTAAACACTGGTGGTATGGGTGCTGTTTCGCCAGTACCATTTGCCAACGCTGAATTTATGCAAAAAGTAGAAGATCGCATTATCCGGCCAACCGTAGAAGGTCTTTACAGCGAAGGGATTATTTACAAAGGTTTTATATTTTTTGGTCTAATCAAGGTAAACGGTGAACCTTACACTATTGAATACAACGCCCGCATGGGTGATCCGGAGACAGAAGTCGTTATGCTTCGTCTTAAGTCCGACTTTGTAGACTTGCTCGAAGGTGTTGCAGAAGGCAATCTGAATGAGAAAACAGTGGAGTTTGACGAACGCTCTGCCGTAACAGTAATGCTGGTATCGGGAGGTTACCCCGAAGAATATGAAAAAGGCAAATTGATAACCGGATTAGATTTTGTAAATGACAGCATTGTTTTCCATGCCGGCACCACCGAAATCGACGGCAATATCGTCACTAATGGTGGACGAGTATTGGCTATCAGTTCGTATGGCAACAGCAAAGACGAAGCTTTAGCAACATCATTTGCCAACGCGCAAAAAATAGCTTACGAAAAGAAATATTTTAGAAGTGATATTGGGTTTGATTTATAGGCCCCACTCCTATTTTTCCGAAAAATTCTCAACCAATAATAAACCTGCTTAGCTACTCAGCAAAGCAGGTTTATTGTTTTACAAAAACTATTTCTGGTATCATATTTGTTTGAACTTGAAAAACTTGCTTAATGGCTAACAAAAAACTACTTTTGTAATTAAACCCACACGAACAAAGATCTATGGCTAAAATACTGGTAATTGACGACGAACGAAGCATTCGCAATACACTTAAAGATATTCTGGAATTTGAGAAGCATCAAGTTTCTTTAGCCGAGAATGGAAAACAAGGACTAGAAGCGGCACAAAATAATGTATTTGACCTAATTTTTTCAGACATAAAAATGCCGGAAATGGATGGTATAGAATTACTGGGACATCTGATAGAATCAGGCATAGAAGCCCCGGCAGTAATGATTTCAGGACATGGAAATATTGAGACTGCAGTAGAATGTATCAAAAAAGGCGCTTTTGACTTTATCACAAAACCCATTGACCTAAACCGACTGCTAATTACAGTACGAAATGCTCTGGAACGCAACAACCTGGTGGTAGAGACAAAAACACTAAAAAAGAAAGTGGCCAAACGCCACCAAATGATTGGCGCATCGCCTGCCATTGAAAAAGTACGCATGATGATAAATCGCGTAGCCCCAACCGATGCAAGAGTGATGATAACCGGCGAGAATGGAACAGGAAAAGAAGTAGTTGCGCGTCTATTATTCGAAAACAGCAACCGTACCGAAGCACCTTATGTAGAAGTAAACTGTGCTGCTATTCCATCAGAACTTATTGAGAGCGAATTATTTGGACACGAAAAGGGAGCTTTTACATCGGCCATCAAACAGCGTATTGGAAAATTTGAACAAGCAGATGGCGGTACTATTTTTCTAGACGAAATTGGCGATATGAGTCTTTCGGCACAGACCAAAGTGCTGCGCGTATTGCAGGAGAACGAACTAACCCGAGTAGGTAGCGATAAAAGCATAAAAGTGAATGTTCGAGTGGTAGCAGCTACCAATAAAAACCTGAAGAAAGAGATTGAAGCGGGCAATTTCCGCGAAGATTTATTTCATCGCCTGAATGTTATCCCTATCCACGTACCAAGTCTGGACGACAGAAAAGATGATATCCCATTATTAATAGAACATTTCTGTGAATTGATTTGTAGCGAGCAAGGCATTCAGCCTAAAATATTTGAAGAACAGGCCATTGAATTCTTAAAAAGCCGATCATGGACAGGAAACATCCGCGAATTACGAAATGTGGTGGAACGCCTGATTATTCTGGGTGGAAGCACTATCACGAAAGATGATGTAGAAATGTTTGGGTGAGAAAACCCCTAATCCCTAAAGGGAGCTTAACATAAGGTATCTATAGAAAACAAGTATCCAATAATCAATCGATTATTGGATACTTGTTTTCTCCCCTTTAGGGGTTGGGGGTCGGTCATTTACACATTAAATCTAAAGTGCATAATATCTCCATCCTGCACCACATATTCTTTTCCTTCCACACTCATTTTACCGGCTTCTTTACAAGCAGCCTCAGAACCCAGCGTAGTAAAATCGACATACTTAATAACTTCGGCACGGATAAATCCTTTTTCAAAATCGGTATGAATAACACCGGCACATTGAGGAGCTTTCCAATTACGCTCAAATGTCCATGCACGAACTTCCTGTACACCACAGGTAAAATAGGTTTGTAGATCCAACAAATGATAAGCAGCTCGAATTAAACGAGCCACACCCGATTCAGCCAAACCAACTTCTTCTAAGAACATCTGACGCTCTTCGTAAGTTTCTAATTCGGCAATATCAGCTTCAGTTGCAGCAGCTACTATCAATATTTCAGCATTTTCATCCTTTACCGATTCACGCAACGCTTCCACATAGGCATTTCCGTTCACAGCCGAAGCTTCATCCACATTACACACATACATAACCGGCTTATCGGTCAACAAATAAAGATCTTTTACCAGTTTTCTATCTAAAGGATCAAGTTGTACCGTACGCGCCGATTTCCCTTGCATCAAAGCTTCTTTATACTGAACATAAATATCGTAAGTAGCTTTAGCAATTTTGTCACCACTTGCAGCCTGTTTTTGCACTTTACTAATACGACTTTCAACAGTTTCTAAATCTTTCAATTGAAGTTCATAATCAATGATTTCTTTATCACGAACAGGATTAATGCTTCCATCAACGTGCGTAATATTATCATTATCAAAACAACGTAATACATGAAGAATAGCATCTGTCTCACGGATATTGGCCAAAAACTTATTACCTAAGCCTTCTCCTTTACTCGCACCTTTCACAAGACCTGCAATATCTACAATTTCAACAGTTGTTGGAACAATACGTTGCGGGTGAACAAACTCGGCAAGTTTATTTAAACGCTCATCGGGAACAGTAATTACCCCAACATTCGGTTCGATAGTACAAAAAGGGAAATTAGCAGCCTGAGCTTTTGCATTAGAAAGACAGTTGAATAAAGTAGATTTACCAACATTGGGCAAACCCACAATACCACATTGAAGAGCCATATTTTTAAATGTTTAGTTGTTGAATTATTGAAAGTTGAGTTTAAAAAGCAACTCACTTTTTTGAGGGTGCAAAGATACGATAAAAAATTGGAGGGCAAAAGAGCTGTACTTTAACAATTAAATTTCAACACAAAACAACTATCCACAATAATAATTGTGGCATTTGTCAAACAAATTCAGACCTAATTGTGGTACAAGCGGTAGAATTGAATATGAAAAAATCGCCCTACAAAGAGAAAACGGAGAATCGACCAGACAGGAAATCAACGTCCGTCCAACTTTCGGAGCAACGCATTTAAAACCAACTCATAATCAGTCAATATAGCAATTTCAGCTACTGTAAACGACACATCGAAAACTTCTTCAACTGCCATAATTAGCCTCAACTGTCCTAGACTATCCCACCCCTCCAAAGTGTTTTGTTTGGTAGTTACTCCAACCTTGCTGACAGGTATACCAAAAACATCTGTAAATACAGATTTCAATTTATTCTCTACTTCCATTTATTAATTTTTATATTTTACGACTAAATAAGACATTATCAACTGAAATAAAATTACATCTCTGCAAAAACTCCTTTACCAGCTCATTTTTAGCCGTTTGCAAATAATTTGCTTCAATCACTTCACACTCGGACATTTTCTTCTTAGCAATCTGCAGTATGTCAGCCAAGAACAACTCATCCACTTTTCTCCCCAATACTCGACAACTTATCATAAAAGAATCTATCAACAGTTTTTTGTTTTTTAACTCTATCAATGCACAACCAACAATCCCCTCACTTCCGTACTTATCCTCGTAACTACAAGTAATTGCAATGAAACCTTGCTTATCGCACATCAACTCAATTTCTGATTCAGAGTAGCGCTTTAAGCTTAAATTAAACTGATTCGTCTTTTGGCTTAGTTGAGCTACCCGTTTGTAGATTGATTGATCAGCAATCCTTACATCTAACTTTATGTTTAAATCACGAAGGAAATTATCGAAACTCGTTTTTTGTTTTTCACTTTCACGCAATGCATTTCTTTTATACTGAGCTGTTTTATCCCCATCCTCCAAAGTCAGCTCTGTCTTTGAAAAATATGGATAAACAACACTTAGGATAAACCAACTAGGTAGTTTAGTTATATCAGTTGGAAAATCTGGAACAATAAGTTCAGGCAACTCCCTTTTTACAAGTTCTCGTTCCACAGCACTGTCGTCAATAAAAACAAGAGAATCTAACCCAATATTTAAAGTTTGGGCAATTTCAACTATATTCTCTGATTTTGATGTCCAGTTTATTTTCCTAATCACAAAGTCATCAAGACCCAAAACCATTTCAGCGTTATTATCAAAAACTTCAACCGCATCACTTTCATTATTCTTCGAGCAAATTGCCAAAACAAAACCCAAACTAGTTAATTGTTTGATTAATCGTTGAAAATCTTTATAAATTCTCCCAACTCCTTCTTCGACTAATTGCAACCCTTGCCACCCATCCTCTCCTACAACTCCTCCCCAAAGAGTATTGTCCAAATCAAGAATTAGCACTTTTTTGACCTTCCCCTGCATACAATTCAACACATTGTTTATTTCTTCAGCTAAGATAGCAAAGGCCGAATTGCGAAATTTAATTCGCCCAAGATACCAGTATTTATCATCGAACATGGACGTGTATCCATGCAACAGTACTAGTCGTTCGAAATCTAGAATAAAAATATTCTTATGATCTTTCGAATAAGAGACTAACGATTCATTAAACTCACGATCTACTCTTCTAGCAACTTTATAGGTCTCTACCGTAAAAGGTGGCAATGTAAAATTAGAAATTAGAAATCTACACGTCGGTGAAGCATTCTGATAGAAATTCACCGCTAAAAAAAGGAGTTGAATGTCAGCTTTAAATTCTTCTGCATTTAAATATATAAAAACAAAGTCTGGACAGAAATCATACAGCTTCGAATTTAAATTCAACAGTTCTGACTGCCACTGGTTATATCCTGCAAAATAAAGCTCATAAGAGCTATTCTTTTGCAGCTGATTCTTCAGGGGGTCAATATTTATATTGCTTAATACTGCAAGTTTATTCATAATCAAGTAAATATTGAATCGCCATCACCTTCTTGAAAGATACTGACATCTAAATCAGATTTTTTTGGAAATATAAATGGTCGTCTTTCTTTCTTCTTCAAAATAAATCCCTTCTGAATATTAAAAAATGCGAATAGCCTACCATCAAAACAGGTTATCGACAATAAGTCCTCATTCCGGGTAAGAGCTAAAAGATACGAACCAACACCATTAATATAACAATCTGGGACATGCACATAACCAAGAGTCAACTTTCGGTCTCTAATTCTCGCAAAAACATATCCAACAAGCTTATCCGCATCATATAATTTTATAGAACGATATTCAAATTGCACAGATTTAGAGCTAAAATAATACTTTTTCGATTCATTATCGGAAAATCCTTCCAGCACCCATGGATATCTCACAATCCAATCGAAATGTTTTATTGTCCGAATAAAATCAGTACCTTGAAAAGAGGTTAAGAAATCCTGTAATTCATCATCAAAATCAAGACTTTCAACAACTTTAACGTCAGTTGGATTTTTACCAACTCCTATTCGCCCAAAAATATCTAAAACTAAATTTATTGATTTTTCAGCCAACAGATAGACTGGAATTAATGGTTTGATTTTAGGGAAACGTGCTGCCAGCAAATTAGAAAGATCTAATTTCCTAAAAAATAATTGCCCATGTAAATATTGTGTAGGTTGAAATATTCCCAAATCTTGATACATTTTCTCCAAAGAGAATAAGAAATTGGAGATATAAAGCTGATTCTTATACTGTTTTAGAAGCAAATACAATAACTGAGAAGCAAGATTTTTTTCCCTAAAGTTATCGTCTACCCAAAAACAACTCAACCAAAATACTTTTTCCTCAACCCCTTTGTTGCAAATCAAATCGGGTAATACGCCAACATAACCAACCAGTATTGTATTTTTATAAGCAGCCCAAAGCAATATATCATCATCTGAACAGTACGGATTGTTTATTTGTGAAATTGCTCGATGGTAACTAATAGGAATTGAATACTGGGTCCGAAACAAATCAGAAACAACAAAATCTTCCAGCTCTTTTTTATTATATGTTTTAATTTCCATTAGTCCCTTTTTATAATATGTTTATCAAGAATTTTTTTTACAATAAAATAAATATATTCCGACTTCACTATGCGTTCTGCAGTAGCTCTTCCAACAATTTCCATAGGAATCCTTTGGAAATTATTCTTTATGCTATCAAGTTTGAGATTTGCAGTCCCAAAGCTTAGATCGATTTCATTCTCAATTCGCTGAAAGAACGTTTTCTTTATCTGAAAATCTGTATACGGAAAGGCAAACAACTTTTCTTTCACCGCAAAATTCAGTCTCAACCATTCCATACTACTTAACGTTTCTTCTACCTGTTCATCTTCGCAAATTGAAGGATAATAAGTGTGACTAAACGAATGGGATCCAATCTCAAAACCCTGTTTAACAAGACTCTCTATTTGTTCTGTCGTCAAATAAGGTTTATGTTCAGCTAGATAATCAGTAAAACTAAGCTCGACATAAGCTGCAAGCTCATCTAGAACTGCTTTATTTCCATCTGTAATTTTCAAAAGATCCGTTTCTGTTCTATAGATAATGTCATATTCAAGTAACAACTCCTTAATCTTTTTTAGCTGAATTGTCGTGAGTGACTTTTTCTTAATCTTTTCAATAATAACACTCACCTTCAACCGAAAAAACATATCTTTATTATCCACAAAAGCCGGATTAACAAAAAAAAACCGCTGGAATTCCTCTTTTAATTAGTATGGGTGCTATTACATCATGAAATTCGCTCAAGCCATCATCGAAAGAAAGAAAAAAAGTCTTTTCACCTCTCATTGATTTTTCGGCAAGTAAATATCGAGAATCAACTGCACTATAATACTTCTGAAAAAAATCAAGATCCTGATTAAACTGATTAACTCCTACAATAGGATAAAGATTTTTTATATGCCACAAATCGGAATCTGAGACAGTATGATAAAATGGTCTTATCATTTTTTGTCCCGACAGAAAAATCAACAAATCTTGACTGGCAAAATTCGTTGACAGAGATAACGCTTTTCTAAATGCTGATTTAACCATAGACATATAAATACTAAATTTTAAAAACATCAAACAATAAGATTAATCTGCCAGCACAAATCACTTCAAAAAAAGCTTACTCACTTAAAATCATTTTAAGAAACTGAAATCTTTCAAAAAGTATCTTCTAAAACTTTATCTCCAAAGTTCTGCAATAATACGTGGATAATATTCATATTCCAAAGCGTGTACTTTGTCTGCAATCATATCGGGCGAATCAGTTGGAAGCACCGGACATTTAGCCTGAAAAATAACATTTCCCTCATCATAATTGGCATCCACATAATGAATAGTAATGCCGGATTCTGTGTCGCCGGCAGTTGCCACAGCTTCGTGCACAAAATGGCCATACATTCCCTTTCCACCATATTTAGGCAGTAGAGCAGGATGTATATTGATAATTTTATTGGGATAAGCAGCAACCAACACATCAGGTACTCTCAACAGAAAACCGGCCAACACGATATAGTCGATTTTCAACTCTTTTAGAAGTTTAAAAATCGGTTCTCCATTCATAAAATCCTCACGTGTGAAAGTTACAGAAGGAATCTGCAACAACTTTGTCCGCTCATGAACATACGCATCTTTTTTATTAGAAACAACAATTGGAAATGTGAAATTATCGTTATTTGAAAAGTACTTTACGATATTTTCTACATTAGAACCGGAACCAGAAGCGAATAGAGCTATTTTTATGGACATTGTCGAACGTTTAAACCTGCACAATTGCGGTGAATTTGTGCAAAAATAACAATTTTTATCAACAAAAACGAGGTTATGTCGAGAAATTTTGTTTCCTTTGCACCGCAAAATTATAAAACAATTTCAATTTATAAATTTAAAAACAAAAATTATGTCAGAAGTAGAAGCTAAAGTAAAAGCAATTATCGTAGACAAATTAGGCGTAGAAGAAGCAGATGTAGTAGCAACTGCAAGTTTCACTAACGACCTTGGAGCTGATTCATTGGATACAGTAGAATTGATTATGGAATTCGAAAAAGAATTCGGTATCTCTATTCCAGACGAACAAGCTGAAAAAATCGGTACAGTAGGCGACGCTATCACTCATATCGAAGCTTTACAAAAATAATCTTTTTCCAGAATAATCTATTATGGAATTGAAAAGAGTTGTAGTAACGGGTTTAGGTACAGTTTCTCCCCTTGGAATGTCAGTCCCTGAAACATGGGAAAACGTGCTTCAAGGTAAGAGTGGTGCCGGGCCTATTACACACTTCGATGCTTCTAAGTTTAAAACGCAGTTTGCTTGCGAGGTTAAAGGTTTTGATCCGTCAAAATACTTCGATCGCAAAGAAGCGCGTAAATTGGACTTATATGCCCAATACGCTATTGCAGCAGCAAAAGAAGCTATCGAAAACTGTGGAGTGGATTTAGAAACAGTAGATAAAGACGAAATCGGAGTAATTTTCGCTGCCGGAATTGGTGGTATTCAAACTTTCGAACAAGAAATAGGATACTACTACTCACACGAAGAACAAGGACCAAAGTTCAATCCATTTTTCATCCCAAAGATGATTTCGGACATTGCTGCGGGACAAATTTCTATCATGTACGGTTTCCGCGGACCAAATTTCTCAACAACTTCGGCATGTGCCTCTTCAACAAATGCACTTGTAGATGCGTTTAATTATATCCGCCTAGGCAAAGCAAACATGTTTGTTGCCGGTGGAGCTGAAGCAACAATTACCCCTGGTGGAGTTGGAGGCTTTAACGCCATGACAGCTTTATCAACACGTAACGATGACCCTACCGGAGCATCTCGTCCATTTAGCAAAAGCCGCGATGGTTTTATTATGGGCGAAGGATCTGCCTGCGTTATTCTTGAAGAACTGGAACATGCTATTGCGCGTGGAGCCAACATTCTTTGCGAAGTAGTAGGTGGCGGAATGTCAGCCGACGCATACCATCTTACAGCAACCCACCCTGAAGGATTGGGAGCTAAATTAGTAATGAAAAGAGCATTGAAAGATGCTGGAATGAATCCTGAAGATATTGATTATATTAATGTTCACGGAACATCTACACCGGTTGGAGACATCTCCGAATCGAAAGCCATTAAGGAAGTGTTTGGTGACCATGCATACAAACTCAATATCAGCTCGACAAAATCCATGACCGGTCACCTTTTAGGTGCAGCTGGTGCTATCGAAGCTATCTTTACTATTTTATCAGTTGTAAATGACATCGTACCTCCAACGATCAACTTCACCTCAGGTGATGAAGATCCGGACATCGACTACAATCTTAATTTCACCTTCAATAAGGCACAAAAACGAACTGTAAATGCGGCATTGTCTAACACCTTCGGGTTTGGCGGACATAACGCGAGTGTAATTGTAAAAAAATACTCAAAATAAGTTTGTGATTAAGAATATCCTCAGAAAAATAAGGCTCTTATCGAAAACTCGAAAAGAGCCTTATTTATTATTTCATAAGGTGTTGGGATTCTATCCCGACAAGATCGAATACTACCAATTAGCTGTTCGACACAAATCCGTTTCTATCCTGACCGAAAACGGAAATCATTTAAGCAACGAACGTCTTGAATTTTTGGGCGATGCGGTGCTGAATTCTGTTGTGACAGATATTCTGTATCATCGCTACGAAAATCAACGCGAAGGATTCCTGACAAATACCCGCTCAAAAATTGTGAAACGCGACTCGTTGAATCAACTAGCCGTGGAAATTGGCCTTGATAAACTCGTTAAAGTAACCAAATACGTCAATGCTCACACCAACAACAACATCTACGGAAATGCCCTCGAAGCAATAATGGGAGCCATATATCTGGACTATGGGTACAAGAAATGCAAACTATTCGTAGAAAAACGCCTGATTCGCTCATTTGTAAATTTGGATGAAGTAGCCGAGAATGAGGTTAACTTTAAATCAAAACTAATTGAATGGTGCCAAAAACACAGATTGGAGCCGGAATTTGTATTGCTTACTGAGACATTAAGCAGCGCTAACAAACACATCTTTGAATCAAGGCTAACCATTAACGGCAAAGCCATTTGCGATGCGTCAGGAGCAAGCAAAAAAGAATCGCAGCAAAACGCATCGCGAGCAGCCTTTCAAATTATTCAATCTACTCCCGGTCTTATCGAAACTCTCAAACAACACACCGAACCGACTATCGAAATTTGTGATACTCAGTCGGAAATAACAGTAGAATCTGTTATTTCTTAAGCAGTACAGCAGACACATTTCAGACACTGCACATTACAATCATTTTTGTGCATATTCTTCAAGATTATTTATATCTTTGCATTCACAATTGCCTACTTTTTTGAACGCAGACTCTCCAGTACATTGATTATCAAGTTCAATTTACGTATATCTGCATATTTCACATAAAGAAAGTAATAAAAACAGTTAATCGACACATTATCTACATACTTTATAAAATTCACTAAAATAAAGAATTATGGAAAAACTTCATTTTGCTCAATTGGTATCAGCGCAAGCGAAAAAATATGGAGAAAAAACGGCTTTGTATTTTCGCGATAAAGCTGGCGAAGAGTGGTCTAAACTTTCATGGAAAGATATGTCTCACCAGGTATCAGTTATTGCAAAAGCGTTTGTTGAATTAGGTATTGCTGAGCAACAACGAATAGCTCAATTCTCCCAAAATAAGGCAGAGAATCTTATTATAGATTTTGCACTATTTTTGAACCGGGCCGTTATGGTGCCAATGTATGCCACCTCCTCCACCCCACAGGTAGAATTCATTGTAAACGATGCTGAGATTGAGATAATCTTTGTAGGTGATCAAAATCAATACAACATAGCGCTGGAAGTATTAGAGAATTCAAAATTTCTAAAAAAGATTATTGTTCTGGATCCAAAAGTAGTTATTACAAATCCAGACCACAGCATGTACTATAGCGATTTATTAAAACTCGGAGAAAAATCGACTAAACACTTTGAAGTACAGCAACGCCAAAACGAAGCAACCGAAAAGGATTTACTGTGCATTCTATATACTTCAGGAACCACAGGAAATCCCAAAGGGGTAATGCTACCCCACTCTTGCTTTAAAGAAGCTATGCGTATACACAATATACGTTTAACTAGCATAAACGAGAAGGACACATCCATTGCATTTCTACCACTATCGCATGTTTTCGAACGTACCTGGTGTTATTTCTGCATGTCAAAAGGTGCAACTATTTACATCAATCAATTCCCAACTGAAATTCAACAAACCATTAAAGAAGTACACCCAACACTTATGTGTGCCGTGCCGCGGTTCTGGGAAAAAGTTTATTCCGGAGTAAATGAAAATCTGGCAAAATTTTCTCCATTTATGCAGGGTGTAGTTACATGGGCAATAGCTATTGGGAAATTACACAATGTTGACTGCCTGCGTTTGGGCAAAAAACCGGGTCTTATTTTGGATCTAAAATACTCCATTGCCGACAAGCTCATTTTTTCCAAAGTAAAAGAAACACTTGGTGTTGAAAACGCCAATATATTGCCTACAGCAGGAGCAAAACTTTCCGACGATATTGCATTATTTTTCAGGAGTATTGGTATTCCTATTGTATACGGATACGGACTCACCGAAAGTACAGCTACAGTTTGTTGCTACGAGTATGTGAACTACGAAATAGGAACTGTAGGGAATATAATGCCCGACATATCTGTAAAAATTGGCGAGGATAATGAAATTTTGCTCAAGGGAAAAACTATATTCCCGGGGTATTACAATAATCCTGAAGCAAACAAAGCTGCATTTACTGAAGATGGTTGGTTTAAGACCGGTGATGCCGGCTATATAAAGGACAATAAAATTGTTTTAACCGAGCGTATTAAAGACCTGTTTAAAACATCGAACGGAAAATACATTGCCCCTCAGGAAATTGAAACCCGACTGGCAATTGACACTTATATAGAACAAGCCGCTGCTATAGGCGATGAACGCAATTACGTTACTGCCATAATTTATCCAACCATACCAGCACTGGAAAGTTATGCCAAAAAGAATAAGATTAGCTATAATTCAACCGAGGAGTTATTGAAAAATCCGGACATTTACGCTCTTATCGAGGAAAGAATTAGTATTCAGCAAAAAGGTATGGCAAATTACGAAAAAATTAAACGCTTTACCTTGATTAACAAAAATTTCGCCATTGAAACAGGAGAACTCACAAACACATTGAAAATTCGTCGTGCTGTAGTTATGCAAAAATACAAAGCACAAATCGATGAGATGTATGCCCAATAACATATTTTTAATTTCAAATATTTTTTTTGAAATTAATTAATGTTTTATAACACCCTTTTTTGTACTTTTGTACCGATATTGATTACCAAATACAAACTTACAAACCAAACCAGTATGTTATTAGAAAAAATTGGCAACAATGCAGGTCTAGTATGGGCAGCATTGGAAAGTGGTGAATTAAATGTGAAGGCAGTTAAGAAAACCACAAAACTAACAGAAAAAGACTTGAATTTGGCTCTTGGTTGGCTGGCCAGAGAAGGCAAGGTAAAATTCAGTGAGGTAGAAGGCGAATTATTCGTGACCTTGGCTTAATTAAATCGGAAAATAACAAAAAAGCGAGAATGAATTATTCATTACTCGCTTTTTTGTTGCAATAAAACGCTAAAAACACTAATTTTTCGCCAGAATAATTTCGGAGATTAAAAAAAATAACCTATCTTTGCACCCGCTTTGAGAGAAAAGCGCATTCAATTTATAGTTAAATATTCACAATTTATAATTGAATAAAAAAAACAATTTGCGAAAGTAGCTCAGTTGGTAGAGCACGACCTTGCCAAGGTCGGGGTCGCGGGTTCGAGTCCCGTCTTTCGCTCACTTTACGTATTCTGCCCGGATGGTGGAATGGTAGACACGAAGGACTTAAAATCCTTTGGCTTCACGGCTGTGCGGGTTCAAGTCCCGCTTCGGGTACGTAGAAAGAAATCCCCTTGTAATCAATTGATTGCAAGGGGATTTCTGTTTTTGGCAACATTTCTTCAGTAAAAGCGTTTAGTTTTTAAAGTAAAATCATGTCTCATGCGTCTTCCAGAATATGGAGACAGCAGGCCAACTATCGATGAGTGAACAGAAAGCACTTTCAATAACCAGAACCATTAAACAATTCCGCCAGAAGTTGTTTGGTTTTGTGCGAAACAAAGTGAAGTCGACCGAAGATGCTGAAGATATTTTGCAAGATGTGTGGGTACAATTAAGCAACCTGAGCGATATAGGCGATTTAGAGAATGTTAGCGCTTGGCTCTACGAGGTTGCCAGAAACAAAATAACAGATAAATCACGTAAAAAGAAAAATCTGGCACTGGAAGATTATAGCTACGAAAACGAAGAAGGCGAATTCAATTTCAAAGAAATATTACTGCTGGACGATAATAACAATCCTGAACTGGCATTTTTCAAAGAGATATTTTGGAAGGAATTTCAAGTTGCCATAAATGAATTGCCCGAAAATCAACGGGAAGTTTTTCTGCTCAACGAAATGGAAGACATGACGCTACAGCAAATAGCCGACCAAAAAGGGGAAAACATCAAAACAATTATCAGCAGAAAAGGCTATGCCGTGAAGCATTTACGTAACAAGCTGAATTATTTATACGAAGAACTTAATAGCTAGTTGTTGCTATACAGCTGATCGTTAATAGTGAAAAAAAAATAAAGATAAGAAGATATGGATACAACAAAACGTCATTTTTGCATAACAAGGTTTTGCATAATAGTCCCTCTCGTAATAATGGGCATATTTGCCATTAGCGGCATAGTTATGTTGCTTTGGAACTGGATAATTCCGTCAATATCGCCCCTTACAGCCATAACCTACTGGCAAGCAATGGGATTATTCCTGCTGTGTCGGATTTTGTTTGGTGGCTTTCACCAACATCATCGTGCAGCCCATCGTCATATTGCAAATCATGTCCCATTTAGCGATAAATTTATGGACATGAACGACAATGAACGTCAGCAATTCAAAAATCAATGGAAGCAAAGGTGTTGTAAAACACCTAAATCGTAAGCAAAAGTAAGTCCGTCAGCAATGATGGACTTTTTTTATACTTTTTTGCCGGGCATTTAAAGTAAAAATAATGGTTGTTCGTCGTACAAAGTATAGGATATTAATCAAACTAAATTTTAAAAACGAACAACATGACAAAATCAATTTTATGTGTCGCATTAAGCGGTGCAATTGTGGGAGCGCTGGCATTTTTCATGCCGCATCTTCTAATCGGACTCTTTGTGTTATGCTTTATTATTCGGGCATTTCATTGCTGCGGACATGGACGCAGACATCAGAGATTGTTTTATATGGCTGACAAAGTTCGCAACATGAGCGAAGAAGAATATGCCGACTTCAAAGCCAACATGAGTGGTGGTTGCTGCCATCACGGACACCACCATCACTCACATTGCTGCGGTGGATCAACATCGGCAGACCAGAATTGTTGCAAATCGAAAAAAGAAGAAACAACCAAGTAATTCATCCTTTAAAAACAAACAAAATGCATAGAAAATCAAGATTTTTAGTAGGATTGGCCACTGCAGCCATCACATTCGGTTGCTTATGGTTTAGCTTGGGAGCCGACCACTTTAACCGTGGACATAAATTCTGCGAACGGGAACATTGCTGCATGATGGAAGAACATCACAGACACTGCTGCGAAGAAAGCAGAGAAGTGCATGCCGACAAAGTAATTATTGTGAAAGAAATTGTAAAATCAGACACAATAAAATAGCACTTTCAGAAAACTCAAGGCCTCTTATTTCCAACGTGAAATAAGAGGCCTTTTAAATTGATTGTGATTTATCTTTTCGACTTGCGGTTACCAAAACTACTGGTAGATGGTTTTACGTTTTTGGGAACACCACCTTTTTTCACACTGGAACTACTGGAGTTCGACCTTAAATCACGTGATTTAGGATTTGGATTAGCCGAGCGATCCGGTTTTTTTGTTGTGCCGGCTGCCAGAGCACGATGGCCGGAAAACTTAGACTTGGGTTCTGATGCTTTAGGTTTTGACTCCTGGGATTTGGGTTTTGGCTCTACCGTTGAAGATGAATTGGCAATAGCCGTCATAATTTGCCCCATTTCTTCCGAATCAAGTTGCCTCCATTCACCCAGCGGAATACCTTTCAGACCTATATTCATAATACGAATACGCTCCAACTTCACCACATCGTACTCGAAGTACTCACACATACGGCGAATTTGGCGATTTAAGCCTTGTATAAGCACAATACGGAACGAAAATACCGATTCCTTTACCACTTTACATTTCTTCGTCATTTCGCCCAAAATAGGAACGCCAGATCCCATCTTTTGAATAAATTCATCGGTGACAGGTTTATCTACCGTAACAAGGTATTCCTTCTCATGTTTATTTCCGGCACGGAGAATCTTATTGACTATGTCGCCATTGTTAGTGAGGAAAATCAAACCTTGCGATTCCTTATCAAGTCGACCCACAGGAAAAATACGTTCGTGGTAACCAATATAATCGATAATAGAATCTTTGACACCAATTTCGGTGGTACTAATAATGCCAACCGGCTTATTGAAAGCAATAAAAGCAAAATCAGTTCCTTCCTTAGCCTCAATCAGATTTCCGTTCAACGTCACTTTGTCGTGTTTCGAAACCTGAGCACCTACTGCTACTCTGTGACCATTTACAAACACGTGACCTTGTTCAATGAACTTGTCGGCTTCACGACGGGAACACGTTCCACTGTCGCTGATAAATTTATTGAGACGAATTTTTTCGGCCATTTCTTGTAATTTGTTATTAATTGGGATTAAAATTTTTGATTTGGGTAGTTCTTGGGTCTAAAACCTACAAGTTCAGAATACTTAATAATTCACTGATTACCATTGCACTTGCACCCCATACTTCGGCATTTGCAATATCAAAATAAGGTGCATTTAAAACCACTTTCTCTGAATTAACGTAAAAATCCTTCAGCTTAATCACATCTTTCTTGAAAAACTCTGCAAAAGGTATTTCAATGATTTCAGCAACTTCGCGCTCTTCCATTTTATACTGTGGCTTTTCTGCCAGATAACCTACAAAAACACTTATCAGAAAGTTACTAGGTGGCACATAAATATCCGAAAGTCTTCCAAGCACCTCAATTTTATCACGAGCAATCCCAATTTCTTCTTCAATTTCGCGCAAGGCAGTTATTTGTACACTACCATCCTCATCCTCATAACGTCCGCCCGGAAAAGCAATTTGACCAGAATGAATTCCAACATAAATACTTCGTCGGATAACAATCATTTTCAAGCCATTATCATCGTGAAAGAAAAGAATCATAACGGCACTTTTCTTTGCATCATGTATCTCATCTTTCTTTGTTAGCAGCTCCTCAGCTCTGTTCTTTGGCGCCATTTTCAGATGCGAATCAATCCCCGGAAGTGGATCGGCAAGTCTTAGCTTTATAGTTTCTCTGGTGAGGTTCATAAATAATAAAAAAGAGTTCCCGCAAAATTACGCAAAAAAATCTGCGAAATCTGCGGGAAGTATCTTTATTCTTTTGTCTTTGTTCTGATGCCTACTGGCAAATCACGCAACCTTCGC
>Ga0302215_10000185_pt1 | contig 47214 bp, 42 predicted proteins | sample II_Fen_N3_1_FD_194580 | JGI IMG/M metagenome (GOLD analysis project Ga0302215, IMG submission 194580) | Peat permafrost microbial communities from Stordalen Mire near Abisko, Sweden - II_Fen_N3_1 | ecosystem: Environmental > Terrestrial > Soil > Wetlands > Permafrost | place: Sweden: Abisko... | reverse complement strand
CCTGGAGGCACAGGGTTTGCAGGTGGCCATTGTACCTCAGCCAAACTGGAGGGATGACTTACGGGATTTTAAGAAAATGGGTCGCCCACGTTTGTTTTTTGCAGTATCAGCAGGGAATATGGATTCCATGGTAAATCACTATACTGCAAATAAACGCTTACGGTCGGACGATGCCTATACTCCTGATGGAAAAGCAGGAATGCGTCCGGATTATGCTACCATTACCTACGGCAATATCATAAAAAAACTCTATCCTGAAGTCCCTCTGGTGATCGGGGGAATTGAGGCATCACTGCGGCGTTTTACGCATTATGATTACTGGTCGGATAAATTGATGCCTTCTGTGCTGGTCGATTCAAAAGCAGATATGTTGATCTATGGAATGGGGGAGAAGCCTCTGGTGGAGTTGGTTCATCAATTGCAATCCGGAAAGACATTCAAGGATCTACGCGATATTCCTCAAACTTCTTACTTATCGAAGGAAATATCATTACACACTGACTGGAAAGATATTACACTTGTCTCACATGAAATATGCCTCACCGATAAAAAAAAATACGCTTCAAACTTTAAACACATTGAAGAAGAATCGAATAAATACGGAGCTGCCCGTCTGTTGCAACAAACCGGAAACCGGTGGGTAATTGTCAATCCACCTTACGAACCACTGACGGAAGCAGAATTGGATGCGTCGTATGATTTACCTTATACAAGGCTTCCACATCCAAAATACAGGGATAAAACCATTCCTGCCTTTGAAATGATTAAGTTCTCGGTGAATCTGCACCGTGGATGTTTTGGGGGGTGTGCTTTTTGCACCATCTCCGCCCATCAGGGAAAACATATTGTATCGCGATCGAAAGAATCTATTATCCAGGAGGTAAAGAAGATTGTCTCCATGCCTGATTTTAAGGGTTATTTAAGCGACCTTGGCGGTCCTTCCGCTAACATGTATCAAATGAGAGGAAATGATATGGAAATCTGTCGTAAATGCAACAAACCTTCCTGTATTTTTCCCGGGGTTTGTTTCAACCTGAATACAGACCATAGTTCGTTACTGGATATATACCGGTCGGTAGATAAAATTGCTGGAATCAAAAAATCTTTTATCGGAAGCGGAATCAGGTATGATATGTTGTTGAATAATGCAAAAAACCCTCAGGTAAACAAAAGTCATTCCGATTATATCAGGGAATTAATAACGAATCATGTATCCGGAAGGTTAAAGATAGCACCTGAACATACTTCTGACAAGGTGTTGAATTTAATGCGAAAACCGTCATTTACTTATTTTGCTCAGTTTAAAGCCCAGTTCGACCGTATAAACAGGGAAGTCGGCATGAATCAACAATTGATCCCATACTTTATATCCAGTCATCCCGGAAGTACCAATGAAGATATGGCTGAACTGGCTGTGTTAACCAGAAAACTGGATTTCCGGCTTGAGCAGGTACAGGATTTTACTCCTACTCCCATGACTCTGGCTACTGAGATTTATTATTCCGGATACCATCCGTATACACTTGAACCAGTTTATACGGCTAAAAGCAAAGATGAAAAGCTTGATCAGCGAAAGTTTTTCTTCTGGTACAAAAGTGAGTTCAAGAATCAGATTATCCGTGATCTTCAACGATTAAAGAGAGAGGATTTGCTAAAGAAGTTATTTGAAAAGTAACAATATTCTTCTGATTTTTTTTATAGATGTTACAAAATAGAACTCAGATTACCTGTTGATTTAAATTTCCCTGGATAAGTTTAAAGTTTATACGTATCAAAAAAAGGAATTATACCGTGTATTTATAAAATTGAAATAGTGTCAGATCGTAAAAAATACTGATTGGTTATTGTATGTATATTATTTCTTGAAAATTCATTAATAGTAATTACAATTGCATTTATTTTTAACTGCATAAAATTGAAAGATGATGCCTATTGCATGTTGTCCATATGCATCATTTCCCGGTTTCCCGAATTTACCATTGCCTGATCCAAAAAAGTTTGGTCCTTGATTTTCATCATGATTATCTTTATTCGTAATATTATACTGATATTGATATTGAATAAATAAAGAATTGGAAAGTTTATATTTTAATCCAACTCCAAAAGGAACAATTATGTCAACTCCTTTTGTTATAATAGTTGGTGTGAGGGTAGGATTCTTACCTGAATCATCTAAGATTGGATTAATCCCATAGGTTGCCAGACCAAATCCAACTGAAATGAATGGTGATAATTTTGATTCTTTTTTAAGTATATATCCATTATTAAAATTATAATGTATAAATAATGATGCATCAAATTTTAATCCTGTAAACCTGTCAAAAGATGTTACATAATATCCGTATTTTCCAAAACTACACTGTAAACCAACATCAAAAGAATGTGTTAAATTTTTAGTTAATGATATTCCTAAACCAGGATAATAACCTTTAGTAAAATTAAAAATACCATTTCCATAATCCCCATTGTATTCATTTTCTATAATATTCAAGCCTACAGCAAAATCTTTCTCAAGAGTTTGTGCATTTCCCAACGCGATTATTAAAGATAATAATCCTACTAAAAAACACTTTTTTAACATGCTGTTTTATTTTAAATAAAAAATAAAGTCAGATAAGCACCTTAAATTTAATCAAATAAATGTATATACATTTATTTGATTAATATTTCATAATAACGTCAAAAATATAAATTCCAATATACCAATACGGTTTTCATTGTAATAAGTTAATATATAGTATACTTTCAATAAATAATATTATTAAATGTATTCTCAAAAGTGAATCAAATAAGTTTGAGAAATATAGCATATAATGCAATTTAATGCTATAAACTTTTTCTAAGTTGAGCAATAATAACAAATTTCAACAATTTAAAGAGTTAGAAACAAAGACGTAAAAACACAAATACTATACTATTACGGGTGCAAAGTTAGTAAATATATATAAACTTCTAAGATTTTTTTCTGTTGAAAATGAAACGATAATTGGAATTCATTAAATTATGTGGATGATTACTTTGGACACATAGATATAGCACTCATATTAACTTACGTGAACTTTATTCCCGGATAATGTTCAATTATTACCGGATTGTAGAAAATATGGTAGAAGAACTCATAAAAGGAGGTAATCGTAGTTGTATCATAGATGACACTTTGAAACGAAAAAAAGGAAAGTTTATTGAAGGATTTAATGCTGGCATTAACAACAATCAAACATGAGAATGTAATATAAAAATTACAATTTAACTTTAATTTTATGCGAACTAAAAATCTTTCAAATATAGGAAGTTCAAAAAACAGTAAGAAGTTTATCGCTTTCTATATTCTGATCAAACTCCGTTAAGCTTTAGTAATTAATCTTTTATGCATCTGACTGACATTCCGTTTTGCATAAATTCACTGCCTCTGCTGACATCGCTATAATTCGTATACAAACTTATTTTCCATGCCGAACCAGAATTCATTTGTGTGGAGCTCCACCAGTTACCACTAATATCTAAATCGGCATAAGAACATGGCGAAAAGTTACGGATTCCTGCAGGGTAAGCTGAAAAACCTGAACCATTGTTTTTGGACAAATCATTTCCAACAGAACAACCTGATTCATCTAACTTCCAGTTTGAATTTAAAGCCAATGTTTTCGCCACAGAACATGAAGATGAGTATTTATTACTTACAAAGTTTATAAGTATAGTCCATTCTGCATCTGATGGTACATGCCAGCCTTTTGGTGCTAATTTACCCGAATTAACTGCATACCAATTATATAAAGCACCATAGGTTTTTTTGTTATTTAAAGAATCATTATTATAAAAACAATAACCCGGGGCTAAGGTACCATTCCATGAAATACTGTCTGTGATGGATGGAATTACAGTGCCATCATTAAATTTAGTTGTTTTAAGGTTTTCAACCATCCATGTTTGATTACCAATTTTTACGGTTTGATATGGATTACCATCAATGTCAGTAAACAATGTCACATCAGTTTTACAGCCGGAAGTAAAAAATATTATAAATCCTGCCAGAAGTAAATTTAAAATCCAGACTCTATTGATTGTGTTCAAAATGATATTTTTAGTTGTAAATACATTTAAAGTTTGCTAATTGCCATTTTATTTAAAACAAAAAAATGATACTTTATTAAGTTAACATGCTTATAATTAGCAATTTTGCAAATATTTATTTTCTTAAATCAGATGGTGATGGGCAAAGATACAAAAATTATATCAGAGATAAATTTCTTTATTCCTCTCAATGGAAATTCAAGGCTAATAATTTTACAATTAAACAGTTAATTATCATACGTATGCAAGATAATAATTTTATTGAAATGCAATTTACTTTTCATTTGACGTATATTCCAAATGGCACACTTTTTTAAAAATTCTTTTTTATAAACCCATATTGTTTTGCTTTTTCCGTGCCGGTAGGGATAGTTTTCATAGGTCTGTACAAGATCATTTTATTATTTGTAGAAATTCCTTTAAACAGTTGTCCAATTTTCGAATGAATTTCATTGCATTCCATTGATAGTTTTGGTATATCAGTCATATCAATCGAAGTAGTGTAAAGTATGGATGGAAAATAACCTTCAGGGATATTCTGAGAATAAACCCTGAATATAACTGGCTTTGTTTTAATTCCTTTTACTGTAATGGGGAAATGGTAAGTAGCATAAGTTTGTTTTGTTATTTTTTGTTCGAATGCCAATATCTCATTTTCATTCTCATATTTCCACATATGATTAGAAGGTTTTAGTAATTGTGTGGATATACCTAATTTACAGATGGCATCAATAAGAAAACCTTTATTATAATCTGATTTAGCAAGTAGATACCAATCGATAGCATCTTTATTCATGATCTTTAAAATACCAGCTTGTAAATTGTTAAGTTTCCAGTTTTCACCCGACTTCCCGTAAATAAAAGTGAAACATTTCTGATCAGTTGAATCGGTAAAATAACCAACAACCACATACATTTCTTTATTTAATGACTCGTACCTGAGTTGGTAATCATGCAGGCTTGTTTTACCGGAACTAATAACACCAATATTCTTTTTTGAGGCATTCTTTTGATAGAATTCATTCAGTATTTTAAAATCTTTTTTCTTTAAACGGCTACTGACGAGTTGCATTAAAATTTTTATATCACCCTTTTTAGCCAATAGTTTCTCACTGCAAAGAGTGAATACTTTTTCAGGTTTATTTTCTACAAATCCATCAACAATCCGTTCATTCAATTTATGAATCTGATTCTTTATAAGCGGATCAATCTGATTATCCTTCTTTGTTTCACTAAGTGTGCATGAGGTCAATAAAATTGCGAAAAGCGAACTAAATAAAAAATTTAATTTCATTTATTAAAAAGGTTACTTATTAACTATAGTTTTGAAATCCAATTATATAAAACGTGTTAAGTGACCATTATTCATAAGAATAAAACATCTCTTGAACATTTTTTTTTCACTACAAATATATGGTTTTATTTTTACTGAAAATATATTGATTCAGTAAATAGGTTTAGTTTATTTAAAAGGTTGTTAAATGCTCACGAAGATCCTGAGAAAGTTTGATGCATATAAATGTTAGCGTATAATCAAGGATATAGAGGTATTGCTCATAAAAAAACACACTCAAATTTTGGAGGACTATTTATATAAACAAAATTAACCTGGAAGTAACCAATGAGATATTTCCCATCAAAATATAATAAAAGAATATGATTATCCGCAATGTGTCCTAAAATAAATTACATTTCCCAAATCCGAAGGATTTAAATATGAATAATATGTATGCAATGCATGGAAAATTGAATGAACAAGAACGTAACCCCGAAAGGGGTTGAATAACATTAAATAATACTCTTAGAATTGAATGTATATTTGATAGGACATTAAAAAATATATTCGTTTTAGCTATTCAACCACTTCGTGGTTGGTGATTTGCTATTATCATCTTCCATGCATTGCATACATATTATTCAAATTCAATTCCTTCGGAATTATAAATAAAAAATACAAAATAGTAATTCCACCCATTAGGAGCTTTTGCGGATAATCATTAAAAGAATTATTTAGGGGGAATCTCTGGTTCTCAATATTGAACATAATGGATCTAAACAAGTCAGGTCAGTATTTGATTGATGGCATCACTTACTTCAATAACAGGCGCTTTACACATGTTGTTTCTGCAAACATAAATGGTTGTCTGATTTTCTTTTAATTTACCTTCCAAAAGAGATAATTTCCCTTTATTTTTACCACCGTATAAAAAAACATTGGGTAAGTAATAGGTATCGAATTCTTTTCTTTTTATTTCATATTCATCCCCTACAATTGCAATGAAGTAAGGTTCAAGAGCAAACCATGTCATCAGTATGTCCCAGTTGGCATAATAAAATTCACCGTTGATGGCATGTGATTTTACATTGTTCATCATTTTCCGGGACAGTCTGATATACTCATCGTTATAAAAATACCTTCCAAGAATAAACAGGTTCTTTGCCATTTCTGAATTTGAAGAAGAAATTACATTGTCGGATATTTCCATTTTCCGGGCAATAAGAGTAGGTTCCAGATTGGATGTATAGTAAAACATTCCACTTGAAGAGTCATAAAAATGTTCCAGGGCATAGTTGGCCATGCTTTGTGACTCAACCAGCCATTTTTCATCAAATGTAGCCTGATAAAGGGTAATAAAGGCTTGAATGGTAAAAGCATAATCATCCAAAAAAGCATGTGTAACTGCTTTCCCGTCTTTGTAGCTTCTGAAAAGTCCGGAATCAGCTGATCTGAATTTTGTAAGGAATAGTTGAGCATTTTTAAGTGCAGATTCCAGATACTCCCTTACATCAAATATCCTGTAGGCATCAATGTAAGCTTTCAGCATTAATGCATTCCATGATGTAAGAATTTTATCATCGGTTGCCGGTCTTATGCGATTCGATCTTTCATGAAGCAATGTTTTTTTTGCATTTGCAACCTGTAGTTCGAGTTCAGTTTCCGTTATTTTATATTTATTCGTTATTTTTTTTATGCCCTCTGTTTTATATAAAATATTTTGTGCATATTCCCAGTTTCCTTTTTCAGTAACCTGATAGTAATCCATAATCATTTCAGCATGAGTTCCCAAAATACTTTTCATCTCACTATGAGTCCATACATAGAATTTACCTTCCTGATCTTCACTGTCAGCATCTAAAGAAGAATAAAAGCCTCCCTCAGGAGAAGTTAATTCACGTTTAATAAAATCCAATGTTTCGGTAACAATTCTTTTGTACTCCTTATTCTTTGTTTTTTGATATGCAGCGGAATACAGGCTGACCAACTGTGCATTATCATACAACATTTTTTCAAAATGCGGTACCTTCCAAAACTCATCGGTAGAATACCGTGAAAAACCACCTCCAACCTGGTCGTATATTCCACCCTGAGCCATTTTATCAAGGGTGACAGTCACTGCTTTCAAGGCATCCTTGTTTTGTGTCAGGTAATGGTATTGAAGGAGAAATTGAAGACTCACAGGCATTGGAAATTTTGGTGCATTACCATATCCACCATTAATAAAATCTATATTATTTTTCCAGATGGAGAAAATATCGTCCAAATCATTCAATAAAAAAACAGAATTTTCGGCATTTTTATAAATCATTTCATTTGACCGTACTCCTTCAGTAAGAAAATCAGCCTGTTCTATCGCCTTTTCAGGATAGTTGGTTATAAAATCCGAAACTTGTTTAAGCATATCGATCCATCTCTCTCTGGAAAAATAGGTGCCGCCATAAATAGGCCGTCCATCAGGCAAAGCAACACAGTTAAGAGGCCAACCGCCTTTATCTGTCAGCAATTGAACAGCAGTCAGGTATACCTGATCAATGTCAGGCCTTTCTTCCCGGTCGACTTTAATTGACACAAAATGTTCATTCATAAAATCAGCCACCTGTTCGTCCTCAAAGCTTTCGTGCTCCATGACATGACACCAGTGACAGGCGGCATAACCTATGCTGATAATGATATTTTTGTGTTCATTCCTGGCTTTTTCAAGTGCTTCGGGTCCCCAAGGATACCAGTTCACCGGGTTATGGGCATGCTGCAGCAAATAGGGGCTACTCTCGTGAATCAATTGATTCGTGTATTTGTATTCTGTAGTGTTCATATCCTTTGATCATTGAATGGTAAAGGGAATAAGTTTAAATCAATGTGACAACAGCTTAAAACCTCTTAAAACAGCTTTATTTAATAATAAAATAAAAGATAAATATTTAAATCGTCCATAAATAACCAAAATAACAAGAAGTAAAACTTTCATTCATTAGGCTGTGACCGGCAGAGAAAATAAGATGAAACTTCGTGTTGACATTTATGGTACCACCGGCATTGAATGCCAATACTGTTTTGCTTCCGGTAACATCAGCTGTATGAAAATAAAGCTCAACACCGGGAGTGATACAGGTTGACAAATCATATTGAACTTCCCATCCTGTAAACAACCAGTTTTGATTGTTTATTCCCGGATTTATCCAATATCCGGCACCTCCGTAAGTGGTAAGTTTACCCCACGACTTTTGAACCCATATGGGTATAAAGAATTGAATATTTCCGTTTGCAAATTTCTTATTTCCGATAGTTGGTATTTCTATGATTGGAAAAGTTCCGATTTGAGGCATTTGTTCAGATTCCTGCACAAACCGTAATTTAAACCCAATTTCTGTATTGGCATAACCGGTATTAAATCCTTGTTGACGTGAATACTCATAATTTAATGGTAGTATCAAATGGACCTGTACATTCGGAACCAAACCATAGTTTAACTCTATGTGCGGGCTTGTTCCAGATGATAGTTCCTGCCTGAATGTATTGATGGTTGAAATATAGTATTCCCAGTGCCTGAAATCAACAGGATGCGGGTCATCCGTATTAAAGGGTGGTCCGGCTTTAACCTGCTGATTAGAAAACTGGAAACAGAGAACTAAAAAAACAACATATTTCAAACTGGCACGATTCATGATTCTGGTTAATTTAATTTGATATCCTTTCTTTTGAACTTACCGGCCATTTCCCGGTACCATACAAAAATAAATAAACCAATAATAAAGTCATTGCGAAATCTGTCCGGTATTCATGTGCAAAGGACCAAAACCCTTTATCCATCAAAATAGGCCATTTAGTAGTAACAAATGCGACCAACATTATGATAAAAGGTGGAATAGAAGCCAATCTGACTAATAAACCAAGGATGATCAGTACACCGCAAATAATTTCAAAAGTACCTGTAAAATATGCCCAAAAAGCCGGATTGCAGAATCCTATTTTTAAAAACCTCCCTGTCCCTAACAGTTCAGGAAATAAGTATTTTTGGATTCCTTCTGTCAGAAAGATAATCCCAACAACTAACCGGACCAATAATGTTCGGTTATTCGTTTCATTCTTAAAAAAGAAAGAAATAAACCCATTAGTCGATTTCATAGTTATACTTATTAATTGTTCTTGATTTTTTGATAAATACATATATCGGCATATAAATCAACCAATATAAGATATAACAAAAAAATAACCCAATGTGTTTTAACTTAACGGGAAAGCAGGAGGGAAGGAATAAAAAAAATGCTACCTGTCAGGATAGCATTGAAAAGTTTTTATGTAAATTTTAAAATACTTTATTGCAAACGTTTATTGTAGCCTCACTCTCAGCATATTTTCCCATTTGAGGTACAAGTGTTGTAAAATGTGTGGAATTTAAGTGTTTATTCAATACTTCCTGGCTTTCCCATTCTTCAACCATAAACAACCTGCCCGGATTTTTGGAGTCCTGAAACATTTCATACGATATGTTGCCATCCTCTTTCACTGTTGTTTCGACCAACTCTTTCGCCAGATCAAGAAAGGCATCAACACTGTCTGCCTTCACTGAAAACTTTGCAATTACTTTTACCATTTTATTATTTTTATTACTTCATTCATTTCATTCCCGATTATTGTAATATTTTGATCAGTTCTTTTGCCGCTGCCTCTGACGAATTTGGGTTTTGTCCGGTAATCAGTAGTCCATCAACTTTTACATACGAATCCCAATCCGGACCTTTACTATAATGTGCACCCAGTTTTTTAAGCTCATCTTCCAATAAAAAAGGTACTATCTGAGTCAATTGCACGGCTTCTTCCTCCGAATCAGAAAAACCTGTAATCTCTTTACCTTTCACCAAATGCTCACCATTCGGCAATTTTACTTTCAGCAACACACCGGGTGCATGGCAAACGAAAGCAATGGGTTTATTTTGATTATAAAAGTTTTCAATCAATTTTATGGAATTCTCATCATTTGTTAAATCCCACAATGGACCATGTCCACCCGGATAGAATACGGCATCATACTCATCCACTTTTACTTCACTTAATTTTAATGTATGAGCCAGCTTTTCTTTGAGTGGTGCATCAGCATCAAACCGTCGGGTTGATGCTGTTTGATTATCAGCCAGTTCACTTTTCGGATCTATTGGTGGTTGACCACCTTTGGGGGATACAATAGTTACCTGAACTCCTGCATCGGCCAGTACATAATATGGAGCAGCAAATTCCTCAATCCAAAAACCTGTTTTATGTCCGGTATTGCCTAATTCGCTGTGCGAAGTCAATACAATTAATACTTTTAATATCGTGTTCATTTATGTACTTTTATCTTTATGTTTAATAACTCATTTCTACTATTTTGGCAATATCAGTCGGAGCCATTTTCCTGTGCTCACCTAAACCAAACCAACCACGGGCAGTAAACCTTTTTGAGATTATCCCTGCAGTGCCTGAATAATTGGGCGTATATTCCGACAGGCGGGTTTTAATTCCTATTGAATGAAAAAATTCTTCCGTTTTATTAATTCCCTCAATTGCTTTTTCCTCTGTCGTTCCAATATTAACTCCCCAGATACGTTCTGCATACTGGGCTAACTTATCTTTTTTTGTTTCCAGGTTATACCGGTAATGGCTGGGAGCAATGATGGCTAACGTACGGGCATGGTCAATTCCAAATAAAGCAGTAAGCTCATGACCCATCATATGTACTGCCCAATCCTGAGGAACACCTTGTCCGATTAACCCATTCAACGCCATGGTACAACACCACATAAAGTTTGAAGCAGCCTGATAATCGGAAGGGTCTTTTAAAATTGCAGGTGCCACCTCAATCAGGGTCTGAAGTATGCTTTCAGCAAACCGGTCCTGTAGCAGTGAATCGTTTGGATAAGTCATGTATTGTTCCAAGACATGCACAAAGGCATCAGCAACTCCATTTGCAAGTTGTTTTTCAGGGATTGAACTTACCACCTGCGGATCAAGTATAGAAAACTGTGGGTAAAGAGCCGGACCACCTGCAGCTAATTTTTCTTTTGTTTCTTTGCGGGTAAGTACAAACCCGGAATTCATCTCCGATCCTGTTGCCGGTAAAGTCAATACTGAGGCAAAGGGCATTCCTTTGAGTATAGGTTTTCCTGTTGTTAATAAGTTCCAGGGAGTTTCTTCTTCGTACAGGGCTGCTGCAGATAAAAACTTTGTGCCATCTATCACTGAACCACCTCCGACAGCTAAAAGGAATGTTATTTTCTGTGACTTAATCACCTGCAATGCCTTCATTAAAATGGAATATTCCGGATTTGAAGGTATTCCGCCAAATTCGACCACTTCAAAGGCTGATATTGCTTTTAATACCTGGTCGTATATGCCGTTACTTTTAATACTGCCGCCTCCGTAAAGCAAAAGTATCTTTGCTTTTGCAGGAATTTCCTTCGGGAGATTCGCAATTGTATCTTTACCGAATATAATCTTTGTCGGGTTTTTGAATTCAAAATTGTTCATAATGTTTTTTTAAATTGTTGATTTTTTATATTTTCACGATCATCTTGCCAATGTTTTTCCCTTCGAAAAGGTCAATAAATGCCTGGGGAAGTTGATCAAATCCCTCTGTTATTGTTTCACTATATGTTAGTTTTCCCTCTTTTAACCAGGTGGATAGTTGAGTCATCGCTTCGGGGAACCTAGTTGTATAATTTCCCACGATAAATCCTTGCATTAAAGCACTGGTTTTAATTAGAAGTGTTTCTACTCTCGGACCAACGGGAATCTCAGTTTGATTGTAAACGGAGATAGAACCGCAAATAATTAATCTGGCAAATTTGTTGATATTGGCCAATACACCATCGGTGATTTGACCTCCTACGTTATCAAAATAAATATCCACACCTTCAGGACATAATGAAGTAATAGCCTCCTTTATATCAGTTATCGTATTGTAATTAATTCCTTCATCAAAACCATATTTTGATTTTAACAACTCCACTTTTTCATCAGTTCCTGCAATCCCAATTACACGACAACCTAGTATCTTGCCTATTTGACCAACGATACTTCCAACTGCACCGGCAGCACCTGAAACAACCAGGGTTTCTCCCTTCCGGGGTTTTCCTATTTCAGTCAGGCCTAAATAAGCTGTCAGTCCTGTCATTCCTAATACGCCCAAATAAGCTGACAAAGGAGTATCTGACGGATCTACTTTCAGCAATCCTACCCCATCAGACTTTTGATATTCTTTCCATTGAAGCAATCCTGAAACAAAATCTCCTTTGCTGAATCCATTATGTGTTGACTTTATTACTTCGGCTATTGTGAGCGAACTTATCGGTTGATGCAACTGAAAAGGGACAGCATATGATTTAGCATCACTCATTCTTCCTCTCAAATAAGGATCTACCGAAATATAACTTGATTTTAGAAGCATTTCTCCTTGTTCTAATTCTGGTTTTTCATCCTGAATTGTTTTAAAATCTGACAGTTTTGGCTTTCCAACCGGTCTACTGTTCAGAATAATTGTTTTATTCATATTAGTTGTTGTTATTTTAAATACGTTTTGTGAATTAAATGTCAGACACAATAATCTGTCTGCTTATTCTCTAATAAAACAACAGTTATACCTTTATGGAATCCCAAGCTGCCTGAAAAGCTTCTATTTGATCTTTTTCATCGATATTCATTATTCCTTTTACATGCATGGCCAGTAGAAAAGAAAGCGGATATACTGTATAGGCATATAAAAGATAAGGCGAAATGGATTTTATAATACCTTCCTTTTTACCTCGTTCCCATAAATCAAGCAGGGGTTGTAAATGTTTCAGTCCTTCCTGAATACTTTCCTCGTCAATCATGGGTGTATTATCACACTGTGACAAAAACATTGCTTCTTCCACTTTGTTCAGTTTATAACCGGCTATATTGTACCATATGACTTCAAATCCTTTCTTTACAGGTAATTCAATCGTGTATCCCTGAAATGCCGAACGACAAAAAGAGGCTTTAATATCAAGGTATAGTTTGTTGATTAAATCCTGTTTGTTTTCAAAATACAAATAAATGGTTGCCGGAGAAACTCCTGCCAATTTCGCAATTTTCGACATAGGGGTATCATGAAATCCCCGGTTATTCACCAGGGTAAGAGTCGACTGGAGCAGAGCGGTATATTTATCATTTGGTTTTTCATTCATTGGTATTGTAATTGAAAGTATAACTTTTATAGTTGATTCTTGTGCCTTAAGCTTTAATTAATACTAAATGAACGTTCATTCACTAACTTTTGTTCATTTCAATCATAAAAAAACATGGATAAAAATAAATCTATCCATGCTATAAAGTTTTTATAACTGTAAAAAATGGTTGTTTAATTTAACCTGGTATTGACAGCATTTTTATAATTATTTGTATAGCCGTTATGTGCAGTAAAAATATATTCAACATCCGATAAATTAGAGATTTTATCAAACGACAGTATTGCTGTTTTCATGTCACTGCTAAAAAATTTATTGGGTGTATCCACTTTCCCGTTTTTTAAACCAAAAGCATCACCCACAAATAAACAGGTATCATTTACCAGATAACTCATCGAACCTAACGTGTGGCCCGGAGTCATAATAGCTTTTATACTCACTCCTCCCAGTAGAATATACTCTTTTGTTGAAAGTCTATTGTGGAAAAATAGCAGCTTGGTTTTCTTTCCATTAATCATTTGCTCTTCATTTTTCGAAAGGTAAATCCGTGCATTTCTAAATAACCTGAGTGCCCCGGTATGATCACCATCTGTATGAGTAAGCAACACAGCTGCGACTTTATCCGGATTGATGTTTAATATTTTAAGATTGTCACTGATAATTTTTCTGTCATTCCCGGCATCAATTGCTACATAACAATCAGAGTCTTTGATTAAATACATATTCACAAATGAATCTTTTATCGAATAAATGTTGTGTACTACTTCTTTTGTCCCGAGTACATTCATTTTCTTTAATTCCGATTTCATTTTTATCATGAAACCTCCTGAAATTATTGCCAGAATTGCAACTAATATACCTGTGCCAATTAAAATCTTTTTAAGAGTTCTGTTCATAATCCGGTTTTTTTATAAATAGTAATTAATCATTCTATGTAATTAATTATCAGAGTACAACAATACCAATCATTAAATTTCAGATAGTTTGTTTTTTCTTTTTTTTGATCTGAAAATAAAAGGAATAAATTTAGGAACTTCTTGTTGGTAATTCACATATCCGGGATATTTTTCTTTACTTATGCGTTCGGTAAATTCAGAACTACCGGCAAATAGCAGTATCAGTAATATTGGCCCGGCAAGTGTCCAATTGATCAACTGTCCGGATGCTGCAACCCCAAAAGAATAAAAGCCAATCCAGATGGCCTGTTCGGCCGTAAAATTCGGATGTCGCACATAGTGCCATAACCCTTCACTCAGAAATCCATTTTTCAATGATGAATTAAATTTTCCCTGAGGAATGATTTTATTTCTTTTATGGGTTTGAAAAATATGCAATTGATTATCGGCTTTTGTTTCAATCAATATAAATAATAACATAAACAAAATTGTCAGAAAATCAAGTAGTGTCAGGTTCTTTTTATAATTTTCAGATGCCAGGAGCAGGGGAGTAGATATAAGCAAAATTATCACGTTTTGATACAACGATATAAAGAACAAATTAAACAAGGTAAATCTAAATCCTTTATTTAGTACCGGATGTTGTCTTAATATACCCCAACGATAATCTTGTTGTCCTTTCCAGGGTAGAAGACTATATCCTCCTTTGCGGTAAAAATTATAACTCAACCTGATTCCCCAAATAGTAACCAAAAGGGTCATTATCCATATACGGGGGGAGGAAGGATAAAAAGATAATGTGACCCAACTGTAAACCACAGGCATTATACTCCAGACTTTATCCACCTGACTGTAATTGTGCGACAATTCACTAACAACAAAGCAGATGAATGCAGTGACTAACATGATTGTTAACCATAAATTGAAAAGTTGATATAGATTGTTGTCACCAGTCTGAAAAAGATGCCATTTATTAATCAGATTTATCGGTATAATAAATCCCATAATGTTTTTTATAAAATTTATTCTATTATATCAAATCAAATCGTATGAAGTAATTTTTTTTATGGGTTGTTAACTTCGTTCAATCCTGTAACAATATAATTCTCAATATGTTTATAAATCGTTCATTTATAAAGATAAGTATAAAAAACATTAAGCCATTTAATTTATAACCGAGGTATTTTTCTTTAATAAAATGATTTCCTTTTTTTGACAGACATTCAATTTAAAAAAGTTGAAATGAATGTAATGAAAAACAATTATTTCTTCCCGCTCCTCAACCAGGCCATATACATTTTTACTTCCGTATAATTTAAAAATGTACTCAACATTTCATAAATGGAACCCGTTTCTGATCCTTTACGTATCATTTCTGATGCTTTTTCACGCTTATCGGGAGTTATAAAACCATTAATATCCAACTCTCCACTGATAATAAAGCGTTCCAGGTGACTCAGAATAGTGGTTTGATTCAAATTCCGGGATAATGCAATTTCTTCAACTTTCATTCCCTGGCTGTACATCGCAAGGCTTGTTTGCATGGTTTCGCCAACAGCTTTCTTTTCCCCCTTTGCTTTTTTGGTTGTAATTTTTTCGTGCATCAACGATGGAAGATTATGTTCCTTGCAGTATGACAGGATAACATCCAGAAATGCAGGGCCGTATTTCTCCACCTTGGCGGGTCCAAAGCCGTTTATTTGTAATAAGTCTTTTTCGTTTTGAGGCAGATAATCCGACATTTCATTTAAAGTCTTGCTTCCAGCCACCAGGTAAATAGGCAAATCATGTGGTTCACAAAGCCTGTTGCGAAGATTCAACAAGTCATAATACAACTTAGGTTGACGCGTTTCAAGCGGTTTACTGGTTGCATTTTTAGCATAGGCGTTGACACTGAAATCGGGTAATGTAAATGTATTTTTCAAAATAAAGAAATCTTCCACCGTAAACTTCTGTTTCAACCCCTTCATCAAATAGATTTTCTGAGCTACATTAGAGAAAATCATTCGGATACCGTCATTATAATCGGATGCATTCAGTTTGCTATCGGTGGTTGCAGGTGATTGACGAAGCGTTTCCAACAGGTTATTCATTTTCGTGTTGAAAAATTCTATAGCTGCTGCCAGTCTTTCCTGCAAATGTTCCTCTGAAACCGGACGAATCTCCAGAATGCCCAGTAACTGACGTTGAAACTTTCCTGCTATTTCATCCAGAGATTGTGTCTGCCTGAGTATATTTTGTAAGAATGGTATCGTTTCTTCATTAAAGGACGATTTTACTTCTCCTGTTTCGGTTAATAACCGGGATGACTGACCGACAACATTTTTAAAATCAAAAAGATGTACCAGTATAAAGTTACGATACTGATTACGCGATTCATCCAGTTGCTGTTCAAGCTCTTCAATGGGTAATTTATTCCGTTCATGTTCAACAATCTGACGGTCATTCTGAATGGTAGCCGGATTGATCTTACTGAGCAACACCATTCCTTCCAGTGAACGGCAACGACTCAATGCCACATAAACCTGACCGGCAGCAAAGGCAGCTCCGGCATCAATAACTGCTTTATCAAATGTAAGTCCCTGACTTTTATGAATGGTGATAGCCCATGCCAGACGCAATGGGTATTGAATAAATTTACCCAATTCCTCTTCTTCGATTTGCTTTGTTGTCTGGTTGGTAGAATACCGTATATTTTCCCAGACAGCCTTTCCCAATTCGATGGAATCCTGATCGTCAGGGCACTTAATAGTAATGGTTTCCTCTTCTATACTTTTCACTACACCTATTTTCCCGTTAAAAAATCTGCGGGGAGTCTCCGTATCATTTTTCAGAAACATTACCTTTGATCCAATCTTGAGTTCCAGCGTTCGCTCGGTAGGATAACTTTTTTCAGGATATTCTCCCTGAATTTCAGCGTTAAAAGAATATATTTTGCCTTTTATTTTTGTAAGTTCCTCGGCATTAATCTGGTCGGCTTTATAATTATGGGTGGTGAGTGTAATGTACGTATCGTCATTTGGTGGTACAAATAACGGATTGTAACGGCTTTGAAGCAACGATAATCCTGATGGCGAAAGATTGTTGTTCCTGACTTCATTTAATACCCGTATGAAATCACCGTTTGTCTGCCGGAATATCTTATCCAGTTCAATATATACCGGTTGTTGCTGTTGAATGGCATGGCTGTGGAAAAAGTACGGACTGGTATAAAACTGAGAAAGCATTCGCCATTCTTCATCGGATGCTACCGGGGATAGCTGAAACATATCTCCGATAAATATGACCTGTACGCCACCAAAAGGTTCATTGTTACGGTAACGTACATGCCGTAAAATGGTATCCACAGCATCCAGGACATCAGCCCTGACCATACTGATTTCATCAATGACCAGCAATTCAAGTTCCTGAATCACTTTGCGACGATTGCCCTGCATCTTCATTTTTTCAATCAGATTCTTACGGCCTTCCACTGTTGGAAAGAACGGATTGAAAGGCAATTGAAAGAACGAGTGCATCGTTGTTCCCCCTGCATTGATAGCTGCTACACCTGTCGGGGCAACAACTGCAATCTGCTTTTTAGTTTCTTTTTTGAGTTTACGCAGGAAAGTGGTTTTACCGGTTCCTGCCTTACCGGTCAGAAAGATGCTCCGGTTGGTAAACAAGGCAAAATCATGTGCCAACTGGTAGTAAGGTGAAGTATTTTCCATCGTTTAAGTCTTAATTGTTTAGGTTTTGCAAAATTAGCTAAAACAATTAATAATGAAAAGTTTTTCTATCACATTCTTGTTTCAGATGTATTGCGCGTGACAAAAAATGGAATGATGAATCTCTTAAATTTTATCTTAACCGTGAACTCATCAACTATATGTAAATTTTCAGAGTCAATCAATGACTCTTACTTGTCCAATATAATTTATGTTATTCACACACTTCAAATTTATAGACCTAAACGAAATAAAGAACCACTTTAAATGTCTCTTTATTAAAAAACCGGATTCCAATTTCTTAGATTACAAAAGTTGGGATTATAAATAAATCACGTCAACCACTCCGAACCTTTTGTGCATTTATTCAAAATATGTTAAATTTGAGGGTATAAGGTTTATGGATTATTATAGCTGAATTTTTAGTAAAGATGTTCAACCTTAATCTGTATAACCGGATCAATTGAACCTCTAGGCAATCTGAACACTGTCATGGTTTGGTAACTTAACAGTAAAATTTACTTTCGCCTGAAGTGCATCAAAAACCCGTAGTATAGTGGAAAACCGAACATCTTTTGCGTTGTTCTCAATTTTTGATATTTGTGCTTTTTGAACTCCAATGAGCTTTCCAAGTTGTTCTTGTGTAAGATTTTGTTCAACACGTGCATTTTTAATAATTTCACCAATCACATCGGCACGTAGTTCAAAATCGAAACGCTCTCTTTCGATCGATCCGGATTTGCCTATATATTTATCTGTTAACTCTTCTATCGAATATTTTTTCATTTTGTACTCATTTATTTATCTGTATAATACTTTTTCATAATTTTAAGTGCTTTGTCTAACTCCTGATCAGGCACCTTCCAATCTTTTTTTACAAATCCATGGGTACAAACCACAATTTTTGGTTGCTTTGAATTTTTATCCAAAAATGCCAGTAACAGTACTTGATTTCCTAAAAAACGGGTACGGAATTCCCAAATTTCATTCGTGAGTTTTTTAAATAACTCTGAATCATTTATCATTCGTACTTTCCATAGATTATAAAGCACTTTTTCCCTCGTTTTTTCGTCCAATGAAGCAAGAAATTCATCCACTTCTTCCAAAAGTAAAATGTCAAACCTGTATTCCATGTAATTGTATTTTGTGCAAAGATAAATACAATTTCCTTATAAGGAAACTTATTTGTTATTTTTGTAATAAAATAAATTGATTTTTTAATTGGATGGCTTGAGGGATTACAAAAGATAGCACGTATTCGGGGTTGAAGGGTGATTGTACCACTGTCCTTATTCTATTCTAAATTTAATTCATGCCACACAGTAGTTAGCATTTAAACGAAGTTATGCTTCGATAAAACTATTTTTTCAAAAACTGCAAATTTAAGGACGGAATAGGAGTATTTAAATCAAAATATGAATTATTTTTCCTATCCGTTTTTAATCCGCCAAATAAGTGTATATCAGGGTTCCATTCTTAAATCCGGTTCGTTCAGATCAGGTTTTGAATGTCAATCGCATGTATTCCGTTGTTAAACCTTTATTGCAGTCATCTGACTTAACCCGGTTTCAAATTCTATTCGCGTAATATTTGAAAAACCGGCTGCCAGCAGCATATTTGTAACCTCAGGTTCTGTAAAACAATCACCTGCTTGTGTACCTACCAGCATATTGATGGCAAAAATGGCACCTGCCGTAGGCTGTGTCCTCTCATTATTCATGATCCAGTCCTGAATCAGTATTTTCCCGTTTTTATTCAGCGAGTGAAAGCATTTTTTTATCAACTCCTGATTTACCTCCAGCGAATTACTGTGAATTACTGCTGACAGAAAAACCATGTCAAAGCCTTTGGGTAAATCATCACTGGTATAATCACCCGCAACTGTCTTTATTTTTCCTGAAAAACCTTCCTGATCAATAAATTGTTGGGTTATGTGCACCACATTCGGTAAATCAAACACAGTAGCTTCAATTTCAAACTTTTTTCGGATAAATTCCATTGAATAAGCACCTGAACCACCCCCGATATCCAATATTGAATTCATTTCGGATAAGTCTACATTTTCTAACTGAATGGTTGCTTGTTTTTTTGCACGATCGTGCATGGCACTAATAAACGAGAAAAGCCACTCTTCACCACGTTCATTGATGTCAGTTGAATGGGCTGAAGCTCCGGTTTTAACTACTTTTGTCAGGTTGCTCCATGTATTCCACAGATGGTTGGTATGCATCAACCCGCCTAAATAATCCGGGCTTTTAGTGGAAAGGAATGTAAAACTTTCAGGTGTATTAAAATACAAGCCATTTTGTTTTGTCAAAAAACCCAAAGAAGCCAATGCATTGAGTAATCGTTCTGACGCATGTTTATCCAACTGCAAGGTAATAGCAATTTGATCGTTGGTAGAACCTGATTCCTCGATCGTTGTAAAGATTCCGAGTTCAAACCCGCTCAACAGGATCCTGCTTTTCTGAAAAGAAGCTGCAAATTCACGGATGGTGGTTGGATTCATAATGCAATGATTTTAATAGTTATCTGAATGTACAATGAACAGGAAGATTTTCCTGAACGATTCGTTAATCATGTAATTTTATAGTACAAAGATGGTAAAAAGATTTAATATGCCTAATGATCTAACAGCTAATTTACAAAATTCGAGGATTCAATGTCTTGAAAATTGTTAATTGTTCATTATTAATTACTTAATTGTTTATATTGCACTCAGCTTGTTCTTTATTTGATTTGCTCAGAATTTTTATTTCAAAACAAAGCATGAGGTTTTTCACTAAAAAAATCACTCATTAAATAAACAGTAAGAAAGATAAATACTATAAAGGCTAGCAATATAAAAAATTGACTTTTAGAGGTTTTTTGAATATCCTGTTTTTGTTTTATATCACATACTTCACCCGGACAGTATTGAACTTTATCTTTAAAAAAGAGGGGATAAAACAGACAACCTAAACAAATTCCAAAAGCCGATTCAAAAAACAGGAAAATAAGGCAAATCAGACAGATTATACCAGTAATTGGACTATAGGCATTTACAATAACAAAAAAGAAGAACATGGTAGCCGATAAAACTATACCAATTATCCAGGCAAACTTCTTTTGGGCAGCTCCAACATATTCAGGTGCTTGATTTTGGACAATTAAACGCGCTATTATCAGCGTAGGTGAAAATTTAGGATTTATAAAAACCCGTATCATAAAATCTGTGAGGAAAATGGTAATGACATACTTTATCGGAATAAAGTTCCCTTTAAACAGAATGAACATCAATGAAGTGAAGGTCGCCAGAAACAGCATTCCTGCAGCTGCCCGTATTTCCCTTTCGTTTAAAACAGGTATGTTATAACCTTCCACATCTTCACCGAATTTGATTATTTTTTTCATTTTTATTTTCTTTATTATTACTTACAACTTTTGGGTACATCTTAATAATTAATGTGTTACAGAGATCACTACATTTCCTTTTTTGTGACCTTCTTCAACGTATGCATGTGCATCAGGTAATTCTTCCAGTGAAAACTGTCTGTCGATGATAGTTCTTAATTCTCCGTCTTCTATTCGTGTTCGTATAAAATTCAATGCTTCGGTTTTATTAACCGACATTGAAAAAATTACTTTCTTTTTATGTCCGAATTTTGTAATGAACATTTGAACCAGATTATTTAAAGTCAGTACTGTCACAAGATAGGTACCATTGCTTTTAAGTGTTTTTCTGCAATGGGCAAATGAACTTTTGCCAATGGTGTCAAATATTATATCATACCTGTCATTGGTTTCTGCAAAATCTTCTTTTGTGTAATCCACCACTTTATCAGCACCCAAAGATAGAACTAAAGCAATATTTTTTGTGCTGCAAACTCCTGTAACTTCAGCCCCAAAATATTTAGCCAATTGCACTGCAAATGTTCCAATACTGCCTGATGCTCCATTTATGAGCACTTTCTGCCCCTTTTGTATGTTGGCTTTTTCTTTCAGGAAAAATAAGGCTGTTGTTGCACCGTCAACCATTGATGTAGCTTCTTCAAAGGATATTTTCCTAGGTTTTATGGCCAGAGATCCATTTTCATTCATGCATTTAAATTGGGCATAACAGCCAGTACCAAAACCTCTGAATGCATAAACTTCATCTCCCGGTTTATACTTTTTAACCTTACTTCCTATTGATTCAACTATACCCGAGAACTCAGTTCCTAAAATCCGGAACTTATTCATGGGACGTGTAAACCCCAACAGTATTCTACTTAAAAAAGTATCACCACGTCTCATCATACAATCGGCAGCAGTTACTGAAGTTGCACAGACTCTGATTAAAACCTCATGGGGTTTAGGAGTTGGTTTTTCTACTTCCAACGATTCAAGTACAGTCGGTGATCCGTATTTTTTGTAAACTATAGCCTTCATTTACTTGTTATATTATACTGCCCTGTATAATGTTGGCGTTGTTCCAACTTTCTTTTTAAATAATTTGCTGAAGTTCTGAGGGTATTCAAATCCAAGTTCGTAAGCAATCTCACCAACACTAAGGTTCGAGTTTATCAAAAGGGTTTTGGCTTTATCTAACAAATGATAATGAATATGTTCCTGCGTATTTTTTCCTGTTTCGCTTTTTAGTAAGTCACTAAAATAATTTGGAGACAAGTTCATGGCTTCGGCACAATACTTCACTGTAGGGATACCATTCTTTTTAAGTTCGCTTGAATTGAAATAACCGGTTATAAATTCTTCAAACCGAACAATGACATCTTTATTTTGATTGGAACGGGTAATAAACTGCCGTCCGTAAAAACGTTTGCAATAATTCAGCAACAGTTCTATGTTTGATATAATAAGATCGTGGGAGTAATGATCGATATTTATATTATATTCATTCTCCATTTGTTTTAAAATGGAGAGAAAAGTTTGTTTTTCTTGTTCTGAAAGATGCAATGCTTCATTTTCATCATATGAAAAAAAAGAATATCCTTTTATTTTTTTACCTAAAGCAGTATTCCTTATTAATTCAGGATGAAAATATAAGCCCCAGCCTTCGGTGCTGTTTGCTTCTATTTTTCGGTCGAAGGTTATAACCTGGTCGGGAGCTGTACAATGCAATGTGCCTTCCTGATGGTCAAAAACTTGTTTGCCATATCTGAAATCACAATGCTTTTTAAAATTAACTGAATAAAAGCTGCATATAAAACTTCCTGATTCAGGCCCGGCAGACACATTTACTTTTGAATAATCAATGATAGTAACTAACGGATGTTTAGGCTTATCAAAACCGGCAATTTTGTGTAGTTCACTTATTGTCTGAACCCGGTAAATTATGTTCTTCATTATGGTATCTTTTTTTCAGTTACAAAGGAACCCAACTTTGAAAGATAAATAAATAGTAAAAATACTGAATGTTGTATTCAATTTACAGGTAATATTTCAGGAACAACAGTTTTATATTTCTTACTAATAATATGAACTATTTTTGTAATAAGTTAATTACTAACCGTTAATCACTATTCACTACTCCTTCGGTTCCCACAATTCAATCTTATTACCTTCCGCGTCCATGATATGGATAAATTTTCCGAAGTCGTAAGTTTCAATGCTGTCAAGTATAGTTACTCCGTTTTCTGTGAGTTTGGTTACCAGTCCTTCTATATTCTGAACCCGGTAGTTAATCATAAAATCCTTTTTTGAAGGTGCAAAATAATCACTTCCTTTCTCAAAAGGAGTCCATTGGAGAGAACCAATTTCTTCAGGATTGGTTACATTTCTAAATTCAAAACTCGATGAGCCCCAATCATTAATTTCAAATCCTAAATTTTTGGTATACCAATCTTTCGTTTTCTGCAGATTGTCTGAAAAAAAGAAAATACCGCCAATTCCTGTCACCTTGGGAATTGTGTCACCTGATGAAACCTGGTTATCTGTTTGATTTTTGTTATCTTCCATATTGATTATTTTTTATTATCGAATTAAAGTTTGCATAAAGTATTAATTAATTGGATCATTCAAAAATATTATATCATTAGCTACAAAAGTTAAGTCGTTATTGAATTGATGTCCACCACTTTTTATTTCACGAAAAGTCGCATTAGTAAGTTTTTGTTTGTAATGGTCCAGTTGAGAAAAAGGTACCTCTTCATCGTCCTGGCAATGATAGAAGTAAATTGGTACTTTGTCAGGCAGCTTGAATGCAAAATTTTCGTGAAGTTTTAATCCTGCTTGCCAATCTTCGTTGCCATCCCCAAAAGGTGTCGCAATAAGAAAAATACCTTTAATCGTTTTATTTCCAGAATTTTCGGAAAGATATTTCAATATCATTGACGCACCGAAAGAATGACCTACTAAAATAACATTGCTTTTGGTATTAAGAATTTTCGTGCCTATTTGTTTTGTCCATCCATAATCAGATACAGATTCGTCAGATAAAATTTCCGGATAGCGTATATGGTATTCATTTCCTACCAATTTTTGCAGTGAAGCTACTAATTCTTTATCAGCTTCATAACCACCATAGCCCCCTCCATGAATAAATAATATATTTTTTTTCATACAATTTTTATTATTAAATGTATGTTCTTTGTTTATCATTTTTTTACAATAACTTTTAAATAACCAGGTTATGAACATTCGCCCGTCAGATGACAGAGGAAGTGTTTAATGTCGCCCTGCTATAGTGAATGATGAACATCCTCTAAATGTGGAACAACCACCCAATGTCCCAGAGCCTTTATCCGGCTTTCGTTTTTTCATTTTCTTTATTCAAATCCATAATCAATCTCATTTCCTGTTTGAATTTATGACTTTTTAATGTACTGCTATACCAACTTGGATTTGAGTCTGATGTATATTTACTCCTTTATAATATTTTTAGCAGTTGATATCTATTATTTGATCACCACTTTGTCTGAATAGTTACCGATGCGAAGTATATAAATTCCTTTAGGCAATGGGATTTCGGTTTGATAGTTTTCAATAAGTTGTTCCTTTATATTTTGTCCTGAAATGCTATAAATTTCTATTTTTATACCTTTAACAGCATATTGAACTATCAACTTACCATTATCAACCGTTACCTTTATTTCGCTTTGATCTACTGTTTTTAAGTCGGTTGCAGCCTCAACAATGTTTTGAAAATCTTCCCATAATGTGGCTGACTGATAGTTTGCCTTTGAACCTATGGGAACATAAAGTGTACATGTCGATTTATTGACATTAAAGAATACATTGGATGTAGAAGATAAAACAACGGGGTTAGGAGATGGTGAATATAATGTTGTTAACCCACTACAATTGTAAAATGCCATACTACCAATATTTATAACTGACGAGGGAATTGTCATTGACGTTAGACCCGTACAACCATAAAAAGAAGAATATACAATGTTCGAAATTGTAGGAGGAATAGTAACAGTCGTCAAGCCTGTACAATTCTGGAAAGCCATATAAGCAAGTGAATTAACTGAAGCCGGAATATCATAGATTCCTGTTTTTGAAGTCGGACATTGTATTAATTTCGTTTTCAATTTATTAAACAATACACCATCTGTACTTGAAAAGTTTGGGTTGTTATTATCTACAGTAATCATACAACTACTACTCATAAAAACATATGAACCCATTGATAATACCGATGAAGGTATAAACAGATTTGTCAATACATTACAATATGAGAATGCCTGATCTCCAAGATAAGATACAGAAGTTGGGATTATAACATCAGTCAAAGAACGGCAACCAAAAAAAGCAAGGTTACTAATTGAATCAACAGTAATTGGTATGGTATATGAACCTCCAAAATTAGTTGGATATTTTATTAATGTAGATTGATCTTTATTAAAAAGAATACCATTTATGTCCGAAAAAGTTGTATTTCCGGAATCAACACTGATTGAGCAATTTATACCTATAAAGGCGGAATGTCCGATATAAGTAACTGCTGCAGGAATGTAGAAAGATGTAAATCCCTGACAATCATAAAAAGCAGAATTTCCTATTGAAACAACTGAAGATACAATATTCATGGAAGAAAGCACTGTACAATATTGAAATGCAGAATTTCCTATTGATCTGGTAGTGATCGACATGTTTATGGAATGTAATTTGTGGTTTCCATTTCCATAACTTTTACTTCCAAAGGCATATACGGGTATTTCATTTGCAGGATACAACGTGGTAATTGTGTCATTGGTTCCTTTATTTCCATGATATTCCATAATTAATGCTTCACTAAAGTCAACATCTGAAAGTACTGTCATACTGTCGCGCATGGTTTTGAAATCTCTGGCATCAATACTTCCTTTGATTATCAGGCTTGTAATTGATTTTAATTCGGTGGCTGATAATGTTGATTGCAAACCTCCGGCAGTAATATTAACGGTTGCAGATAAACTGGTATTCGATACATTCTTTAAATTCGTTGGAAAAATATCGACTGTAACAGGTTCAACATAATCTGTATTAGTAATTAAGACTCCCTGATAGTTGTAAATTGGGCTTTTCTTAGTTTGATGTACTTTAGTTGTATTTTCAACCCCGGATCCTTGTGCAAAGGATAAAGTGATTATAAAGATGAAGTAGGTGAAAAATATAATTCGTTTCATGCTATTAATAAATTAGTTTGTTTGAATTTTTAATAATATACTAAGTTTTGTATGGTTACTCAATGAAGTTAAAATATCACCTCAGTATTTAATGCTACATACTCATTGTTTAATATTTTTTATTCAAAATGACATTAAAACAATAAGTTGTGTAAATGAAAGATAGTTAAGGTGTTGAAGAAATACTAAATTAACTTATACGTATTAATTATAGCCTTTATTGTTATTATTTAATTTTCCAAAAGTAATCACATTTTTTTAAATAACAATCATTTCAATTTGTTAATATCCATTTTTCATTACAAAATTTTCAGTTAACAAACATCCGGAATGCCGGATAAAAAATACTATTCAGATGCACAAATGATTACTTCTGTTATTGGCATTTGTAAAACATTTCTGCTATTCACAGTTTTGTAATCCGGAAACACATTTATCAATAAAACGGATTTGCTTATAACGGATTTAAAATCATCAAGATACATACTTTAGTGTTAATATATCAAATTAAACATTTTTTTCGGTAATTTTAAAAAGTACATTTCAATCAGGATGGAGGGTAATTATCATTTATTTGTTTCTTCGGTTAAACCATTTCTTGGGATTCAAGTAAACCTTATACTTGTCAACCTGCTGTCAAACAACAAAAAAGCTACTACTGCAAAACATTATTTCTCCAATTATTACAATAACTATTGAAATAACAATTTTATTTTTTTTGTAGTGCCAAGAAAGGTATCTGAAGTAATAATGCAAAAATTAGTGTTGATATAATTATTAAAAAACTATTCCAGGTTTAAATTTCCATTTTTACTTTTCCATTTATAACTTTTTATGCTGTTCTTTATATTAATATAAGTAAAACCAAAGTCGCTCATTTTTGCCGTTCCCTATAACGACCGATAAAATGGCATTTGACTGTTAGTTTACGAAGGAAGCATTCACAGCCTGTTATCTAACTGACAATGAGAATGCGGGTACAATACCGATTATTTTCGTTACTACCAAATTTACAGCTTGTAACATTATCTCAGGATCAACCAACCTATAACACATACAAAATATTGTGGACTGTTGAATTTATTCAACTAATTTATTTTATTATATATTACAGGCATTTGTCCTTTCCAGTTATTCCACAAGTCAACTTCCAGTAGTAACTTAGCCATAAAATTACCGACATTAATTCGGCTTGTTTTGCCTGGATTAAAAAGTGGACTCCTTGCAGGAGAAGGATATAGCTCGTATTCGGTTAAGTTGTCTTCATTTATCAGCGAATCAGGTCGTACTGCAACCCATTCGATGAATTTGTTATTTTGACCAATGGTTATTCTTAAAAAGTTTGCTGCATTTTCATTGTCGGATTGTGGTGGAACAAGTATGCGTATCAACCCCATTACTATTTTCTCTCCTATTGAAATTGGTTCATTTAAATCTTTGTTCCTATTGCCGGTAGTATTCATCAACACAAACCTGACAGGTTTTTCTGGCGAATTCTTCTTTATAGCAATACAAAGCAATTTGACTGTATCGGTTACTAATTTTCGTGGCTTTCCAAAAATTCCTTTTAAAGTTAAATTATGACCAAGACAAGAAGCAACATTTTGACAATCATTTAAATAATTTGAAATTTCGTCCACACTTATCTCCAGGATACTGGCTTTAATGATGGATATGTTGTTATTATTTTTCCAGGCTTCAGGTATGTTTACATTCGGACGTACTATTACCCTGACTTGTTGTCCCATATTCAACAATTGTTCTACCAATCGTTTTCCGGTTGCACCGGTTGCACCTACTACCAATGTTGTCATTATAATAATTTATTAATTGTATAAAGAGTCCTTTCACGTTCAATAATATGTAACAAGGGGATTATTGTTTTTGTTACAAACAAAGATTAATAAAAATACAAATTTACTTCAATTTAAATGATACAGCTTTACCACGAATAGTTTCATACATAAATGTACTAATAATCTTCAACTAATGCCACCAATACAGTTCTGACAGGAGTTATAAACATTACGTTTTAAATGCTAAACCATTATTAACTCTTTGCATATGAGATGGAAAGCATAACATGTACTATTTTTTAGTTGGCAGATATGCTTTCAATGTCAGGATGATTCCTATGAAAATCAGAATGATCTCAACAGCAAAAGCAGAATTTTCATTCCTGAATTTTGAAATGTATAGTTGAGGAAAGAACATACGTAATATTCCCAACACCAAACCAAGCCAGCCAATAATAGTTATGAGAGTTTGCCAACCCGGGGCCCAGATATTATGTTTGCGAACAATCGAAAGTCCTGCTATGAAAAACAATACTCCGGACAAATAAACTAATGGAACAATTTGGGTGTCATAAAGAGTAGCGTTCCATACTTTTAATTCTGATAGAATCATTAAAATTAATGTCGGACCAACAATGCCTGCAATTGATTTTGATTTATCCATTATATAATTTTTTAAATTTAGTGTGTATCAATAAAGTTATTTTTATTATTGGTTAGTATACTCAGTTCCATGTATTATTTTCACTATTAATTCAGGGATGGAAACAGGTTTTTAATGGTTCATTTTTTTCTGCTACGCCCAACACTTCGCTTAGCGTAAATTGATTTAATAATACCTGAATTTTATCCACGGGAATTCAAAATAATTACATCAAATACTAGTATGTCTTTTTTGAAATAAAGCACCAAAGATAGAAACTATTTTATATTCTCTTTTATTTATCTATGGATTCATCAATTTATCCAACGTATTCTTAATTAAGATCAGTTCTCTGGTAAATATTGAATTACAATTATTGAGAAGTAGAAGATAAAGTGGGAGCAAGGCTTTAAAAACAGTAAAACGAATTTAAGTAGTATTATATTCAATTCAAATAAAAGGAGTTGAAACTGCTCTGCACATTTCCAACTCCTTATATTACTTTGAACCAATCAACCAATCAACCAGTCTCTGAACTCAAAATCTCATTTATAATTTGAAAATTTTCTTTATATATGCCGGGTAATTTTCTAAATCCTGTTTTATGTGTTGATTGCGAAATACATCGTAACAGTAATATCCGGGCATAATATCAAAACCTATAAAACGGTAGTTCGCTGCAACATTAAAAAGAACATCATCGGCACTTTTGCCCCTGAACATAAATTGTGTACTGTCATTAAAACTTTCTTCAGGAGCGTTCCAGGTAGCACAAATCATAAACTTTTTGCCCTTCAATTTACCACCCGTACCGTATTGTCGGGTAGCGTCATCTCTTGACCTGCCATCTCCCGAATGAAATTTCTGACTGGTCATGGCACTGGTAAATACTTCATCGGCATATTTTTTATAAATCCACGGTGTTGATTCCCAATTTATGGGCGTTTGCAAAATGACTATATCTGCCTGCATCATTTTTTGTATTTCTTCTTCAATATTATAACCATTGGATATCTTTGTTTCCAATACCCGATACGAATTTGAGAGGAAAAAATTTCGGGCAACATTGTAAAATGAAGCGTTCAGCCTTCCTAATGACTGCCCGCCAACCATTAAATGTGCATTGATGAGTAATACCGTCTTTGGCTGGGTATTCTCATTTGTTAAATTTGTCTGTGCCGTTAATTTAAATTCGGCGGTTAGCAATATTGCTACTGCGATTAAAAAGAATTTTGCTTTCATTTTTTTTAGTTTTTATGCCTTATTTCATTGATCTGTTTATTTAACCGGACTTACTAAACCCTTTAACAAAAATTTTCCTTCAAATGAAGATTTTTGTTTAATTTGTTGTAATAAAGCGCCAAAGATAGAAACTGTTTTTTAATTATTTTTTAATTATCTTTCATTTATCTGTGATTTTATGAATTTTATCAATTAATACTTAATTAATAAGATTTGCACCATGGTAAATATCGCTTTAAAATTATTGATAAGTATAGATACAGTGGGAGTCTAAATAGTAAATACAAACCACCAATTTTTCGCAATTAATATTCACCAATTAACTAATCAACCAATTAACAAATTGTAAAAGTTAAAAATCCTTTTTCTACCACTCACTATCTCTGGTTAGTATTTTACTTATTTTTTATTTTCATAGGAAAATCTATGGGGTTTTATTAGGTGTTGATTAGGTCTTGACAGGATTCGGGCCCAATAAACCCCCAATAAACCCCCAACCAACCCCCAACCAACCCCTAATCAACCAAAACAATAACAAACCATAAACCAGAGCTATTCAGGACACAGATTTTAACCGGGATGTTCAAAAAGTGTATTTTATTTACTATTTCGGAAAGTAACAAGAATGCAAAAAAAAGCCGTTTCAACTAAATGAAACGGCTTTTTTTAGTGACTGGTGATGTACGATTAGTGATTAACCGATTATATTCAATTTAAAATATTTCAAACTTTCTGATACGTTCCTCAGCTTTTTTATAGAAAATGTCAGTAAATGCCGGTATGGCTCCGGAGAGTATAAATATTTTAGTTCCTTTTTCCCTTGCATATTCATTCTCTACCGTGCCAACGAGTCTGACAGAGGAGAAAAGTTTCACGATTTCTTTCGAGGGCATATTTCCAACGAGGATGATATTCTGAATCCTTTTTAGCTTTGGCAGCCAGTAAATATAATCCGTGTTGAAGGAATAAGCTTCCGGCATTTTCCCACGGTTATAATAGTTCAGGGCACCGGCCTGTCCATAGTTATCACAAAAAACGAGCGTATTTTTAAGTTCTGAAACAGGAATCATGTTGTAGGCTATAAATGATTTTGAAGCCATTTCCTTCCAGCCAATCATATCGGCAAAATCCTGAGGCAATGCATGATTTTTGCCATCCTCCCAACGCAACATGCCGAGTTTTTCAAATTCCTGCGTATGTTGCTTTATCTCTGAAGGGTTATATACCGGATAAATTACACGCACAGTACTGATAAAAACGAACAGGTTTATTGCAATTAACACTGAAATGACAACAGGTTTCCATTTTCGATTGAAAATATGTTCGATGTAGACACTTCCAAATGCCAGGATCACCGGATATAAGCCAATGGCATAATATCCTTTTGCTTTCAGATACGCAAAAAGCATTAGGATCAGCATAAAACTGAAACCAACAAACCTGTATTGCCGAAAAGGTTTGTAAAATAATAAACCGGTTAATCCGACAACAATCAAAAGAAGGGAACCCGCAAAATAAAGTACCTGATCTTTCAGAAAATCAAGGGAAGAATTGTTATCCAGCTGCAGGGCTTTTAGTGCTTTCATATGTTCCAGCACCGGAAAATGAAAGGTGAACTGCCAGATGATATTTGGCAACAGCAATATCAGTAACAACAGGCAGGCTTTCCATGTAGTTTGATCGAGTAGGATTTTACGTTGTGGAGTCAGTAAAAGTCCGGCTAATAAACCAACAAGTAAAAATGCCAGGTTGTATTTGTTGTATATCCCTGCAGCGATTGCAAAAGACAGTACCCAGAGCCATTTTGAGTTCGCTGACTGAATAAACTTCACCAGCAGGTAGAAAATCATGGTCCAAGCCAGAATATCGAATGAATTGGGCTGAAACAGAATATTAATCCGTGCAATTACTGAGAAGAGGAGTGCCCCTGAAACCAATAGTTTTGCAGGAAGCCTGCCACCAATTGCCTCAACGATCAACCAGGAAAATACAATGGTCAGAGCTCCAAAAAGTGCGGGAAAGAATTTTACCCAAAACAACCCACCACCCAGCAGAAAGATCATTCCGGATACCAGAGACGTAAAGGGAGGGACTGATATAAACCCGAAGGCAAAATGACTTGCCTGGTCGAGATGCAGGAATTCATCGCGATGAAGTTCATACACCGGGTTAACTACCAGATACTGCAATACCATTTTCAGGAGGACAATCAGAAGTAATATCCAGTATTGACGGATAAATTGTTTACAGGTTGTGTTCATAGTCATTTTAAGTCTCAATAGTTTATTATCCCAGGTTTCCACCTATCCGGCTATACAACATCGTTGGTTTCCAGTCGGTATTTTTCCCATGCACCATTCTTGTTCCTGTTTTAGTCTTAATAAAGCCGTGTTGCAGTAGGAACTGACATCCTACCAGATTTGTAGAAGGGAGAACTGCCCTGTCGGCTTTTGAATATTTTAGTGTCATGAGTTCCAGACCGGCTTTATGGGTTTCGGCAACTATCAATCCTTCTTTCAAATCAGGAATGTAATAACCCAACAGAGAATCATTATCCAGATAAAGTAGTGCATTTTTCAAATAATCATTCAATAAGGGTATCCTGTTTTCTCCGGTCATCTTTTTATCCATTTCATAGATATTGATCCGATAATCCTCATGAAACAAAACTATATTTTCCGAAACAGGGCATTCTATCCATGGCTCTTTGCGTTCAAAAAAAAGATATTCGCACACAACATTGAATCCTGCTTTTACATATACCGGTTTACCAAGTTCTGTGGCAATCAACAAACAGGTATCAACCGAATCCTCATGCAGGCTTTCCATCAGATAATTTACCACTTTACCACCAATACCCTTGTTTCTGAATGAAGATCCAACAATGATATGTGCCAGCCAGGCAGTACGATCAAAAATAATCGATGTCCCTATTCCCACAATCTGACCATCTATTGTTGCCTTTACAGGATTACAAAAAGGATAGCGAAGATAAAATTCCATATCCGGAATGATATCCCCCCAGTCTTCGGGTTGCAGTTTCTTTATCGCCGGTAAATCTTCAGGGGTAATTCGTTCGAACTCCATATTCTATTATCTTATCTGTTTATAAATAAACTTCTGTATAAATCATTAATATTCCAACCAGAAGTCCAATTACGCCTCCAACCATTGTTTCTTTCAGCGTATGCCTTCCCAATACAATCCTCGACCATGCGATGGGTACTGATATCAGGAGCATGATGATTCCGATAGGGTAGTTCAATATCATGACCAAAAACGAAAGGTAAAGATGAAAGGATACATGCATGGAACTCTTGATGTATAAATTTACAAATTGAGCAACAACAACAAGTACCAAGCCAAATAACAGGCTTAGGCATAAATTTGTGGATTGGCCGGTTATATAGGCTATAAAAGTCACGATACTAAGAATGGGAATAATAAAAAAGAATATTGATTTGCGTTGTTTTCTGTCCGAAACATCAAAATTGGTATACGAACCATTTCGGGATTTTAAGTACAAACGTAAAATTAATGGGATAAAAAAACATCCTATGATCAATGCCGAATTGAAAAAAGCTTTTTTGATTTCTTCTAATGAAAACATGACGAATAACACATACAAAGGTATTGTTAATAAAGGGTGTCCGGCAAAGGAAATAATTTGAGCTATTTTCTTTTTCATTGATTATTGTTTAAAACATTCATTTAGACGATGAAGCCTGTCAATTTATTACCCGATTCAACTATTCCACACCGGTAAGCGTACTTCGCCTTTCAAACAAAACCGTATTTCTCCATACATTCTTCATTTTGGACACTTTCTCACGATAGCCTATTTCCCTGAATCCTGTTTTTTTATGTAAGGAGATACTTGCTGTATTTTCGGGGAATATACCCGACTGCAATGTCCAGTAACCATTACGTTCACTTTCAGAGATTAATGATTCGAGTAATAATGTTCCTACATGCCGGCCCTTATAGTTGTTTCCTATATACACACTAACCTCGGCAACCCCTGAATAAACAGCCCTGGCTGAAACGGACGACAATGCAGCCCAACCGGCTATTTCGTTACCAACTTCTGCTACCAGTCTGCAATTAACTGCATGAGCATTATTCCATTCATCCCAGGTGGGAATAGTTTGTTGAAAAGTAGCATTACCTGTTTCAATTCCTTGTCTGTAAATTTCAGCAACCGCCAGCCAATCGGTTGGTTCCATGTTTCGTATTGTTATATTCATAGTGTTGAAAATAAATTAGTTGCCAAAATTACATAAAATGCAAATGAAAGTGTATGATCTTATCCTGAACAATATTAAATCGTTGAATTATCCTGTTTTTTCATCTCTCAAAATTACGTATTTAATTTTAAATTTCTTATCAATACGTTAATTTAATTTACGAATAAAGCAAACCTGAAGTTGAATGCCCAAAACCTCAGGTTGAATCCCATTAAATAAACAAAATTATTAATTCTCTATTAAAATAATAGATAACATTGATAACTATAATAAATATACTTAATTTTGCAGTTGAGATTAAACCATCGTACTACTTATGTATCTAAAGCAATTATGAAAGAACCCGTAGAACGAATCATGGGAAAGATCAGTAAGATATCGCAGGGTATTGTTCAGGGAAACTTGTCACATCTCGATATTGATCGTTCATTTTACCCCTTATTGTTAATTGATGCCGGTAACGGAATTACACAACAGGAACTTGCCCGCGAATTATCGTGTGATAAAGTTCAGGTGGTGCGTATTATCGATTACCTGTCGTCAAACGGATATGTAGACCGCATTCCTAACAAAACAGACCACAGGAAATACGAATTGTCGGTTACCGACAAAGCCAGAAAAGTAATACCGGATATTAAAAAAGCATTTGACGAATTGTCAGCTATCACATTAAAGGGATTAACTTTGAAACAAAAAAACGAATTATATACCATGCTTACAATGATAGTATCCAATCTAATTACATTATAAAAAGCTATTTACCAAATGAAAAAAAAGTCAACTATCTGGATTGCAGTCATAATTTTATTAATATTCGCCTTGTTTTTGAGAATGGCATTTACAAAGCCATCAGATAAAGCAAAAAGTTCCGATTCGAAAGCAAATGCACAGAAAAAAGTGGATGCTTATATTGTTAAGCCATCATTGCTTATCAATGAGATATCAGTAACCGGTTCGTTACTTGCTTTTGAAGAAGTCACTCTTCAAAATGAAGTAGCAGGACGGGTAGTAAAACTAAATTTACCCGAGGGAAAGTTTGTAAGAAAAGGAACATTGCTGGTAAAACTTTTTGATGATGACCTTCAGGCAACACTGAAGAAACAACAATCACAACTCGCCATTCAGGAGCAAATTTATAAAAGGCAATCCGAATTGTTGAAAGTAAGCGGTATTAGCCAGAATGACTACGACCAGACCATTTTGCAAGTCAATTCAATTAAAGCTGATATTGAAGTTCAGAAAACGCTGATTCGTAAAACTGAAGTACTGGCACCTTTTGATGGAGTGATCGGATTGCGCAAAATAAGTGTGGGTGCCATTGTTACACCGGCTACCCTGTTATCGACCATTCGCAGTGAAAATAAAATAAAACTCGATTTCAGTGTTCCTGAAAAATATGGATCGGTTGTCACAAGTGGTATGAAAGTGAAATTTACCATGTATAATGATGACTCACAATTTGAAGCTAACGTCATTGCTACTGAGGAAGGAATTGATGCTACAACCCGTAACCTCAAAGTAAGGGCCATCGTGAACGGTAAATCAAAACTTTTAATTCCCGGAGCATTTGCAAATGTTCAACTCAGACTGAGTGAAAATACAAATGCACTTTTAATCCCTACCCAGGCTATTATTCCAAAGGAACAAACCAAAAGTATCATTGTTGCTCAACATGGAAAAGCTCATTTTATTACTGTGTTAACCGGCATTCGAAATGCTTCAAACATTGAAATAACCAAAGGCATTCAACCCGGCGATACCATTATTACTTCCGGATTGCTGTTTCTGAAAGAAGGTGCAAAATTAAATTATTCTACCATAACAAATAAACTACGATGATTTCAGATACAGCACTTAAACGTCCGATAGGATCCATTGTAGTAAGTCTGATCATTATTCTGATGGGAGCTGTAGGTTTCAGCTTCCTTGGAATCAGGCTTTACCCGGCCATTGATCCGCCGGTAATAACGGTTCAAACAAGTTATACAGGCGCCAATGCCGAAATCATTGAATCGCAGATTACTGAACCGCTTGAAAAAAACATTAACGGGATAGAAGGAGTAAAATCTATTTCGTCTCAGTCATCAACAGGACAAAGTTCGATCACTGTTGAATTCAATCTGGGTGCCGATCTGGAAAAAGCGGCAAATGATGTGCGGGATAAGACTTCACAGGCCATGAGAAGCCTGCCACTGGACATTGATTCTCCACCGACAGTAACGAAAGCAGATGCCAACGGTGACCCGATTATCATGTTAACCGCTCAGAGCAGTTCCATGAATGCCATTGAACTGAGTGATTATGCAGAGAATGTGTTGCTTGAAAAATTGCAAACTATACCGGGTGTCAGTTCAGTATCCATATACGGTCAGCAAAAACCGGCTATGCGTCTTTGGCTTGATCCGGGGAAAATGACCGCATACAATTTAACGGCTTCGGATATTAATGCTGCATTGGCCAAAGAAAATGTTGAAATGCCCGGAGGTAAGATTCGTGGAGGTGCCACAGAACTTACAGTAAAAACATCCGGCAGATTAGAAACAGAAGAAGATTTTAATAACCTGATTATTAAGCAAACCGAAAGCCAGGTAGTAAAACTGAATGATATTGGAGAAGCTGTTCTTGGACCTGAAAGTGAAGAATCGGGTTCTACCATTAATGGCAATAGCGGGGTGATGTTGGCATTGATACCACTTCCGGGTGCCAATGACATACAAATTGCCGATGAATTCTATAAACGACTGGATCAGATAAAACAGAATTTACCGAAAGGAATGGAATTAAATATCGGGCGTGATAAATCGATATTTGTCCGTCAATCTGTTACGGATGTACTGGAAACCCTGCTTATTGCTATTTTTCTGGTAGTACTCATTATCTTTTTATTCTTCCGTAACTGGATCATTGCCTTGCGTCCGCTGATTGATATCCCCGTATCACTGATTGGTACCTTCTTTGTGATGTACCTCTTCGGCTTCTCGGTCAATGTGCTTTCTCTGTTAGGGATTGTATTGGCTACAGGACTGGTGGTGGATGATGGGATTGTTGTGACCGAAAATATTTTTAAACGAATAGAAAAGGGCATGGATAAATACCAGGCTGCCAAAGAAGGTACCCGTGAAATATTCTTTGCTGTTGTATCTACTTCCCTAACGCTTGCCATCGTATTCATACCGGTTATCTTCCTGCAGGGTTTTACCGGACGGTTATTCCGTGAATTTGGTATTGTGGTGGCATCTGCTGTTTTAATTTCAGCTTTTGTATCCCTTACACTGACACCCGTATTAAATGTATTTCTGGGTGGTTCGGCAACACATCACTCCAGATTTTACACTGCCACAGAACCTTTCTTTTTAGGAGTAGAAAAAAAATACAGACGTTTCTTATCCTTTTTCATTATCAACAAATGGATATCATTCGCCATACTGGGTATATGTATTTTGCTTATTGTCAGTATTTTTTCAACTATAAAATCGGAACTGGCACCTGATGAAGACCATAGTTATATCCGTACAAGTATAACAGCTCCGGAAGGAACTGAATACACTACTACAAAAGAAATTATTGATAAGGTAGCAAAGATAAACAGTGAACTGGGGTCGGATGCAAAATTTACACTGGCCCGTTACGGAGGAGGACACAGTTCGAGTGTAAATACCGGGAGTGTCATGACTTTTCTTTCCGATCCGACCGAAAGAGAGACAACACAAAAGGAACTGGCAAAAAAATTATCTAAAATTTATGAAACGATTCCTGATGCCCGCATTACTGCAAGTCAGGAACCAACCATAACTACTTCAAACTCGAGGGGATTGCCTGTGCAGTTTGTATTGCAAAATCTTGATTTTGATAAAATACAGACAATATTACCTAAGTTTATTGAAGAGGCACAAAGTAATCCGGTATTTACAAATGTAGATGTGGATTTGAAATTCAACAAACCGGAGTTAAACATAAAAGTGAACCGGTTAAAAGCCAACAGCCTGGGTGTAAATGAGAAAGACGTATCCGATGCTCTTGATTTAGCTTACAGTGGCAGCAGGTACGGTTATTTCTTACGCAATAACAGGCAATATTATGTCATAGGACAAGTGGCACGCGAAGACAGAAATACTCCCGGAAATATATCATCCCTGTATGTGCGTTCAAGCACAGGCAATATGATTCAGCTGGATAACCTGGTGACGATGCAGGAAAACAGCAAACCACCGATTTTGTATCATTTCAACCGGTATAAATCAGCTACCGTGTCCGCTAACCTCGCTGAAGGAAGAACATTAGGGGAGGGGATTGCCGAAATGCAAAAAATATCGGATAAGCTGTTGGATCCTACTTTTACAACTGCCCTGGCCGGTCAATCGAGGGATTTTGCCGAAAGTAATTCGAATATATCGTTCGCATTGATCCTGGCATTGTTGCTGATATATTTGATTCTTGCTGCTCAGTTCGAAAGTTTCCGCGATCCGTTTATTATCATGCTCACTGTGCCAATGGCCATAGCAGGTGCCATGCTTTCACTCTGGATTTTCGGACAGACATTGAATATCTTCTCCGAAATCGGAATGATTTTATTGATAGGTATTGTTACAAAGAATGGTATTCTGATTGTGGAATTTGCCAATCAGAAACGAAAGCTCGGTATGAACAAAAGGGTGGCTGCTTTTGAATCGGCTGCAGCACGTTTCCGCCCGATTTTAATGACTTCACTGGCAACGATATTTGGTGCATTGCCGATTGCTTTGGCACTGGGTGCCGGTTCAACAAGTCGTATTCCGTTAGGGATCGTTGTGGTGGGTGGACTGTTCTTTTCATTAATCCTGACTTTATTCGTTATCCCGGTGACATATATTGTATTGTCAAAAAAAACAAAAAAAATTGTAGAATGATGTATTACGATAAGAAACAAATAATCAGGAAGTTCTTTTATATGCTGTTTTTACTGTCTTTTTTTCCGGCTTTGCAGGCACAGGAAAAATTATCATTGGAAAATGCAGTAAATATGGCCTTAAAAAACAACTTCGATATACTGGTAGCCAACAACAGTTCGTCCATTTCCAAAGTAAATAATACTCCGGGGAATGCAGGGATGTTACCTACCGTCGCATTGATTGGATCAGGCAACTACAGTTTAAATAACAGGTATCAAAAAAACACTGATGGTACTTCCGTGAATACAACATCATTGAATACCACTTCACTTTCTGCCGGTGCTGAACTTTCATGGACACTCTTTAATGGAGGAAAAATGTTTGTAACCAAAAGCAAATTGAATGAAATACAGGCTCTTGGTGAAATACAATACCGGGATAAAGTATTGCAGACTATGTTTAACGTCATTGCAGCCTATTATGATGTCGTGAGGCAAAAACAACAATTGAAATCAATCAATGAAGCATTAAGCTATAATAAAGACCGGGTCAAAATTTCACAGGCTGGTTATAATGCCGGATCGTTGATTAAAACAGATTTGTTACAGGCAAAAATTGATCTGAATGTTGCATTGGAAAGTTCAATAAACCAACAATTTATAATAATACAAGCCAACAAGACGCTCAATCAGCTCTTATCACTGACTAAAAATACTGATTTTGAAATTTCGGATTCAATACAATTAAATTATTCACCAAACAGAAATGAATTAATTCAAAAACTGAATTCATCAAATTCTTCCATTTTAGCTTTTCAAAAACAGATTGAAATAGCTGATCTGACAATTAAAGAATTCAAAAGCGGGTATCTTCCTGTTGTTGATTTTAATGCCGGATATTATTTTTCGCAGTCAACAAATACAAATGCATCTATCGCACAAAATCGTCTGGTAGGGCCACAGGTAGGAGGAACGCTGGTCATCCCATTATTCAGTGCTGGTGAAAACAAACGAAAAATAGCAGTTGCCAGACTTGAATCGGAAAATGCTTCGTATGATCTGCAAAACATCAAATTACAGGTTAATACTTTATTGGAAAATACCCTGACCGACTTTGAAAACCAGCAACGGTTATTTGAAATTGAAACTGAAAACAATGAACTTGCCCTTGAAAATATCAAAATAAGCCTTGAGCGTCTTCGTCTGGGACAATCTACATCGCTTGAGGTCCATATTGCGCAGGAAGATTACGTACAATCGAATACACGGTTAATAAACTTTCGTTATAACCTGAAATTAGCCGAAACAAAACTAAAACAACTGGTATCCTCACTCTAAAATAATAGAAGCTGGTTTTTGCTAAGCTTTCTATAAACAGGTGTCATTCAATGAGTGACACCTGTTTTTTGTTCCTAACATATCTAAAATGGTTCTAATAGGTGTGAATGATGTAAGATTTATCAGAAATTATGTAACGAATCGGGGTTCAAAATCAGCGAACTTTGCAACGTGAAAACAAATTCACAGATAAAACTTATGAATATGAAAAAGCTAAAGTTCTTTATAATGACCGCATTCTTAATGGTGTCATTTATTCCATCACAATTGAAAGCAGAAACCATTAAGGATGATGCTACGACTGTAACAGCAGATGTAAATGCTACTGCTGCTTCCATGGCAGTTGCAGATGCCAGGTATGATACACAAATGACCCGTCTGGAAGAAATTAAAGCAATGGACCTGTCGTCGCTAACCCCTTCAGAAAAGAAGGAATTACGCGAAGAGGTTCATGTGATTCAAAATGAACAGGACAGACATGACCGTGATCGTGACCGTTATGACAATGATGGTCCAAGGCATCATCGTCACGGAGGAGTTGTTTTCCTTGGCGGAGGAGGAGTATTACTGATTATCTTAATTCTGTTATTGCTGTAAGGAAACACTCTCTTTAAAATAACAACTAAAAACCCCAACGAAAAATTTCGTTGGGGTTTTTTATTCTCTACTCAATCAACTAATTAACAAGTTAACCAATTAACCAATTAACCACTCACTATTCCAGTTCCAGTAAAATATCATCCTGCATAACAGCCTGTCCGGGTGCAACGGCAATATTTTTAATCACACCGTTTTTCTCAGCCAATATGTTGTTTTCCATTTTCATAGACTCCATGACTAAAAGCAAATCGCCTTCTTTAATCGTAGTGCCAACTGTGGTTGCAATGCTAATAATACTTCCGGGAAGGGGTGATTTGATATAATTGGCACTTGGCCGTGAATTAGTTGGAGCAGGAGCACCTTTTACCGTGATTTTGTTATCTCCCGGATTGGTCACTACTTCTTTACGTACCAGAATTGGAGTCTTCAGGGTATTCACCTCTTGTTCCAATCCTACTGCATACGATTTACCGTTCACTTCTATTTCGGCCTGATTGCCTTCTATATTTTTGACATTCACACTATAGGATGCCCCTTCGATTGTAAACTTGAATTTCTTCATATTCTGTTATCTGATATTGTTGTTTATACCATAAATTTTTGAACTCCAGGGCGAATAACGTCTTTCGATGCGCTTGATCGTAATCACATTACTTTCATCATCGTGAACTTCGTCATAATACAAATGCAACGCCATGGCAATTGCTACAATATCGGTCGAAGGGATTTCTCCTTTATCTTTGCCCGTAGAAGCTACCCCGGTTTTTTTACCAAAAAGTTTTTCAAATATCATAGCATTGATTATAAAGGTATGTTACAATGTTTCTTAGGTGGATTTACCACTTTCTTCGTTTCAAGGGCCTGGAAGGCACGAATCACACGAAAACGGGTATTACGGGGTTCAATGATATCATCGATATATCCAAAAGCAGCTGCCTGATAAGGATTCGCGAATTTCTCCTTGTATTCGTTTACCTTTTCACTGATAAAGGCTGCTTTTCCTTCAGGATCTTTGATTGCTGAAATGGCACGTCCTTCCAATACTTCGATAGCTCCTGCTGCACCCATTACAGCAATTTCTGCTGTTGGCCATGCATAGTTGAAATCACCACGCAATTGTTTACAACTCATTACATCATGGGCACCACCATATGATTTACGAATGGTTACCGTTACTTTCGGAACGGTAGCTTCGCCGTAGGCAAACATCAGTTTAGCACCATGGGTAATGATACCTGCATATTCCTGACCGGATCCCGGTAAGAATCCCGGAACATCAACCAATGTCAGTACCGGAATGTTGAAAGCATCACAGAAACGTACAAAACGGGCTGCTTTACGGGAGGCATCACAATCAAGTACTCCGGCAAGAAAGTTAGGCTGATTGGCCACTATTCCGGTAGGTGCACCGTTGAAACGTGCAAAACCAACTATAATGTTACGTGCATAATGACGGTGTATTTCGAGGAATTCATCGTTATCAACAATGGCATGAATCACATCCTTCATATCATAAGGCATATTCGGATTGTCAGGAACAATTGAGTTCAGTTTGTCATCAAGGCGAATAATCGGATCGGTATTCTCAAACAAAGGCGGTTCTTCCAGGTTGTTCTGTGGAAGGTAAGAAAGCAATTTGCGGATCAGCAACATACCTTCTTTTTCGTCTTCAGCTTTAAAGTGTGATACACCCGATTTACGTGAGTGAACATCAGCACCGCCCAGGTCTTCCGTTGATATATCTTCACCGGTAACCGATTTTACAACCTTAGGACCAGTAACGAACATATAACTGTTCTCTTTTGTCATCACCACAAAGTCGGTGAGGGCAGGAGAGTATACCGCACCTCCGGCACAAGGACCGAAAATAGCAGATATCTGTGGAATAACTCCCGAAGCCAGGATATTGCGTTCAAAAATTTCAGCATATCCAGCCAGTGAAGTAACACCTTCCTGAATACGTGCACCACCCGAATCATTGATTCCAATAACCGGACATCCCATTTTCATGGCCATATCCATTACCTTACAAATCTTCAGTGCCATTGTTTCCGACAAAGATCCGCCGAAAACGGTAAAGTCCTGTGCAAATACATACACCGTACGGCCATCAATTGTACCATGACCTGTTATTACTCCATCACCCAGGTACTTTTCGTTTTCCAGTCCGAAGTTAGTACAACGGTGGGTTACGAACATGTCCAGTTCTTCGAAACTTCCTTCGTCGAGCAACATTTCCAGGCGCTCACGGGCAGTGAACTTGCCTTTGGCATGTTGTGAAGCAATGCGTTTGGCACCGCCACCCAGTTTGGCCTGTACGCGTAAATCGATGAGGTTTTTTACCTTTTCTTGATTTTCCATTTTTTATTTATGTCTATAGCCAGGGGTTGTTGTTTACCGGTACAAAATCACGTGTAAGTACCGATCAACCTTTGAGCTGATTAACTGTTTATTTGTTTGGATCTTCACAAAGTTCGGTCAACACACCAAAGGTTGATTTTGGATGCAAAAAGGCAATGTTTAATCCTTCTGCACCTTTGCGGGGTTGTTTGTCGATTAACAGGACTCCACGTTCGGCAGCCAGGTCAAGTTTAGCCTGCAATCCTTCCACTGCAAATGCAATGTGATGAACTCCTTCGCCTTTCTTTTCCAGAAACTTTCCAACTGGTCCTTCTGGATCGGTCGATTCAAGCAATTCAATTTTGGTTTGTCCAACTTTGAAGAATGCTGTTCTTACTTTTTGTTCCGGAATTTCTTCCATGGCATAACATTTTAAACCCAATACGTTTTCGTAATAAGGAATAGCTGCTTCGAGGCTTTTTACTGCAATGCCTAAATGCTCAATATGAGTCGGTTTCATAATAAAATAAGTATAATAGTTTGAAAATTTTATCCCTGGAAATGAAATATAAAAAAAGTTTATTCTGTAAGTCCTTAATAAAACTAAATACAGAAATTTTTCCGTATTTTAATTTCCTGCAAAATTACATTAATTATTCTTCATTATCAACCAAATACGCAATAATTTTTCATCTTTTTTCTTTTTGTTGATTATCAGAAAGATAGGATTTAGTTGCTCAAATAGCTTTAAAATGAGTCATAAATGAAAAAAGACTAACGGCAAAGTCAGTCTTTTCTTTCATTTTTATATTTTTCAGCCTTACATTGTTTAAATAAATCATTAAAGTGGTGGATATGACGTAATTTTGTAAGAATAAACACAATCCTTCAAATGTGTCTTGTAACATCCCGATTTATCAGAACTCTTCAAACCTTTAAACTCTTCAAACCCTTTAAACTTTTCAAACTTTTTAAATGGAGACTTCGACATCCCTATTTATAGGTGCCTTTCATGACTAAAACACGGAACACGGAAAGCGGAACACGAAACTATCTTTTTTTTATCGGGTAATTTTTATCCTGGCAATATAATCCTGTTGTACAATTGGAATCAGTTGAATGGGATAAGGCTTCAATTCCAGTAATCGAATGGTATATCCTGAAATCAGGGTATCGGTTTTAAAACTACTCAGTGTATTCAGGGTAAACGGGATCATCGTATTGTTTAGCGTAAATTTAAACCTTACCTGTGCATTTCCGGCCCAGACACACTCAACCTGATACGGACATCGGGAGTCTTCTGTTACCGAATCCAGTTTTATGCTGATATTCCGTTCATAGTTCCTGTAGGTTTTGCCATATACCAGATCAATGGTATCATTCAGTCTTAACGAGCTGCACTTTCTGACAGCAGTAAGTTTGATATTCCTGACCCTGAAATCTTCCACAACCGCATCGGTAGGAGAATTTGTATATACTATGCTACTATCGCTTAATAAAGCGGCTGAAAATTCAATGTTGTAATTTTCATCCTTGAAATCTTCCGGCAGATTTACCGGGTTGAATCGTAGGTGTTCCTGGCTATCCTGAGTCACAATCAGGTACCTGTAAGCGGAAGGTCCGCAAAAACACCTGTGAATCTCTACCATACCTGGCCTGTTATTCAAATCAGTCTTAATATTAAATACTTCCATACTGCAACTAAGCAGTAAGGGAAGAAGCAGCAACCCGATTATTATCCTTTTCATTGATTTCCTTTTCAGGTAAGACGGGAAAGGAATCAAAAACGTTGCATATGATCAGTTAAGTTTGCAGGAAGTTTATAGTCGGTAGTAAATAGTTGTAGATAATTGGTAGATAATAGTAAGTATTAAAACGTGTACGCATTTTACATTAAACTAAAAACAGCATCCAACCGGTAGTTGAATGCTGTTTTTAGTTTCAATAAATTTTCCTGTTACATTTTTAAAGGCACATAACCTACTTCCCTGACAATTTTTTGACCTTTTGCCGACATAATAAAACTGACAAAAGACGTTATTTTGGATTCGTACTTTTTATCGTAAAAGAAATACAATGGCCGAACAATCGGATAGCTTTTATTCACGGCATTCACCATGGATGGTTCTATAAAAGTTTTGCCGTTAAATGAAACATGAACTGCTTTGACCGATTTATTTAAATAAGCCAGTCCAACATATCCGATCGCACCTTTTGTCTGGCTTACCGATTGAATGATAGCTCCTGTTGCAGGCATACTTAGGATTGAATTCAAATAGTTTTTGTTCAGCAGTACATGTTCTTTAAAGAATTCGTACGTACCTGAACTTGTTTCACGTGAATAAGCAATAATTTTCAAATTTGCTCCACCTACCTGTTTCCAGTTGGTGATCTTACCCGTAAAAATACCTTCCAGTTGGGCACGTGTCAATTTAGATACCGGATTAGATGGATTAATAACCACTGCCAACGCATCATATGCAATAATTTTTGTTACAAGCGTCTTTCCTTTTTGTTGAAACTTTATCTTTTCATCAAATTTCATACCCCTGGAAGACATGGCAATGTCGGTTGTTCCCTGAATAAGCGCTGCAATGCCCACACCACTTCCTCCACCGGTAACAGTTACCGATTGTTTGCTACTTTTCAAAAACACTTCAGCTTCTTTTTGAGCCAGTGGAAGGACAGTATCACTTCCTTTAATCTTTTGGGCATAGAAAGATGGTGCCAACGCGCACAACATCATGACAGATAAAAATAGTTTTTTCATTTTAAATAGTTTTAAAATAATTTCTATTGAATTTATAGTTTGAATTCAATATTTTTCGCTTGTAATATACAACAATTAATGAATCTTTTGCCTGTCATTTTGTTTTTGTAACTAACTTATAGGTGAATTCAATCCGTTTATCGGATAAATCCCATGTAGATATTTCAATTGTAATAAGTTCTTTGTGTTTCTTCGAAATATCCCTGAGTGAGTTTCCTACCGATTTTCTGAGATATTCACTTACGTGTGCCTTATGCTGACTGATCAGTTGGATGGCTACTTCCGGATTGCTGTTAAAATAAGGCCTGCCTGTCCATATTCTTAATCCTTCCGTTACTGCCCGGCAGACATTCGGATTCTGGTCACTTAACCAATCCCTGATCACCGGTAGTGATTTTTCATAACCCGAATCCCTGCAATACTGATCAAATGCCTTTGCCAGTATCTCCTGCACCTGCCAGCTGGCATCGTTACTCACAATCCTTCGCAATACCTGCAAGGCAGTGTGAACTGTTGATGCAAGAAATCCCAATAAAAACACCCCTAAACTTCGAATCTGATACCGACGGTCTTCTAATAACAGGTTAGCCAGGCTCAGGCTTTCTGCATTGGAGTTTGAGTCAAACAGTTTCTTTGCTTCAATTTCA
>Ga0302215_10000179_pt1 | contig 47797 bp, 43 predicted proteins | sample II_Fen_N3_1_FD_194580 | JGI IMG/M metagenome (GOLD analysis project Ga0302215, IMG submission 194580) | Peat permafrost microbial communities from Stordalen Mire near Abisko, Sweden - II_Fen_N3_1 | ecosystem: Environmental > Terrestrial > Soil > Wetlands > Permafrost | place: Sweden: Abisko... | reverse complement strand
TGCAAAGGGGAAAGACATACTGGCTCAATTTATGATTGAAGCCATTATCATCAGCTTCACCGGTGGTATTATCGGAATTATAATTGGCATGGGTGCCTCCTTCCTGGTTAAAATGGCTATTTCATGGCCGATTTCAATACAACCCTATTCAGTTATTTTATCCTTTGTGGTTTGTACCATCATCGGTGTCTTCTTTGGCTGGTATCCTGCAAAAAAAGCGTCTCAAATGGACCCGATCGAAGCATTGAGGTATGAATAATCATGCAAATGAACAACATGAAACCCACATCCTGTAACTATTTTCTATCTTTGTCAAACAATGAACCTGAACATGAAACAGACCCGAAATAAAAACAACCTTCAGCCTCTTATCCACATTACAGTGTGGGGATTGTTTTTTGGATTACCATTCCTGATTTTTTCTAAATTTCCGGACTTTAACTCCCTGGATAAGGCACTACATCTATCTGTAACTGTTTTATCTCTAATGACAGTTTTTTACATAAATTACTTTGTTTTGACTGAGAAATTCCTTTTCCGTCGCAAAACATTCCAGTTTTTCATTTACAACATTTTACTTATTCTGGTAATTGGCATTGCGGTTCATCTCTGGCAGGAAAATAATATGCCACCTATGCCTCAAAACCTGAAATTTCAACAGGAGATAATTCCTCACGGTATTGCTTTCCTGTTGAGGGACTTTGTATCGTTGTTAATAGTGGCCATGTTGAGTGTCACCATCAAAATGACAGGAAAGTGGTATACCACCGAAGCCGAAAGACAGGAAGAACAGAAGGAACGAACCGAAGCGGAATTAAAGAATTTAAGGCACCAACTGAACCCTCATTTTCTGTTTAACACGCTCAATAATATCTATGCACAAATTGCGATACATCCTGATGAAGCACAAAATTCAATGCTTGAACTGAGCAAATTGCTACGTTATGTATTGTATGAAAACACGGGGAATTTTGTTGCTGTGGAACGGGAACTTAACTTCATCCATAATTATGTCGAATTAATGCGTATTCGTCTTAATAAGGATGTGGATATGAAAATAAATATCAATATAACCGATAAAGAGAAACTTGTTGCACCACTACTTTTTATAACCCTTATTGAAAATGCCTTTAAGCATGGTATCAGTCCGACATTGCCCTCATTTATTAACATCGACATTCATCAGAACAATGACAATCAATTAAATTGCACAATAAAGAACAGCTATTTCCCAAAAAACGAATCCGATCAAAGCGGATCAGGGATTGGACTTGAAAATCTGGTGAGACGACTGGAAATCCTTTATCCACACAAACATATATTACGTTCTGAAAAAGAAGATCATACTTTTGTTGCCGAATTGATCATTCCACTTTTACAACTAAACGAAATATGACACTGAGTTGCTTTATTATAGACGATGAACCATTAGCTCTTGGATTGCTCGAAAGTTATGTTCAAAAAACTCCTTTTCTTGAGTTGACAGGGAAATTTTCATCAGCTATAGCAGCTGTTGAATCAATGCGTTTATTTCCACCGGATGTTATTTTTCTTGATATTCAAATGGCAGAACTTAATGGAATGGAGTTTGCAAAAATCGTACCGGCCGAATCCAGGATTATATTCACTACTGCTTTTGAGAAATATGCGTTGGAAAGCTACAAAGTCAATGCACTCGAATACCTGCTAAAACCATTTAGCTATTCTGAATTTCTTCAGGCAGCCAATAAATCACTGCTTTGGTCCCGTCTTAATAAGAAAATATCCGGTGAAAATACAACATCCACACCTGATTTTATATATGTAAAATCCGATTACCGCCTTTTGCAAATTCCGCTGAATAAAATCCTGTACATAGAGGGATTGAAAGACTACCTTAAAATTTATCAGGAAGGAGTTGCAGAACCGGTTGTATCACACATAACAATGAAAGTTATGGAAGAAATGCTGACCGACCGGCTATTTATGCGCGTTCACAGGTCATTTATTGTACAAAAAGACAAAATAAAAGTTGTTGATCATAATCGTATTGTTTTCGGAAAGACCTATATCCCTGTTTCAGATTCCTACAAAGATACTTTCCAGAATTTTCTGGACAAACAAACGTTGATTTAAATCATTTTTACCCTAAATCAATATGCTCTGCCAGTATTTCTTCGTTCAGGAAAATAGATGCTGCTGAAGTAAATTTTTCGACGGATTCAGTTGACAGATACCTGCATGTACCATTCTTTGTACAACGGTTGTCCATTTCAGGGTGACGTTTCAGATAATCTACCAGGCTACGGGCCACGATCTCACCTTGCGACACCACAATAATTCCTTCGGGGAGATAGGATTTAATTTTATCTTCAATTAACGGGAAATGGGTGCAACCTAACATAATGGTATCAATCAACGGATCGGAATCCATGAGATGCTTCACATTCTTCCATATAAAATAATCGGATCCTTTTGAAAGATGTTCATTATTTTCAATTAAAGGCACCCACATGGGGCAAGCCTCCGAAAAAACCTGAATGTCAGGGTTTATTTTGTGAATTTCAAGCGGATATGAATTCGATTGCACGGTGCCGGTAGTAGCCAGCAAACCAATGTGATTGGTTCGGGTCACTGCTCCCACTGCTTCAACTGTCGGACGAATAACACCCAGTACCCTGCGGTTGGGATCCATATGCGGCAAATCACGTTGTTGGATAGATCGCAATGCCTTAGCAGAGGCCGTATTACAGGCAAGAACTACGAGTTGGCAGCCCATTTCAAACATGCGGGTTACACATTCCAACGTGTATTTATATACCACTTCGAATGAACGGGTTCCGTAAGGTGTCCGTGCATTGTCGCCTAAATAGATATAATCGTAACCCGGCAATTCGGAACGTATTTTTTCCAGTATAGTCAAGCCGCCATATCCCGAATCGAAAATTCCTATAGGACCAGGTGTTTCTGACAACTTTATATTTTCGTGCATGTTTTATTAAATTAGTCGAACATTTGTCCGGCATTGTTACTCATTTGAACCATACGATCATAGTCAGCGGGCGATAAATCAAGGAAGTAATAATTCTGTGGATTCATCACTTCTCCTTTAAAATGGACTTCATAATGAACGTGAGGTCCTGTAGATTTACCTGTACTTCCAACTAAACCTATCACATCGCCACGTTTAATAGTTTGGCCTATCCGCACTTTGATGGCACTCATGTGACCGTACAGAGTGATATAACCGTATCCGTGGTTAATTTGAACACAATTTCCGTATCCCTGCTCCCAGCCTGCTCCTACAATTGTGCCATTACCAGTAGCATAAATATCAGTTCCAATAGGTGCTGTAAAGTCCATTCCGGCATGAAAACGCCTTGAATGATAAATTGGGTCAATCCTCCAACCGTAACCGGAAGCCATACGGGTCAGGTTTTTATTCAAAACGGGTTGAATTGCCGGAAGGTTTGCCAGCATTGTCTCTTTATTTTTGGCCAGTAAAACCAATTCATCATATGATTTCGACTGAATATAAAGTTGTTTTTTTAATTCATTTATTTTTTTTGTTGTTGACACCACTATTTCCGAGTTGGTCATATCCAGCAATTGTGCGTAATATTCATTATTTGATGAAGATCCTCTTCGGACAGAAAGCGGGATAGGATCGGCCTGAAACACGACACGGTACAAATTATCATCCCGTTGTTCCAAATCGGACATGACGAACTGGACTTCTTCCAACTGACGTTCCAACACCCTGTATTGTGCTTCCATATGACTTTTATCCTGTCCAAGTTGTTTTTCTTCCGGAGATTGAATGGTAGAAACAAATATAAAGAAAAAAAGGATGCCCGAAAAAACTCCGGATAGAGCATGAATTAAAAATCTTTTGAGTTTATGTGCAAGGGTATGTTCGATTTGCTCATAGCTTAATGTCTCGGTATTGAAGTGAAATTTTTTCTTGGCCATAAACAATAATTATTGAACCTGGATGTTAATATGTCACATGCAAGCCGAAAATTGGTGGATAAAGATACTCAAATAATCAATTCTGAATCAAATTCGATGGGTCTATTCAACTTTTATATCTTCTATTGCTGCAAAAATAATAAATTTGAGCTATTTTTGCAGTCTTTATTTGGGATTATTAACCAACAAGGGTTATTTACCTTTTATCTTATGGCCTCAGGCCAGATGATTTAAAAAAATTTCGTCGACAATATCATTTCATAATGTCGAATTGTAAAAAAACCAGAAGAATACAAAATTAAATTTCATTGTTCAGTTCGGTAACATTTGCTACCGAAAAGCGTAATAAAAAATGAAGTTGAATTTCAACTTAAAACGAGTAGATACTAATAATTACAATATGACTTCACAAGAAATCCGTCAATCTTTCCTTGATTTTTTCGCCTCAAAAGGGCATAAAATAGTACCATCCGCACCCATGGTTATTAAAGATGACCCGACGCTAATGTTTACAAATGCGGGGATGAACCAATTCAAGAACATAATTTTGGGAAATGACCCGATTAAATACCCACGTGTTGCCGATTCACAGAAATGCTTGCGGGTGAGCGGGAAACATAATGATCTCGAAGAAGTTGGTCATGACACATATCATCACACTATGTTCGAAATGCTGGGTAACTGGTCGTTCGGCGATTATTTCAAAAAAGAAGCCATTGAATGGGCATGGGAATACCTGGTTGATGTATTGAAACTGGACACTGAAAGGCTTTATGTTACTGTTTTCGAAGGTTATGCACCCGAAGGGTTGGATCGGGATGATGAAGCCGCTGCTATCTGGGAAAAGTTTTTACCTAAAGATCGCATTATTAATGGAAATAAAAAGGATAATTTTTGGGAAATGGGTGATACCGGACCCTGCGGACCTTGTTCAGAAATACATATCGATATACGCAACAACGCGGACCGTGCCAAAATAGACGGCCTGACCCTGGTAAACGGAAGCCATCCCCAGGTAATTGAAATTTGGAATAATGTATTTATGCAATTCAACCGCAAAGCCGATGGTTCACTTGAAGAACTACCGGCTAAAGTGATTGATACAGGTATGGGCTTCGAAAGGCTTTGCATGGCATTGCAGGGTGTTCAGTCGAACTATGATACCGATGTATTTACACCTATCATTAAAGAAATCGGTCAGATTTGTCATTCCGAATATGGTAAAAACGATCAGACCGACATTGCCATGCGCGTGATTGCCGATCACATTCGCACCATTGCCTTTTCAATTACAGATGGACAATTGCCTTCGAATGCCAAAGCAGGTTACGTTATACGCCGCATATTACGCCGTGCAGTACGTTACGGATATACATTCCTCAACCAACGTTCATCTTTCATGTACAAACTTGTTCCTGTACTTTGCGAAAATATGGGAAAAGCATATCCTGAACTCATTTCTCAGAAATCGCTGATTGAAAAAGTGATGAAAGAAGAGGAAGAATCATTCCTGCGCACGCTTGAAACCGGTATTCGCATGTTGGATAAAGTGATGGATGATTCAAAGAAAGAAAGCAAAACAGAAATCACGGGTAAGGTAGCCTTTACATTGTACGATACTTTTGGTTTCCCGTTAGACCTGACAGAACTGATTCTACGTGAAAATAATTTCACCGTAAATATAAATGATTTTACAGCAGAAATGCTGAAGCAAAAAGAACGTGCCCGTCATGCTGCTGCTACCGAAACAGGTGACTGGATTACAATTCGGGAAGGTGACTCTGTATTTGTAGGTTATGACGCTATATCAAGTGAAACAACTATACTTCGTTACCGCAAAGTAAAACAAAAGAACCAGGAATTCTATCAACTGGTATTATCGAACACCCCTTTCTACGCCGAAATGGGAGGACAAGTTGGCGATAGTGGCTGGTTGATCTCGGAAAAAGGAAAAATAGAAATTACCGACACAAAAAAGGAGAATAACCTGGCAGTTCATTTTACAAACCAGTTGCCCGAAGATGTCACGGATACTTTTACTGCTACCATTCATTCAGAGAAACGTAAGGCGACCGAATGCAACCATACGGCAACACATTTACTCCATGAAGCTTTACGTTCGGTACTCGGTACCCATGTAGAACAAAAAGGATCATTTGTAAGTCCTGACACCTTGCGTTTCGATTTCTCGCATTATCAAAAAATGACCGTGGAGGAAATACGTCAGGTAGAACAACTTGCAAACAAAAAAATACGCGAGAACCTTCCGTTGAATGAACGTCGCGACACTCCTATTGCTGAAGCCCAGGCGTTGGGAGCCATGGCATTATTCGGCGAGAAATATGGTGAAACAGTTCGGGTAATTCAATTTGGCACTTCTACCGAACTTTGTGGTGGAACCCATGTACAGGCTACCGGTGAAATAGGCATGGTACGGATTGTTTCCGAAACATCCATTGCAGCCGGCGTACGACGTCTTGAAGCCATAACTGCGAAAGGGGTAGAAAACTTACTAGATATACAACAGGATATAATTAATGACGCACGTGAATTACTCAATAACACTCCTGATTTACTGAATGCCATCAGGAAATCTGTCGACGAAAACAGTGAATTAAAAAAGCAGTTGGAGGGTTTTATGCACGAAAAGATTATGTCTCTACGTGACAAACTAATTGCTGAAGCCATTTTGATAAATGGTATCAAAACTATCAGCTATCAATCCGATTTATCAACCGACACTATTAAAACACTGGCTTTCCAGATCAGGAATATAGTCACTGAAAAACTTTTTTTCGTTGCAGGGAGTGTTCACGAAGGCAAACCATCAATCACCATATTGTTATCCGATGATGTGGTGGCAAGCGGATTAAATGCAGTCATTATTGCACGCGATGCTGCAAAAGAAATTCAGGGTGGTGGTGGTGGACAACCATTTTTTGCTTCAGCAGGAGGTAAAAATGCTGTCGGGATCCAAAACGCTATAAAAAAAGCAATGGAATCAGTTAGCTGATTTCAAATGGGTGGGCATTGCACATCACTCAGCTACAATCTCTCCGACGGAATGTCTTAATAAGTCATTCCGTCTGTTTTTTTGTTTACTCCATTTTTTAAAAACAATAATTGATAATTCATTAACAAAATAAACCAGTTCACCTAATACGGTAAACAAAAAAACAAGTGAAAATTAAATTAATAAAATTAATCATACTGATTTTGTTTATTCAGTCCTGTTCAGTAGCAAGGCAATCGCATAAGGAAATATTCGCAGAAACAACTCCGGTAGACAGAGTCTGGGGGATTGATATTTCACATTACCAGGAAATCGTTGATTGGGATAAGTTTCAGCATCAGGAACCTGGCTTTATTTTTTTAAAAGCTACAGAAGGTAGCACTGTTCAGGATCCGAAATACACAGAATACTATAAGCAGTTTCGGAATCTTAACATTCCGGTAGGTTCATATCATTTCTTCACCTACACAACCTCTGGTAAAGATCAGGCAAGAAACTTCCTGTCCATCGCTCAATTTCAACGTGGAGACTTACCTTTAGTTCTCGATGCTGAATTTGCAAAGAAAATGCCGGACAAAGAAAGTATCCAAAAACATCTGCTTGATTTCATGAATGTAATCCATGACAAAAAAGGGCATTTCCCCATCATCTATTGTTCTTATAAATATTATCTGCTTTACCTGAAAGGGAGCCTGTCTCCTGAATGCAAACTCTGGATAGTGGATTATAAAAGCAACCCGGATTGCGACTGGATATTCTGGCAAACTACAGAAAAGTACAGGGCTGCCGGTATCAAAGGTTATGTGGATTTCAACCTGTTTTACGGTACTAAAAAGGACTTGAAAAGTCTGATCTATTAAAATACAAGTAAGAAACTTATTGACAAAAAAGAGGAAGTTCCGGTTGGAACTTCCTCTTTTTTGTCAATAAGTATGTATTGTAAAGCTTAAAACCTGTATCTTGCCCCAAGACAAATACCATCATATGTTCCGTTAAATGAAGGAACTAAATAAATACCCGGTCGGTAATCAAGCGAAATAGTCAATGGAATTTCGAATTTATATTCAATTCCAACCTGACCAAGTACACCAACACTAAAATCGCGGTTGCCATGAATATTTGAGTCATAATTAAAATTATAAGTTCCTATTCCGGCACCAACTCCGGCATACCAGTTAAAACCATCACCCAGATCGGACAAATCCCAAACCCACTGGTAAACTCCGTTGAGTCCGAAACCCCAACTATTTAATCCCAAATCAACTTCCAGGCGATTAGCTTTACTCAGTGGTTGCTGATATGAAATTTCCGCTCCATATCCGAATCCACTTCCTAAACGCAGACCAATTGCTTTATTATCTGCCTGTGCACTAAGAGCACCTGCCATGCACGCTATTAAAGCGAACGTAAGAATCATTTTTTTCATCATTTTAATTTTTGATTTATTATTTTTATCACCTATAAACTGTAAGCTGGAAACTAATTGTTGAAAGTAAAAATGCAACTAAACTTTTGTTGCTTTAAAGTTATGATATGTTTTACTAAGTAATTGGAACAATATATTGTCTTATATTATTACTCAAAAAAAAGAACTTTTCATATATTCAAAATAAGGGAATAAGGTTTTGGTCTGAGGTATTTGGTTTTCTACTAAGGTTTAATATTCTAATAATATGTGGTTTAAAATAGTAAACCTTATTTTTTATTTTTACCCTTAGTAGAAATGTTAAGAAAAAAATCTATCCCTTATTCCCTTATTTATATTAAAATTATACGACATTATTTGTTGTCTATTACTTAAGTGTTTTAAAAATACTATATTCTTATTCTTAACGTGATTTTTATAAAAAATTATATTTTCAAAGAATAAAATAAAACTGATTACAAATATCTACCAATGATTATTTTTTTACGGAAAAAGCCATCTTCATATATTATAAAAAAAGAACCTCCCTCAGGAAGCTCTTTTTTGGTAATGGATGCTAATATTAAAAACGGTAACGTATAGATAATCCATTTCCTCCGTAATAGGTGTAATATGAATTAAATAGGGTTGGACGCCAATCCAATGAAATTTGAAGCGGAATATTGAAATTATATTCAAGGCCTAACTGACCAACAAATCCAACACCCAGGTTGGAAGTATAATTTCCGACAGAAGCACCTAAACCTGCATACCAGTTCAAACCTGTTGCAACATCATTAAGCCCCCAGACCCACTGATAAACACCCGTTAGCTGGATACCCGAATTTGTATCACTCCAATGATTTAATCCTAAATCCAATTCTAATCTGTTAGAATGGCTTAGTGCAGTTTGGAAAGTCAGTTCACCTCCGTTAAATTCATTCGCAAAACGAACACCAATGGCTTTACCTTCAACCTGAGCACTAAGTGCACTTATCAAACTTACTGCCAAAGCAAGAGTAAAAATAAATCGTTTCATACTTTTTTAATTTTTAGTTTTTTGTAAAAATAAATTAATCATATTATTTTCAAAATTAAACAAACTAAATAAAACTATTGTTCAAACGGGTAAATTATTAAATCTAAACAACTTCTCTTTACTTTTCACACTCGTTTTGTTAACTTTACTTTGAATAAAAAATCTATTTAACCGAATATTTAACAATTTGGTTTAAGGAAAATAGTGATTGATTATCCGTGAGTTGAAATTACAAATTCACAAGGAATTTAATATACTATTAAATGATTATCCGCAAATGTCCAAATCTATTTTTAAGTATTTGAATTTCAACAAAAAGAAATTCTACCTGTATTTGAAATCTATTGTAAGTATAATCTAACTCATTATTTAAAAAAACAGCCATACATAATTTCGATTAAGATCACCCACATACCTTCATCAAACTGCTAACTGGCAATTGCATTTGTTATACCCTTTTTATTCCGTCACTACTAACAACCCTCCACCTTACCTCCGGATGCAAACCGGATGCGAACTAAACATGGTGCATACTATCAGCAAAGCAAAATATTCTTATACTGATTTTAAAAGTAGAATTCACCTGCTAAAAGTATAGACGTTAAAATAATTGAATGTTACAAATCAGCAGACTTATTTAATCATCTATGTTTATGTTATCTTGCTTACTCTAAATAAATTATCTATTGAATTAATTCTTTGATTCATTCGAAGCATTTGATAATAATCATATAAAAAAAGGTCGGAATATTAACCATGTTACAATTAAAGATTTAGTATTGACTTTCGATTTACAATTACAAGCCATTTTTGAATTTAAATTACCGGAATACTTTTAGTTTTATTTATCGGTTGCAAAATGATTATGATCATCAACTCATGAAATGAAGACTACCTGGTTACACAAACAGTTTATGATTTTCATTGCTGAAAAATGAATTTTAAATACTCTTTTCACCGGATTTTTAATTTTACTGAATCAATATGTGTTAGGTTCGGTATATATTCCCGAAAATAATTATCTTTGCATTCAGTAGATTTTAATTTATAATAATTGACATTCATGAACAAATTGGTTTTCGCTACCAATAATGCGCATAAACTTACTGAAGTGAGAGCAATTCTTGAACCTCAATTTAAAATTATAAGTTTAGACGATTTGAATTGTAAGGATGAAATTCCTGAAACTGCTCAGACACTTGATGGAAATGCATTGCTGAAAGCAACCTGGATTCATACTAAATTTGGAGTAGATTGTTTTGCTGATGATACCGGACTTGAAGTGGATGCATTGGGTGGTGAACCGGGAGTTTATTCGGCACGTTATGCAGGTGAAGAGAATAATTCATACAACAATATGTCAAAAGTATTGACTTTACTGGGAGATAATTCAAATCGCAAGGCACGTTTCCGTACGGTTATTGCGTTGATAATTGATAATAAAAGCTACTTTTTTGAAGGAAAGATTGAAGGGAATATAGCAATGATACCACGGGGTGAAAGTGGTTTTGGTTATGACCCTATTTTTGTTCCCGAAGGTTATCTGTTAAGTTTTGCCCAATTGAGTGCTGAAGAGAAGAATTTGATCAGCCACAGAGCATTGGCAGTAAAAAAGCTAATTGAACACTTGCAACATATATCCATATAATTGATCATTTTTACAATTAAATCTCTTTGTTGAATAAATTATTAAAATCTATTGAATCCCGACAAAATAAAATGGAAGTATTTGAGTTTTATTGAATTGAGAATAACTTTTATAATTTATATATCGTTACTACATAAAAGAATTACATTACATATGAAAAATAATATATTTCTTACCTTAATATTACTTTATTCATTCACTTTAACGTCATACTCACAAGTGGCAATGGGCAAATGGAACACTCATTTTGCCTATAACAGTGTTTCACAAATAGCCCAATCGGATAATAAAATATATGCTGTTAGTGATGGCGCATTGTTTTCTGTGGACAAGCTTGATGGAAATATGGAATTTTACAGCAAATTAAGTGGTTTAAATGATGCCAACATTTCGCGCATTGAGTTTGACTCTGTGGGTAAACAATTGTTGATAATTTATATCAATGGTAATATCGATGTATTGGGGTCGGGTGGAATAACAAACATTCCCGATTTCTATAACAAACAAATGAGTTCAACTAAAGACGTAAATCAAATTCAGTTTTACAATAACAGGGCTTATCTTTCGTGTAATTTTGGAATTATCGTATTGAATATGCAGAAAAAAGAAGTTGCAGACACCTATTTTATTGGTCCGAATGCTTCAGAAGTGAAAGTATTGAATACCACTGTAAATAATGGAACAATTTATGCACTTGCCGCTTCAACCATTTTTAGTGCTTCTGTATCCGACCCACATTTGGTTAACTATGCCGAATGGACTACATTAACAGGTTTACCAGGCAGTGGAAATTTACAGAATATATCTTCATTTGGGGGACAACTCATTTTATTGCGTGGCGACTATCTCTACAAGCAGGAAGCAGATAATTCCTGGTCAACTATACTTCCGAATGTATCGGTTACTAATTTTAACGTTTCAAATTCAAGTCTGAATGTTTTCACAGCAAATTCTGTATATCTGATTGATAATCTTTATAATATAAAACAAGTTAATGATCTCGGCACAATAAGCGATGTAGAATTTGATGTGCAAAAAAGCACGTATTACTTTGCAGCGAATAGTATGGGAATAATTTCGTATAAACAAACAGGTACCGAAACGCCTGTAACTTCCTATTTTAAACCGATGGGTCCGGCAGTCAATCTCCCATGGAATCTGACCTTTGCCGGGGATAAATTATTTGTGGTCCCGGGCGGACGATGGGGAGCTCAAAGTTTCATCCCAGGGGTATTGATGATGTACGAAAAAGGTATCTGGACAAATATTCAAGGAAAGACAATACAGGATATAACTGGTCAAAAAGTGTTGGACTTTATGAATGTAGCAATTGATTTGACACCACCAACTGATCCGAATGTCCCTAAATATTCGCATTTTTTTGTTAGTTCTTATGGCACAGGGCTATACGAATTTAAAAATAATATATTTACCAATTGGTTCAATAATACAAACAGTACGTTAGAAACTATTATTCCAAGGGATCCATATAATTACATCCGATTAGATGGAGCTGTATTTGATACTCATGGTAATCTTTTTATGACCAATTCAGGTGTTTCAGAAGGGATCCAGGTATTATTAGCAGATGGCACATGGAAAAAGCTGTATTATAGCCAGGCTTCTTCAGTACCAACTTTAGGCACTATATTAATTTCAAATCAAAATCAAAATCAAAAATGGGTTACATCCGTACGATCAAAACCGGGATTATTTGTATTTGATGATAATGGTACAGTATCTGACCAAAATGATGACAAGTCTGTTTTTATATCCCCGTTTATTTTCCCCGAACAAGATAATAATGGACAGACTAAATTAGTGCCCATATATCCAATTCAGGTGAATTCTGTTGCACAGGATAAAAATGGAGTTGTATGGGTTGGAACCGATGTAGGCCCTTTTTTGTTTAGCAATCTTTCAAAAGTATTCGATCCTGAATATACTTGTTCAAGGGTCAAAATTCCTAGAAATGACAGCACAAATTTAGCTGATTATTTATTGGTTGGTGAAAACATTCAAGCCATAGCAATTGATGGTGCTAATCGAAAATGGTTAGGAACAAAAGCATCAGGAGTTTATTTAATGTCAGAAAACGGTCAACAGACAATACAACACTTTACTGTTTCAAATAGCCCGTTGCTTTCAAATAATATCATGTCATTAGCCATTAATCCGATAAGCGGTGAAGTTTTCTTTGGCACAGATCAGGGAATTGTATCGTATCAAAGTGATGCTAACGAAGCCGGCAATACATTTGGTGATGTATATGTATATCCAAATCCGGTTAGACAAGGATTTACAGGAGTAATAACTATCACCGGATTAATTGATAAAACTCAGGTCAAAATCACTGATATTAATGGACATCTGATTTGTGAGACTGTATCAAACGGAAGTATTGCCACCTGGGATGGAAAAGATGTTCATGGTAGAAAAGTAAGTACCGGAATTTATCTGGCTATTTGCGCCAATACTGACGGAACACAGAATGCAATTACTAAAATTCTGGTAATAAATTGATGCATGTTTTTAAAAACAATATTAATGAATAAAACATGGTCAATATTTTCAACTAATAGATCAGTACAACTATTCGTTTACTTTATAATCAACTCTTTATTTATCCTTAAATATGCGCCACGAACGGGATTAAATTCCTATTCCGTGTTAGCTTTGTACTTCGTTATTTTCATAGCAATCAGTTTTATTTTTTATAAATACATTTTACGGGCAAGTGAAAGAAGAATAAAAAATTTTTATTGGCTATTGCTTCTTTTTGCCCTAATAGCTATTGCTATAATATTGTATATTGTTAACCCTTACAATTTGCGGATAGACCGTTGGTCAGCATTATCTTTTTTTTGGGATAGTTTTTTTCAGGGAAATTATCCTTACGGGGCACACACACATCTAAGAATCAACAGTTTTCCATCAGCCTTCCCATTATGGATGTGTATTAATTTACCTTTTTATCTCATGGGGGATGTCGGTTATGAATTATTATTCTTTTTGATCGTTACAACCATTGCAGTTAGATATTATTTTGGTTCTTACCTTAAGTCATTCTTTTTTCTATTTTTACTTCTTTTATCGCCGGCATATTGGTATGAAGTCAGTGTTAGAAGCGATTCGTTGAGTAATGGATTGTTTGCTTTTATACTAATATTATGGTTCATAAAAACGAACAAAACATTAGCAAATAGTTTTATACTTTCAATTTTGATTTGTGCGGCAGTAGCTTCAACCAGGTTTTCAGCGATTATTCCAATAGCACTTTATTTACTTCAACCCTACCTAAAGCTATCACTTAAACAAAAAATCATTTTGCCGGTTTCAATAATTGGAATAGTTTTTATTTTATTATCTCCATTTATATTCTGGAATACAACAACGTGGATTTTTCTTTCACGTAACCCTTTTATTGCTCAAACCGGAAATGGGAATATCTATTTTTTAGTATTAATGATAATTTTTGGAGTTTTTCTGGCATTGCGTTGGAAAAATACGAATCAATTATTTAGTTATATATCTTTATTTATGTTCCTTTTTATGTTAGGATCTCAATTTGTAAGCTTAATCTCTGCTAATCAAAGTAATTTATTTAGTGATGCTGTATCCGATATTTCTTATCTTAATTTAGCTTTACCTTATTGTCTTATTTACTTATCTGCTAATTTCAGATTACCAGAGATTAAACCCATTGAAAATACTTAAAACAAGTTTCATTTTGGCTATTGATTTCATTTAAATAAAAAGGATAAAAGGAGATATAAAACATTCATATAAAAATATTCTTTTCAAAAATATAAATCATTCTCGTAATTTTCAATTGTATATTAAATTATTTACAATCTATTTAATAAATTGACTATGACATTAAAGTTTAGGCTTATAAATATATTAAAACACAAATGTTTCTGGTTAATTTTAATAATCTTAGGCATTATTATCAAACTGATTTTACTTCCTGTAAAAACCGGAGATTCCGTTTATTTCCTGGCATGGATTAATTTTATTAAAACAAACGGTTACTTTTCTTCATTAAAATATGGTTTTTATGACTATTCCCCTCCATATATTTATATTTTGATAATTATATCAAAAATAGGCTTGAATCCACTTTATTCAATAAAAATAGTTTCGATTGCCTTTGAATATCTTGCAGCATATTATATCGGGAAAATTACTTTACTAAAATACAAATCGAATATAACTTCCTGGATTGCATTGGCAGTGATTCCAATTTTACCAACAGTTTTATTAAACAGCTCTTATTTATCACAATGTGATTCTATTTATTCAGCCTTTGCATTAGGAAGTGTTTTTTTTATGCTAAAAAAGCAACAGCTTTTAGCTGTATTGTTTTTAGGAATTTCTATATCATTTAAAATGCAGGCTGTCATGCTGTTACCTTTCTTTTTTATTATGATGCTTAGAAAAAAAATATATTGGTATTATTTTCTGATAATTCCTATGGTTTTTATATTCAGTTTACTGCCTGCCTGGTTGTATGGGAGAACATTAAAAGAACTTCTAAACATATACATTTCTCAGACAGATCATTTTCACTTTCTTACAATGAATTTCCCTAATTTATATATTTGGATCAGCAATGAATATTACCAATCTGTAAAGCTGGCAGGAATGGTTTTTACTGCTATTTTTACCTTATTTACAGGATATTGGATTAGTAAAATAAAGACTGTTTTTACGTTAGAATTATGGGTAAAGCTCGCATTTTTGAGTTCCATTGTTATTCCATTTATTTTACCAGGAATGCATGAACGCTATATGTTTTTGGGTGATATACTTGGGGTATTATATTACCTGGTTGTTCGTAAAAATATTCATTTTCCAATTGGAATCATACTTGTCTCATTTTATTCATATATCCGCTGTTCAAAATATAATGATATTTTACCTATGGAACCGGCCTTTATAGTATACTTGTCGGTAATTATATTTACAACTTTCGATTTTATAAAAAGTTTAAATAATGACCCTGACCAAATTAAAAAGTAAAAACAATATATCAATTTTGATATTGATAGTTCTTATCTATATTGTGCTTACAATTGTATGTTTAAACAATTGCTATTTTTGGGACAATATTCAGCAAATTTCAAAAGAAGCACATTGGTTCTATCTGACTGATTTTAATTCACTACTGATACCGGTAAATTCGGGAGCTGAAATAGTAGCAACTGGTTATCACCCTCCATTGATGGGAATTATGACTGCTACATTATGGAAAGTTTTTGGGTATCATCTTTGGGTATCACATATTTTTGCCTTAATGTGGGCTTTTATTTTGATATTCAATGTCTGGAAAATAATTCGGTTATTATTTCCCGACAATTTTATTGGTTGGATAATGCCCGTAATTCTACTGGAATCAACATTATTGACACAGTTTGCAATTGGTTCGCCCGATTTTATCTTATTTACGGCATTTGTTGTTTCGCTCAGGGCCATTTTAGAACGCAAACCCATGCTACTAACTATTGGGATTTTCTTTCTTTGTTGCATCAATATGCGTGGAATATTTGCGGGAGCCACGTTACTTATTGTACTTTTTTATTTCAATTACCTGCAAAAAAAAGAAAATCAGGATCATCGTTCGGTCTTAAAAATCATGATTCCTTTTCTTCCAACTTTAATCTTGTTGTCAGCTTATTTCATTTATTATTTCATTGGACATGGTTGGTTCTTTTCAGGATCAACATCAAACGGACATTATTCTATTCCAACCGGAGTCGGTCAAATAATTAAACATGTTGCAGAATTTGGATTACGATCGATTGAAAATGGTCGAATAATTATATGGTTTCTTGGAATTTACATTGCATATCTGACTTATAAGTCAAAAACTCTTTTAACTCAAATCGAAAAAGTACTGTTGTTATTTTTTCTTTTGCTTTCAGGATTATATATCATTTTTATATTGATCACGCAAATGCCTTTCTCTGCCAGATATTTTATGCCTCAGTTTTTCATATTAAGCATAATGACTTTACTCGGGGTTTTAAAATTCTTTAATAAAAATTCCGTCAAGTTTATTTTCATTCTGATTATTTGTTTTGAATTGACCGGAAATCTCTGGATTTATCCGGATAGAATTGCAAAATCATGGGATTGTACCCTTGCCCATTTGCCGTATTATGAATTAAGAAAAGATTGTTTTAAATTTATAGAAGCTGAAGAAATTGATTATAAGGACATTTCGGGAGGATTCTGCTTTTATGGGAATAGCCGTTTTATTGATTTAACTCAAAATGATAAAACAATTGGAATAGATTCAAATCGAAAATATTACATTTATTCCAATATTTCAAATGTGGAAGATAGATTTGTAAAAGAGTTACAAAATAAAAATGCATGGCTTCCAATAAAGACATTTGAAAAAGGATTTGTCAATATTACTATTTATAAAAAAAATTCTCTTAACCATAACAGGAATCAATTTCAAAATCATTAGAATCCATTTGCAGTATCAAAGTATTCTTTTCTTTGTACAATCTATTTGTTTCATTCATTAAAAAACAACAAATAGTTAAGATTTAAATTGGAACATATAGCTTTTTATAGATTTTATGTTATAAATTTGTAGTAAATTTCTTTTTTTATAGCTGTATTAAAGTATGGATAATTTATTAATTAAGTAATTGAAAATAAATAATGTCGTATAATTTTAATTTAAATAAGGGGACAAGGGCTGGTGTTTTTTACTAATATTTCTATGAAGGATTAAAATAAAAAATAAGGGTTAATATTTTAAACCCATTATATTTAATATGCTAACCCTAAGTAGAGAACCAAATACCCCAAACAAAAAAAAACTTATTCCCTTATTTTGGATATTTGTTAAGTCCTATTTTTCAATGAATAATAACAGGACAATATATTCGAATAATTACTTAATATCATAGATTACTTTTAAAGCAGCAATATTAATTGTTTTATTAAAACAAACTTTTAATACTCAACTAAATAAAAAAAGGATTCCAGTTTTATTAAACGTGAAAGAATTTAAAAAGATTATATAAGTCCATAAATACATATACGATAAATTCATATGAAAGTATTAATTCTTGCTGGAGGACTTGGCTCCAGATTATCTGAAGAAACCAGCTTAAAGCCAAAACCGATGGTGGAAATTGGTGGAAAGCCAATTTTGTGGCACATTATGAAAATTTATTCAACATATGGGTTTAATGAATTCATAATTCTTTGCGGTTACAAAGGATATCTGATAAAAGAATATTTCACAAATTATTATAGCCATAATTCAGACATGACAATTAACATGAAGACAAATGAAATTACACATCATTTGAATCATGCTGAACCATGGAAAGTTACCCTGGTTGATACTGGATTGGACACAATGACCGGTGGCCGCATAAAGAAAGTAAAGGATTATGTAGGTAATGAACCTTTTTTACTAACATATGGTGATGGAGTCTCGGATGTGAATATCTCCGATTTAATTGCATTCCACAAAAGTCATGGTAAAGCGATAACTATGACTTCTGTACAACCTGAAGGCAGATATGGCTCGATGGTTGTTGATGATCAACAAAAAGTTTCTTCATTTATAGAAAAGCCTAAAGGCGATGGTGCATGGATTAATGCAGGTTTCTTTGTTTGTCAGCCTGAAGTTTTTGATTACATTCCTGTGGGTGAAAAAATTATTTTTGAACGTGAACCATTAGAGAGTCTGGCAAAAGCAAATCAACTTTACACATTTAAACATACAGGTTTTTGGAAACCTATGGATACACAACGTGACAAAAGTTTGCTGGAAGAGTTAATTGAAAGTAATAAGGCACCATGGATTAAGTGGTAAGCCATCAAATTTATTCAAATTTCGGGGAATCAATATGCTAAATGTATTTAATAATTTTTATAAGGGTCGAAAAGTTTTTATCACCGGCCATACTGGTTTTAAAGGATCCTGGCTATGTATTTTACTTCATGAATTAGGAGCAGAAGTATATGGCTATGCACTTGCACCTCCTACTAATCCAAGTTTTTATGAACTTGCCAAAGTTGACCAATTGATCAATTCAACAATTGGTGATGTCAGGAATTATGATTATTTATATGAAACATTAAAAAAAGTACAGCCCGAAATAATCATTCATATGGCAGCTCAGCCACTTGTCAGGGAATCATACATAAATCCACGAGAAACGTATGAGATTAATGTTATGGGCACTGTAAATCTATTAGAAGCTGTAAGGCATATTGCCAGTGTGAAGGCAGTTCTCAATATTACGACTGACAAATGTTATGAAAATAAAGAATGGCATTGGGCATATCGTGAAAATGAGCCAATGGGAGGTTATGACCCTTACTCCAATAGCAAAGGATGTTCAGAACTGGTTACCTCTTCATTTAGAAATTCTTTCTTCAACCCGGGGGATTATCCAATTCATGGAGTTGCACTGGCATCTGCCCGAGCCGGAAATGTTATTGGAGGAGGTGACTGGGCACAGGACAGGTTAATTCCTGACATTATCAAAGCAATTGAAAGAGATGAAAAAGTTAAAATACGAAACCCAAAAGCAATCAGACCCTGGCAACATGTACTCGAACCATTAACAGGTTATCTGCAATTATGCGAGAAACTAATTACCGATGGTTCTAACTATGCTCAGGCATGGAACTTTGGATCTGACAATAAAGATGCTAAAAATGTAGAATGGATTACCCGGAAATTCTGTCAATTAAACAATGTAGATGTTCAATTTGAAATTGACAATTCAGCTCATTCTCATGAAGCTAACTTTCTAAAGCTTGACTGCTCTAAAGCAAATGCTGAGCTTAATTGGTATTCTCGATTGAGTATAGATAAAACACTTCAAATGATAGTTGATTGGAACAAGGCATATCAGAACAAAATCGATATCAGACTATTTTCTATAACTCAAATTGAGAAATATTACTTAGAATTGAAATAAAAAGTTAAAAATTAAGACTGTAAAATGAGTGATTATAAATTATTACGTCAGGAAATAATTGCTAAGACAATAGAATATCATCAAGCCCGGTTTGAAAAATCGGTTTTTGTTGCTGGCAAAACAAGGGTGAATTATTCAGGTAGAGTATTTGATGCACAAGAATTGGTAAATGCGGTTGAAGCATCACTTGACTTTTGGTTAACAGAAGGTCGTTTTTCAGAAGAATTTGCTGAAAAAATCGCAGAATATTTAAATATTAAGTATGTATTACTGACGAATTCCGGGTCATCAGCAAATTTACTAGCATTCAGTGCACTTACCTCAGCAAAATTAGCTGACCGCCGATTAATGCCAGGTGATGAAGTTATTTCAGTTGCCGCCGGTTTCCCTGCAACAGTGACACCAATTATTCAATATGGTTTAGTTCCGGTATTTGTAGATGTGGATTTTCCTTCTTACAATATTAATATTGAAATGATGCGAAAAGCGATAACATCAAAAACACGATGCATTTTTATTGCTCACACACTTGGCAATCCATTTAACATTGAAGCTGTTATGGAATTGGCCAATTTAAATAATTTATGGGTAATTGAAGATAATTGTGATGCTTTTGGAAGCATGTATAATGGGAAATATACGGGTACATATGGGCATATTTCGACTATTTCTTTTTATCCGGCACATCATATTACAACAGGTGAAGGTGGTGCCATATGTACTAATGATACTCAACTCGCAAATATAGTTCGTTCTTTTCGTGATTGGGGTCGCGATTGCTATTGTGCAGGAGGAGATAATAACACTTGTGGTAAACGATTTACTCAACAATTTGGTAATTTGCCTGATGGGTATGATCATAAATATGTTTATTCTGAAATTGGTTATAATTTAAAAATGACAGATATTCAGGCAGCAATTGGGGCAGCACAAATGGAAAAACTACCTGAATTTTGCAAAAAGCGTAATCAGAATTTTAAGGAATGGACTCGAATATTTTCAAAATACAATCAATATTTTATACTACCGGAAGCAACTAAAAAATCCGAACCGGCCTGGTTTGCCTTCATAATAACGTTAAGAAAGAACTGCCCATTTACACGCAATGAAATCACCCTGTTTCTAAATAAAAATTTAATTGAAACCAGAAATCTTTTTGCCGGGAATATTACAAAACAACCATCATTTGTAGGAAAAAACTGGAGGATTGCAGATCATCTCGATAATACAGATTACATAATGAATAACACTTTTTTTCTAGGAACATATCCAGGTCTTACGAGTGAAATGTTGGATTATGTCGAAAGTGTACTTGAAGATTTCTTTAGTAAATTTAAAATTAATGAGTATAGTTAAGAAATATAATGTAAAAATAATAAGCATAGAAAGGCGTTCTGAAAATGTTTACACGCTGGAATTCAGATCAATGGAAAAACCATTTGTATTTGAAGCTGGTCAGTTTCTGCATTTAGCAATTGATAATGCCGATTTTACAGAACAGTGGCCTGAATCACGTTGTTTCAGCATCCAGTCATCTCCGAATGATGAAAATATAAGAATAACTTATTCAGTTAAGGGGCAGTTTACTGTCCGTATGAAAAAGGAATTGACAGTAGGAAAAAAAATAACTTTAAAATTACCATACGGTGAATTATTTACAAGATATCACAACAAATCCAATACTGTTTTTATTGCCGGAGGAACAGGTATAACTCCTTATCTTTCATTATTTAATGACATTTCATTTGCCTCGTATATTAATCCTACACTTTATGCCGGTTTTCAAAATGAAAAAATGAATTTTTACATAAATGAACTTCATTTAGCCAAAACAATTAATCCAGGTCTTAACGTTATATTTATATATCAGGATAAACAAGGAATAATAGATATTAATACAATACTCAAAAGTTCCAAAAAGGATTGCTCATTTTTTATATCCGGACCGCCATTAATGATTAAATCATTTAAACAATTTTTCATTTTTAATGGAGTTCCGGAAAATAAAATTATAACAGACGACTGGGACTAAATGAAATTATTTCTTTTTAACAAAATATCATGAAAACAATCCTCATTACCGGCTCATCAGGATTTATAGGATCCCATATAACAGAAGGACTAATAAATTCCGGTTATAAAATAGTTGCTTTGAAAAGGGAAGCCAGCAATCTTTGGCGTTGTAATGATTATAACAATCAGATTCAATGGGTTAATTGCGATAATTTAGTTTCAGCAGAAAGTGAAATTATCAATTCCAATCCTGAAATTCTAATTCATGCAGCATGGAATGGAGTGAAAGAAAAGGATCGAGACAATTGGTCGGAGCAAGAAAAGAACTTAACATTTTTGGTTCAGCTTTTTGAAATAGTCAAAAAAACAAGCATATCCAAAATCATTGCTTTAGGATCTCAGGCAGAATATGGCAAATTCGAAGGCAGGATAGATGAAAAACACACCTGTAATCCAAATACTGCTTATGGGGCAACAAAATTAAGCAGTTCAATTTTGTTGAAATCATTTGCTCAACAAAATGAGATTGACTGGTATTGGCTTCGTATTTTTTCAGTATATGGACCTAAAGAGGAAAATAACTGGTTAATACCTGCAACAATAAAAAATCTGATTGAAAATAAGGAAATGTCATTAACTCCCTGTGAACAATTATATGATTATATTTATATAAAAGATTTAGTGGCTGGAATATTATCTATTGTAAACATAGAAAGAAATATTTCGGGAATTTATAATTTTTCAAGTGGTCAATGCTCTAAAATAAAAAACATTCTAAGTTATCTTGAGAATACATTAGCACCACAAAAACGGCTTTTACACATAGGTAAATTACCTTACAGATTAAATCAGGTTATGCATATGGAAGGAAATTCCAATTTGTTTTTTACACGTTTCAATTTTGGCATATCTTATAGCATCACAGAAGGTTTAAATGAAACAATAAAATATTATCTTAACGAAAAAGTAAATGATACACAAATTTCAATCTTCTGAAGTTCTCGCTTTTGAAATACGGAAGTTGACATTACAACTTGTTTATAAAGCTAAAGCTTCCCATATTGGAGGTGCATTATCAATGGCAGATATTTTAGCAGTACTTTATAATGAAGTGTTGAAAACAGATTCTTCAAATCCTTTAAGTAAGGATCGTGACAGGTTTCTGCTTTCGAAAGGACATGCATGTACCAGCTTATATTCAGTTTTAGCATTAAAAGGTTTTTTTCCAATCAGTGATTTGGATTCTTATGCACAAGATGGCAGTATATTTTTGTCACATAGCAGTCATTTGATTCCGGGGATTGAAATATCCGGGGGTAGTCTCGGTCATGCTTTACCAATAAGCTGCGGCCTGGCATTGGCAGCAAAAAAGAAAAAGGAAAACTGGAGAACATTTTGCCTGATAAGTGATGGTGAATTGGATGAAGGTTCTAATTGGGAATCAATTCTTCTGGCACCACAATTAAAATTAGACAACCTCATTTTGATAGTTGATTATAATAAAATACAAAGCCTTGGATTTGTAAAAGATGTAATAGATTTAAATCCTTTAAAAGATAAATTTGAAGCTTTTTGTTGGGAGACTTTTGAAGTTGATGGTCATGATCATCTTGCATTAAAGAATGTTTTTTCCGAAGCTCAGAACTTAAATGGTAAATCTAAAGTAATAATTGCCCATACAGTAAAAGGTAAAGGTGTTTCATTTATGGAAAATAAATTATTATGGCATTATAAATCACCTTCCGAAAAACAATTTAATGAGGCAATACTTGAACTCAATAAGCTATGAGAACGGCATTTATTAATCAATTAATTATTGAAGCACAAACGAATGAAAAAATATTTCTGCTTGTTGGTGACCTGGGGTATAATGTTGTAGAACAATTTGCGGAATTGTATCCGGAGAGGTTTTTAAACGTTGGTATTGCAGAACAGAATATGGCAGGAATTGCAGCAGGACTTGCACTAGAAGGTTTTTGCGTTTATATTTATTCGATTGGCAATTTCCCCACTCTGCGTTGTATGGAACAAATCAGATATGACATTTGCTACCACAAACTAAATGTAAAAATTGTTGCAGTGGGTGGTGGTTATGCCTATGGTTCTTTAGGAGCATCCCATCATGCCACCGAAGATATTGGAATGTTACGTACAATCCCGAATTTGGTTATTTGCACACCAGCAGATCCTGTTGAAACAAAGGCAATAACTTTATTTTCTGCTCATCATTTTGGTCCTTGTTATATCCGGATAGGAAAAGCAGGAGAACCTACTGTTCACAAGGATAACTTTTTAACAGAGTTATCAATAGGAGATATAATACAAGTAAAAAAAGATGATGGAGTTGCTGTATTTTCAACAGGTGGAATGCTTAAATATGTTGTCGACTTTATCGAACAAAACAATATTCATTCATCAATCTATAGTTTTCCATTTGTAAAACCTATCAACAAAGATATTTTGCTTGAAATTTTAAACTCTCACAAAAAAATAATTACCATTGAGGAACATCAAGCCCAGTCGGGTTTTGGTTCAGCTATACTTGAAGCTATGAATGATCTTTTAGAAAATGGCAAATTATCTCATGCTCCATTCGTAAAACGAATAGCAATTCAAGATACATTTTATTCATTAGCCGGTTCTCAGGAATATCTTAGAAAACTTGCCAAACTGGAATTAGAAGTTGATTTATTTAAAATATAGTACCTCCCAAATGATATATTTTATTAATACTTTATTGAAGAAAGTATTTCAAACCAAAATTTTATGAAATTAATCAGTATCGTAACACCATGTTACAACGAAGAACAGAATGTTGAGACACTTTATCAACAGGTAAAAGATGTCTTTTATTTATTACCTCAATATAATTACGAACATATTTTCATCGACAATTCATCGACAGATAAAACTGTAAATATTTTAAAAAAGATAGCAGTAACTGATAAAAATATTAAGATAATAGTAAATATTAGAAACTTTGGACACATTCGTTCTCCTTATTATGGCATATTACAAGCTAAAGGAGATGCCGTTGTGTTGGTAGTAGCAGATTTGCAGGATCCTCCTGATATGATAACAAGATTTTTAGAAAAATGGGAAGAAGGATACAAAATTGTTATAGGTACAAAATATAAAAGTAAAGAAAATAAATTACTTTTTTTTATTCGAAAAATTTTTTATACTATAATTTCGAGAATTTCAGAAACTGAACAAGTAAAAAACTTTACTGGTTTTGGGCTTTATGATAAGTCATTTGTTGCTATTTTAAGAACCATTGATGAACCATATCCATATTTCAGGGGATTGATTACAGAATTAGGATTTAACAGAATCGAAATTCCATACATACAACCTAAAAGAATAAAAGGAAAAACGAATAATAATTTCTATACATTGTATGACATAGCTATGCTTGGCTTTATAAATTATTCAAAATTGCCTTTGCGATTGGCTAGTTTTATAGGTTTTGCAGTATCATTCTTAAGTTTTTTAATTGCTTTAGCTTATCTGGTGGCTAAACTTCTATTTTGGAGGACTTTTTCAATTGGTGTTGCCCCACTTGTCATTGGTTTGTTTTTTTTCGGTGGTGTTCAATTATTTTTTCTAGGAATAATAGGCGAGTATATTGGAGCAATTTTCACACAAGTAAAAAAACGTCCCCTTGTTGTTGAAAAAGAAAGAATTAATTTTGATGAAAAATAAATTAATAAGGTTAGTGTCAGTATTATTAGATAAAAAACTTGTTCGTTTTTTTTTAGTAAGTGGAATAAATACTTTATTCGGTTATGGATTATTTGCTATCCTACTTTATTTGGGAATTATTTATTCTATTGCATTACTGATTAGCACCATTACAGGTGTTTTATTTAATTTCAATACCTTAAGAAGCCTTGTCTTTAAAAATAAAAAAAACAGTCTGCTTTTTAAATTTATTGGAGTTTATATTGTAACCTATTTATGCAATCTTTGTTGCATGTCAATATTTAATTATTTTAATTTCAATTTATATTTGGGTGGTGCAATCTTGGTAATCCCGGTTGGACTGTTAACTTATACATTAAATAATAACCTGGTTTTTAAAAATTAAAAGAAAGAATAAAGCATTTATTTAAATGCTTTATAAGTATTTTATTAATTAAATCCACAGGTTTAACTAATTACTCATATTTTAAATTTAAAATAACATATTGATAACTAAAAAATCATTTATTCAATTTATTAAATTCGGAATTATTGGAATTACCAATACACTTATCACTGCACTAACAATTTGGTTGCTGTTAAAAGTTCTACATTGTTCCGACTATTTTTCAAATTTCAGCGGTTATATACTTGGCTTGATAAACAGCTTTATCTGGAATCGGAGATGGACTTTTAAAAGTAAAACAAAGGTAAGTGCAACGCTTTTTAAATTTATAGTTACCTTTGCTATCTCCTATCTGTTTCAGTTAGGAAATTTGTACCTGCTTTTACATTTTACTCATATTGACCCGTATTTTTGTCAGTTGTTATCAATCGTTGTATATACTTTGATCAACTTTATATTAAATAAAAACTATACTTTTAAAACTAATACCAAATGAATAAATCACTTAGTATTATCGTTCCCTGTTTTAATGAAGAAGAAGTTATTATTGAGACGTATAAGAGAATAAAATCTGTATTAATAAATTTAGAATTCAAATCTGAAATCATTTTTATCAATGATGGGAGCACTGACCGTACTGAAGGTTTACTTTCAGAAATTTCTAAAGGAGATATACAAATTAAAGTAATTTCGTTTTCAAGGAATTTCGGACATCAAAAAGCTGTGACTGCAGGATTAAATAATTGCAGTTCAGACATGGCGGTAATAATTGATGCTGATCTGCAAGACCCTCCTGAATTAATACCAGAGATGATTAAAACAATGGAGAATTCAAATGCACAAGTGGTTTATTGTGTCCGAAAATCCAGAAAAGGAGAAGGATTCTTTAAAAAAATATCAGCAAAAGTATTTTACCGGCTGCTAAATTTTTTGTCAGAAGTAAAATTACCGGTCGATACAGGCGATTTCAGATTGATTGATAAAAGTATCATTCATGAATTCAATCAGATGCATGAAAAAGGGAAATACATACGCGGATTGGTATCCTGGATAGGATTTAAGCAAGTCCCGTTTTATTATGAACGAGAGGCGCGATTTGCCGGTGAAACCAAGTATCCATTTTCAAAGATGATTAAGCTGGCAACCACTTCATTGCTTTATTTTTCTACAAAGCCCTTAAAATTAGCTACAGCATTTGGTTTTATTTCAGTTGCAATTTCATTAATACTGGCAGTATGGTCGGTTTTAGGAAAAATAATGGGTTATACTCACGCAAATTCAGGGTGGACTTCATTGTTTGTATTGATAATATTCTTTGGAGGGATCCAGTTACTCACTATTGGGATTGTTGGATCATATATAGGTAATTTATTTGATGAGATAAAAAACAGGCCCGAATATATTATTGATAAAAAAGTAAATTTCGAAACCAATCCAGATGAAAAATCAAAATAAAAGATTAAAATCAGAATTTTATTTTCATTCACTTCCTGAAAATCTAAATTGTGCACAGGCAATATTAAAAGGATTTCAAAAGGATTTTGACATCTCCGATCAAGTGATTGAAGAATACCGTGCATGGGGTGGTGGCAGAGCACATGATGGTATTTGTGGCGCTTTGTTTTCCGCCGAGCAATTACTCAAAGAGGCAGGAAAAAAAGGGATCACTGAAGAGTTTAAATCCAGGACAGGAGGTACGCTTTGTCTGGAAATAAAAACAACAAAATTCCCATGCATTGATTGCGTGAGAATTGCTGATGAATTGATGGAGAAAAGAATGAAGCAGGTCGATTAAACTTACTTTTTATTTATCAGATTCATAAATTCTTCACGGGTTTTTGCCTGTTCAAAAACACCTGTGAAATCAGAAGTTGTCGTAATTGAATGTTGTTTTTGTACTCCCCTCATTTGCATGCATAGATGTTGAGCTTCAATAATAACCATAACACCCATTGGATTCAATGTTTTCTGGATACATTCTTTTATTTGAGTTGTCATACGTTCCTGCACCTGCATTCTTCGTGCAAATACCTCAACAATCCGGGCTATTTTACTTAATCCGGTAATTTGTTTATTTGGAATATAAGCAATATGAGCTTTTCCAAAAAAAGGAAGCATATGATGTTCACACATTGAATAAAAATCAATATCCTTCACAATTACCATTTGACGATAATTTTCAGTAAACATTGCCGATCGAATGATTTCTTCAGGAATCTGTTCGTAGCCCTGCATTAGGAATTGCAATGACCGTGCCACTCTTTCAGGCGTTTTAAGTAAACCTTCCCGATCAACATTTTCACCCAAAAGTTGAATAATTTGTTTATAATGTTCAGCGATTTGTTCTGTTTTTACTGCATCAAAAGGTACCGGTTGGTTGATATTAAAATCCATTTTATTTTTATTTAGAAGCTGAAATGATTATTTGTTCACGTACGATATAAATTTCACTTCTCATTGCAGGAAAAGCCTCTATCAATTTTGACCGGAATGTCTGAGCCTGGGAATGTGAAATAAAATCACCGACTCTAACTTTCCAGAAAGGCGATGAATAATTGACATATACTGTTTGATCAGGAAAAGTTTCACGTATTTGTTTTTCAATTCTAAAAGCATCGTTTTTTGCCACCCGTTGTACATTACTTGAAAACACCTGTACCCGATACCCGTTAGAAGTCGACTGATCCTGAGTATTATTCAATTTCCTTTTATTTGACAACAACTGATCAATTCTTTTGTCCTGATGAATTTTCACCGAGGCATGAGATGACGAATCGGGAGTTGAAAGCGTTTCAAAAATATTGTTATGATTCGAATCCTGGTTTTGCTGTGCTTTTAAAAAACTTACTATCAGCAATAAAGCTGCAACAAACATAAAATCTTTTCTTTTCATTCTTCAGAATTTTTTAGGATGCAAAGTTATACAAATGTTGTGGTTTTTCTAACAAGTTACAATAATTTGTTGTATATTTATTTTGTAAAATGCTAATAATCAATTTTTATCGTAATTATTAATTATTTACTATTAATAAATAAATACTTAATGCTTATCTTTGCTTTAGTTTTTTAATGCCAGTATGACAAAAATAAAAATTGCAATTATAGTAGCAGGTGGTAAGGGTGAACGAATGCAGACTGATATTCCCAAACAGTTTATTGAAATCAAAGGGAAACCCATTCTAATGTATACACTTGAGGTATTTCACCAATATGAAGCTTCAATTCAACTCATTTTAGTACTTCCAACTATCCAGATAAACACTTGGAAAGAACTTTGTATAAAGCATTCCTTTATGATTCCACACCTGATTATACAAGGTGGACAAACCCGTTTCAATTCTGTAAAAAAAGGATTAGAAGCAGTTCAGGGCCATGCTTTAGTGGCTATACATGACGGAGTGCGGCCATTTGTAAGTCTCGACACAATAAAACGATGTTTCGACTCAGCAGAAAAATCCGGAACAGCCATTCCGGTAGTGGACATGGAAGAAAGTATCCGGCATATAATTGGAAACGAAAGTCATTCAGTTGACAGATCAGCATACAAATTAGTTCAAACCCCGCAGGTTTTTGATAGTATTATTCTAAAAAAAGCATATGATCAAAACTTTTCAAACTTATTTACGGATGATGCATCTGTCGTAGAAGCAGCGGGGTCAAAAATACATCTGGTAGAAGGAAACCGCGAAAACATTAAGATTACCACTGGTTTTGACCTGGAGTTAGCAGAAATACTTTGTAACTCTAGAAATCTAAAAAATTAGAATCAATGGAATCAGGCATCAAAAATATTCAATGGCTTGATACCCTGAGAACATTAGCAGTGCTTGGTGTGATCATCATTCATGTTTCAACTCCGGCAGTAAAAATGATATACGGGAAAAACATGGAGTATTGGTGGATTGGAAATATAATGGATAGTGCAGTCAGATTTTCTGTCCCGCTGTTTTTAATGTTGAGTGGCGCTATTATGCTGCACAAAGAATATAAACCGGTAGAATTTTACAAAAAACGTTTAGTAAGGGTACTTTTACCTTTTCTTTTTTGGATCGTAATTTACAGCGTTTACCGTTGGCTTGTTCTTGATCCAAAAGTTCAGCCTCATGATCCTTATTCAATATTTCAATGGGGTATTGATTTGTTTGTAAAAGAAGGTATTTCAAAGCATTTTTGGTACATTTACATGATCTTATTTATCTACATTTTTGTACCATTTATTGGAAAATGGGTTCAAAAATTAAATCTTTCAGTAATTTTGTATATACTGACAGGTTGGATAATCCTGATTTTAGTATGTAAAACTATACCTTTAAATCTTTATAAATGGTCAGGAGATTATGGAAGTAAATTTTTGGGGTATTTTCTGTTTACAGGTTATTTATTGCTGGGCTATTATCTCTGCAAACTTAAAGTAAGTTCAATTAGAATGTATGCTATGGTTGTTTTTATTTTAAGCATACTACTTTCTGCAGGATTAACTTATTTTTTCAGCAAACAGGCTCATCAACTTGATCTGAGTATATATGGATACTTAACATTAAATACAGTTATTCAATCCATTGCAATTTTCATTCTTGTGAAGGATTCTAACTTTAAAAACAAGTACATTTCCATGTTTATGGATACTATCAGTAAGTATAGTTATGGGATTTATTTAGTACATATTCTGGTAATTGGCATTTTCTTTAATTACGGAATTTTCTGGACAATGGCACATCCGTTGATTTCGATCCCCTTGATAACTTTCATGACTTTATCAACCTCATTCATAATTATATATATATTAAGAAAAATACCGTTTGGCAACTATATATCGGGCTAAAACACAATGGATTTTCTAACTGACATAAAATTTCTTCCTGGGGTAGGACCGAAAAAAGCGGATCTTCTCAGTAAAGAACTCGGCATTAAAAGTGTTGAGGATTTATTGCGGCACTATCCTTATAAATATGTCGACAGGAGCCGGTTCTATTATCTGCACGAGGTTTCTGAAGATATGCCTTTTATTCAGGTTAAAGGCCAGATAGTACGATTTGAGAAAATAGGTGAAGGACACAGTCAACGATTGACAGCAATATTTACAGATGGTCACAGTACCATTGAATTGGTCTGGTTTAAAGGAATCAAATATGTGATTGAAAAATTTCATACCAATATTGAATATGTCATTTTTGGAAAGCCTTCGGCTTTTAATGGCCGGTTTAATATTGTTCACCCCGAAATAGAAATTGCATCCAGGTTACCACCTCCTGAACAAATGGGGTTACAACCTTACTATAATACTTCAGAGAAAATGAAAAGCAGCTTTCTGAATTCAAAGTCCATTCAGAATATCATTTTTCCGATGATTCAAAATATTAAAACGGGTATTCCCGAAACTCTTCCGGGTTATTTATTGAAGAAATTTGCCTTATTAAATCTGACCGATTCGCTGGTTAATATTCACTTCCCTAAAAATGCCGATGCACTCAACAAAGCAAGGCAGCGTCTTAAATTTGAGGAATTGTTTTATATCCAGTTAAATATACTCCAACAGACCAAGTGGAGGGACCAACATTACAAAGGATTTGTTTTTGGAAAAATAGGACACAATTTCAATACGTTTTTCAACGATTATTTACCTTTTGAATTAACAAACGCACAAAAACGTGTTTTACGTGAAATCCGGATTGATGTTGCTTCAGGAAGGCAAATGAATCGCTTACTACAGGGTGATGTTGGCAGCGGCAAAACTCTTGTTGCACTAATGGTCATGTTAATGGCTGTAGACAATGGCTTTCAGGCTTGCATCATGGCTCCGACAGAGATTCTGGCGAATCAGCATTTTGTCAGTTTGAAAGAGTTTTTGGGGGATCTGGGTGTTCATGTTGATCTGCTGACAGGATCCACCCGTCCTAAAGACAGGGTAATTCTTCATGAAAAACTCCGCAACGGGGAGTTGAACATATTGATTGGAACACATGCCCTGATTGAAGATGTGGTTCAATTTGCCAATCTTGGTCTGGTGGTAATTGATGAACAACATCGGTTTGGTGTCGAACAACGTTCTAAACTTTGGAAAAAGAGTGCATTGCTTCCACATATTCTGGTAATGACAGCTACTCCAATTCCCAGGACCCTTGCTATGACGGTGTATGGTGATCTAAGCATATCGGTAATCGATGAACTTCCTCCTGGACGTAAACCAATTCAAACCTATCATTATTACGAAAATAAACGCCAGGCTCTAAACGGATTTATTGCAAAACAGGTTCAGGCAGGAAGACAAATTTACATTGTTTATCCTTTAATACAGGAATCCGAAAAAATCGATTTGCAAAACCTGGAAACAGGATATGTATATACTACAGAGACATTCCCGGATTATAAAGTAAGCATGGTTCATGGAAAACTCAAGGCAAAAGAAAAAGAGTTTCAAATGCAGAAATTTGTCAGGGGTGAAACTCAAATCATGGTCGCAACTACAGTGATTGAAGTGGGAGTAAATGTACCGAATGCCTCAGTCATGGTAATCGAAAGTGCTCAAAGGTTTGGTTTATCTCAATTGCATCAGCTACGAGGCAGAGTAGGCAGGGGAGCTGAACAATCATATTGCATTTTACTAACCGGATTCAAGTTAGCCTCTGAGACAAGAAAACGAATGGAAATCATGGTACGAACCAATGATGGATTTGAAATTTCCGAAGCAGATTTGAAACTCCGCGGACCTGGTGACCTGGAAGGTACACAACAAAGTGGTTTACCTTTTGAACTTAAAATCGCCAATTTGGCTCAGGATGGTAAAATGCTTGAAATTGCACGTCGTGCTGCCATGGAAATACTGGAAAATGATCCTCAACTGGAAGATAATGAGAATAAAGTTATGGCAAATCAATTAAAAAAAATGAAAACGAATACCTTAAATTGGGGTTCAATTAGTTAATAATATAGAACTTTCTTTGGATACAATCCTCTTTTTTTTAATTTTGGACAACATTTCAAAAAAAACATCATATAAATACCCTGACAACATGGAAAAAACACTAGTAATTATAAAACCAGGAGCAATTCAAAGAGGATTGATAGGCGAGGTAATTCATCGTTTCGAACGAAAAGGTTTGCAAATGTGTGGAATAAAAATGATGAAATTAAATGATGAAATTCTGGCAGAACATTACGCACATTTGGTGCAACGGCCGTATTTTAAAAGAATAAAAGATGCCATGATGATTTCACCTGTAATTGTTTGTTGCTGGAAAGGGTTGGGTGCCGTACATATTGTACATGAAATGGCTGGTAAAACAAATGGAAGAGAAGCTGCATTCGGTACTATTCGTGGTGATTTCAGCATGAGTGTACAGGAAAATATAATTCATACTTCCGATACTGTTGAAAATGCCAAAGAAGAGTTGATACGTTTTTTTACTGAGAATGAAATCTTTGATTTCGAACAAACAACATTGAACTTTTTGTATGCGAATGATGAAATTTAGAGGATGATTTCTGTCTTTTAATTAATAAAATTATGCATATTTATATATGCTCTCCTAAAAGTCGTTTATGCCTTCTTCATTAAAACAATATTTTACATTAATTACTTTATTCATTTCTACTTTAGGTTGTCTGTCACAGCAATCAAGATTTTCACTTATTCCTAAAAAGGATACTGTGAATGTTTATCAGGAAATGTTGAACGACAATTCTGATGATTTAATGGAAAATCACCCGGCAGAAGATATTTACAATAATATCTGGACCAGTGACCATTTAAATCCTTATAAAATTCCAATCGACAGTTTACCTGATTCGGTCAGGATTAATTGTTCCAACTTTTTTGTTCCTGTACATGGTACTATAACTTCAGAGTTCGGACCTCGTCGATACAGGTTTCATTATGGAGTTGATCTCAGATTAAAAATAGGAGATTCTGTCCAAAGTGCATTTTCAGGAAAAGTAAGGATCATCGATTACGAAGCACGTGGATATGGCAATTATATTGTTATTCGTCATAATAACGGATTGGAAACTGTATACGGCCATTTGTCAGCCGTTCTGGTCCAATTAAACCAGAATATTAAGGCCGGACAGTTAATTGCCTTTGGAGGAAACACAGGACACTCTACAGGACCCCATTTACACTTTGAGACACGTTATATTGGAAATGCAATAAACCCAGCACATATTATTGATTTTAGCACCGGTCATGTTCGAGAAAGATCGTATCTGATTACAAAAAAACAAACTTTCTATTACCAGCATGAAGTCAAAGTTTCTTTACTTGCTAAATACTACAAAGTACGTAAACATGATACTTTATTGAGAATTGCAGCCCGTAATGGTACCAATGTCAGATCACTTTGTAAGTTAAACGGGATTAAACCAAAAACACATATTAAACCAGGAATAAGGTTACGAGTCAGATGATTTAGTTCAAATAATAATGCCGCACATTTTCTACAGTGATATATCAGAAACAAAAAAACCGCTTTCAATTGACAGAAAGCGGTTTTTTTTATGACTATTTATTAATATCTGTAATGTTCAGGTTTGTATGGTCCCTTTGCATCAACACCAATATAAGCAGCCTGTTCGGGAGTCAGCACTGTCAGTTTCACGCCTAATTGTTCGAGGTGTAAACGGGCAACTTCTTCGTCCAGGTATTTTGGCAAACGGTATACATCAATAGCATAATCCTTGGTGAATAATTCAATTTGAGCCAAAGTCTGATTAGTGAATGAATTACTCATAACAAACGAAGGATGACCGGTTGCACAACCTAAATTCACTAAACGACCATCAGCCAGTAATAATATACTGTGCCCATCAGGGAAGATATATTTATCTACCTGAGGTTTAATATTTACAAGTTTAATTCCCGGATATTTTTTAAGTTTTTCAACCTGAATTTCGTTATCGAAGTGACCGATATTGCAGATAATTGCTCCATCTTTCATTTTTGCAATATGTTCTATGCGGATAATATCTCGGTTACCTGTTGTGGTAACATATAAATTTCCTTCAATTAATGCATCTTCAATGGTTGTAACTTTAAATCCTTCCATAGAAGCCTGCAATGCACAAATCGGATCAATTTCGGTCACAATCACGCGCGCACCGTACGCCAGCATCGATTTAGCACAACCTTTACCTACATCACCATATCCACAAACAACCACCACTTTACCTGCCAACATAATATCAGTAGCTCGTTTTATTCCATCGGCCAATGATTCACGACAACCATATAAATTATCAAATTTCGATTTTGTAACAGAATCATTTACATTGAACGCCGGGAATAATAATGAACCTTCTTCCAGCATTTGATACAATCGGTGAACACCTGTTGTAGTTTCTTCCGACACACCTCGTATTTCAGGGATCATGCGCGACCAGATAGAACTATCATCTTTTAATACATTTTTCAGAATTGCATACAGCAATCGTTCATCATCACCATCAGCAGGTTTATCAAGTACACTCAAATCTTTTTCAGCCGCTCCCCCTACATGAATCATCATGGTGGCATCTCCCCCATCGTCAACAATTACATTAGGCCCTTTGTGACCTTCGAAAGTTAATGCCTGAAGAGTACACCACCAGTATTCTTCCAGCGTTTCACCTTTCCAGGCAAAAACCGGAACACCTGTTGAAGCAATGGCAGCAGCAGCATGATCCTGTGTGGAGTAAATATTACAACTACACCAACGTACTTCAGCTCCGAGTTCTACCAACGTTTCTATAAGAACCGCAGTTTGAATTGTCATGTGAAGAGAACCCATGATTCGGGCACTTTTCAAAGGTTTCAGCTGACCATATTTTGCACGCAAAGCCATTAAACCAGGCATTTCTTTTTCAGCCAATTCGATCTCTTTCCGACCAAAGTCAGCTAACGACATATCGGCTACTTTATAAGGTAAAGTGCTAAATAATTCTGTTGTATTCATATTTTATTTTTAAGTGTTTGATTTTTATCCTATTGTTTATAAAACGGGAGTGCAAAGGTACAAAATTTCAGTGAAAATATATATCTTTGCTGACAATAATTATTAAACAAACACGATGCTAAGCTCTTCCAAAGAATTCTGTTTTAGATTAATCCTAATAGTTTTAAAATAATATTATTATACATTGATTTGGGTATAATGCGAAATTGGATGAAAATAATTCTCAAATTCAGATAGAAGAAGTAGAAATAACATCAAAATAAGTAACTGTACTGTGTAAAAAACTTGCAGTGATAATCCGGGTGATTATGAAAATTAATGATCTGTGAGAATATTGAAGTAAATGAATAAAGCATTAACGGATGATCTTAAATCCGGAAATCTATAATAATTTAATTGCATATGTTTGATGATATTCATACCCATAAATCAATTGATTCCAACTTTCCTGCCATAAGAAATCTGACATTCTCTGAAGCCGGGAAAATTTTTGCTTCTGATAACAAGGGACTATTCTCTGTAGGATATCATCCCTGGTATGCCGATGAATTTTCAATCACACAAAATGATAAATTAATTGAATGGACTAATGACAGTAGGTTTGTTGCAATTGGTGAATGTGGTCTGGATAAAAACAGTATAGTTTCACTTGAAAAGCAGCTAAAAGTATTTGAAGTGCAAATAATTCTTTCAGAAAACATCCACAAGCCATTAATTATTCACTGTGTTGGTTGTTTCAATGAATTATTCAGATTGAAAAAAAAGTATAATCCACAGCAGCTTTGGATCATTCACGGCTTCAGAGGAAAACCTGAACTGGCAAAACAAGCATTATTACTTGGTTGCCGTTTATCTTTTGGTGAACATTTCAATATTGAAAGTGTATTAATAACCCCGATCGATCATTTATATGTGGAAACCGATGAAAGCATTTTGCCAGTTTCTGAAATATACCGCTCCATTTCAATTATAAAGAATTGTAAAGTAGAAGATTTAAATGCAGGAGAAAACTTAATAAAATCAGTTACAACCTAAACAACCGGAATTTGACTGTTAAAAGAGTAATCCTTTCTCTTTATTAATTTTAAACCAAGTCAACAACATATGATTTTTTTGTATCTTTGTCATCCGTTTAAAATTAACATTAATATGAAAAAGATTTTTTTTGCCTTTCTATTCTTTGTACTTACTCCGGTTCTTTTTGCACAAGGATTCTCAGCATTGCAACAACGCAAACTGACGAATGCCCTGACTGCCATTTCGAATTTATACGTTGACAGTATTAATGACAAAAAAATTGTAGAAAATACACTTGAAGCAATCTTAAAAGAACTGGATCCGCATTCATTATATATCCCAAAAGAAGAAGTTGATCGTGTAAACGAACCGCTTGAAGGCAGTTTTGAAGGCGTAGGAATTCAGTTTCAGATCATGGAGGATACCCTTCTGGTAATCCAGACCATATCAGGTTGTCCTGCCGAAAAGGTGGGTGTTTTACCTGGTGATCGTATTATATACATCAACAATGATTTAATAGCAGGGGTAGTTGACGGAAAAAAAATTCAAAATTCTGATATTTTCAAACGTTTACGTGGTCCAAAAGGGACTGAAGTGACTGTAAAAATACTTCGTGGTGATAAAAAAGAGTTATTGGAATTTAAAATTATCAGGGATAAAATTCCACTTTACAGCGTCGATGCCAATTACATGATTGGTAAAGATATAGGGTATATCAAGATTAACAATTTTGGAAATACTACTGTTCAGGAATTTGAAAAGGCATTTAACGCTCTCAAGGCGAAGGGAATGACTAAACTCATTCTAAGTCTTCAGGGAAATGGAGGCGGATATTTAAATGCTGCCATTCAGCTGGCAGATGAATTTCTTACGGCTAATAAATTAATCGTATATACTCAGGGATTAAATCAACCAAAAACAGTTGCAGAATCAACAAGTACAGGTATATTTGAAACAGGTAAAGTAATTGTATTGGTGGATGAATATTCTGCTTCAGCAAGTGAAATCGTATCAGGTGCCTTACAGGATTGGGACAGGGCAATTATTGTAGGACGCCGTACATTTGGGAAGGGGCTTGTACAACGCCAGTTTCCATTAATTGATGGTTCGATGTTGCGATTGACAGTTGCCCGCTATTATACACCAACGGGACGATGCATTCAGAAATCATATAAAGGTGGATATGATAAATATGAAATGGATTTAGTAGATCGTTTTAAGAAAGGTGAATTACTCCATGCTGATAGTATTCATTTTCCTGATTCATTGCGATATCAAACACTTCATATGAAACGTACTGTGTACGGGGGTGGAGGTATTATGCCTGATATTTTTGTTCCACTTGACACTACCCGGTTTACCGATTTTCATCGAAAAATTGTAGCCAGGGGAATAGTAAATAAAGTATGTGTCCAATATATTGATAAAAACCGGGCAGAATTAAAGAAAAAATACCCTACTTTTGAAAAATTCAAAAAAGATTACGAAGTAAGTGATGATTTTTTGGAAAAATTAATCAGTGGTGCCGAAAAAGAAAAAATAAAAGTTGACTCTGCACAATATGCTATTTCAAAACCTCTGTTAAAACTTCAATTGAAAGCTTTAGTAGCACGTGATTTATGGGAAATGAACGAGTATTATCAGATTATGGATGCAGACAATGAATCATTACAGAAGGCTATTGAAATTTTACATACTCCCGGATCTTTCGAGAAGATACTAAAATAGTTCCTGTTAAAAACTTCAAATGGTTTAACTTATTTGAAAACGTATGAATTAAAGAGTAACCGGAATTTTTATCCGGTTACTCTTTAATTTATTCAGCATATAGACACAACAATCCATTCAGCGAATAGAAACTGATTTTTTAAAACATGATAGTTGCATACTTACATACAAATTGGATTGAAATAGTAGGTGTGATCCTCAGCCTGATATATCTCTATTTATCTATTGGACAAAAAATCAGCTTGTGGATTTTCGGTTTTTTATCATCCGCATTTTATATTGTTGTGTTCTTCCAAACCAAATTTTATGCAGATATGAGTCTTCAGTTCTATTATCTGGTCATTAGTGTTTATGGTTGGTTTAACTGGAAGCATGGGAAACCGGGGAATGGATCTGAATTACCTGCAACTAAAACATCCAAACGATTGATTCTTCAACTTGCGATTGCATCAGTTGTGATTTATTTGATTTATTATTTAGCACTTGCTAAATTCACGGATTCAACAATTCCAAAAGCAGATTCACTTGTTGGCATGTTGAGTGTAATAGGAACCTGGATGCTTGCACGTAAACTGATTGAGAACTGGTTGGTGTGGATTGTGGCGGATGGAATTGCAACCGGACTATTCTTTTATAAAGGATTATATCCTACAGCTGTTCTTTTTATCATCTATACTGCCATGGCTGTGGTAGGATACATTCAATGGAAGAAAACAATGATAGAATTTTACAAAGATGCAAATTAAAAATTTTACTGTCATCTTTGAAAATTAAGTCTCTTTTTTACTTTACAAATAAGCCTGTAAACCAATTAATTTTTTATTGTTATTTCTCTTCCAATACCAATTATTTATCAGATACGTAACATAAGCACTTCCGCTGCCTAAAACGGCTCCTGCCAATACATCTGAAGGATAGTGAACCCCTAGGTTAATTCGGGAGTAGCCTACTGAACAAGCCCAGAAATAGCCCGGTGCAATGACATACCATTTCGGATACTTTAAGCTTAAAGCTGTGGCCATACTAAATGCAACAGCTGTATGAGTGGAAGGAAAAGAGGGCGATGATTCATAAAAATCCGGATCAACATTCAGGGAGGGATAGGTTTCGTATGGACGTGTCCTGTTCACTGCATATTTCAAGGAATAACTTACACCAGCAGAAACACCGATACTCAATCCCACATAAAGGGCGTTTTTTAATAAATCATCGTTTTTTTCAATTAATGCAACCATTCCCATGACTATTGGGGTAGATACTGCAAATACTGTAGTTGTGTTGGTAACGTACCTGGAATAGATTCGCAAACCAGTAGAAGATGATCCGTTTATACTTTTTAAGAGTTCAATGTCTGCGTTTTGTGCTGAAATTTTTATACTAAATATTGAAAGTGTACACCAAAGCAGAATAATTGTCGTAAATTTGTACATATTTTTTTGCCAAAGATAATTATAATTTATTGAATCGATGAATGAGATATCGGGTAAACGTGTTTTGTTTCTACAACTCTCAACCCATTTTAGGTTATTTCACTAGAAATCAAATTTAAACGTTTACATTTTACTCATTTGCAAACATGCTGAAAATTGCAATTATTGGTCCTGAATCTACCGGTAAAACTTTGTTAGCCGAAAAATTGGCAAATCATTTTCAATCATTCTGGATACCGGAATATGCACGTGAATATGTAGAAAACCTTTCTGGACCCTATACATATGAAGATATTTGTGTAATTGCACATAAACAAATTGAAGAAGAACAGGAGATTGAATCTTGTAGATCTACATCCGGATTTATTTTTTTTGACACCGAACTGATAATTACGAAAGTATGGTTTTCATACCGGTATGGACAGGTACCCGAATTCCTGTCAGAACAATTAAACTCAGGTTTTTTTGATTTATACTTGCTTTGTTCACCTGATTTACCATGGGAACCCGATCCGGTCAGGGAACATGGAGATGACCGTGAATTTTTCTTTAACTGGTACAAAAAAGAAATTGAACAAACAGGGAAACCCTATGTTATTGTAACTGGATTTGGGGATCAGCGGTTTCAAAATGCGCTCAATGGTATAAAAACAACGATGAACATATCCTGACCAAAAATTCATTTAAAATAGAAGTCAGAGGTTAAATTACGGGATAAACGCATAATTTTTTTCTTATTATTATGTCTCGTTGAACTCAGCTATATCCTCAAAAACAATTCAATATTTTCAACAATGGATGATGATATATTAGACACAATAAAAAAACTTTCACAATTAGAAGGTTTTAAAGATGTTTATCATGAACAAGGGAGTAACGACGCCATGCCTTCTACGGAAGTTATGAAGGAAATCGTTCAATTAGCCCGTTCAATTTTATTTCCCGGTTATTTTGGTGACTCTGCAGTCAACACTTTAACCATGACAAATCATATAGGGGTCAATATTGATCGACTGCAGTCGTTACTTGCCCAACAAATTAAAGCGGGTATCTGTTTCAGCAATCAATCAGATTCGGAAGAAGGCAATGAAATAGAAAAAATAAGTAAAATAAAAGCCACTGAATTCATTATACAATTGCCGGATATTCGTGAAAAACTACATACCGATGTCATAGCAGCCTATAACGGCGATCCTGCTGCTAAAAGTTTTGGTGAAGTAATTTTTTGCTATCCAAGTATTCGTGCCATAAGCAATTACCGCATAGCACATGCTCTGTTAAAATTAGAAGTTCCGCTTATTCCGCGTATCATAACTGAAATGGCACATTCGGAAACAGGAATTGATATACATCCCGGGGCAACTATTGGAGATTATTTTACCATCGATCACGGCACAGGTGTTGTCATTGGAGAAACTGCGATTATAGGCAATAATGTAAAAATGTATCAGGGTGTCACGCTGGGTGCCAGAAGTTTTCCGTTGGATGAAAACGGAAATCCTATCAAGGGTATTAATCGTCATCCACGTATTGGAAATAATGTCATTATTTATTCAAACACTACCATTTTAGGAACCATCACAGTAGGCGATGGGGCTGTAATCGGTGGAAATATGTGGATAGATATTGATGTACCTGCCGGTGCTAAACTGGCTCAGAATAAGAAAATAAGTAAATAAAACAACCAATGGGATTAGTAGCCATTGGCCCAGACAACAGATAGAAAATATATGGAATTTGAAATGTTAGCGAAAACCTTTCGGGGATTGGAAGAAGTACTTGCCACTGAATTAGTCAATATCGGTGCCAACAATGTACAAATTCAACGTAGGGCAGTAAGTTTTACCGGCGACAAGGCCATGATGTACAAAGCAAATCTATGCTGTCGCACGGCTTCACGTATCCTCAAACCGATATTATCGTTTGATGCTACCAATCCGGATGAAGTATATGAACAAGTAAAGAATATCAACTGGAGTGACTATATGTCAGTGGATAGTACATTTGTTATCGATTCAACAGTTTTTTCAGAAGTGTTCCGACATTCTAAGTTTGTAGCTTATCGTGTTAAGGATGCAATTGCCGATTGGTTTACCGAACGATTCGATCGACGTCCATCAGTTCGGTTGGATGGCGCACAGTTAATGATCAACATACACATTGCCGAACATCATTGTACATTATCAATTGACAGTTCCGGTGAATCACTTCATAAACGTGGGTACAGGGTTGCACAAACCGAAGCACCTCTGAACGAGGCATTAGCTGCCGGCATGTTACTTCTGGCAGGCTGGAAAGGACAGTCTAATTTCGTAGATCCTATGTGTGGTTCAGGAACATTGCTAATTGAAGCAGCGTTGATTGCACTAAACATTCCACCCGGCATTTATCGTTCATCATTTGCATTTGAGAAATGGAATGATTTCGATGAAGAACTTTTCGATACTTTGTACAATGATGATGCATACGAACGTCCATTCGATTTTAAAATTTACGGATCGGACAATTCACCCCATGCCATCAAAATTGCTGAACAAAATGTAAAAAGTACCGGTCTAAGTAAATACATAGAATTACAGATAATGCCTGTTCAAAAGCTCGAGGCGCCTGCTGAGAATTGTATGATTGTAACTAATCCTCCTTATGGAGAACGCATCACTTCCGATGACATTTATGGTTTGTATGCTGCACTGGGTACTACCATCAAGCATAAATTTGCAGGTAGTTCTGCCTGGGTGATCAGTTCTCACGAAGAATGCCTCGATAAAATAGGGTTCAAACCTACAGAACGTATCCGTTTGCTTAATGGAGCACTTGATTGCTGGTATTGTAAATACGATATTTTTGCCGGAAAACGGAATGATTATGTAGCAAAACGAAAATCAGACTCATAAATAGCACTGCAAAACCAGGGATTTTCAAATTTGTAAATAGATTTTCCCACTTCAATTGCTTTATATTCGGCATGTTGCAATTTGAAATGGGTAGCCGGTAAATATAAAACCGGTTTATCGCTTGCCAATTTCAAAAATTATGTTACTTTTGCACTGCAATTGCCCAGATGGCGGAATTGGTAGACGCGCTGGTCTCAAACACCAGTGGATTCACTTCCATGCCGGTTCGATCCCGGCTCTGGGTACGGATAACCCCTCTTAATCTTTGGATTAAGAGGGGTTTGTTTATATATATACCAATTTATTTTGAAATAAATAAGAACCCGAATTTTTCTAAATTTAAAACTATCGTTTCGGAATCACTTATATAAAATGCCATGTTTCGAATATGGTGGGGAATTTAAATTTTAATTCAGCTTTAAAAACTATAAAAATGTCATTTTAATAAAATACAGGAATAGTTATTTTGACAGAATACAATAATTGTATATCTTTGTAAAAAGAATAAGATAATCATCTATATCTTCTGAAAAACTATTTATTCCGGTCATTCTTTTTATTTATTACTTAAAGAAACGAAATTTGATGTCTAATAGGATATTCTAATTAATTTTTTATAAAGATATTAGAGATGAAAATAATTATTAATTAGTAGCAACCGGCATTTTTATAAACAGAAAAAGTATTACACTAAAAACGAGTGTATTTAACACACAAATAAAAAACAACATATATTCACTACACTATCACTACACTAAAAAACAACATTACGAAAAATGGAAAATGTCAATCCAATGAATTTATCAAATGAATTAAATGAAAATCTTAAAGTGCTTATGAGCGTCCCGGTTTATAAAATTGGAGCTTATACTTTTGATGTAGTAAAGAGACTGCTTATTTTAAATGATGAATCAGTTAAAGTCACTAAAAAAGAAGCATATCTACTTGTTTTTTTTGCTTCTAATGTTGGTAAATCGTTGTTCCGCAATGAAATACTTACAACTATTTGGAAAGAAGATACCTACACCAATTCAAGAAGTATGGATGTTTATATCTGTAAAATACGAAAATTGCTAAGTAAGGATCCGAACATATTGATAGTCAATATCCACGGAAGAGGTTTCAGGATTGTTATTGATTAAAATGCAAAATAAAACATTTTAATTGGAATGTAAAAACAGAATAAAGTGAACCTGTTTATCTAACACATTCCAACCGGCATTTTTTATCAACATGACAAGGAATGAAATTCAATAATAAAGCGACCTAAGTTAACTGCAATCTATTGATAATCTGATTTGCCATAATTTTTTAATTGCCTTTGGAACTGTTTTAGATTGTTTTGGTAACCATAATTCGCTCGTTTATTTCCAACATAAAAGCCATATATCTTTAAGGATATATGGCTTTTATATTATTAATGATTGAATGTTTAATGAATGAAATAACAGAAAACCCTCTGACCTAAGCCAATCCAAAACAAGTTCAGAACCAAACAGATTTAAGTATGGATTAGTAATGTAGTATAAATAAAAATATGATTATCCGCTATTTGTCAAAATAAATCGGGCAACCTAAATCCCATGAATTAATAAATCAAAAATATCTGAATTAATTCATTAAAGCATGGGGGTTTCGTTTAGTCATAAAACTATTGAAACATAATATAGTCAGTAATAAAACAAGACAGCTTATTACAACAACAGTTGTTCTCGTTGTTTAAGTCCGAAAATTAATGATGTTACTGACAGAATAATGATTGAACTGAACAATTGTTATTTGTGTAAAAGAATCATCATGATAATTAAAACCAGCATATAACTTGAGAACAGTATTGTTACGGTTTTTACAAAAGAATAAAATCTCAACCTTTTCATACTTGTAGTTTTTAATAAATTAATACCTAAAATTTTATACAGAATATTGTTTATGATTACCTGGACAAATTTACCTATAAACATCTAATATACAGACAAACGGGTAGATGTAGCAAATTATATTTAATTGTAGCATTTAAATTATCGCATATCTTGTTCTTATTTTTCACCAGATAATATAATTGACACATTTACATCAATAAGTTAGAATTTTGAACCGGTAAATTGTTTATTTGTGGTTTGTATAAAATAACAGACAGAAAACTCTTACTAATAAATCTGTTTCTATAATAGAAAATAAAATACCAATTGCTACATACAAATAATATTATTCCAACATTTAAAATTAATCATTCATAATTAATGAATTTTTTATTTATGCATTTTAATATTATTAATTATATTTAATCTTTTATTTTTATTTGTTTTTATTATTTAACTTTATTAAAACTAATACTAAATCAAAATAATTGGTGAATTGTAGAAAATATGACATAAAATAATAAATTCTATCCAATTTCTGACATATTGAAAGTTTGTAAATTCATCTAATCGGGTTTATTAGAATCGTGTGTTTCATTTTGCAAGTGAATTAATAAATGAAATACTCTATTAATAAATTGGTATATAAAAAAAGGGTGTCTTTCGACACCCTTTTTTTATATACCAGTTTATTACCTTTGACCGAATAGAATTATCTAAATGATATTCCTAATCCTGCTGAAGCTACAGGATATTTTTGAAAAGCATATTGAGCATGAAAGGTAACAACAGCCATTTTCAAACGAATACCCAAAGTGGCATTGGTCATCACCTCGCTTGGATTCAAATTTACAGGGTTAGTTACATTCTTGATTTGCATCTTATATGTACTTCCTGACGGTTGAGGATCACCAACAAGAGTCGGATAATTTCCGACCATAGATAAATCGAAACTGGTACTGGTAATTCCAAAGCCTGCATAAGGTGTAATAAATGCAATCTTTTTAGAAAAAACAAGATTGGCAGTTTTCGCAGAAGCACTTACTTTCATCCCCTGGGATGTATAGTCATTTGTTGAGGCATCAGGGTCAGGAATTGTTTCAACTCCATTGCTAACCAGTTTGTCAGGAGTAACTTGATATGATGTAGGAAAAGCATATTTCATATCAAATTTTGAGTAAGCCAATACAATGGCCGCATCAAAAGGGAGGTCTTTTACTACCGGGATCCATTGTTTAAAATCATGTTTGATTCCAATACCCCACAATGAAGTTTCAAAGCCACTCACACTTATTTTAGGTACAAAGCGGAATGATACATCATTTATAAACGGAACTCCGATCGTAAACTGAATACTGGCAGTTGGAACGTATTGTGACACAGCAGAAGGGGTAAAAAAGGAAACAATTTTTTGCCCATAGTATGGATTACGCTGCCCTGTTGACAGGAATTCAGGTTGCATCAGATTAAGCTCTACTCCATCTCCTTTGCCTGTAAAAGTGGGTGCAGAAGTTGTACCGGTAATCGCAGGTTGTAAATTAGTTAATCCACTCAAACTGAATGTCTGGTCTGATTGAGGAGCCGAGACTACCCCTATACCGATTGTTAAGTCAAAACCCCATGGCTTATGTACTGCAGCTGTATTATACCAACCAGCTCCTAACCCGGAAGAAAAACTATTCCCGGCTGGTTTCAAATAACCTTCAGCGACTTTATTTAAGTCAACAACACCAGCCTTAAAGATATTTGAAATATCATTTTGAGCCTGGATAGTTGTTAAATAACCAACGCTTAAAAAGACTGCTAAAAAAGAAATCAGTAGTTTTTTCATTTGAATTTTTTATTTAGGTAAATTAATGTTTTTTTTATGTGACAAAGATAATTATTTGTTCCCATTATCCAAATAACAACCTGAAGATATAAATTGAAAAGTAGAGTTCATATAGAATTGAAATTTTGCAAATAAATAGATTGTTAGTATATTTGAGCCTCAAATAAAACTAAAAAATAAGGATAAGTATCCTGGATGCCAATAAGATATTATAATATTATCAATTCCCAACTTAGTTGGAAGAGTTAAATTGCTAAAACTTTATACATTATCTCGTTTATATAATGGAATTCAATTTAGTAAGTAAAAAGGGTTTACAAATTTACCTGGTGAGTAATCTAAGAAAAAACAATGTATAAAAAAAGATTTTACCGCCCTTATTAAGTTTAACATCGATAAAAATGAAACAAAAAAAAATAATTATTCTGACATTACTCGTTCTTATTTGCAATATTTCTATTGACAGAATTACGAAAATAATTGCAGTTGATTTCTTGAAAGGGAAGGAAACAATCTCATTATTTTATAATACTGTTGTTTTTAAATATACAGAGAATACCGGTGCTTTTTTGAGCATTGGTTCAGACTGGCCCGATAGCTTTAAATATATATCTTTGATTATCATACCTATACTTATTTGCCTATATGGTTTGTATTATTGTGCATTTAAACTGACAGACAAAAAAATGGTAATCATCATCGTAAGCATTATAGGAGGTGGACTTGGAAATTTAGTGGATAGGTTGTTTAACGATTTCCGGGTTATCGATTTTATTAATTTTGGAATAGGTAGTTTGCGAACTGGTATTTTAAATGTAGCTGATATGTCGGTTACTTTTGGAGTTCTATTTTTAGCATTTTATACAATGAAGAAAAAACAATAAAACAGGATAGTTATCCACAACCGGAAATTCTTACTATTAAAACAGCAATAAAAAAGGAGCCTACGAATATCGTAGCCTCCTTTTTTATTGCTATTTTTTA
>Ga0302215_10000178_pt1 | contig 47830 bp, 26 predicted proteins | sample II_Fen_N3_1_FD_194580 | JGI IMG/M metagenome (GOLD analysis project Ga0302215, IMG submission 194580) | Peat permafrost microbial communities from Stordalen Mire near Abisko, Sweden - II_Fen_N3_1 | ecosystem: Environmental > Terrestrial > Soil > Wetlands > Permafrost | place: Sweden: Abisko... | reverse complement strand
TGTGGAAAAAGCACAATTGCCGGATAATTAGTACGGGTTGCTTTATCGGAGAAGAGTGAAGCACCATGAATAAGTTGTTTTTCATTGTCCTTTCCTCGCTCACCTGCACCATGAAGAAAAAGCACCAAGGGATATGATTTTGATTTGTCATAGTTGTCAGGAAATAGTACCCTGTAATGTAAAGTGTCTCCTTTATAAACGAATTCTTTTTTCATGTAAAGTTCGTTCTGAGACTTTGCTATTAAACTGATAAATAAGAGACAAGCAACAAAATAAAATATTTTCTTCATAATTAGGAAGCTTTATTGTTGTATTGAAAACTTTTAATAGATTGAGTCTTTATATTCATTTTGTATATAAGAATATGAAACCTTTTCATCTCATTTTTATTTTTTGATCCAATTGTTCCCAAGGCAGTTCCCTTGTTTAGAGTAACAAACTCCAACATAAAACCCACCTTTTAAATTCGAAATATCTATAGTTGAATTAAAATTCTGATAAATAGTTTTAGCTATTTTTCCGGAGATATCCATTAATTGTATTTTGGATGTACCTTGAGGCAAATTACGTATACTAAGGGAATTTTGATCAATCACGTAAAACGAAAGCGATGTTGAAGCATCTTTTATATCCGACAAACCAGACTGTAACTGTGTAACCGATAGCGTTACATCGCCTGAATTGGGTACTGCATCATAATAAAGGAAACGAGACCCATTTTCAAGTACTGTTGTTTTATTCAAAGTAACACCATTTTGGGTAACGTTCACACCCTTCCAATCAGCAGGAACTTGCGTTCTCAATGTTAAAGGATACTTGAATATGATAGGATTAAGGTCGTGGGTAACAGAAATTGAAATCTCGGTAGAAAAGTTACTTTTTAATGTGACTACTGCGTGTTGTTTTTCACGTAAATACTTTGTTACGTCAGTAAAAGTTCCACACCATATAGAATCTAATCTGGAAGCCAGATATTCAAAATGAGGTGTAATGGTACTTTGTGGAATATTATTTGCGCCTGGATCCCCGATACCATGTGCCAAAATAATAACCCAGGACTTATTTCTTATCGCATTATCCACATAACTATTCATTGCTGCCAATGAAGCCCCTTTTGCCAACAACCCGTCGTAAGTACTTTGGAAGTTCAGGTAAAACCATTCTGATTCACTTGGATTTAAAGAGTTATAACCAAAGCTGCCATTTCGGGCTGCAAAATGATTTTGCCGAATAACCGCTTCCACAGCTGGATTGGTTAATAAATAAGGACTTCCAAATGTAATTAGTTCCTGGCCGATCAGCTTTGACTTCATCAAAGTTTGCGCCCCGTTAATCTCGTTATTCAATGAATCGATTCCACTTGCATTGGTATTCAAAGCAGTAAGTTTTAAATGATGCATAGTATGGTTTGATACGTCAAAATGACCATCAGCAAGTATATTATTCCAGATAGTCCAGGTTGAAGAACCTGTATCTGCAACCCATGCAGAAATCATAACAACCGACCCACATAAATTAAGCCTTTTAAAATCGGCATTATATGACTGACAGGAAGGAACATATCCATCATCAGTTGTGAACGTATAAACTCCGCTTTTGTTGTTCTTCAACCCACACACAGTGGTGGCACCTTCACGTAAAAGTCCTGTCACAGTACAATCAGCTTTTAAAGAACCATCTTGTGTGGTTGCACTGATAACAGCAATTCCGGCTCCAATACAGCTCACTAATCCTTCTGCATTTACGGTGGCAGCGGCAGTATTGCTTGAATTCCAAATGATTGTTTTATTGCTCGCTCCGGCTGGTAGAATGACTGCATTTAACTGCTGAGTTGTGTTCTTATAAAGGGTCACCACCGTAGGACTAACTGAAATGCTGCTTACCGCAATGGCAGTAGACTGCACGTTAACAGTTGAAGTTCCAATTTTACCTCCATCGTGACTGATAGCGGTAATAGTGGCAAATCCTGAAGCAATGGCAGTAACCAAGCCATTGGCAGTAACGGTGGCAATACTTGCATTGCTAGTACTCCAGTTTACAATTTTATTTGAAGCATTTACTGGTAATACCGTTGCTGTTAACTGAGCAGAAGCACCGGTACTTACAGCAAGGGGTGAAGGGCTAATAATCACCTCAGTAACCGGAATTCCTTGTACCAAAGTAACATCATCCACCCATACCGAAGTCCCATTTGGCACTTTCCCGAACAAAAAATTTAAAGTAGCACTATTGTATGTATAAGCAAAAGGAATTGTACTCGAAAAACTAACCGTTTGTAAAACATTTGCTTTCAATGCTATGGATTGCTCAGACATGATACTTGCACCTCCCAATGGCACAATAGAAACACCTACAGTACAATCGTTTGAGGCCTTCATTTTAAAACTCGTGGTGTATAACATATCCTTAACGCCGATGAACAGCCAACTCATCATTAAATCGGATGTGCTGTTGGTGGCAGTGCCGGTTTGTGTAATCTTAGCAGATTTCGTTCCTGAAAGTGCTGACAAATTATCAAATACAAGTGACATCTCTGCTGTTTTACCTGTCCCTGTCGCCACCAACTTAGTCCATCCATAATAAATTGAGCACGCAGCAAGTGTTAGAGCTGCAGGTGAAACCAAGTCATTGTATTTGTATGATGACGGAACGTAAACTGCATTAAGAACAGCTGCCTCAAAGTCACCGTTACAAAGGTTCGTTTCAAACGAACTCGTTTTCTCTACGATTGAAAAATCATCCAGGTACAATGAGGTGGTGGTGGCAAGTGTTCCATAATTCAGCAACAAACGATAAAACCCACAAACTGTAGTAGTTGTAAAATCAAAAGTAAAAGTTTGAACTGATGGTGTGATATTAAAAGAATTGCTTGACCCTGGCAACGTTGCATAATCACCAAAACTCCGCAGCAACGAAACTAGTAGGGAGCAATTAGCAGTGGACTTGGCCTTAAATGTAACTGTAAAGGTGGTTTGTTTAGGGAGTGAAATAGGTTGCAGACAATAAAGATTCGTAATTGCGGATGTTGTACCACTATTGGTAGGTGTGATTTTCAGTGATTTCGTACCTGAAATTGGACTTCCGGCATCAATGGTAATACTTTGTGTGGCACTGTTTTGTTGAAAGGAATTCCAATAAGTGTTAGCGACACTGTTCTGAATACCTGTGAATTCAAAATCACCATTGCTGATAAAATTTCCAGCAGAGACGTTGAATGAGATTAACGACAAAAAGAATAAGAATAATGATTTCTTCATGTGTGCTTCTAATTGATTAATAGTTAATTTAGTCAAAAAGTTATAAAAAGATATTTTGAACGAAAATATTTAAATAGCATTAATCGCTAATTTTATAGCGCTTAAGACTAAATGAATAAGGAACATCAGTTTCTAAAATTCCTCTTTTCTTATTGGGCTGATTACTCATTGTGAAATTCAACTCCCCACCTGCAATAATCTCTTTGTGAGAAATATAGCTTCTTGTAAAACTATTTCCATTCAAAGTTGCGTTATTGATATATACATTTTGGGAATTATTCTGCTGTGCTTGGATAACAAATGATTTTCCATTTGAAAAATTAATTTTTACTTGTTTAAAGAGTGGAGAACCAATAACATATTCTGGTTGGCCGGGGCAGACAGGATAAAAACCTAAAGCCGAAAAAACATACCAAGCCGATGTCTGGCCATTATCCTCATCCCCACAATAGCCTTTGGGTGTTGAATTATAGAGCTTGGTCATCACTTCTCTGAGATGAAACTGCGCCTTCCAGGGTTGTTGAGCATAATTATAAAGATATATAGCATGTTGAACAGGTTGATTACCGTGGGCATATTGACCCATATTGAGTGCCACCATTTCAGTCATTTCATGAATTACTTGCCCATATTTACCGATTAAAAAAGTTGGTGGTGAACTAAACATAGAATCCAATCGAGTTGCCATGCTTCGACGCCCTCCCATCATTTGTGCCAATCCTTCGGGATCGTGAAAAACACTCCAAGTATAATGCCATGACGATCCTTCAGTAAAAGGACCTCCCCATTCGATTGGATTAAAAGGTTCAATCCAGTTTCCATTTTTGTCTTTTGCCCGCATGAATCCCAGATTCCTATCAAATAAGTTTTTATAATTCATTGCTTTTCGAGCATATAATCCTTGAACTGTGACATCTGACATTTCCCCTGCAAAACGGGAAACACACCAATCTGCATAAGCATATTCTAAAGTCTTAGCAGAAGCTTCATTATAGTCAGGATATGGGACATAGCCCAACCTGTTATATTCTTCAAAACCATTTCGACCGACGGAATGAACAGGTCCCTGAGCATTTGTGGTTTTCAACATGGCTTCCAGGGCTTTTTTAGAATCGAAATTACGAATGCCTTTCATCCAGGCATCAGTAATCAGCGATACAGAATTATTTCCAATCATACAGCCTCTATGCCCCGGGCTCATCCATTCCGGTAAGAAGCCACTCTCTTTATATACAGAAACCAGAGATTGAATGATACGCTCGGTCACTTCCGGATATACGAGGGTGAATAAAGGATGTACCGCCCTGAAAGTATCCCAGAATCCATTATCGGTATACATATATCCAGGAGTGACTTTTCCATTATATGGACTGTAATGGATTGGTTTATTCAGTATATCAAATTCGTAAAACATTCGGGGAAATAGCAACGTTCGGTAAAGGCAAGAATAAAATACGCGCTTATTCTCAGTATTCGCATCTTTTATTTCAATTCGACCTAAAGCTTCATTCCAGGCTTGCTTAGATTGTTCGCAGGTCTGGTCAAAACTATTATTGCCTAATTCTCTCGAAAAATTTAATGCTGCCTGATCCAGTGATATAAATGATGATGCTGTTTTTACCAGTAAGGTAGCTCCTTTTGGCACATCAAATTGTAAATATCCAATGACATGATTGCCATCTCCCCACGTAGCACTTTCCTTTCCATCGATATTAACTCCTGAAAGCTTTACAGGATAGTTAAACTCTATGATAAAATAATTCGCGAAATTAGCAGGAACACCTCCATTATTATTTTTTGCATATCCGGTTAAACGTCGCCCAGTAGGATCCAATCGCAACATAGAACCTTGGTGATATGCATCTATTATCAGATACTTAACGCCACTATCGGGATACTTAATCCTTAACATGGCTGCACGTTCTGTCGGGGTGATCTCAGTTGTGACACCATTATCCATTTTTACACGATAATAGTAGGGAGTTGACACTTCATTCGAATGAGTAAATCCAACCTTTCGATCCTTATCAAAAATTTTCAATTCATTCACCAAAGGCATAATTGAAAAGGTTCCATAATCATTTATCCAGGGACTTGGCTGATGAGTTTGCCTAAAACCTCTGATAATTGAATCTGAATAAACATACATCCAACCACTCTTGTTTTCACCCGTCTGAGGACTCCAGAAATTCATTCCCCATGGACGGGCTATTGCCGGATAAGTATTGCCATGCGAGAAATTATAAGAGGAATATGTTCCTATGAGTGGATTTACATATTGAACAGGATTTGTGGCATAGCTGCTCAATACTTGTATAAACAGGAAAAGTGCCAGTATTTTTCTCATTTTAAAGGTGATTTTTAAACTCTATTGGAATTTTATAATGCATAATTCATTCCCAAAATATAAATTTCATTGAAACATTAAATACAACTCTTTTTAACACAAAACTTAATGTTTATTTGAATATGGCTTCTTTCTTACCTGATATCGTTAATCTTCCAGTTTGCCGAATTCAAAAACCAGTTAATATCTTCTTCTTTGAGCTTTTGCTCCTTAAGCATTTCAGGTAATCGAATATAGTTTTTTTTGAATTGGTTAATTAATTCGTTAAATCTCTCAGGATAATAGGTTAATGAAATACTTGTTTGATCAGTATATCCCATATCAGGTGTAAGAACGAGTCCTGCATCACGAGACTTTAATGCAGTGATGGTTTTACTGAATAGTTTAAACTGACTTACCATCCCTTTGTTAATATCTGGTATTATTTTCGGATAATGAATGTTTATTATTTTCTCAGTGGCACATGACAATTCAGTAACATTTATGAGTAATGCAAATTCGTCTCCTATGTATTCATAGCTTGACTTTTGACCATTTACAGTCACAGACTCAGGAACAGCTGAACCATACACCTTCACTTTAAACTGACGGTTTGCAGGCATATCGGAATAATGCCCTTTGCGGATCCCAATTTTAACTACTAAATCCTGATTTTTAGATTCAGAGGACAAAGCAGTTGTTGCATATTCTGTTGCGTAATTCTTACTATTCCCATTATCTTCGTACATATTGAACGAACCTTTTTCTCCAGGGAATACTGCAACAGTAATTTCTTCATTGTTCATATTCAAATTTTTAACCTTGTCATAGAGTGGGATAATCGAACCAGCTTTGACATATACAGGATATTCCAGCAGAGAAAATGAACGATTCATGGTCTGTCCACCTTTCAGCAATGTTCCGGTATTCCATTCAAACCAGTCGTTTCCTTCCGGTAACCAGACATTGACTGTCGATTGATTGTTTACCATTGGCTTATCTATCGGAACAATCAGCATGTTATCACCAAACATATATTCACTTTTAAAATCATAAGCTTCCTTGGTCTCCGGATAATAATAATACATTGGACGACAAAGAGAAATGCCTTTGTCAAAAGTTTCACGTGCCATGGAATAAATATACGGAGCAATCTTGTACCTAAATAATACGACATTACGTAATGCCTCAAAATAGTCACCTTTGAAATTCCAAATTTCTTTGTTAAGTGCTGCATTTTTCGTCGAGTGAGTTCGAAGAATTGGAGTGAATGCTCCATATTGCATCCAGCGTGTATATAATTCTGGATCTAATTCTGTCTTTTGTCCTTGTTTAAACATGTGACCACCTATATCGTGACTCCAATATCCGTATAAGACATTAGAGGCACAACTGGTAAAATAGGGTTGGAAAGCTAATGATTTCCAACTTATGATAGCATCACCCGAGAAACCGATTTGATAACGGTGATTACCTAGCCCACCCCAGCGATGATATAACATGGGACGTGCTTCACGGTTACGCTCCATATCCGAGAAAAAGACATAATTTATCCACCAGGTATTACTTAGGTTATCTACCTTTTTATCAGATATCCACTGCTGCCAGTCAAGCCACCAAAAATCAACACCATCTTTCTCAATAGGGCGGAGTACCTTATCCATCAATCCTTTCATGAATTTTTTATCCGAGCCAACATAGGGAATTGTCTCATGTTTAGTTGAATCTACTCCCATCCATTTTGCCATTTCAGGATATTGATTTTCATAAGGTGCAATACCACTGGCAGGGTGGAGGTTAAGCGTTATTTTTAGATCATTATTTTTAAGATACCCCAGAAATTTTTCCGGTGAAGGAAATAGACGCTTATTCCATGTCCAGCCGGTCCAACCACCAAAGCCAGAATCGGTATAATGCCAGTCCATATCAACCACTAAAACATCCAACGGAATACTATAAGCATGGAAATTGCTTACAAGACTTCGTATTTCTTTATCGTTGTAACTCCAGTATCTCGACCACCAATATCCAAAAGCATAACGGGGAGGCAAGGGCACTTTACCGGCAAAAAGTGTGAAATCTTTCAAGGCAGATTTATAATCATGCCCATACCCCATAAAATACCAATCTTGCACATCTTTTTCTGTTCGTGGCATCACCCAGGGCCAATCTGAATTGTCAAACAGAAAATTTTTAGAATCATCGATTAATGTCCAACCATCTGTAGATAACAATCCATCTTCCAGAGTCATTTTTTGTTCTTTGTGCACATATGTATCTCCTTCAAAACCATCCAATGTACGGTATGTACCTTTCAGATTTCCAATTTGTTTCATACCGGGTTTCCATTCAAAAGATTTAGTTCCTTTTTTAGAAATGACAATTACATTTTTATCTGTGAATTTCCCACTTCTTTTTTTATATTTCAACACCAACTTATCCGTAATAATTGATATCCAGGCACCATTATTCTTAACCGTAAATTCGGGGACTTGCAATTTTCTGTTTACGGCTACAAACGATGCCTCATCAGTAAACTTTCCGGAAGCATTCCATTCCATTCGGATAACTTTATCTGTAAGAACTGTAAAACGCACCTGATTATCGGAGTATACCACCGAAGAGGTTTGGAATACTTTTGCATCAATATTGTTTATAAACGTAAAATAAAAGATAAATAGAAATATTGGTAATATTGATTTATTTTTCATCATGTGCATTAAGTTTTTCTTAGAGATGTTCAGTTCTCAAATATTAATGTTCAACTCGATAATTGTATTCAACTCGACAATAATTAACATTCAAAGATATTAGTATTGAATTATTTTCGTCACTTTCCACTTCAAAAAGGTGTATACTAACTTTCAATCTAAATCACTGGTGTCCGGTAAAAAAAAATGTCTTATTCATGCATATGTAAAATTGATTACATGTGCCATATTTTGGACTTTTAGTCCTTTGATAATGTCATAGACACTTTTTACACTTGCTTTTTCATCAATAATCAATTCTCAGAAAGTTGAGTAAAAACAAGCCTAATTAGGTTAATTTATTCTGAAACACCTTTAAATAAAAGGTTCCATGATATACAAATCTTTTTTACCGGACACCAATGAATCTAAATATGAAAATATTATATTTAAACAGATTTTGAATTGAGTAGTTACACTAAAGTAGGATTCAGTATGAAAAATGAATTTTTATAAGAGAGAAGAATGACAGATATTTAATAAAACAAAAAAAACTACTTTTTTGATCCTATAATTTTAAGTATCAAGAAAGTAGTCCAATCATTTATTACTATAATTAATTATTTCAGAGCTTGTTAACAATATATTTTTTCTTCAGTTTCGTATGAAGTCTATTGTTTGATTGCTTTGATAACTATAGGAGTCATATCATTTTGCACAATTTTAATTGAATACGTCCCCTTGGCTAATAATGAAACATCTATTGTTGCATCAGATGAATTATCACCAAGTTGAGATTTAATTTTTCTACCCATCATATCAAAAATTTCTATTACCTTAATTCCGTTTGTTATTCCTGAAACTTTGAGATTATTGTTAAATGGATTTGGAAACAATTTACCGTTTTCATTTTGAACTTCTTCTACAGCCGTCGCTGCAGGAACAGGAAGATTTCTGAAAGGCATGGCTTGCCAATACTGGTCAAAAGCATCCGTTCTGAATTGATAGGCTGGCAAACCATTTTTATTCTTTAAATTCACCATTGCGCCATCCGTAAAAGCATATCTTACTGCAATCGGAGTAGTAACATAAGGTGATGATACAACAACCGTGTTACCATCAATAACAGCTAAAGCCGGATAGAAAAAACCTTTTTGTGTACCTGCAATTCTAAAGTGTTGTAAAGGCAAGCCATCGCTCGACTCCAAACCTGAACCTATTGATTCCGCTTTATATTTAATACGTACTTTATTACCTTCAATAGTGAAAGACTCATAGATAGGTCCGTAACATTGAATTGGTTGTGCGTAATCTTTGGCCAAAGCTTGTAAAGCCAAACGAAGACCAATTTCTTTCTTTCCACCCGTTGGGTGAGTTAGTATACGTTCGTCCTTGCCTGTAAGCTGCATTAAATCACTGGTAACAACCATACCTGTTTTTGGAATAGCGGTAATACCACTTTGGTATTCACGAAAAAATCCTCTATCTGTTGTAGTATCGATTTGAGCTAAAGAAGAGATACGTGGTGTAATTTGCACCCCATAAAATGAGAAATCTGTACCCCAACTGGCTCTCCAATCTTTAATCATAGCAATACAACCTTTAGTATAAGTTACTGTATTCCCCACATTCGATTCACCCTGATACCAGATGGCACCTTTGATAGCAAATGGAATGATAGGTGCCAACATGGTATTATAAACCAAAGATGGTTTCTCAATTCCAAGTGCAGTGGGTTTAGCACCATCAATATAAAGCGTTTTTGTTGCTGGATCGGCACGTAATACCGAATCTTTTATCCAGGCTTGAAGCGTTGTCCCACCATATGAATCGTGAAGTAAACCAATAGGAACATTCACCGCAGGGTTATTATAAAGTTCGCGGCCAAAATAATAAGCTACTGCAGAAAATGCAGCTGCTGTAGCGGGGGTGCAGGTTGACCATGAACCGCCGCAATTAGCTTGCGGAGTGGTAGCAGCAGCCAATTGATTTGGAGTTGCCAATGTCGTTTGAAAAAAACGAATGTTCGGATAATTTGCTACAGCAACCTCGGCAGCATAATTTACTACGCCAGGAGAGCCAGCATCCAAATTGCCCAATGGATAGTACATATTAGACTGACCGCTACATAACCAAACTTCACCAACAAGAATATTTATAAAAGTAAGCGTGTTTGAAGGTCCGGTAACAGTAACTGTATAGATTGGCGTTGGAGACTGACCCGGCACTGCTACTGGAGTTTGAATTTTGGTCATCCATTTCCCGGAAGCCGGTGTAACTATCGTAGAAGACTGTCCCCAGCTTGCACTGATTACAACACTGGTTCCTGCAGTAGCCCAACCCCAAAGCGGCACTTGTGTATTTTGTTGAAGAACCATATTACTTCCAATAATATTGGGCATTGTGACTGTTTGGCCATTACTGTTTTGAATAACACATCCCAAAAATAAAAGGATGATGAAAATTTGTTTTAATAGAGAATTGTTTAATCGTTGCATAAAAGAATGTTTTTTCATGATTGTATTTTAAAATTAGTTGAAACAGAACAAATTGTTTCATTTGCAAATATAGAAGCATTTTCTGTTGGTTTATTTGCTCGATTACTCATTGTTTTTGTTCATTTTGGTATTTATTCCATTTAATATGATCGAATTTAGAGGGTATCGCATGATGAATTCAGATTTAATCGTTCAGATAAAAAAAGCAGTACACCTTTGACGCTTTAATTCTATTTTTAACAGGGGTCAAATTCCAATTTGGTTTATCAGACGAATACAAAAGAGGGAAGAAACATCCCCCCCTCTCTATTGTTAATTCTCAATTTTATCTTTTTTTTTATCCAGTCTAACACTTGAACTATTTTTGTTTTGCTTTGGTCACAAAGGTGCTTGGATTTTCTCCAAATTCCTTTTTAAACGCCCTGGTAAAATATGACTGACTCTCGATGCCTACTCTCTCCATTACATCGCGAATCGGAAGATTCTCATCTACCAATAAACGGACAGCTTTTCGAAGTCTGTAATAACGAATAAACTCAACAATGGATTTGCCTGTTAGATTTTTCACCTTAGCATATAATTTACTTCGACTCATAGCCAATTCCACTGCCAGGTAGTTTATATCCAATGTTGATTCGTTTATTTTTGATTCTATAACACTCACCAGTTGTTTCATAAATTCATTGTCACGCTGGTTAGTATTGATTTCGTTACTTTCTGCATAGAAGTTTTTTGCATAAAACTCTTTTGTTCTGTTTTGTAGCTTGAACAAATTCAAAATTGTCAGTTGTAGAACTTTAAAATTAATTGGTTTTTCTAAATAAGCATCGGCACCTGAGTTAATTCCCTCTATCCTGTTCTCTAGTCCACCTTTTGCTGTCATCATAATGAAGGGTATATGTGAAGTTGAAATATCTTCCTTCACCTCCTTACAAAAGGTGACTCCATCTTTTAGAGGCATCATAATATCACTGATAATTAAATCATATTCTTTTTTGTGTAGTAGTTCTGATGCTATCTTGCCATTACATGCTTCGACTACTTCAAATTGAGCAACCAAAGTTTCAGCAATCAGACTTCGTAAATCATCATTGTCCTCTGCCAATAAAATTCGTTTTTTCTCATTGAAATAAAAGTTTTCAGGTTGATCATTCATTTCTGAATTCAATTCAGAACCCGAAGGGAATACAACTTTTGGTGAGCTAATAGTTGTACCGGAGTGCATCTCTGTTTCACCATCTTCCTTAAATTCAGAAGAAGTATATTCCTGTTCTGAATTCGGAAATGCTACAATTATTTCAGTTCCACGCTCTCTTTCGCTATTGATACAAATATATCCTTTGTGAAGGGTTACTAAGCTTTTTACCAATGCCAGACCAACTCCAGAACCTATGTGAGAATTTCCCATTGGATCATTAACAATATAAAAACGGTCAAATACTTTATTGATTGACTCTGCTGAAATACCAATGCCTGTGTCTCTAACAACAATCCCAAACATGGGAGCATTTATATCTTTTTTATTTACTAAGAAACTATTCGGAAACTTTGAATTAAAAGTAGAATGATCAATTATTGTTTCTATCTCTATTGATCCACCATCATTTGTATATTTAAAAGCATTATTCAATAGATTCATGATGATTTTCTCAACTAATTGCTGATCAAAACAAACAGGATGATTCAATTCATCATCGCAGATGATTCTAAAATCAATATTTCGTTGGGCACCATGTTCAATAAAATCAGAAGCATTCTCAACCACAAAATCATTCAAACTTGTTTTGGAAATTTTCAAACTCATTTTACCATTCTCAACAGTCTGAAAATCCATTAATTCAGTAATCATATTCAATAATCGCTTTGCGTTATTTCCCAATAATGCGAAATATCTTTCGGAGATAGGAACTGCTTCTTGTTTTAGTCTTTCTAATGTGCCTAAAATAAGCGTAAGCGGTGTCTTAAATTCATGAGAGATATTCGTGAAAAATAATAATTGAGCTTGATGATTTTCCTCGTTACGTTTCATCTCGCGACTTTCCAAGTAAAGTTCAATTTTAAGTCGTTTATTCCTTGTGTAAAAATCCAGAATTAAGAATATTACTGTGAACAAAAAAACCGAATACAGAACGTAAGCCCACCAACTGTTCCAGGGAGCAGGTAACACTCTTATTTTAATTTGTTTATACGAATCACTCCAAACACCATCATTATTGGTTGCCATAATTTCAAAAATATAATTTCCCGCAGGTACTTTAGCATACGATGCATATCTTCTAGTAGCATCCACTTCAATCCAATGAGTATCATATCCATTTAAACGATATTTAAAGCGGGTTTTTTCAGGTATTATATAATTCGTTGAAGAAAATTCAAACCCAAAATTTTGTTGGGTGTGTTTTAGCTTAATTTCGGAAGTAATTGAAATATTGTCTTTTAATGGGAATCCAATTGAGTCATAGGTAACTTTATTATTGTCAATAAGGAAATCTGTTATGATTATTTGTGGCCTGAACGTATAGTTTTTTATGTTATTTGGATTAATAATGCTAAACCCTTCGGTACCTCCAAAATACAACTCACCCGAACTACTTTTCATACTTGATTTAGGGTAAAAAATATGTCCTTGCAATCCATCCTTTTTATCAAATCGTGAAAACATTTTTCTTTTTGTATCAAACTTAAACAAGCCATTATCAGTTCCAAGCCACAAATTATTTTGATTATCAGCACTTATACTGTTTATAGTGTGCGCCTTAGAATTTAGTATCTCTGGGAAATACTCGAAACTTCCTGTTTCTAGTTTGTAATTAATTAAACCGTTGTTAATTGTTCCAATCCAAATACAGTGATTTTTTGAATCCCAGAATAAAGTCTCGATGTTTAATGAATTTAAATTATGATTCGATAAGTTATCAATTGGGATAACATGGATCTTCCCGTTTTTCACATTTAAAACATGTAATCTCTCATGTGTTGCAATCCAAAGATTATTTTCATTGTCACGAATGAAATCCTTTATAATTGAACCTACAAATTGGGTGTCATCTTTATGATTAAAAGTGTAATGCTTTGATATATTCCGATTAAACGAAAAATAAGTAATCCGGCATGGTAAATTTTGATAACAAATCCACATACCACTATCTGCTTCAGCTTCCAACTTTACAATATCATCATCCAAAATTCTCTTATGAGTATCATGATCAGTATAATTTGTAAATTTCCCAGTTCTCAAATCTAAACAATCTAAACCACCCCGATACATCCCAATCCATAACTTTTGATTGTTTTGTAGCATAAATGTTTTTATATTATCATAAGCCAGACTGTTACTTCCAGTCTGTTGTTTGAATTGTTTAAAAATGCCTGTAATTTTATTATAACAAAACAAGCCACTCCCTTCGGTTCCTATCCAAATGGCATCTCCCTTTTCGACTAATGCACTAATGACATTGCGACTCTGATTACTTGATTTTACCGAAATTGTCTTAAAACGTGATGCTTCATCAAAATTCACATAACAGATACCTCCTGAATAGGTTCCAATCCACATGTTCCCCTGTCGGTCCTGGTTTAAATATTGTATAGAGTTATTTGTTAAACTAAAAAAATCAGCATCCGAACGGGTATACAAAGTGTAATTCCTTGTTTGATGATTTAATAAATAGAGTCCCTTTTGGGTTCCAATCCAGATATTTTTATTTTTATCAATAAATAATGCTTTTGCAGGCATATTCTCATGACCAGTTTGACAAAAGAAGGTGTATTTTTCAGTAATGACTAAAGTCTTTAAATCTAAGATCCACAATCCCTGATTCACTGTTAAAATCAATAGAGTATTGCCCATCCTTTTTAAATCGACAATGTCGTTAATCACTGGAAGAGTGTAAAATAAATGAAACTTTTTATGTTGATAACTAAATCGATATAGTTTTCCCCGTTCCTTGGACATCAACAGTTCATTATTATCAGTACAAAGAACTGTCGTGCCACTTCGTGCTGTTTCCACATTCGGCTCAATAGTTTTAAGCGCTCGTTTTTGTGGATTATATACTGAGACTCCAGCGCCATTTACAATCCACAAATTTTCATACTTATCTTTTTTCACTCCAGTTATATAATCCGGAAGTAACCGGACAAAAAAATCTTTATTCCTGTCATAAAAAAACAATCCATTTGCAGTTCCTAAATACAAATTTCCGGAAGCATCTTCTTCGATGGAATTTAACAACCATTTAAAGGAATTGGGATCGATTTTTCTTAATTGTTCGGAGTAAGGCTTAAAAGTATAGCCATCAAAACGAAAAAGTTCATTTCGCATTAATATCCAGATAAATCCAAATTGATCTTGTTTAATTGTTGATATCCCACTATAGCCTAATCCACCATCCGGAGAAAAGGTGCGAAACATATAATCTGGTAATTTTTGAGAGGTTATCTTGCCACTGGAAAAGAGAAGGAACAAAAAGAATAGAAGTTGTGAAATCTTTTTCATATCGTTTCTAAAATCGATTATTAATGAAATACCTTTAAAAATCGTATTCCAACTGTATTCTTGAGATTAGTTTTTTACACTTATAATATCCATCTTAAACGGATTACTATTTGTAATCATTACTTATACTTGCAATCAGATTTTTTGGTTTCAAAAAAGACACATATGCTCATTCTAGCATAATCTTTTTCAAGAATATATTTAGAATACAGAATCTTTTTAAACGTAGTTATATTTTACAAAAATAATCAAATAAAAATGGAAAATAGGACTTTGAAAAATAATAGTTGTTAATGGTGTTTTGATTTTAATATTTATACTTATACTTGAGTCTAATAGATGGAACAAAAGAATGTCATTTTTTTACACATAGACCCACTATTTTGCCTTTACTGATCTCTCCCCCAGCTGAAGGACTTGGTGTGACATTGAAGCCAATTCTGAACTCAATTCCCAATCAGTCCCTATTTCGTTTTGAATTACAATATCATTCATTCGCTCTATAGAGACATTTCAATAAGAGTTCAGAGAGGGTTGAGAGAGGGTTCAATGAGGTATACCTATCCTTACCCTCAACCAACCCTCTCTGAACCCTCACTGAACCCCGAACAAATACAGACAGAATTCCTTGAATATGCTTTTTTAAAAGTGCCGCAATATCATGCTTTTTTCCTTCAATCCTGAAAATTCACATAAGATTTCTTCCTGTTGAACAGATTGCCGGAATGAGTCGTTTTGGGTGCCGAACAAAAACGAATGAAACTATAAAAAATCCCGGACTGCTTAAAGCAAACCGGGATTAGAGAGAATCAAAATGAACCGGGAACCAATTTCTATTATTTATTATGAATTTAGTAATACTTCTATCTGCTGGTTGTTAATCAAATATCAAACCAATAATGAGAGTTGGGGTTAAAAATCTGCGAAACCGGGAAACGTCAATGTATTGTTTTATGAACTTGCGAAAACAACGCATTATTTGATTTGTATTTTTTGTATTTTACCAATGCTTCCACGAAATAATAATCGGCATAGGTGAGGGGTACATTGACTTCTCCAAAATACGGTGCTATATCTTGATGAGGTTTTGAACCAACACTGTGTTTTAGAATGAAATTTCCATTAGTTCCGGGATTAGCCAGATATTCATCCGAGCAGAGTGTTGATAACTGTGTTTCAACCACGTTCATATACTCCCGACACTCCATCTTATCTACATATGAACTCAGTTCTATCAAGGCAGATGCCATGATAGCCGCTGCTGACGCATCGCGTTCTTCGTTTGGGATATTGGGAGCATTGAAATCCCAGTAAGGGATTTTGTCTTTCGGCAGATTAGGGTTATGAATGATAAATTGAGCAATATGACGAGCAAGATCCAGGTATTTAAGATTCTTTGTTTCACGATACATCACCGTGTATCCATAAAGAGCCCATGCCTGTCCACGAGCCCATGATGATGAATCAGATGCTCCTTGATAGGTTCGTTTAAATTCAGGTTTTAATGTCAGGGTATCATAAGATACGAGATGATAACAACTGTAGTCATCCCTGAAATGATACTTTTGAGTCGTGTTAGCATGGTTCACGGCTATTGTTCTGAAGTAATTGTTGTTGAATTGTTTAGATCCCCAAAGCAGCATTTCCAAATTCATCATGTTATCAATGATAACTGGAAATTGCCAATCATTTTCTATAAAATCCCAGGATTTTATAGATTTTATCTTATCATTATATCGGGTCGATAATGAATTACAAGCTGTTTCAATAACGTTTTTATAATCCTGATTTCCAGTAAGTCGATACCCATTCCCAAAGCTGCAATAAATCATAAATCCGATATCGTGATTAGTTGTTGTGAATTTTTCTCTTTCTACTCTTTTTGTAAATAGCTCTGCCTGGTCCTTAATTTCATTTTTTCCTGAATACTCATAAATATACCATAAAACTCCGGGGAAAAAACCACTGCACCACCAACGCGAATCAGATGTCATTAATTTCCCGTTTTTATCTATTGTTCGTGGTAATAGACCTGGTTTGTCTTTTAATGTCTTACACATCAACAACGATTGTTCAGAAGCAATTTTCATAGCATGGTCAATAGAAATTGCTAATTCCTGCTTTCTTTGTGATGAATAACTTAAATTTATATTCGCTAAGAAAATTATAATAACCAAAATTTTTATTTTCATGATTTATTTAATAATTATTTTAAAAAACGCTCAATCCGCTTCAAAAAACTTGAATTGAGAAGATATTTATTTTTAAACTGAAGTACTGTTATAATGAATGATACTAATCTAAATTAATTGCCCGAAGTCCATTTAGAAAGAGAAACGATATCCGGAACCTGTACTGAAGTATCATCCACGAAATCTACTCTTAAGGTTTTTGATCCGATTACACCAGATAATTTAAACTGTAATTTTCCATAAATACCGTTGGATTGATCTTTACCTGACATAATTGTTGAAAATATTGGCTTTGTTTCCGTAAGGTAATTAATGTTGATTGTCGAACCTGTTACATATTCAAATTCAGCTTCAATGGGTGATTTTATGATAGCATAAATACTTTTCGTACCGATAGTCAATTTTGCAATTTTTTTATTTGATGAATTTACAGTGACTTTAGCTGCAGTATGCATTAGCCAATACACAGTTGAAACGGTTTGTGTGGTAAACTCATCCTGAACAGATATTACTTTTGTAGTTCGGTTTAGCTTGATTCCTCTCCTATAAGAGGAAACGTCACGTGAATAATTTGGAGTCAGATTTGTGACGTAATACGCCCCCCCAGCATCTGAGGCATTTTGTTCTTCAACTGCTATTCCGAGCGGATTTTGCATAGGCCTGGCATCAGGATTGAACACAAGACAGCTTTTCCCTTCAGTCTTAACCCGATAATAATAATAACGTCCGGTTTTAGGGGCAGTATTTGTTGGGGTTGAAAAATAATCCGGGGAAGTCACATCGAAATAATCGGCCGGATATGGGTGGGTATTTCCTAAACTTCCAGTAACAAACACTTCACCTTTAGCATGAAGGAAAAAATTCCCTGCGTCCAAATGTCCATGACTGGCACTATTATCTCCATCATGCATTCCGATATAATAAGATTCATCAGTTTCATTTTCCCGAACAAACATGTAATTTAAGCCTCGTACACGCCCATTCATAGGCAATGCTGTCAACTGACCTTGAGATACCAAAGTAGGATCATAATTAAAAAGATCTATCCATCCATTCAGTTTAGCACCCAGTTTTGATAATGTTGCCTCATATTGGGATTTTGCCAAATTTGCATCTTTAAAGTGTTTTGCAAACCAAAAACGAGATAAGTATTTATAGGCTTTCCCATTATAAAGGTCATCATCGCCAATACTTGCAGTTCCTGCAGGCCCTGTAACCAAAAAGGGAAACCAGCCACTTTTAGCAAAACCCTGCTGTTCGGCCAAGCCATAGGTCGTGCTGAGTACATGAGTCATCGCATCGAAACAAAGGCAAGTATTAATCATACCATAATCCCAATAAGCAATTCCTTCCTCACTCGCTCCATCAGGCTCAAAAGATTTCAGATAAGGTATCATTCCATTCGTAGCAGTAGAAATCACGTTACTCATGAATTGATTATCTGTTTCATACATAGAAAGTGCCAGGTCAATTAATCCTCCATGGCAAATCCCATTCCAATTATCCGAACTTAGATGCCATGCCCAGACTGAAGTATTACCTAACATCTGTGAAAGACCTGGTTCCAATGCAAATTTCCGAGCTGCTGCAACCAGTTGAGTTCTTTGACTTGCTGATAAATAGTCATACATTCCATCATAAGCCATTGCAACACCTTTTGAGCCAATTCCGACATCTAAAAAGTGACGATTAGCGCCCCAATCCGGCCAGGTCATCATCTCTACTAATTGATCCCAACACCGTTTTGCATACCGGGTATCACCTGTAAATTGATATGCAAGGACTAATGCCGGAATTACTTCACTTCCAACCGGATGAATACCACTAATTCTTAAATTTGCACCATCTAAACCATACTTATAGAGCGATTGTGATAATAAAGTATTTGCATTCTTTATAATTTCATCATAAGCTGCTTTTGCTGCCACATCTGTCAACACCAGTAATTTAATTCGTTGAATATCTGCAGTAGAAAAAAATAAACGGGGATGGATGTTGGCTTGACCAGTTCCCAGGAAACAAGTATTTACAATTTGTGAAGTTATTGGCACCTGATCGTTATTCACAAACCCATTTCCGGGTTTACTGGGATCTACATTGAATTTTGTCGAAGAAACAACTTCTTTCCCATCTACCAATACACTGATATTATAATCTCCGGCAGGCATCCCTACTGGGATTAAAAAAGATAATTCAGTAGCATTTGTAGTCATTGGTTTAATTGAATAGTTTCCTATCTTTATCTGAGTATTATCAATTAGAGTTGAAAAATTCTTACCTGTCACAATGACTAACGTTCTTTCACCACCTGTTTTGGGAGAAAAATCGATAATTGAAAGTGTTGTTTCATCCTTCAATGGAAATTCAACATTACAACTGACAAGACATGTGGTCATTAAGAAAAGTAAGAAAACTGATTTAGACATAAAAAACTGATTTCATTAAGATTGGAACTAATTATTATATTTACTGGCTTAATCAAACATGATTCATTAATAACAAAACAGCGGAAAGATAAAAACAAATTATAGTATTATCTATTAATTAGTTGTATTCCAGTTTTTAAATTGAATTATTTCAGTTACTTTGGTTGTAATATCATCAACAAAATCGACCCGTGTAATAACCTTTCCACTGACTCCTGTAAGTTTAAACTGCAATTTACCATACTTCCCATTTAGCAGATCTTTTCCTGACATTATCGTTGAGAAAACAGGTTTTGTTTCATCCAGATAATTGATGTCATTAGTAGATGCCGGTACATATTCAAATTCAGCATTTGCGGGAGATCTTATTATGGCATAAATACTTTTATTTCCAATGGTCATCATTGCAATTTTTTTATTTGCTGTATTTATTGAAATATTTGCTGAAGTATGGAACAGACAATAAACTGTTGAAGCTTTACTTGTAGTAAATTCATCCTGAACAGAAGTTATCTTTTTAGTTCTGTTTAATTTAATTCCCCTTTTATAGGATGTGACGTCGCGATTATAAATTGGAGTGAGATTCGAAATATAATACCCTCCGTTTATATCATTTGCATCTTGCTCTTCAATTGCTATTCCAAGTGGATTTTGCATTGGTCTTGCATCCGGATTAAAAACCAGGCAGCTTTTACCTTCAGTTCGTACCCTATAATAATAAAAGCGTCCGGGAGTGGATGTCTCTGTTGTTGGATCAGAAAAATAATCAGGTTTTGTTGCACTAAAATAGTCTCCGGGATAGGGACGGGTTGTTCCTAATGTTCCGGTAACAAAAACCTGACCTTTGGCATGAAGAAAGAAACTTCCTGCATCCAAATGACCATGTCCGGCATTATTATCACCATCATGCATCCCGATATAATATGAGTCATCAGTTTCATTTTCACGCACAAACATGTAATTCAATCCCTTAATATGACCATTCATTGGAGTTACTATCCCATGACCTTTCGAAACCAACAAAGGATCATAATTCAACAAATCAAGCCAATCGTTTAATTTAAGTCCCATTTTGGAAATAGTAGCCTTATATTGAGCTTTTGCTAAGTCTGCATCCTGAAATTGTTTTGCAAACCAGAAACGCGATAAATAATTATCTTTTTTACTATTATAAATGTTATCATCTCCAATGCTTGCGGTACCTGCAGGACCGGTCACTAAAAAAGGAAACCATCCTGTTTTCTTAAACCCCGGTTCGTCAGATAAACCATATGTTGTTCCGAGTGACCGGGTCATTGCATCGAAACAGAGGCATGTATTTATCAAACCATAATCCCAATAAGCAATTCCCTCTTCACTTGCTCCATCGGGCTCAAATGACTTCATATACAATGGTATTTTATTTGCAGCTGACGAGATAACACTACCCATAAAATCATTATCAGTCTCATACATTGAGATTGCAAGATCAATTAACCCACTATGACAAATGCCATTCCAGTTATTTTTACTCTCATACCAAGGCCAGACAGAACGACCACCTTTCATTTGTGAGAGTCCCGGCTCTAAAGCAAATTTACGGGCAGCAGAAACAAGTTGATTCTTTTGATCTGCGGATAAATAGTCATACAAACCATCATAGGCTAAAGCTACCCCTTTTGAGCCAATACCTACATCAAGGAAATGGCGATTCGCACCCCAATCAGGCCAGGTCATCATTTCGGCCAATTGATTCCAGCATCTGCTTGCATATCTTTCGTCTCCAGTAAACTGATACGCAAGTACTAATTCAGGTATAACCTCATTCCCAATGGGATGAATTCCACCTATTCTTAATTTTCCTCCATCTAATCCATATTTGTAGATTTGATCTGACAAATATTTATTCGCATGTTTTATAATTTCATCATAGGCAGCTTTTGCCGCCTGATCAGTCAATATAAGCGTTTTAATTCTAACAATATCTGATTTATTAAAGAACAAACGGGGGTGTATGTTTAATTGTCCATTTCCTAAAAAACAGGCATTAACAATCTGAGGAGTTATTGGAACTTTGTCAGTACATGCAAAATGTTCTCCAATAGAATTCGTATCATTTTTTCCCAAAACATTATTTTTTGTTGCATAAACTACGGAGGTTACTGAGAAAAGAAACAATAGAATAAATATATTCCTGTTGTTGTTTTTAAATTTATTCATACTAAATTTTGATAGTTATTTACTTTTAGAATTATGGAAATTAAAAGCGATTGTTGGAAATAAATTGTTAATCTATATCTGGATTTAGAACTAAAACTTCGACAATTTTATATCTCCTGCATTTGGAATCGCTTCATAGACAATGTAATTGTATCCATTTTCAAATTTAGTAAGTACTTTTTTACTTAAACCATTTTGCTCGATGGATCCAATTTTCCAATTCGCTGGAACAATAGTCTTTAATGTTAATGGAAAATTGAATATGTTGGAATTTAAATCATGAGTAAGTTTGATAATTATGCCTGAGGATTTACCTTTGTTTATTTTTAAAACAGCATGTTGTTTCTCCCGGATATATTTGGTTACTTCATTAAAAGTACCACACCATACTGAATCCAATTTAGATGCCAAATAATCAAAATGCTTTGTAATATCTTCTTTTGGAATTGAATTTTGATCATTGCCAATGCCATGAGCCATAATTATAATCCAATTCGAATGTAAAAGAGCTGTGTTTAAACATGAATTCAAATATTCGGCATTATAAGGCTGAGATAAACCATAATTATATGTTGAAATTAATTTCAGATGAAACCATTCATAATCAGTAGGATTTAAATAATTGTAGCCACTACCACCGTTTCGTGCAGCAAAATGATGCTGTTCAATAATGCTCTCGGCTAATTCAGAATTGCTGCCATATGGGTTTACCATAGTAATCACATCTTGGCCCGAAAACTTAGTCTGAAGAAGAGTTTGTGATACATTAATTTCATTTTCCAGTGTTTCTCGGTTACTTATTTCAGCAAATTTTGGATGTGTCATGGAATGATTAGTTACATCAAAATGACCTTCAGAAATAATAGTTTTGAAATTTTCATCAAAACCATTCAATTTACCGGCAATTAATGCCATTGTGCCTCTTAGGTTCAATCGCTTAAAATCTTCATTATAATATTTGACAGCAGTATACATGCCATCATCGGTTGTGAATGTGTAAGCGGCTTTTTTATTGTCTTTTAATGCACAAATTCTTGTGTATCCATAAGCTTCTCCCTTTGTTCGAGAGAGTATTTCAGACTTTGCAGGAGATGTAGCAAGTAAAATAATAATGACTAAACACATTGGAATAAATCCCGACATTTTTATGATTCTTTTCATTTTCATAATTTTGATTATCTATTCATTAAAAATACACATCACAATTACTTCACCACAGCGAAGTTCACTTCTTTCGAATTATCATCAGAGCTATTGGCTACCCAAAGTTTAAATTCACCAATCGGTGGAATCAAATTTGTTTTATCGTCATAAAAAGAAAATTCAGTTACCGGTATGCTAAATTCAACTTTAATGGTTTCCCCTTTTCTAATTAAGAATTTCCCGAATGCTTTAAGCTCTTTCACAGGACGCGTAGGTATGTTCACAAGGTCTTGAATGTAAAGTTGAACCGTATTTTCACCATCAATTTTTCCGGAATTTGTAACTTTAGCTGTAACTTTAAGCACTTCCCTTTGATTTAAAATTTTTTTATTTAATCTCACATCAGTGATTTTGTAATTTGTATAACTCAGGCCATAACCAAAAGGATATAAAGGAGTGTTCGGAACATCGATATACACAGAATGATACCTTTCGGTGGAAGTGGCTAAAGAATACGGACGTCCGGTATTTTTATGATTATAATAAATAGGAACCTGTCCTATGGTACGTGGAAAAGTCATGGTTAATTTTCCTGAGGGGTTATAATCGCCAAAAAGTATATCGGCCATAGCATCGCCTGATTTTCGCCCTAAGAACCAGGTTTCAAGAATGGCATCCAGATTTGCATCTTCCCATGACAAATCAAGTGGCCTGCCATTGGTTAGTATCAATACCATTGGTTTCCCTATTCGTTTCAACACTTTCATTAAATTTCGTTGTACATCGGGAATGGTAATGGAAGTGCGGGAGTGCGCTTCACCACTCATATTTTCATTCTCACCCATCATTAGCAACACAATATCGGCTTGTTGGGCTATGCGCCTGGCATCGGCATAGCCTGCTGTATCTGTTCCATTAATAGTGCATCCTAATGACCGTATTATTTTCACGGAATTTCCTTCTATCTTTTTTGTGATAGCCCAATAGGGCGAAACATCATGAGTCTTGTTTGCCGAAAGCGACCACTCACCATTCAAGCCAGTCTTATCTGCAGAATATGGTCCAATCATTGCGATTGTATATTTTTTCTCAAGGGACAATGGAAGGATATTTTGATTGTTTTTTAATAAAACAATCGATTTTCGAGCCATCTCCAGGGCAGTTGCATCAAACTCCGGCCTTTCGGTATTGTTTCTCAAGTTCTCTTCGTTCAGAAAACGATATGGATTATCAAATAAACCTATCATAATCTTCAACTTCAGGATGCGACTAGCAGCCTCTTCAATATTCTTAAGTGTAACCTTTTTTCCCAAATATGCCTGTTTTAGATTTTTCAAGAATACACTACCCTGCATATCCATATCCACACCGGCATTCAACGAAGCAATTGCTGCTTCCTCTTCATTTTTCACGTTTCCATGATAAAGCATTTCTGGAATGGCAGTATAATCGGTAACAACCATACCCTTGAAATTCCATCTATTTCGAAGTATATCTGTCAGTAGATATTTGCTGGCAGAACAAGGTACACCGTTTAATTCGTTGAAAGCAGTCATCAATGTGGCAGCATTTGCATCCACAGCTGCTTTGTATGGGGGTAAATAGAAGTTAAAAAGATTTTGTAAGGACATATCAGTAGTATTGTATTCTCGACCGGCTTCAACAGTTCCGTATGCTGCAAAATGTTTAATACATGCGAGTACAGAATTGGCACTTCCTATTTTATCACCCTGAAATCCTTTTACACGGGCTTTTGCTATTTCGCTCCCCAGGTAAGGATCTTCGCCCGCTCCTTCCAGTACCCTGCCCCAACGTGGGTCCCGTGAAATATCAACCATTGGCGCAAAAGTCCAGTTAATGCCCGAAGCCGATGATTCCATTGCAGCAATACTTTCACATTTCTCAATCAAAGCCAAATCCCAGGAAGCTGACTGAGCAAGGGGAATCGGGAAAATTGTTCTGAAACCATGAATCACATCCATCCCAAACAAAATTGGAATGCCGAGCCGACTATTATTGACAGCTTCTTTCTGTAGATTCCGAATAACTTCAAAGTTATCAGCATTCAACAAACTTCCCACTTCACCCCTACGAATGTGAATAATAGTGTTTGAGTCGACCACCGCACCTGTAGCTGTGCTTCCATAAAATGCAAATTGAGTCATCTGGCCAATTTTTTCATCAAGAGTCATTCTCTTCAATAGAGTTGCTACTCTTTTATTTATAGGAGAATCCGAACTGATGTTTTTATTTGGAGAATCTTTGTGAACCTGGGCATTTAGAATTCCTAAAAACACAAGCCAAACCCAAACTAATAATTTTCTTTTCATTCGTGATATACTTTGACTTTTTATAAATTTATTTTTTCTCCACTACAAATAAAAACCGATTGTTATATTATATATGTTTTTACAACTGTCAACAAAGCAGACTCTTACAACATATTAACTGTTGAATCACTTATATTTCCCAATCTATATATATATATATATACCTAATCTACATGCACTTATGTCAAATAGTGATTTTTTTATTTTGAATTTATCAATATTTGTATGATTGAGAAATCATGTTGATTTAAGTATTAATATACAAGCTTCATTCGGCTCACACTGAAGTTGGACAAGTACTTATAATATAGTAATCCAAGCAATTAAAGTATTTATTATCAACATATTGAACGTTATTATAACATATTAATGAATCGACAATATAGTGCTGTAAATTGGGAATAAAAATCAGTTGAATTTTATTCATTTCATATATTGATATGTTTTAGGAATTTACTTTACCCAATTGTCGGTTCGAAAAGAGGGAACAGGGATACCTGCGATATTGTAAAGGAAACCATTTGTTTTTGGGAAATTGCAGAAGGCATAACGCACAGCAACAGGAACTTTCACTTTGGGTGACCAGACTTTTGCTTGTTTTTGAACTATCATCATTTTTGCAGGATAAAAAACACTATCTGAACCCGCAATTTCAAAACAATCTATTTCCTTTCCAAAATTGCTTAACCCAAGTGATTTATTTTCAAATGATATGGTGGCAATGCTATCCTTTATGCTCATACTTTTGTATGTTGGTGATTGGTAGGGAATACCATTTATAGTATAAGTTTCTGAAAAAGCCCAACCAGCCAAACGGTTTGCAACAATTATTTTTTCTGCAGGGTGAATGCATTTTTCTTCACCAATATCAATTGTAGAAACCATTCCCGAGTTTGGAATTATAGACATTGCCTTTAATTGTTCATCACGCATCAAAGCTGAATTGAATCCACCATAACTGAATGGTGCAATTTGAATATAATAGAAGGGGAATTCACCTACACCGAAGTCTTTTCTCCAACTTTCGACCATACTTGCCATTAATTTTGCATACTCTTTGTAATTTCTAAGATTAGATTCTCCTTGATACCAAATGGCACCTTTAATTGTAAAATTGACTATAGGAGCAATCATTCCATTATACAGGTTAGTTGCCCTTTGGTGTTTTGGAATATTATCCTGTGTGGTTTGTCTCAATGCATCGGGAAAATTGTAAAGTGTTTCTTTGCTCATCCATGCTTCAATACTCGATCCACCCCAGCTGGTATGAATAATCCCAACAGGAACATTAAGTTTTTGTTGCAATTGTTTGGCATACAAATAACCGATAGCGCTAAAAGAGGCCACATTTTCAGAAGATGCAATAGCCCAATTCCCTGCACAATTTTCTTGTGGAGTGGAAGCAACTGCTCTTCTTAAATTAAATAAGCGGATATTGTTGTTATCAGCGTGAATCAGTATGTCGGTCGAGCCATTCATGGGCGTGTCACCATATCCAGTAATCGGAAATTCCATATTCGATTGGCCGGAGCAAATCCAAACCTCACCAAGGAGAATATTTTTAAGGATTACTTTCTCTTTATTTGATGATATAAGAATCGTATAAGGTCCGCCCGCATTGACAGTTTTCACTTTAACCAACCATTCTCCTTTACCATTACAAACAGTTTTAATTTTTCCTTTTTGCCAACTGGCACTAACTGTTAGTACTTCCCCGAATTTTGCCTTGCCCCAAAGTTTTACTTCTGTATTCCGTTGTAATACCATGTTATCACCCAAAACGGATGCTACTTTTATTTCAGCAGGCATTATTACATATGAAAAAAGGAATGCCAGAAGTAAAATATATTTTGTGTTCATGTAATTTATTTTTTATTTAATTCACAGACAGAATATCGATTTAAATTTCTCAGATTAAACTGTTCATTAAAAAACCGAGTGATTATTGTTGTTTAGGTAGTTGAAAGTTACATTTTTCACATTTATTTTTAAATGCTTCTTGTATCGCTGCTTCAACAAGTGGCTCCATTACTTTGTATCCTTCTATGTTAGCATGGACTCCATCTTTGGATAATTCAGCTTTCATTCCCTTCAGGTCATCAACCATGGCAGAGAAATAATCTAGATAAATAAACCTGTTTAACTCACAATATTTTTTTATCCATACATTCAAGGCAATGATTTTTGTGGCCGGTTGAATTCCCGGTTTCCATGGATAATCGAACACCGGCAATACCGACGATAGCACAACGCGTATACCATTGGAGGCCGCCAGTTCTGCCATCGAGGCGAGGTTATTCTCAATCATATCCAGCGTTGAAAATCCTGTATTTCCTGCAATATCGTTCGTTCCTGCAAGAATTACAACAACTTTTGGTTGGAGAGCAATGACATCCTGACGGAAACGCAGTAACATTTGGGGAGTTGTTTGCCCACTTATACCACGATTAATGTACGGACGTTTATTGAAAAATTCCGGACGAGCAGTTATCCATCCTTGTGTTATAGAATTGCCTATAAAAACAACTCTTTCTTCACCTTTTGCAGGCATCCCCAATTCGGCATTTTCTGTTCGAAACCTTCCTAAATTTTGCCAATCCTGAGCTTCTAATTTGAATGTAGAGAGTAATAAAACACTTACAAGAAATATTTTATAAAATTTATTTATTTTCATCAGTTTTATTACAATTTATATGGATAAAATAATTCTTATGAGAGTTTAATGAAAAAACTAGTCTCATTTTAATTAAGTGGACTTAAAAAGGTTGATCGGTCACATGCATTATACCATTAGTGGGTTGCAAATTTGATGTCACTACACGTGTAGCACCTGCGGTTGATCCCCAGACCTTTACCATAACCTGATATTTATTCTGCAACTCAGGAGTGACTTTTTCCACACTCAGTGAAAGTTTTACGGCAGGATCAGAAGTATCGACACTGTCAGGTTTTGTTGTGAGCGATAATGAGTGATACAGACCATGAATAATACTCTTATCCAGTAGTTTCTTAATATCTGAATTTGACATATTTTTCAAACTGCCATATTTCTGATAAATCAAAAAATTGCTATAAGCTATATCATTCAGGATAATATATGTCCTGTTCTTGGTTTCAAATGAGTCCTTGTATTGAATTCTGTTTATGGCTTCATATAACAATGACATATCGATATTTTTTCGGCTTTCAATGAATTGATAAGCAGTCATATCAATCTTTAATTTAGTCGGACTATATTTGTAGTCATAGTTTTGTTGCAAATCCAAGCCCATCAAATTGCATGATGTTAATCCAATACTTGCCAGGCAATAGACTGCTATTAAAATTTTATTTATATTTTTCATTTTAGTAATTATTATTATTTATAAAAGAACTTCATTCATTTTATCAACTTACCTTCTGTTGGTTGAGATATATTAATAAAGTCCGGTCTGAGTTAAATTTTCATTCTCAATAATATTATCTTGATAGACAGGCCAGTATAATTGCCAATTATCGGTAAATTTGTTATAATTTGTAACTCCATAAAGATTTAAATAATTATCAAAATGATAGTTCATCACTTCTTTGGCTCTTCCGGTACGAAGCAGGTCAAACCAACGCTTTCCTTCGCCTAACAACTCAAACTGTCGTTCCTGCAGAATAGCACTTTCTAAACCGTAGGTGATGTTTGGAGCTGAAACAATATCTTTATCAGTTAGAGTTTTAGATATTAATCCGGCTCTGGTTCTTATTTTATTTAACTCTAACAATGCTTCAGTTTTTAAGCCCAATTGATTCAATGCTTCAGCTCGTAACAAAATTATATCAGCCAAACGATACAAGGGAATAAATTTTTCATTGAGACCAAGCACTAAACGTTTTACAGGTTCATATTTCCACATGGCTGCATTTGGGCTTGGATTGGAAAGATGATTGCCGCCATACACTATAGTCGTATCAATAGTTTGGTAACGTCGCAAATCTTTATTCCAGTCAGGTGTAGCCCAATTATCCTTAACTAGCTTTGAAACTAGTACATACATAAAGCTAAGATATTGTGTTATAGGATTATATCCATTATTCAGGTACGACCACTTGAGTGTCCATATATTTTCATCGGTTATTGCACTTGAGCAGACTTTGTTGAAATCACCTCCGGAAACCAAAGTATAGCGTGTAACGCCTGCGTCTTTCAAATCCAATAATTTTTTAGAGTAATACACTGCTTTTGCATAATCGTGATTCCACATAGCTACATCCGTAGCCAATGCATAGAGTGGACCGGCACTAAAACGAAAAACATCTTTTTGTGTCTCATCTACATTATTAACAGCAAAATTCAAATCTTTCAGAATTACAGAGTCCATTACCACCTGACTCGAATCCCTGAATGGTTTTACTACATCATCAAACGTAAGAGTTGGCTTAACGATAAGCGGTACATTCCCCCAGATTCGAATTAAATTGAAATAGCAATAGGCTCTTAGGAAATAAGCTTCTGCCAGTAAATTATTGCGTTTTAAATCTGAGATGTTACTCATTCCGGGTATATAATGGATAGCGTAATTCGTCGTTGAGATTGATTTGTACCATCCATTCCAATCCGCACTCGGGTGAGTAGGGCTCAAACTATTTATATTAATAAGGTTGAAAGGGTATGTACCACCAACTGGATTACCATAAAAATTGTCGGAACGTAATTCAAACCAATTTATATAATTAATAGCTTTGAAATTATTTTGCATATCTGCATAAACTGTCGTTAATGCCACACGTGCTTGATTTTCGGTTTTCCAAAACTTTCCTGAATAAGTCTCACTCTCTGGTTTAACATCCAGAAAGTCGTTAAGGCAAGAAGTCAGTGACAATGCTACGAGTAAAAATGCTATTATTTTCTTCATGATTTATCTGATGTATTAGAAGTTAAGATTGATGCCAAACAATATGTCTTTTCCTTTTGGATAGGAGTAACTGTCATATCCCAAAGAATAACCATAACCTGGTATTTCAGGATCAAATCCGGAATAATTGGTCCAGGTAAAAAAGTTTTGTAACATAATAGATACATCCATGGATTCAATGTTCAATAGTTTGTTTATTTTTTTTGGAACACGATACCCAAATTTCAGGTTTTTCAAACGTATGTATGAGCCGTCTTCTATCCATAAATTACTTGCTTCCCTGGTATTATCCAGAATTGCAGTTCCATTAGGCTTAGGATACAAAGCAACATCACCGGGGGCCAACCACGAATTAGCTACATTGACAGGATTAGCTCTCATTAGAGATGACCATTTATGATTTGACCTTTGTTCTTCGGACCTGTTATAAATATCACCACCGAATGAGAAATTAAAGAATGCAGATAATGTGAAGTTTTTGTATCTAAATTCAGTATTAAAACCACCTGTCACATCCGGTTGACCACAACCCAAAACCTGTCTGTCTTTTGCATCAATGACACCATTTTTATCAATATCATCCCACATTACATCTCCACCTTTGAATATTGCACCGGTTGATGAAGAATATCGCATTTGCTTAATTTCTCCCACGTATGCCTTACCATTCAATTGATACCCTGTAAAACGGTCTTTTGCATCAAATATCGGGGTCAATTGAGTCCAATCTGAAGTAAACGCATTTGATTGGTCATACGAAAAAATTGCATTTCGTTTCCAACCATACATAGTTCCAACAGCATATCCTTTGTCAAGAATATAAACGTTGTTGATAAACTGCTGTCCTCCCTGTGGTATAGAAGCAATTATATTTTTATTGAATGAGAAGTTCAATGAAGTACTCCATTCAAAATCCTTAGTTTTAATATTGGTTGATTTAATTTCAAATTCAAAGCCCTGGTTATCGACATTCCCTACATTTCGATACGATGTTTTGAATCCAGTAGTTTGTGGAATTTTAACCAAATACAAGACGTCGGAAGTCTGTTTTTTATAATAATCCAATACCAGGCTTAATCTTCCTTCCAACAAAGTCAAATCCAGTCCTGCATTAAACTGTTTTGTCTGTTCCCAACCCAAATCAGGATTTGAAAGTTGAGAAGGAGAAAGACCCAAATAATCAGCATAATAACTGGTCGAATAGATATCCAGAGAGGCAAAATCACTTGTATTTTGACTACCTGTTGTGCCATAACTTAATCTGAATTTGGCATCTTTCAATGCAGGTTTGCTCCACTTCATGAATTTCTCATCTGAGAAACGCCATCCTAATGATGCTGAAGGGAATAGTCCCCAACGATGATCTGATCCAAAACGGGAAGAACCATCGTAACGAAAATTCGAATTGAAAAGATAACGGCCTTTATAACTGTAAGAGGCACGTCCAAAGAACGAAGTCATGCGGTTTCCGGTCCAGGTTGTTTTGGTTTGCCCCATATTAACGCCCCCATAAGCATTTGACATCTGAATATCCTCTGAAATATTATTTATAACACTTAATTGAGTAAAATCAGCTGTTTCCTCTTGTAAACTGAAGCCTCCCATAAGGGTCACAGCATGATTTCTGTTAAATGTTTTATTGAAGGTTAATACGTCATCATGAATCCAATTGACTTTTGAAGTATTCGAATTTGTTGATCTGGCAATCAATGCCTGATCTAATATTGGAGGATTGTAATTATTAGAATTTCGTTGGTAAAGCCCTCCGGAAATAGATGATCTCAATCTAAGATCAGGTGAAAATTTATACTCAAGAAATTCATACAAATAGATGTTGAAAATCTTGTAGTCATTGGGTCCAAGCATACTTGCAGCTAAAGGGTTTACTCTGTTGGAAATAACCGGAGTGTAGGAACCATCAGCTTCATAAACACTATAATTAGCAGGTCGATTTAACAAATTAGCTCTTGAAGTCCATGAAACCTGGCGTTGATCCTGAACTGTGAATGAAGCGCGGCTACCGACAGACAGTTTTTGAGTTGCATAATAATCTACATTAATACGCGAGGTCAAACGCTTATTATAAGTATTAATCTGAATTCCTTCTTCATCTAAATAACCTGTGCTAATAAAATACTTTAACTTTTTCTCCGCTCCTGATATACTGAAATCTATTTGATTCGTATATGCAGGTCTGAAAAGTAATTCCTGATAAAAATTATCATCAGTAAAGGATGGATTTAAAGAATCTCTGTTATAAACATATAAATCTTTTGAAAAATAGCTGCGCAAAGTCTCATACCTATTTCCTTCAATTCTGCTCATCTGAGGTACTGTTTTTGCAATTTGAGATTGTTTCAGTGAGTAACTGATGGAAATTTTTGGTTTTAACGAATTTCCCTGTTTGGTTGTAATAATTATGACTCCATTAGCAGACTTCGAACCATAGATAGCCGCCGATGCAGCATCCTTTAATACTTCAACAGATTCGATATCACGAGGATTTATGGTCTCTATATTGCTTACCTCCATGCCATCGACGATGAATAATGGTTTTGATCCACCATCACTCAGAGTTGAAGCCCCACGAATTTTAAACGTTGAGCTTGTTCCCGGTTCAGAAGAGGACATAATTTCCAGTCCTGAAACTTTACCCTGTAAAGCAGATGCTATATCAATAGGTGAATTTTTCTGAATTTCTTTTGCATTGACTGAAGTGATTGAACCGGTAATATCCCGTTTCTTCATTGTTCCATATCCAACAATGACAACTTCATCCAAATTTTGTGAAGACTCGATTAATTCTACTTTTATAATTGTTTTCCCATTTATACTCACTGTTTGATTTTCATACCCAATGTATGAAATTAAAAGTGCCCCATTGGAAGGTGCATTAATTGAAAAATTACCATTTCCATCAGTGATTACGCCTGTTTTAGTACCTTTCACTACTATATTTACCCCAGGAATTGTGCCTTTTACATCTGTAATCACGCCTGATACTTTTATGTTTTGCGCAAGAAGAACATTCCCGACAAAAAGAATACAAATTACCAGGAATATTCTTTCACGAATAAAATTATTAAATCTCATTTTAAATTAGATTTTAAGATTAGTGATTAGTTAATTATAAATACTAGTAATTGTATAAAGGGTGGTTTTCTTCCCATCTTCCGATATTGACTTGAAAATTACTTTTTTTGAAAAATTAATTGGATTTGAAAAGGGTCTGAAAACAAGTCCTGCACCATCCTCGCTAACAGAAATCGTTGAATTATTGGAATCACCTGCCATTACCAGATTTACATTTACGCTTTTTTTATCCGTTCCTACCGGAACCTTCAAAGCTGTAGAAGTTGACCAGAAAATTGATAATACAGGATTATTTGTAACCGGGTCTAAAACAGAAATGGAGTAAATAGCATTATTTGCATACAGGTAGGTCATATCTTTTACTAAAGAATAAATTGCTTTTTTCCCACTTTCCGCAGTAACCGTGTATTCGACAGTATCTTTTGTTAAATCGACAAGTTCTAAATTCATTGGACTCACCGATGCCCATGGTGAAACAAGTATCGCGGGTCGAATAGAATCCAATCGTAAGTCTTTTGGCAACTTAAGACGGATAGTTCTACTACTTTCATCAATAGTTGCAGTAAATTTCATCGTAACATTACCTGGGTTGCTGTAAGGATTAAGGACAAAACTTTCTATATTACGTAGGTTTGCCGGGGGTAGTCGATTAATATCATTTTCCCTATCACATCCTAAAAGTAAGAATGAAAGACAAAGCAGTGTGCTAAAATAAATTCGTGTTTTCTTCATGTATATTGATTTTTGATTATTTAATGACTATAAAATAAATGCTTGCTTGAGATTGACTAAATCACTTTTTAATTTTCAACAAAACTTTCAATTTATGAACTACTGACTACAGCTATGATTCGACACAAAAAGTGATTTGAACGCTCCTAATTAATTTCGGTAATAAATACTATTAAGTCTCGTTTTATGGTGAACAAAGGTAGCTTTTCATCCGGTTTTTCTTTTTACTATATTGCTATACTTTTTGTCCATTTTGATATATAAGGAATCAAAACAATTAAATGATACATTTTAAATGAACGTTTCGATTTTTTTAGACCCAAAAAACTACTCATTCCAACCGACATGTTCAACAGATGGGAATCTTAACTGAATTTTCCTGATTGAAGGAAATTACAATGTAGTTGCAGTACTTTTCCAAAAACAAATCCACGGAATTTAGTTTACATGTGTTCTGGGTTACGAGGTGGTAAAGAGAGGGCAAGGAGGGGGCAAGGAGGGATAAACCTCTCTTTGCCCCTTCCTTGCCCCCTCTATACTCTCTTTGAAATGTCACTATACTATGAATGACTAGTGTTGAAATTCAGTTACTATTCCATGGGATGAGTTGAAAAAAATGAAACATAATCAGGTGTGAGTTGAAATCAAATTAAGAATCAACTTGAATCCCACCTCAAGTCCATCAACAGGTGGAGATAGATGTAAAGTCAAAACAGATTGTCTATAAGTAAAAAAGAATACATTAAATTATTTCAATGACTTAATTTATAATGAGTAGTTAAATGAACAAAGGAAATTATCCAATATAAGTAATTTGAAATATAGAATGTGCTCTGACTTAAAATTTGTTAAGCATTATTGATTCTATCAGAAATGCCATTTCTTGGGGCTTCATTTTTAGCTTAAGATATGAATGATTACTGACAGGACCTTTCACCCATTTATTTGCTCCATTTTCTTTTTCTGGCTCACAATAGCCACCTTCTACTTTATCCCAATAGAATCCTGAACCATTTCTAACGGCATACAGAACTGCAGTCTGATCAAAAGTTGAATTATTAAGAATTTTACCTTTAAAATTTGCTTTAATCCATGGAGCATTTTCGCTAAAATGCATTGACCCGATATAAAGTGGTGAATTGATATCAATTGAATTAAAAACTGATCCTGTTTTAATTGCAGCACCAACTTCAGCACCTGTAAAAGTTATTGGGACAGTAATGTTGCGAATTACATATTGAGTAACTCCAGGCATTTGCCCATCAAAGTTCCATTCCTTTTTGCCTTCGGGAAACTGGCCACCCATGATTACAAATTCTTTTACTTTTTTCTCAATCAGTTCTTTCCCTGAGAGATTTGAAATCGAATCATCATTAGAATTAATAAGATCCTGAATATTCTTTAAAGGTCCAACGGTAATAATCACGACACTTTTATCGTTACTTTTTGCAAGTAATTGTCTGTAAAGCAGTGTTGAAACCGGGGCATTTTTGTTACTTTGATTATGATTAAATTTATCTGCAAGTGGCTTGCTATATTGCCAACTATCAAAATGAGCACTCCCTTTTCTAACACCAATCGGGATGTTCGGATGCTTGTAATAGCCGTTAACAGCATCAATAGCTGCTACGGAATACTGTTCAGTCTGCCAACACATAACAGCTAATAAATCACATTCACCTTTGTTCATAAAATTATTCAGCATGACTAGCGCACCTAAATCATCCACATCACCTCCAAAATCGGTATCAAATATAATTTTAACCTGTGAAAATACGTTTGTAGAAAATAAAAAGAGTACTGTTAAAACTAATAATAAGGATTTGTTTTTCAATTCTTAATGATTTTAAATGATTTGACCTTACCATCGTTGCTTTTTATTGTTAGTAAAAAGATTCCTGAAATCAATTTTTCAGTTTTAATACTAATTTGGGAAGTTTCAATGTTGTAATTGTATTCTAAAATATTAGTTCCTGTAGAATTAGAAAGACATATTCGTTTGATACCTGTTGCACATTTTATAAATATCTCCTTTTCAAATTGAGTAGGAAAAATTTGTATTGTATTATCATATGTCAACTCATCTGAAGCATTAACAATATTAGACTGATAAACGGCATCAGTCCAGGAATCAGTCCGAAAAGGATAAGCAGGTAATCCATCAATATTTCTCAGATTCGGGACAGGAGCGTTTGAAAAAGCATATCGAACTGCTATTGGAATAGTAACTAATGGAGAGGATACAACAATTTCATTTCCGTCGATTACTGCTGATGCATTGTAAAATTTCTTATCAACGCCAGCTATTCTAAAACATTTTGGATAGCTACCATCAATCGTAGTCAGACCTAATCCAATTGTTTCAGGATTATAAGTAATTCTGACTCTACTGCCTTGAATTGTATATGATTTTAGAACCGGACCGGAAGATAGTACATTTTCTCCATACGTTTTTGAAAGTGCCAATAGTGCCATTCGTTTACCTACATCTTGTTTATTTATTGGATGAATATTTGTGACATCATCTGCAAGATCTATTGTCACTGCCATTCCGGTATTTGCAACAGTCAGCATATTTGATTGAGCTTCCCGTAAAATAGCAGAACCATAAGATAAATCTACGAAATCACCCCAGGGTGCAATTTGAACATAGTAGAAAGGAAGATCAGGCTTTCCCCACTGTGTCCTCCAGTCTTGCAACATGGCCGTACAAAGTCTGGAATATAATGAACCATTTACGGCATTACTCTCGCCCTGATACCATAAAAATCCTTTAATACTAAAAGGTATCAATGGAGCTATCATTGAATTATATATTGTAGTTGAACCCGTTAAAGTAGGGCTTGCATCATAAGGATCTAAAAAATTAGTCTTTAAGACTGGATCTGCTGCTAAAACGTCACGTTTAGTCCACGCTTGACAAGTACTGCCTCCGTAAGCCGACATCACCAACCCAATGGGAATCTTAGTTTTTATAGTGTTATAGATTTCACGACCAAAAAAATAAGCTACCGCACTGAAATTTAAAACAGTAGCTGGACTGCATTCATTCCAACCTCCTATACAATTATTTGATGGACTTTTTGATGATGTTTTAACAACTGAAAATAAGCGAATGTTCGGATAGTTCGCATTGGCAATTTCAATACTTGAATTGCTCAGTGGAGGTTTCATTGGATATTCCATATTTGATTGTCCGGAGCATATCCAAATATCACCTACAAGGATATTGTTTAATGTGATTCTGCTGTTTATATCTTCAAATGTCAAAGTATATTTTGGAGCTGTTCCTGGAACCGCTTTTGGAGTTTGTATTTTTGCTGACCATTTACAATCAACACCTGCCTTTACTGTAACGGTTTGTCCCCAACTGGCAGTTATTACTATATCTCTGCCTGAAGTCCCCCATCCCCAAAATGAGGCCTCAGTATCTTGTTGTATCACCATATTATTTCCAAAAATATTAGAAAGACTTAATGGAGTATAGGTGAACTCACCCGAATTAACTTGTATAGTTACTTTCGTTTGACTGATACCGGAAGTGTTTTTTGCAGTTATGGAGTATTCTGTCACCGGGCTCACTTCAGTAGGTACACCGCTTATAATACCTGTTGTACCATCGAAAATCAAACCTGCAGGCAAAGCAGGAGTGATACTGTATGAGTTAACAACAATTTTTCTAATATTATTTCCATATATAGAGCTCACATATAAATTCCCTGAATCATCAAAAGCAAGTCCTCCGGGAGTTTGAATTCCGGCTCCAGTGCCTATACCATCGTTATTAGCATATAACCCGCTGCCAACAAACACTTTAACATCCCCTGAAGGATTAATGCGACGAATTTTGCTGTTTGAATAATCTGCTACATACACAAATCCATTATCATCAACTGCAACTCCACTTGGACTGTTAAAAGTTGCCGCATTGCCAATGCCATCATTTAATCCTATTGTTCCATTTCCTGCCAGAACAGTCGAGATGCCTGTCGATGCTTTTATTTTGTTAATTTTATTTCCAGTAACTTCCGAAATATAAAAATAGCCCTTACAATAAGTGAATCCCCATGGATTGACATAAACATTTGTAAAATCAGTAAATAGAGTAGATACTGATGTACCTTCAGAATTGATTTTCCTGATAGTTGATGCTGCATACCCAGGTGCTTCTAAAACAAACAATGTACCATCTGTATCAAATGCCAGACCGCGTGGAGAATTAATGGAAGCTGTAGTGATTGAACCATTGGTGGAAGCTGCTGTACCTGTACCTGCATAAGTTGTTACCACTCCACCCGTGGTAATTCTGCGAATTCTATTATTTAACTGATCTGCAATATAGACGTCCCCTGTATTTGGATGAACGGCAATACCGTAAGGTGAGTTGAATTTTGCATCTATGCCTGTACCATCAAAATACGAACCTGTAGTGGATAAAGTCCCTGCTAAAGTAGAAACTGTAGAAGGTAAAGTAATTTGTTGTACAAAATGTTTATTACTTAATGGCACATACAAAATAGATTTTGCGGCATTAAATGCCAGTGTCTGTGCCTGACCTGTAAGACTGACAACTGTTGTTACTGTTGCCGGTGTTGTTACGGGGTCGCCTGTATTAGTAGGCGTTAAAGGTGTAATACCTAAACCGGTGTTATAAATTTTTACTCCGCTTGAATAAGAAATATTGGGTGTTGCTCCAAATGCATTGTAAATAAAGAACACAAAAAAGAGACTTAAAATTGTTTTCATAGAATCATTTTTCTAAAAGTTATCATCGTCATCTTAACTTCAGGAGGGAATGGTGAACATTCCAGGGGTGGTAATCCGTAATAAACTGTTGTTTTCAAGTTTTTTCTTCCTGTAATATAATGAGAAAACCAAATCCGCATGAAATGGCATACACTCACTGGTAATAAGGAATTAAAATTGACGATATTGATTGTTGGGTAAAATAAAATTATCAAGGATTCAAACACGTTGTCCTATTTCAATACTATGACGATTGAATGTCTTCCTTTTAATGCAGATGAAATTGAGTTGCCCTTTTGATTTTTCCCATCCACTGTAAAAGAGGATATCATTTTACCTTTTCCTTCAAGAGAGATGTTTAATGTTGAGTTCCTGTATGTGAGGTCTTTCAATTTTAAAGTTCTGATTCCTTCGGGGAGATATGGATTGAAAGTGACAGAATTCTCATTAAACTTCATGCCAACAAGACCCTTAATCACCATCGAAATATAGGCTGTAGCCGACCATGTTTGCAACTTGCAAGATTCCCAGTGGTAATTGAGGTGTTCGGCACCCCAATCCTGATACCCACCATCCGGCTTGCCGGTATTCGGATTGTATATCTCACGGAAATTGTAATTGCCTTTATCTTCATCCATAGCTAAATGTATCTGGCAGTTTAACTCATGACTAAAGGTTTTGTAATTCCCACAGGTTAAGGCTGCGTTTGCAAAGAATCCGTTTATAAAAGGCCAGATAAGGTTGTTGTGCCTGCCGGGCATATTTTTGGAATACCTAGGAAAATCAGGAGTGATGGACGGAATGCCAAAATCAGATACTTTGGCATTTTCAACCAATAGTTTAGCTTTCTCGCCTTCAATAACTCCAAACATGACTGCAAATGAAATGCCAAGCGCCTCTTGCGAGTAATCAACTTTCCCGTTTTGGTCGATTAAATAATTCAAGGTATTGGTATCGGTGTCATAGAAATTTTTAAGAATATTGGCTTTCAACAATCCTGCTTTTTGTAGTAGTACTTGAGAATCTTCAGGTTTCCCTTTCAGCAGATTATTCATTTGGGCCAAGGCAAGATAACCCCCGTAATAAATACAGTTTGTACTCAGGCATTTAATGCTAAGAGAATTTTTATGATCAAGTACACTACTGGAATAATTTCCCGGTTCATAAACGGGTTCGGGATACCCTGCAATGCCATCATTAAAAACCGATGGACCCATAAATAAACCATAGCGGGCATCAAAGGTTATTTGTTCCAATTGCTTCATTGTATTGGCAGAACACATATATGCCCGGGCAAGGAATGCCTTATCGCCGGTAACGAGGTAATGGTTACAAGCTGCAATCGACCAGATTATTTTATCCCAGTATTGCTGGCCGATGGTATCTTTATGGATGGTGACGCTCCACAATGAGGCTTCAGCGACATTGGGTCTAAACAAACTGACGCCATTCCATGAATTAATGGAAATATCACGGGTCCACTCACCACCATAGTCACCTCCTGCAGCAAGTATTCCCCTGCGAGTATTGATATCTACTGTCCGTACCGCTAATTGAAATGCTGCATCCATCGATGGGTTTCCCGAAATGATTTGCTGGCCCATCAGGTTTTGCGTGAATAATACAATTAAAATAACTAAAATATTTTTCATGGTAAGTTTAAGTACTATAAGGATATAGTGATATTTTATTAAATAGGATTAAGACACTGGTTTACAATACCTATGTCGCATTGAAATTATTTATTTGTTTGAATAATTGGCAACCCATTTTCGGGTGTTGATAGATAGAAATATGAGCAACTAGCATAATCATCACTTCGTTCAAAAAACAAGTATCTATTTTCTTTCGTGAAATCAACTAATTCATATTTACCGTTTGTTTGATAAAATTTTGTTTTCATATTCGACATTTTGGTCACAATACCTTGATCTGTTGTATAACCAATTTGTTGAATGCTCACTTTCATATCATTATAAAAATAAACAGGATCGGGAATATGGAAACGATAGAAGGCATATTGATATTTTTGTTCATCCGCGATGGTACATCCTGAAAACTGATTAGAGAATTCACCCAACGACCATGCAGTTGAAATATAATCTTCGGTGCCTGTACCGCACAAAGTAGGATAGTCCGTATCTCCATCAAGGTACATTTTTACTTCACCTTCGCCCCACCATGCTTTGGTATATTCTTCTTTATTGGGTATCACACTAAAGTTTGCACCAATAAAACGCCCCTTTCCTTTTACCTTAGGCAGCACTTCGTAATCTTTCGTTAAGGTAGTATACGGTTGGTGGTTGAAGTAAGCATGGAAATAGAGAGAATTTTTGTCAAATTTATCACCAAGTGTATAATTAACGTCGTAAAATACCATTTTGGCTTCTTTATCGGTTGTGTTTACTATATTAATTCGCATTCCCTTACTAAAAGGCATTTGTGCAAAACAAAGAAAACTTTTTCCTTCCGGGCTGGCAAATAATGCATTTTCAAATTTTTTCATCTGTGCCAATCCGTGTCCAAAAAAATCACCAATAGGTACTGATATTGCCGGAGTTTCTGCATCATCCCAAAAAATCTCTATTTTTACTCCACGTAGTATCTCTGGAGTTCTATTAGATATGGTGAGCCAGATGCGGCGTACCATTCCACTTGAATTAGTCACCCTGGCTAAAGTTTTAGTCATTCCAGCCTTTAAATCAAAACTTGGTGAACCCTTCCTTCCTGCTTTTATCATACCTCCTCTGCCCTTCTCCCCTTTCCAGTTTTCGGCACTTGCCCACCTGGTTTGAATCTGATTTTCAGGCAAGTCATAAATGTTTTGAGCTTTCGTTAGTCCAAAGCTACAGAAAAAAAAGCATAAGATTATTATATTATATTTCATAATTTATTTAAATAATTATCGTCTTTAAGCATTCATATTGATATTATAAATAAGGGCAGTTAATTACTTCAATAGCCCCTTTCAATCTATATTTTATTATTACGGAATTATATTAGTACTGATTGAATGTGCCGGTGAAGTCAGTTTAACCGCTTTCTGATTCAAACAAAGATTAAACTCCAGACTTTCGTTTGATTTATTCATCACTATTACAGCAATTTTTCCATCCGGATTGACAAATGCTGTCGTTAATAGTTTATCGGAAGCTGTAGTGGCAACAATCCGTTTTGCACCCGGACGGACAAATTTAGAGAAATGCCCCAGATAGTAAAATGAAGCCATATATTGCAACTGCCCAGATTTTGTATCGGCAATTATCGGAGCATAACAAAAATTTTTTACATGATTCGGACCACCTGTTTCATCAAGGAGTATATTCCAATCGGTCCATCCAACAGTCCAATTGTTGAAATCATTAATGATTGATTCGCCATAAATCTCGCCATATCTCCAGTTACTAATACTGTCTTTATTGAAAGATCCGAGACAACCTTCGGTAAAAAGTATAGCTTTCGAAGGAAAAGCATCATGTAATGTTTGCTCATTGCCAAACTGATTTCCGCTATACCAATGAATGCCTGTTCCCCATACATATTTGGCTGCCTCAGGATCATCCAATAACGTGGCAGAACGTGGATACATATAATTGCGGTTATGATCCCAAATGATAAGTTTTGTTGATGCAAATTTCGATTTAATCAATTTGGGACCAAGATAATCACGAACAAGATCACGCTCTTCCTCAGCAGAATATAAACATGATTCCCATGGCTGTGCCGATAAGGGCTCATTTTGAATAGTTAACCCCCAGAAATTAACGCCCTGCTTTTTATACTCTTCGAAAAATTTAATGTAGTAATTAGCCCATGCAGAATAATACTCTGGTTTTAATTTGCCACCATGTAACATGTCATTGTTGGTTTTCATCCATGCCGGTGGGCTCCAGGGCGAGGCGTATAGCTTAAAATCGCCCCCTGTTTTCTCTATCACCTTTTTGATAAAAGGCACACGAAATTTAAGATCATGTTTGATGCTAAACCTTTCTAAACTGGTATCTCCAGGTGTTTCGGTATAGGCATAACTTTCACTCGAAAAGTCGCAACTGTTGATATGTGTACGCCCCAATGAGTAACCTATCCCTTTTACTTTATCAAAATAGGCAGTCATAATCTCGTCTTGTTTATCCGAGGGAAGTTTGTAGAATGTTTCGGCTGAAGCATCAGTCAGTGCCCCTCCAATACCTTCGATTGTCTGGAAAGTTTTGGAATCATCCACATAAATGCACGGAATTGATTCTGTTGGTAATGGAAAATCGAAAAACTCCATTGGCTCTTTTGGTGACAATAAGTTGTTCGTGCTCTGGGCTGTAAGATAACTAAAAGCTCTATTTAAAACCTTTTTTTTCAGTTTGTTATGTGATTTGTCAGCCGCAATCATTTTGGTGCAGCCGACAAATGCCATAACTGTAATAAAAAAAATACCAACGCTGTGATTTAGTTTCATTTAATTGTTTATTATTTTAATGATTATCAATTGAGGACTTGACAAATTAAATCAGAGATACTTTGTGATAAGCAACAGGATGATACATGGTTTCAATATGCCATTAATATTTTATCTTTTTATTACTTTAACGGTATATACCTTGCCTTGTTCGGAATAACACGATACAAGGTAGATTCCTGAGTTTAGAGTTGAAACATCAACAGTTGGACTGGTAGAATTCGTTTTTACTTTTAGGCATTCAATACCAGACAAATTTGTAATTTGAATTGTACTGGATTCATCAGGTAGATTCTTCAATTTCAACATTGAAGTTGTAGGTTCAATAAAGATATTAATCTGTTTGTCACCATTTGTTTCATTTATTGCTGCCGGAGAATTGTCAATCAGCTTAATATCATCGATGAATACCGTGAGTGCATCCTGTTGTTTAATAATTGTTGGCGTTTTTTCAATTTCAAATCTGAACTGAGGGGTTGATGTCATGGTCGTAGCAATTGCTGAACAATCAAACTGTACTTTTTGCCAATCGGGAGATCCAGGTAGATCTATCGTTATAATAGTGTATGTAGGTACTGTAGTATTTGGTAAAATACGAACGCTTATTTTACCGGCAACCAGTTTTAAAACCTTTGCTTCAATTATGCAGTGGCTGGCTGTCATAGGGAGTCCATAAGTAGAGGTCATAACCCCTTTGTAAGTCAATCCTGATGCAATCACATCTGTTGCAATCGAAGTTGCATTTCTGCTTATTTGCATTGCTTTATTACTGGTATTGATACCAAGCTTATTCGGATTATTTACAATTTGCATGGATGTTTCAACGTTAGACCATGAAAAAGTGGAACTAACCACCGTTGTTGCCGGAGCTCCCGAAACCGTAAAATTTTCAAATGTTTCATTAAGTGGACTTAACACAACTGCTGTTTTTTCTACCACCCTGACATCATCAATCAATACAGTAACTGCTGACTTTTGACCGGCAACAGTAGGGGTTTTTTCCATTTCGAATTTTATATTCGGAGTTGCAGTCATTGTGGATACAATAGCAGAAAAATCAAATCTTACTGTTTGCCAATCCAGTGAACCTTGCACATTAGCGGTTACTATCGTGTATGACGAACCAGTAGCATTTGGGTAAATGCGAATGCCAACTATACCATCAACAGTTTTAAGTATTTTTAATTCAATGACGCAATTGGTGGGTGTCAAAGCGAGGTCATACGCTGTTGATTGGACTCCTCTATAGACAAAATTAGATGCCCCTGAATTAGTGGTAATTGTATCCATTGCAATTCTATTGATTTGCAAAACTTTGCTACTGGTATTGATTCCTGTTTTATTCGGGTTGTCAATTATTTGTAATGTAGACCCTTGACCACCCCAATAATAGGGTGTTGTAATTGAGACTACAGGTGCTGTTGAAATAGTAAAACTTTCAAAAGTTTCGTTAAGCGGACTTAGGGCGAAAGTTGAAACAGGTGATATTCCTAAGATGATTGCAAAAAGTATGTTTTTTTTCATAAGTGAGGATTATAAAGTGTTTAAGAAAAAAGGATTAATAATACGAGTAAAAGGGAAAATAATTTACACTGCATTTACAGGTAAACGCAGCGTAAAAAAAGAATCCTGATTATTTATTTTCAAGCATTTTGATGTCGTCAATGTATACCATCATTGCAGCTTCCTGTGAAGCCAATGTGTTAGAGTTCTTTTCAAGTTGAATTACGATATACCCTTCAGTTGTTACAGGATATTCTATTCTCCCGCTAAAATCGAATTTTACCGTTTGCCAATCTGCCGATGCGGGCAACTCATTTGAAATCAACTCAACATAATGTTTGTTTTCATCAGAGAATAAACGCATAGCCAATTTACCGGCTACATTTTTAAGGACTTTAAATTCAATGGTGCTGTTATTTCCTTTTGATAAATCATAAGAAGCAGTTGTTACACCTCGCCATGTAAATCCATTCGCTGAAGTCGCCGTGATTGAATTATTCTCAGCCCGGATGAGTTTCAACACCTTGTCACTTTTATTGATTCCTGTTTTAGTTGGATTTTCTGCGACCTGTAAAGTCATATCATCACCTGAGCGTATCCAACGAAGTCCTGAGAATGACACTAATCCGGAGTTCGAACTTGTAGTGAATTTAAAACCTTCAAATCCTTCATTAAGAGGTAATTTCTGAGCAAATGATGTTACCGAAATTAAGCCCATAGCAACGAGCAAGAAAGAAATTCTTAGAGATTGTTTTTTCATGATAGTGAATTTTGATTTTAGAGTTTGATTTTTAATGAAACTATAATAATTAGTCTACAAATATAGTAGTAAACCAGAGTTGAATTGTTGCCCAAATTCTATTTATTTTTGCTCATTTGAATATTTATCTATTTGTTTCTTCAGCATGAATTGATTCACAAATTAAAATTACCAAAATCATGATGACTTTAATGCGTGATTTTTTCGATGGATATTCTGGAATTGAGAAGCTAATCATCTACTAATAAGAAAATCAGAGGTGACCTGTGATTTTCTTATTTGTAGATGATTAACACTATTTTTAGAGGATAGATAGAATTCCTTTGTTGGAATAACTAGGATTTAATGAATTTTTGAGTTACTGATAGAATGTCCTTTCTGAATTTTAAGAAATAAATCCCTTTTGTCAATTGCCCGACGGCTAGTTGGGTGACTGCATCATCAATATGTCTTTTTATACATTCAGTACCCTTTATATCAACAATCTTTAAGTCTCCACTACGGTATAATTGAGGTATTGTAATGGTTAGAATTTCATTTGTTGGATTTGGAGTCAGTTGTATTGATGTATGGTTAGGATTAGTAGAGCTCGTAGTATTCATTCGCTTATAAACCCTTACATAGTCAACAGACATTGTATCAGGAAATAATGTTGTAGCATCAGGACTTCCTGGCCAGCTTCCGCCGATTGCCAAATTGAGCATCAAATAGAAGGGCTTGTGAAATTCCCCTGTGCTGTTTACGCTGTCTTTGATGTTTCCTTCCCAGTATTTAGTTCCATCCAGAAACCAGGTAATCGCTTCTTCATTCCATTCTATTGAATAGACATGGTATTGCTGTACGTCACAAGGTGTAGTAGTGCCATTTTTTTTATGACCATCGTTATCCCAATGCATGGTGCCATGATTCTTACCTTCATCATTTATTTGTTCCATAATATCAACTTCCCCACATTTCGGCCAACCTACCTGATGTATGTTTTGACCGAGCATCCAGAATGCAGGCCACATGCCCTGTCCTCTCGGAAGCTTAATTCGGGCTTCGACTTTTCCATATTTAAAATTATATTTATTCTCAGTAGTGATACATGCTGAAGTATAATCTGACCCATTATACGACTCTTTTTTACCAATGATGAGTAAACTTCCATTTGCAACTTTGCAGTTTTCAAGCCTTTTGTTAGTGTAATATTGTAATTCCTGGTTTCTGATTAGTCCAACTTCATGAACCCATTTCGTATTATCCGGCAACCCTGAATAATTAAATTCATCACTCCATACCAAATTCCATGATTGTCCAAAAACCGGAGTCAGGATACATACTAACAAAATAATAATGATGTTGTTTCTCATAAAAGTGCTTGTTTAATAGCTGATTGATTAATTGTAGATAATCAAAGTAACAATAATTTATCACTCAATTATCTTTTCATTTGTTTTAAATTCGTATTAAGTAATGTGTAAAGATAATGGTGTGAATGCTTATTGTTTTTTCCTGTTTAGTTATTGTTTTTGCTCGTTTTCATATTTTATAAGCAAATAATCTAATTTATCTCGCTGATGCTGGTATTCATAATTAAAAAATCTATACAAAGTCCATTTTCATTCAATTGCCGGGATTCCATTTATCATTTACAAGTTATCCAGTTAATCTTAAAAAAGCAGAATTAACTCAGGTATTCTGCTTTTTTTAAATTCATAAATTATATTCTTACTATTATGTACTACAATGTATAATTTCATAGTCAGACCTTAAAAAACATTTATTACGGATATTCTGATATCAATTTCAACAACACACCATTTGTCCACCCGAATCCATCCTGACCGGCATACTCGCCTCCACCAGCCTCCAGGGCAGTATTTACTACATTATATTTCTCCATAAGTTTACCAGTACGATTATACACATCCACATTCAGTTTGATCCATCTATGGGCGATGCTGCCTGCAGTTGCTTTCAGGTTGTAGTTTTCAAGTCCTTTTACTGCAATCCATTGCAAAGGAGCCCATCCATTGGGAGCATCCCATTGCTGCCCGGTATTCTTAAGTGTAGTAACAATGCCACCGCTCTTTAAAAACTTTTGTTTTAGGGTGTTTTCAAC
>Ga0302215_10000176_pt1 | contig 48207 bp, 40 predicted proteins | sample II_Fen_N3_1_FD_194580 | JGI IMG/M metagenome (GOLD analysis project Ga0302215, IMG submission 194580) | Peat permafrost microbial communities from Stordalen Mire near Abisko, Sweden - II_Fen_N3_1 | ecosystem: Environmental > Terrestrial > Soil > Wetlands > Permafrost | place: Sweden: Abisko... | reverse complement strand
CATCAGCTAAATTGGCTGAAATAGTGGCTGATTTATAGCGATTAAAGTGATAAAGAATAGGTGGATTACTATTTTCCTTTACGTCCACCAAATTATCTAACTGAATCCGCTCTCCGGTACTGGAACGGACATAAAGAGACGAAATATCAGCCGGTTCACTTCTATCAGCACGTGCCACCTGTCCAATTACATAATACTGCCTGTTATTTCGGAGAAAGTAACCATACCGACCGCCACTATACGCCAAATTCAGCGCATCAGACACATCTTTTTCATTAACCCCCAAACTCGTTGCTTTCAACCGATTTACGCTTAAATTAATTTCCGGCTTATTGAACTTCAAATCCACATCTACATTGCTGAAAACGGAACTGTTTCGCGCTTCGTCCAAAAATTTAGGTAAAGTGGTTTTTATTTTCTCAAAATCAAGATTTTGCAACACGAACTGAACCGGTAATCCTTTTGAATTTGACGTAGAAATAGTAGGTTCCTGACTGGCAATTACGCGAGCATCCGGAATTGAATCATATATCTTAGTCAATTTTTTGAAAATATCCTGTTGAGATTTTTTTCGTTCATTTGGTTCTGAAAGAAAAATAATCAAAGAACCACTATTTACACCGGAGTTATTGTTGCCACCACCATATCTGGCTAAAGTATATTTTGCTTCAGGAATCTTATCTAAATTTATTTTAGCCAACCTATCAATTATTTTTTGTGTTGTAGCATATTCAGTGCCTTCGGGAGCAGTAATGCTTGTTCGGATATAGCTATGATCCTCCAATGGTGCTAATTCTGACTTAAGATTCATTGATAAACAAACAATTATCACAATACAAAGTCCAACTATTGAAAACGAAATCCATTTATTCTGAATAAAGAAACTCAGGTATCGTCTGTATTTCTGTTCCATTCCTAAGAAAAATGGCTCAGAAGCTACATAGAATTTTGAATGGTGCGTACCTGATCCGCCTAACAGAACATTTAATACAGGCGTTAGGGTTAATGATACCAGTGCGGAAATTAACACTGCATTAGCAACCACAATACCAAATTCACGGAACAAGCGACCGGTAAAGCCTTGTAAAAAGATAACCGGAATAAAAACAATGGCTAATGTAAGCGATGTTGAAATAACAGCAAAAAATATTTCGCGGGTACCTTCAAAAGCAGCTTTCCATTTGTCCATCCCCTGCTCTATTCGCTTAAAAATATTTTCAGTGACCACAATTCCATCATCAACCACTAATCCTGTTGCTAGTACAATTCCCAACAGCGTTAGTACATTTATGGAAAATCCGAAAATATACATGATAAAAAATGTTCCAATTAACGAAACCGGAATATCAATCAGTGGTCGCAAGGCAATAATCCAGTTTCTGAAAAATAAGAAAATAATCAGAACAACCAGAGATACAGCAATAAGCAGCGTTTCGAGCACATCCTGAACTGATTGACGTACAAAAGTTGATTTATCACGTCCAACATTCAATTCCATTCCTTTCGGTGCTGTGAGCTTTATTTGCGCCAAACGTTTATTAAACTCGTCCGAAATTTGGATATTATTTGCTCCCGGAAGTGGAATAATGGCCAGATTGACACCCACATTGCCATTGATCGTACTACCTGACTCCTCATTTTGTGAACCAAGAATAGCCTCGCCAACATCGCTCAACCGAATCACCTGATTATCTGTTTGTTTTATAATAAGATTATTGAAATCATCCTCTGTAGTTAACCGGCCACGTGTTTTGATAGTTAATTCAGTGGTATTTCCACGAATTTTACCACCAGGCATTTCCACATTTTCCTTTTGCAGAGCTGTATTGATGTCAGAAGCTGTGAGATTATGTGCAGCCATTTTTTTTGAATCGAACCATAAACGCATGGCAGGCCGTTGCTGACCATAAATGCCTACAGAGCTAACACCGGGAATAGTTTGTAGCTTTTCCTGCAACACCGTTTCGGCATAATCACTTAGTTCAACCGGATTCATGGTGCTACTCTGAACCGTAAGCATAATTATTGGATCACCATTGGCATCGGCCTTCGTCACAGTTGGTGGCGAGTCAATATCCTGAGGTAAACTACGCATTCCCTGCGAAACTTTATCACGAACATCGTTGGCGGCTTTTTCCAAATCGGCTCCCAATTCAAATTCAACAGTAATATTGCTTGAACCAATAGCCGATTGTGATGAGATCGATTTTACTCCCTCAATACCATTAATCGCTTTTTCAAGAGGCTCTGTAATCTGCGATTCAATAATTTCACTATTGGCACCGGTATAAGTGGTCTGTACAGTAATAATCGGTGGATCGATAGCCGGATACAAACGCACCGACAAAAAGTTGAATCCAACGGCTCCCATGAGTATAATAATTAAACTCAAAACAATGGAACCGATTGGACGTTTTAGTGCAATATCTGATAGGATCATAACTTGTCGGTAACTGTTGAATAAGATAATTTTGAGTCTTCTTTCAGGAATTGTAAACCCGAAGTAATTATTGTGTCGCCAACCTGAATGCCATCAGTTATTTCAATATTAGTAGGCTGGCGCGTACCGGTTTTTACAACCACAAAATGTGCTTTACCATTTCTGGCTACAATCACCGTTTTACTTTCTTCTTGTGGAATTAATGAATTCGAAGGAATCAGTAGCGCATTCTTATTTTCACCTAACCGAAGCGTTACATTAGCATAAGCGCCCGATATTAATTCAGTTGAATGAGAATTAACCATTGCTCTTACTTTCAGGTTTCGAGTTGCTGCATCAATACCTTTTTCGGTAGCAATAACAGTAGCATTGTACTTATTATCAGCATTGTTCATACTAAAGTTAACTTTCATTCCCGAATGAATTACAGAACTATATTTTTCGGGAACACTAAAGTCCAGTTTTATCTTATTGTCTGTGCGAATTGTAGTCATCAAAGTTGAAGGTGTTACAATCGCCCCCACACTAACAGCTCTCAAACCAATAACTCCATCAAAGGGTGCACGGATTTCAGTTTTACGTATCAACGTTTTTTGAACCTCAATATCAGCCTTTAAGCTATTAAGTTGCAAACCTGTTTGGTCATAATCGTTCTGGCTTATACCGTTCACTTTCAATAATTCCGATTGACGTTTATATATTTGCTGCTGAATAGCCAATTGCGCTTCCTGCTTCTTTAAAGTAGACTGTAAATCTTCATCGAAAAGCTTGACAAGCAATGTGCCCTTCTTAACCGATTTACCTTCAGGCAAATTAATCATTACAACTCTTCCGGCCACCTCATTTTTTAATTCTACCTCGTCATAAGCCAATAACGAACCTGAAACAGATATTTCGGTAACAAGTAATGATGGTTTCACAATATAAGCAGTTACTTTCTTTTGAGCCTTTTCTTTACCTTCTTTTTTCTTATCCTTATCGGATGATTTACTGAAGCCTACCTTAATAAATAAAGCTGCCAGTAATATAAAAATAATAGCAATCCAAATTGTACTTTTTTTCATTTTGATAATAAGTTTTTTTCTATGGTTACAAGCATATTGTATAATTCATTTACCTGACTATCAGTTAAATCATCACAAGCTATCTTAGTCGTATTTTCAATTGTATTTTTAATTTCAGGAATCACCTTCCTGGCTTTCTCTGTAATCGACAATTCATATTTACGCTTATCTACTTTATTTGGCAACCTTTCTACATAGCCATTCGACGATAAATAATCAACGATTCGAACAACTTGTACTTTATCACAAAACAATTTATCGGCAAGTTCCTGCTGAGTTATTCCATTTCCGCCTTCAATAAGCAGTAAAGGGTAAAATGAACGATCAATGTCGAGATGTGTCAAATCTTTTTGAAGCATAAGTTGATACATCTTGCCAATTTTATCCATTTTACGACCAATTGGTTCTTTCATAAGTTCTAATAGATGGTTTAATATTCAAAAGGTTTAAACTGAACTACAAAATTAGTCATTATTCTTAATAGTTATCATTGTTATCTATTTTTTAATTGGAATTTAATCTAATCAAGAAGTATTCTGATAAATTCAGGTTGCATATTAACAATATTTCCTTATTTTTGCAAAATACATTTTTCAATTCATTCTCAGATGGAAAACACCTCACCTTACTACCAACTCGCACACGATTTTGCCTTGTTTACCAATCGTTCTATCTTTCTCACAGGGAAAGCCGGAACCGGAAAAACAACTTTCCTACACAAACTAAAAAAGGAAACGAAAAAACAAATGGCCGTAGTTGCGCCAACCGGTGTAGCAGCTATCAATGCAGGTGGAACCACCATGCACTCGTTCTTTCAATTACCGTTTAATCCTTATCTACCAACTGTAGAAGGACGCAAAAACCTAATTGAGAAAATGAAGATGCAGGGAAACCGTCGAAAAGTATTGCAAGAGCTTGAATTATTGGTAATTGACGAAATAAGTATGGTACGAGCCGATGTGCTCGATTCAGTTGATACGATTCTCCGGCACGTTCGGTATCGAAACAACGAGCCATTTGGGGGTGTTCAAGTTATTTTTATTGGAGATATGTTTCAATTATCACCGGTGGCAAGCGACGATGAATGGCGCATGCTGAGCCAGTATTACAGTAGTCCGTATTTCTTTCATAGTCATGTAATCCAGCAACAGCAACCTGTTTATATTGAATTGGATAAAATTTTTCGCCAAACTAATAGTGACTTTATTCGCGTGTTGAACGAAGTGCGTAACAATTGCTTGTCCGAATCTGCCTTAAAACTGCTGCAAAGCCGTTATAATCCGTCGTTCGTGCCACCTGCCGACGATACTTACATTACACTAACAACTCACAACTATAAAGCCGATCAGATAAATGCTGAAGAAATAGCTAAGGTCAAAGGGAAAATATACTCTTTCGATGCTGAAATTCAAGGAGAATATCCCGAGAAAAGTTATCCGACCGAAAAAACATTAGAATTGAAAATTGGTGCCAAGGTTATGTTTCTGAAAAATGACACAGAAACTCCACGACGGTTCTTTAATGGTAAAATTGGCGTAGTAGAAAGTATTGATGAAGACTCAATCAGCATCAAATGCCCTGACGATTTTGAAGCTATTGAACTTACTAAAGCTGTTTGGGAGAATATCCGTTACACCACAAACCCAACCACTAAGCAAATAGAAGAAGATGAGTTGGGCAAATTCATCCAATATCCGTTGCGTTTAGCATGGGCCATTACCATTCATAAAAGCCAGGGATTGACCTTTGATAAAGCGGTAATCGATGCAGGAGCAGCCTTTGCATCCGGACAAGTTTATGTTGCTTTGAGCCGTTGCCGTTCGTTAGAAGGAATGGTATTACTAAGCAAAATAAACCCCAGCACTATTCAGAATGACAGACAAATTGTTGAACATGAACAAAATAAATTACAAGTAGAAGAGCTTGAAATACAGTTAAATGAATCACGAAATCTATATCGTAACTTTATCTTGTTTCAATTGTTTGATTTCAAAAATTTAGTAGGACATGCTGCCAGAATATTGAAAGAAGTTACCGAGGTAGAAAGCTCATTTAACGAAGAAACTATTCCATTTTTAAAAGATATACTTCGCCAGTCGAACAGTTTGCAAGAAGTGGCTGATAAATTTCAGGGGCAACTGCAACGCATCTTAAGTGAACGCCCAGTAGTGGAAGAACATTTGCAAGAAAGGCTGGCAGCGGCAAGTGACTTTTTCAACGAAAAGGCTGGTTTATTGATGGAGACTTTAAGACAATCACAAGCCATTTCTGATAGCCGTGCAAATGCCACTGAATATAATGATGGCATTAAAATAATCTTCTCCAATATCGCTCAAAAAAGCTTTTTGATGAAAGGGCTGAAACTGAAATTCACAGTGGAAGATTATTTTGTTTTGAAAAACATTTTTACCGTTCCAGAATTTAATGTAAATGCCTATGCTAAAACAAGTTCAAAGCAGAACTTAACCACGCGACAACCGGAATTGTATAGAAAGTTAATGCTTATTCGCAATCAGATTTGTGAACCACGAAACCTTCCAATTTACATTGTTGCCGGCAGTCAAACATTGAACGAAATGTCCGATTTTCTACCGCAGAGTGATCGGGATTTATTGCAGATAAATGGCTTTGGTCCAGCTAAAGTTGAAAAATATGGGAAGCTATTTTTAGATGTCATCGTTGCCTATTGCAACGAGCACAAACTGCAATCGTTGATGCACGAAAAGAGTAACCCGAAAAAAGAAAAGAAGGAGAAAAAACCAGTTGGCGAAACTTTCCGCATTTCGTTGGCTATGTATAACGAAGGCAGATCGATTGAAGAAATAGCCATGACCCGCAATCTGAACCATTCTACCATTGTCAGCCATTTGGAACGGTACGTAATGAGCGGAGAATTAGACATCAATCAGTTTATTAGTGCTGAAAAACGTGAAACTGCTTCTGAGATGGTGCGAAAAGGCTCAGAAACAGGATCAATTTATGAAATGTTAGGCACATTCCTAAATTATACTGAGGTAAAAATGTTTATGGCATGGCTGAGAGGTGGAAAAAGATAATACTAATATATAATAAACTAGTTATGAATAAAATAATCAAACGTTTTCTAATAGGAATTGGTGCTGTGATTGCAATTTTAGTGCTTATTGCAGTTAGTTTCGGACTTAAAATGAAATCGGAACTAAAGAATATGCATGTGGTTGAAACAAAAGAAGTTATTCAAAATATTTTTGCCATTAAAGATTCATTTGTAAATATGTTTCTGGTAAAAGACAGTGATAATTATATAGCTATTGATGCCGGAAATGACATTAAAGTTATACGTGCCGAGCTTGCAAAACTTAATATTGATTCTTCGAAAGTACTAACAGTTTTACTCACACATGGAGATGGTGACCACACAGCTACTCTCACACTTTTTAAAAATGCGAATGTCTATCTGTCCCGTGATGAAGAGCAAATGATTAATGGTAAAACAGCTAAAATGTTGTTTATACACAACTCCATTTCTCGTAAAGATTATAAACTTCTGGATGACAAACAAGTACTTACAATTGGTAAAACTAAGATAGTTTGTATAGCTACTCCGGGGCACACTCCGGGATCAATGAGTTATTTAATTAATGATAGTTTATTATTTGTAGGAGACGCATTTAGCCTTAAAAATAAAAAAATAGAAAAACCAAATTCATTCTTTAGTAAAGATATGAAAACAGCTATTCATTCGCTGAAATATATTGCTAATTTACCTCAGGCAAAATACATTTTCACAGCTCACACAGGCTTTACTGCTAACTATAAAAATGCCATGACAGATTGGGAAACAGTCAAAGAATAACCATACTACTGAACTACTAAAGTCCGTTTCTTAGTCAATCCGACTAGGAAACGGATTTTTTTATTTTCAAGATTGAACTTTCTCTCATAATACATGTTTTAACACATAAAGTTCAAACAATTATTTTACAAACAAAAATGAAAAGATTATGAGTACAGAAATAAGTAAAACAAACAAAGTCATTGCATGGGTAATTTCAGGATTATTAACCGCATTGTTCTTTTTCAGTGCATCAGGCAAATTCCTTCATCCAGAACAAATGGCACAACTGAAACTGGCAGACTGGCGTATTATTATTGCTATTGGTGAAATCACTTCTGCATTATTATTCTTAATACCTAAGACTAATAAATTAGGTACAGTATTATTAAGTTCATATTTGGGTGGTGCTATTATTATTCACATGACTGGTGGAATAAGTATTGCGATGCCGTCAGTTGTATTAATTTTAGTTTGGATTACAGGAATTCTCCGTAACCCAGAGATGCTGAAATTGTAAGTTCAAATCATTTAAGCACTTGAATGATTTGGGTAATTCATCAGAATAAGCTAATTTAAATTAGTTTGCATTTTTTTATAACTGCCGATAGAATATTGATTATTCATTTGGCAGTTTTTTTTGCAAAAACTAGTAAAACCTTTTGGCCTACCTAGCCGTTTTAGTTCAAAAATAAATGAATAAAATATTTAAAATGAATTCAGTCCGATATAAACACACAAATTTTCTCATTCACGAAAGCAGTCCCTACTTGCTGCAACATGCCCATAATCCGGTTAACTGGTATCCGTGGGGTAATGAAGCATTAGAAAAAGCTATTTCCGAGAACAAACTAATTATTGTTAGCATTGGATATGCTGCTTGCCACTGGTGCCACGTAATGGAGCATGAAAGCTTTGAGAGTGAAGAGGTGGCTCAGTTTATGAATGAGCATTTTATATGCATTAAAGTAGACCGCGAAGAGCGACCCGATATAGATCAGGTATATATGAATGCAGTGCAACTGCTCACCGGGCAAGGTGGTTGGCCGCTAAACTGTATAACTTTACCGGATGGACGACCTATTTACGGAGGCACTTACTTTCCGAAAGGGCAGTGGATAAATATGCTTTCGCAGGTTCGAGAATTTGTAATACACAATCCCGACAAAGCTGAGAATCAAGCCAAACTGCTTACTGAAGGTTTACAAACCAACGAAATGATTTACGCAAGCCCCAATATTGAAAAGGCTAGCCTTAGCGACTTGGATAAAATCTTTATCAACTGGAAAAGTGATATTGATTATATAGAAGGTGGTCAAACGCATGCACCAAAATTTCCTTTGCCCATTGGCTATCAATTTTTATTACACTATTACAATTTGACCAAAAACGAAGATGCACTGAAAGCTGTAACTATTACCTTAAACAAGATGGCCGATGGTGGTATCTTCGATCAAATTGGCGGTGGCTTCTCTCGTTACTCAACCGACAAATATTGGAAAGTACCACATTTTGAAAAAATGCTCTATGACAATGCTCAACTGGTAAGCCTTTACAGCTCGGCATATCAACTAACTAAAAATCCGTATTACAAAACGATAGTTGCTGAAACACTGGAATTTATTGAACGAGAATTAATTTCCAATGAAGGCGGATTTTATGCTTCGATAGATGCTGACAGCGAAGGTATTGAAGGCAAGTTTTACATTTGGACACAGGCTGAGTTACAACAAATACTTGGCAACTATGCAGATGTAATTATTGATTATTATAACGTTACTGAAACAGGTAATTGGGAAAATTCGCAAAACATTCTGCTCAAAAAAGATGCGGATTACACTATTGCTGCGAAACACAACATAACTGAAATAGAGCTGTATGAACGTATTATTGAAGCAAAAAAAATGCTGTTCAAAGTTAGGGAAAAACGTATCAGACCAGGGCTGGACGACAAAATATTAACATCGTGGAATGGACTTATGCTCAAAGGTTACATTGATGCTTATAGGGCTTTTAATGAGCAGAGATACTTAGATATTGCGTTACAAAATGCTGAATTTATAAATACAAAGCTCAAATCTACAGACAACCGCCTGAATCGCAACTATAAAAATGGCAAAGCTACTATCAACGCCTTTTTGGACGATTATGCATTTACTGTTCAGGCCTTTATTGCATTATATCAAGCTACTTTCGACGAAAAATGGTTAGAAGAAGCTATGCAACTGACAGTATATAGCATAACACATTTTTACGACATAAAAAGTGGCATGTTCTTTTATACGTCCGATGTGGACACTTCTCTTATAGCCCGAAAAATGGAAATTTCGGATAATGTTATAGCATCATCAAACTCAGAAATGGCAAAGAATCTGTTTCTGTTGGGTAAATACTTTTACAACAACGAATATATAGATATGGCTCAACGAATGCTGGGAAACATCAAACAACAAGCTATGCATCAAGGGGTTTATTGTGCCAACTGGGATATATTAATGGCTTGGTTGTCCAAGGAACCCGTTGAAGTTGCCATCGTTGGCACAGACTACGAAGCTAAAAGAAAAGAGTTTGACTGTCATTATCTGCCTGACGTATTTTTATCGGGAGGAAAAACAGAAGGAAAGCTGGAATTACTTAAAGGAAAATTGATTGAAGGAAAAACAATCATTTATGCCTGCAAAAATAAAATGTGTCAGAAACCGGTTAGTGAGGTAAGTGAAGCATTAAATCAACTAAATAGTCGAAGTCAGCCCATCTGATGAGCTAATATTTCTTCTCAAAAAGTTTTTTCAATAAGTCAGGTCGTTTCATCCGGTTCAAATCACGAATAATTGCATTCTTATATTCGCTCTTATACCAAAAGAAGAACTTGCGTTGTTCCAATTTTTCATCTTTACTTTTAGCAGTAAAAATAGGTTCAAGCGTGTAAGGATGGTAGCCAGAATAGTAAATTTCGGTAGCCAGAGTCATTGGAGTTGGTGTAAAATCCTGTACTTGCTCCAAACGGAAATCAAAATCTTTAGTCAAAGCAGCCAATTCAGCCATATCTTCATTATGACAACCCGGGTGACTGGAAATAAAATACGGAATAAGTTGTTGGTTCAATCCGGCTTCACGGTTAATACGTTCAAACTTCTTTTTAAACTCACCAAAGTAAGCAAAACTAGGTTTACGCATCATGTTTAAAACCTCGTCAGAAGTATGTTCAGGTGCTATTTTCAAGCGTCCTGAAACGTGATTGGTAATCAACTCACGAATGTACTCTTCGTGGCTTTTGTTCACTTCCACATTTTTAGGATCAGTCAGTAAAATATCATAACGAACCCCGCTGCCAATAAATGATTTTTTAATACCCGGAATTTTATCAACTGAACGGTAAATATCCAATAGTGGTGTGTGATCCGTATTTAAATTGAAACACGGTTTGGGAAAAATACAAGATGGTTTCTGACACTGACGACAGATATACAGGTTTTTTCCTTTCATCTGATACATATTAGCCGAAGGTCCACCTAAATCACTTAGATAACCTTTAAAATCGGGCATAGCAGTTATTTGCGTCACTTCTTTCAATATCGATTCTTTAGAGCGCGATACAATGTGTTTACCCTGATGTGCCGAAATGGTACAAAACGAACAGCCCCCAAAACAGCCCCGGTGCATATTCACCGAGAACTTAATCATTTCGTAAGCCGGAATGGCTTTACCTTTATATTTAGGATGTGGAACTCGTGTATAGGGTAAATCGTAAGAAGCATCCAACTCAGCTTCTTTTAGCGGTTCGTAAGGTGGATTTACAACCACAAAACGATTACCCACTTTCTGAAGTAAGCGATTAGCTTCATATTTGTTCGATTCTTTCTCAATATGCTTAAAATTAGAAGCATATAGCTTTTTGTCTTTCAAACAAACTTCGTGTGACACCAACTCTAAATCCTTCCATTTTGGATGTGCCGGAACTTTTTTTGTCAAATAAGATGTCTGAGGAATATTAGTTAATTCTTTGAAGGTCTTTCCCTCTCGAAGTTGCTTAACCAATTCTACTATTGGCTTCTCTCCCATTCCATATACCAACAAATCTGCATTAGTATCAACCAAAATACTCGGCATAAGTTTATCAGACCAATAATCGTAATGCGTATAACGGCGTAATGAAGCTTCAATACCACCAATAACCAGTGGCATATCGGGATAAAGTTTTTTAATTATATTGCAATAAGTAATAGTTGCATAATCGGGACGCATACCGGGTTTACCGTCCGGTGTATAAGCATCGTCAGACCGAAGACGTTTGTTGGCGGTATAATGGTTCACCATGGAGTCCATATTACCACCTGACACCGCAAAAAACATGCGTGGACGACCCATTTTCTTGAAATCGCGTAAATCGTCGCGCCAGTTAGGCTGTGGAACAATAGCCACCTGTAAGCCCTGTGACTCAAGCAACCTCCCAATAACAGCCGCTCCAAAGGCAGGATGATCAATATAAGCATCGCCACTGAAAAGTACAACGTCCACCTCTTCCCAACCTCGAATTTCGAGCTCTTTTTTGGTGGTTGGTAGAAAGTCGGTTAATTGATATATATTGGGTTGCATAACTGTTTTTGCGGTTAAAACGCTTTTGTACCACTTTGGTTCAATAGCAGCGAATAGAAACACAAAGGTACGGAAATAATTTGTTTGTGTAAAAAACAAACTTTGCCACTTCACACTCTTTGCAACCTACAAATAATCAGAATCAATAGTTATTTCCAGCGTTCCAACCGTTTCAAACCACGTGAAAATAGCCAGGCCATAATACGGGAATGTCCTCCCTCAATCATTTTAGTACGACAATGCTCCTGAAACTCAGTTACAGTACCGTTAAAAGTAAATTCGCCATTTTTATAACAATAACTGCAATACTTTAGGTTTTTGCTGCCATCGGCATTGGCACCACCTCCCATAGGATCCTTGCTTAAAGGCATACCACAACTTGCACACATTTTTGTTGAACTCATAATTTTAACAAATATCGTAAATTAATATTAAACTATTTATCACATCTATCTACATTTCAAGAATATCTAAAACAAAAAGAGTCCTATTTAATCTTAGCCACAACAAGAGCCTGAACTTTTACTAAGGTATTTCGCAAATTTACATTCGTCAATTTTACCGAATCATTGTTTTTTCTAAAATAAATATCAACCCAAGTTCCAGTAGGTGCAGTAGGCTGTGTAAAATCTCCAGACAACTGGATTTCATTATTTAAAGCCTTATTAAAATTAGAGAATATCTCAACATTATCAGAATTCTTATCAATAACCAACTGAATAGTTGTATCCCGAAAATTGTATTTTGAGACAACCGCTTTCAGTTTGTTCGGATTATCGGTGGCGTATAAATCAAAATAAATCTGACCACCACCATTCACTTCATAATGCATATAATCATAGAATCCGTTAATGGTTTTTATAGATTCATCCAAGCTTTTTTCACAGCTGGTTAACACCAATAGTAATGTTAGAATAAAGAATGAGAGTCGTTTCATAGAGTTTTTCAATAAAAGTTAGACAAATCAAATCACTTAGTCAACAAATATATGAATTCAACTGTAACAATCACTTCACAACAGTTGGTATCAGTGCTTTTTTTATCAATAACAGCTTCGTTTAGCTCCACTTTTTCAGTATTGTTAAGGTTATTCCATTTATAGCCAATTAATTCGCTAAACCACTGATTACCTAAGCTAATTGCAGTTTTTAATTCTTCTCAATAATTTGATTAAATTATATAGGAATCCGTATTTACCCCTCTTAGTTGCATCGTTGTTATATATGCATTACCATCAATCTGTAAAGTATCTTTTCCAACTATACATTTTTCATTTAAGATTTCAACTTACATTTTCACAAGCTTACTTGTATAGCACTGGTTATCTTCATCATAACATTTCAAAATGTAAGTTCCTTTAGCAATTTCAGTAACAGGTATTGTTTTCTCAGGGTTATTGTGTTCAGCTACAATTTTACCGGCTAAATCTATTATCTGCAACCTCTTTAGTTGGATATCATTCTGAATCGAAAACTGATCTTTAACCGGATTTGGATATATTTCTAACTTTTTTGTTATCCCATATACATTGTCAATTCCTGCAGTAGGATCCTTAAGGAGAATAACATAATCGGCTGTATTAAAAGCATAGACACCTCCTCCACACGAAGTAACATGTTTTACCTGACCGGTATATCCACTTATCAACTGACTGTCATATAATAAAAAAGTATTGGGATTGTATCTTTTAAAGGTAATGGTACTATTAGAACTATAACTATCTGCGTTAGTGGCATAACAAGCTAGATCTTTTACATTATCGTATGTCACACGACCGGTGGCTCCTGAAAATGTTCCAATAGTAAAAGGAGTACTATATGATAAATCAACAACTGAACCATACTCGAAAATAGCTTTGGTTTTACTGTTATCGAATACAAAATTATTAACACTAAAGCTATTTACAATGCTACCTACATTAAGTACCTCTTTTACTCCGCTTGCATCTACGGTGAGTTTATTGAAATCAAAACCTGTAGAGTGGTTATTGAATCCCCACATAGTTGTGCTATTAATGAAGCGTAAAACATAACTATCATTATTCGGATAAGTAGAAATAGTTGTAGTAGTACGGGCAACACCTGCATCATAAATAGCAACACCATAGAAGCCAGTAGAACCATTTACAATTCTGGAAACAGCTATAGTATTAGAATTTCCCGGCATAACAGCAATATCATACGCGTAAAATGGACCACTAAAAGAGTCGCTACCAAGTGGGAACTGAATATCGGCAGTTTGAGTGCTGACGTTAAAACGTCTGACTGTGGCCGATCCACTGAAACCCACATAAATATATTGACCATCATCAGAAATATCCATAATAGTGGGTTCACTGCCCATAAAAACAGTTTTTTCTAATGTCATTGTAGATGGATTAATTATGCCAATACTATTACCATTGGAACCGTTAGAACTGGGTATAGTAACGTAAATTCTTCCGTTAAATGGATTATAAATAACATCGTTAGTTGTAATTTTAAGGGCACTTACCTTAAACTGAGCTGACAATGAGCTACATATAACCAGCGAGATAATTAGTAGAATCTGCTTCATACACTTTTTCTTTAAAATAATTTTTCTTTTGTTTATAAATACTAAGATATATAATGTTTCTATTTTTACTCAAAATTCTAGTTTCTACAGAACAGAGAATTCGAATTATTTGTGATTATTTTTGAAACCTCAAAGATAAAAAATCCAATTAACCTTTCCAATTATTTTTGGATCTACTTTTAAATGACTTTTATATGATTCAAAAAGTCAATCTCATTTTAAATATGCAAAATAGAATCTGTGGGAATTTATTAAATCCAAGTTTATATTTCATTACTCTTCTCATTCTGTCTATCTTAATTTGATCCGGTAATTTCTTTAGAGAGTCAAGTTTTACACTGTCAAGTTCTCCCAACATTAATTGCCATCTGTATTTTTAATCATCAACTACCGATATTGTCTATTACTTGTTTAATAAATTTCGGACTAAACAAAATGAATGTCAACATCACAAATAAGTTTGTAATGATTAATTGTCTCATAGTTTTGTTGTTATTTTTTTCCGTTGGAAAATATAATGCTCATTGACGTAAAATTCATTTTCATTTCTGAGAATTGCTTAATATAATCCTGGCCAAAATTACCATATACATATTTTACCTCGTTGCCCATTAAATCTTTCTCAGTTACCCTCAAAGAATCAACTGTGCAATTAGAACTTCCCGCTGATAAGTTAACCGAATTCAATGTATAACATTCCGATTCAACCACACCACCAGCACTGCCAAATTTTTGTTTCTGCTTGGTACTATTGCCAATAATGTCGGTTTTATATTTCTTGAAAAAGAAAGAAAACAAGTCTGTCTTTGCAGCACCTGTGTCAAAATGAAAGGGTAATATGTCGTTTTTGTAAACTACTCTGATTATTGGCATTAGTCCTTCCATAGCAAAATTATTCGTTTCAGATTTTTGTGTTCTTTCAGGCTTTCCATTAACAATTAGACAGTTATCGTCTTTAATTGTAAATTCTTGAAGAGCATAAATGACTGGAAACCCAATAATTCCTTTAATAACATACGCTCCATTACCAAAGCTTAATGCCGAATCGGGCATAACCAGAAACACAACATTTTTTACGTCAATATTATTCAATTTTATTGTGGCCAACCCAATTTCCGATTCAACTATCATTCCGGTAGCGGAACCGATATTCACTTTCTCCCCAACCGTTTTTATACCATATTTTTTAGCCAACGACTGAGTTATTGTAGAAAAATTAGCTCCTGTATCAAATACAAAATCAATGGTATCATGATCTATAGTTACGGGTATGTTGAATAAATGAGCCTTATCTCTTTTTAGCGGAATTCTTGAATCGGTTCTTTTTGATATTTCCATCTTTGGAGCTTCGAATAAGCTATGAATCAATAAATTTGTATTTTTATATGATTCAATATCAGAAGAATCGCAGGCGTGTTTGTATTTATTGATAATGGTAAGATTATCGTCATAAGCTTTTTTATAATCTTGCAAGCGGAAACAATTTACAACTCGCATAGAGTATAATTCCGCATAAGTAGAATCATTGAAATGCTTTGGATAGTTAATAAGTAAGGAGTTTATGCACTTGTTCGATTCTTCGGGTCTGTTGAACACATTGTCAAGCATTGCTTTGTATAGCACTAAATCCGGATTTTTATCGTCAAACCGAACTTTCCTCATTAGATTATCTAATACAAAATAATTCTGTTCTGCATAAGCCTTCTTTAATAATGCTGATTCGTCACTTGTCAATCTGTTCGCAAAACAATTACTTGTTGCAATAAACAGAATCAAATAGATAAGTCCTTTTTTCATAAGTTTGAATTTATGAATTAACGTGAGTTCGAAAAAAACAAACTGCTTATGATTAATGCAAATCAGTATTTATAAATTAAACACTTTCGCGGTTCTGATTCATGTTTTGTTTTATCCACAGGTTTCACCCATGGTTATTCACATTAAAGTGCTTCGGACTTTTAGAATAATCTGCTTTCTTAATCTTTATATTGAACTCACATTATTTTAAGATAATTTTAGTTGCAATAACCTGATCGTTTAATCTTGTTTTAAGAATATACACACCTTGCGATAAATTACTAACATTCAAAGTTTTATCAATTAATTGAGATTGTTGAATAAGTACGCCACCCATGTTATAGATGGCAACCATACCATCAATAGAGTTCTGCGAAAAATAAATCGTTTTCTTGGATGCGTTGTATGAAATAATCATTTTTTCATTATTCACATTATCAATATCAGTTGTTGTACCAACAACGCTACTAACTACAATTGAATTGGCTGTTAAATCAGCTGGTGAAGCAGAAAACGCAGTACACCAACCAGTAGCAACTGCTAGATTAAATGCTGTTCCGTCTTGCGCCAACTTTCCGTTTTTATTAAGTAGCTTTTTTACTTCAGATTTGTCTTTTGAATTTAAACTGATTATGAATTGAGTGGACGAAGTTATTTCGACATCTGTTGCAGTGGTCAAAGTATAAGTGTGTGCACCCTGACCAGTGATAGTAAATTTAGAAACATCAATGTCGTTAGCAGCTCCCGCGTTGGCTACTAAATTAGTTCCCGTAACCACCAAATTACCGGTTGAAGCATTGTAAGTAGCCGAACTAATTGTTAGAGAATCGGCTATTAATTGAAGGTAAAAAGGATTTGTCAAATCGTAATCATCTCCGGTAAACCTTAAGTGAGATACTCCTTCACCACTTATTACAGTGGAAGATGTGTTAATCCAAAACAAGGTAGAGAAAGTAGCTGTTACATTGCTTGAAAGAATTATCCAGTATTTTCCCGGTGACAAATAGATGGGTAAGCCCCCTGATGAATTTACACTATTAATGGTAAGCCAAGTTGGAGTCAACGTTGTAAAGTTTGTCAAATCAGAACTATATATCGTAGTCAGTTTATTACCAATCTTATCAAACCCATTATCGGCATAAATTGAATAACTAAAAACACTATTCAAGTGATATTTAGTTACACAAACTTTTACTTGCTGCAACAATTCATTGGGAGCCTTAATTATAAATTGTTGACCGACTAAATGATTATTTACACTTCCTACTCCTTGAATAATAGGATTACTATCCGTTGTGTTGTCCCAAATAATGGTTTGTGCATTTAAAGCAAATGGGGAAATAAAAAAAAGAATAAGAAATGAAAAAGTCAAACCAATTGATTTAAATCTCACATAATCAAGTGGTAACAAACAAGTGTAAACGTAGAGTATATTTTTTTTCATAAATAAATAATTTTTAAATGGAATAAATTGCTTACTAAAGACCAAATTGCTTTAACAGTTACAGTACTGCCTTTATTCTCATTTATTTGCGGCGACAAAGATAAACAACTTTATTAACTTTTCCAACAGTTTCAAACAAAATTTTAGCCAAATTTACAAAAACCGCATATCCAGTAAGGATACACGGTTTTAACTACAACAGCAACAACTGTCTATAAGTTTAGCAGCAATTCACATTTCGTTGATCAAAGAACAAGATGGTCTTTGATTTTTTCACCAATTTCTCAACTAATCTATTCGCTTTAACCATATAAAGTCCAGGTTGTAATGAGCGAATAGTGAAAATCAACAACATACTTGTTACCCGCTTACCGCAGGCAAGCTAGAAATCATTTACTTGCAACTACTTACTTGTTTTATTCTTTTATTACTTTTTTAATTTCTATGCCATCGGCTGTTGAAATTTGAATTAAATATACGCCATTGGGCTTTGACGTGATATCAATAACTGCCTCTCCATTATTGCCAGTCACCTCGCTAACGGTTACACCAGCACAGTTTATGACTTTTGCGTTGTAAATATGGTCACCTTTTAATGTAAAAACACCTTTCGACGGATTTGGGCCAATACTAATGGCTGTGTTTGTTTGGTTTTCCAAAGACGTAGTCCCACCTATAGCAACAGCTGGTGGATTTGCGAATGCATCAATTGTATTACCACCACCATCTGCCGTTTGAATCCAGTACCAACTATAAGTCCCAGCTGTTGGATAATTGCTTGAGTGGTAACAACAACAGTTGCACCGGCAACAGCTAATGTTGGATCAACAAGTCGAACTATTAACCAAAAGTATGGGCCGGAATTAATTCCACTAGTACTAGTATTAATCGCTGCAGGTACTCCATTTATAGTAACGGTAGTTGTTTTTATACATTTTAGTTGAAAATTGGCATTAAGATTTATTGCGTACAATATCATATTAGGACTTGGAGTGGTAATGGTGTATGTGAAAGTATAAGTTGCAGCGACCCCTGCAGCTAATGTACTCGCACTCCACGAAGGGTTAATTAAGTTAGTTCCCATTACACTAACTGTTCCCAACATCATAATTGATGCAAATGCCATCACACGTAATTTATTTCTGAAATTGGGAATTGCTCTTTTCATACTTCCTAATTTTTAACAAATAATAATTTGTTTTGGAATTATGTTTTTTAATGACAATTCTCTCTCCTACTAGTTTGCAAACTTGAGGCTAATGGCTCTTTGTTTACAACAGTAATTAAAACATCTACCCCGCTAGTGCAGGTTTGTGACCTGTGGAGCGATTCAAAAAAGCATAAAAATTCCATACCTTAATTTATCTATCTTCTTTCTTGTTTCATTTGGACTGTAATAGATACCGCAGCCTTTTTGTTGATAAACAATCATACTCCAATTATTCTTTTTAAATAATTTATAGATATCAACCAAAGTTCCTGTTGTGGAAAATCTTGAATTCATTTTCTTTTGAATTCTCTCGGCAAATAAATACTTGAAATTTCTAAATACTACAGTTGCAGAGTCATTGCTTATTTTTAAACTATCAATAGTATGGTATATATTAGTATTTATAAATGAGATATTTACTAATGCCGAGTCTTTAATTGCATCTTTATATCTAAATGTAACATCTAATTTCAACTGATTATTGTTACCGTCATTAAATATCAATGGTTTAATAAAGTATTGAGTACCATCATTACCTACAAAAAATGTTTCAAACAAATTTTTGCCAGAACTCCGTGTACTATTTTTAACTCCTAAACATCCAGATAATACTATAACAGTTCCAATAACAAAAACTTGTAATAGTGAGGGTAGGTATTTTATATCAACAATTCTCTTATGCATTTTCAATTACTTAATAATTTAATTCTTTTAGCTATTTCCAACTTGTTAAACAACGAATCAGATACAACTTTCTTTTTGGTCATCGAAGCAACATATATAATAGTATTATTCTTAAATACCGTTGCGTACTCACTTATATAGAATCCATCTTTCCTATATCTCTTGAAAAAATAATTTGAATTACTCTCAAAAAACACATTTGAACTATCAGTTTTAACCAATTGAGTTTTAACCATTTTTTTTAACGAAGTATCATAAGGAATACCAATGAAAATATCGTAATCTATATTTTTTATATATTTGAATAATGGAATTTGAGGTTGTTTATGATTAAAATATTCAGAGTACAAGGCATTTACATCCGATTGAATGAACATGGAGACTTCACCTGTTTGCATTCCAAAAGAGACATTATTAAATAGATCTATCGAATTACTATTTCTTTTCGAGCAAGACATTAACAGTATCAGAGAAATGAACACAATGAGTTTTTTCATAATTCACATTTACAAAGAACACAGGAACTTAAAAAGAAAGTTCCTGTGTTGTCAAATTTTTATTCTCCTGTTACAATAGTTGTGTAAGTAGAAATAATACCTAGCACACTAGTTTCTTTAATGTCTACAGTAGAAATTTTTGTTATACCACCATTTTTTGCTGCTGAACGAATACTTGCATCTGCATTAAAAGCAAAAACCTGAAGATAAACTGTTGCTGTTGATTCACCAACTTTTTTGCCTACAGGATTACTGGTTGCACCAACTGGCATAGTTATAGAGCAACTTGTCATCAACGCAGCTAGTGAAAGTACTGCTGCAAACATTTTAAATTTTCTCATAAAATAAAAATTATTTTTTTGCCTACTCTCTAGCTTTTCGGCTTACGCTCCCTACTCTTTTTAGGATTTTTCGGGTTTTGTCCTTTTTATCTTCCAAGACTATACAATGTCAACAAGAATAATAAATGCTTTTTTTGTAAATTCTTTATTGTGTAAATCTATTTTTTCATACCACCCGGGGTTTGTTATTTGTTTATAATAAAGAAAAAATATTAATTACCAGTTAGGCTCTACTACACAGCAGTTAAGTAAAACATATTGAAAATTAAATTTGTAGGCTCAAAGATAAAAAACTTAATTAACAGTGGCAACAGTTTTATCAATTATTTTTAGCTGAATTCACAAAAAAAATCGTGTATCCTGTATGAATACACGGTTTGAGAAGAAATATCGTTCTATGAGGTTTATAATTATTTTAATTATTGAGCATTAAATTATGTAGCTAATAACTTCGTCGTTCCACATACGTGACGAATCGGAATCGGCAGCAGCTCTAAAACTATATTTCACGACCATTTATCATAATGTAAATCAGAGATTTATTTTTTATAGTGCGCTAATACCATATATTTTCAATATACGGCTATCCGAAAAAATCTAAATGCCAAAACTATTCGTATAGCAGCAGTGCCTGCTAAAACAACAGGGGTATTAAATGTAGTTTAATTACCTAAGCACTTAGACACCAATTAAATTTAAATTCATGAAGACAAAATTTGATGCACAGCACTTTTGTCTACTTTTAATGTTATAAACAATTCACCCATAATCACTCTTGATAAATAAGGAAAGAATAATTAATGACTTATTCAAGCTAAATAAAAGGTCGTAAAAATGAAATTTTATACCATTTTTTCTGTAATTTTGCGTCTAAATTTTTAAATCCCTCTATCATGAATATAACTGATCGTTTCCTTAAATATGTAAGTTTCACAACTACTTCTGACGAAAACACCAACATGACTCCCAGTACACCGGGTCAAATTGTTTTTGCCAACTATCTGGTGGAAGAATTAAAAACTATTGGTTTAAGAGAGGTTGAGTTGGATAGTAACGGCTATATAATGGCTACTCTTCCAGCCAATACCGATAAAGTTATCCCTACTATTGGGTTTATATCTCATATGGATACCAGCCCCGATATGAGTGCCAAACATGTAAAAGCTCGTGTGGTAAAAAACTACGATGGCGAAAACATTTTACTGAATGCCGATAAAGCCATTGTATTTGAAACGGAGAAATACCCCGAGATACTTCAATATAAAGGTCAGGACATTGTTGTTACCGATGGTACTACCCTACTTGGTGCCGACGATAAAGCCGGCTTAGCTGAAATAGTAACTGCTATGCAATACCTGATAGCTCATCCCGAAATTAAACACGGTAAAATACGTCTTGGTTTTACACCCGATGAGGAAATTGGACAAGGTGCCGACTATTTCGATGTAAAGAAATTCAATGCCGACTGGGCTTACACCATGGATGGTGGCGAAATAGGTGAACTTGAATTTGAAAATTTTAATGCAGCCGGTGCTAAGATTCAGTTCAATGGTACCAATGTTCATCCGGGATATGCCTACCATAAAATGATTAACTCTATGCGCATTGCACAGCAATTTATTGGTATGCTCCCACGTTCCGAAACTCCTGAACATACAGAGGACTACGAAGGATTCTATCATCTTACCAATATGGAAGGAAAGGTAGAAAAATCAATCCTGAGCTATATTATACGTGACCACGACCGCGACAGATTTGAACGTCGTAAAAAAGAAATTACTCATTTGGTAAATAAGATAAATGCCGAATTTGGTGAAGGTACAGCCACAATTGATATCAAAGATCAGTATTACAATATGCGTGAAATGGTAGAACCGGTAATGCATATTGTTGATTTGGCATTTGAGGCTATGGAAGCAGTGGGCGTAAAACCAAATGTGAAACCAATCAGGGGTGGTACCGATGGTTCCCGACTTTCGTACATGGGTCTGCCCTGCCCTAACATCTTTGCCGGCGGACATAACTTCCACGGACGATTTGAATTTGTTCCGGTACAATCAATGGAAAAAGCCATGATGATAGTGGTAAAAATTGCAGAACTGCTGGCGAATAAATAAAGTTATTTACTACGTGTTATTTTGTAGTTATTGACTTTAATAGATTATACCTAACAACCATAAATACCTACAAAATAACAATTAAATAACGCAAAGCAAATAAACAACTAATAACACAAAGCGAAATAACTATCGTCTGTCTTAAAAAAAACAAGAATGAAAACTACACCATTTACCAACATTCACATAGCTCTGGGAGCAAAAATGCATGAATTTGCAGGTTATAATATGCCTATTGAATACAGTGGAATTACTGACGAACACTTAACAGTTCGAAATGCCATAGGTGTATTCGACGTTTCGCACATGGGCGAGTTTTGGGTAAAAGGACCAAATGCACTGGCTTTTCTACAAAAAGTAACTTCTAATAACGTGGCAACTCTTCCTATTGGGAAAGCGCAGTATGCTTGTTTCCCAAATGGTAAAGGCGGTATTGTAGACGATTTATTGGTTTACAATTTTGAACCGGAGAAATACCTGTTGGTGGTAAACGCGTCGAACATTGAAAAAGACTGGAACTGGTGCGTAGAGAATAACTCCGAAGGTGCTGAACTTGAAAATGCATCGGACTGGATGGCTCAATTAGCAGTACAAGGTCCTAAAGCAACTGAAATGCTACAGAAACTCACCACAGTGGATTTATCGCAAATACCTTATTATGGTTTCGCAGTGGGCGATTTTGCCGGTGTTGACAATGTAATTCTATCGAACACTGGTTACACCGGTGCCGGTGGTTTTGAATTGTACTTCTACCCCGAACATGGTGAAAAAATATGGGATGCATTGTTTACTACCGGTGCCGAGTATGGCATTAAACCAACTGGTTTGGGCGCACGCGACTCATTACGGTTAGAAAAAGGTTTTGCGCTATACGGTAACGACATTGACGATACTACTTCACCGATTGAAGCGGGATTGGGTTGGATCACTAAATTTGTTGATGGAAAAAATTTTATTGACCGTGAGCTACTCGAAAAACAAAAAGCAGAAGGTGTCAACCGTAAGCTGGTTCGTTTTGAGTTAAACGAGCGTGGCATTCCACGTCATGGCTACGAGATTGTAAACGCTGAAGGCAAAAAGATTGGCGAAGTTACATCAGGCACCATGCTCCCCGACACTAAAAAAGGAATTGGAATGGGCTATGTAGCCACTGCTTATACAAATCAGGGAGACATTATTTACATTCAGATACGAGCAAAGAATCTGGAAGCAGTTGTGGTAAAATAAAGGTTGGGAGTAATCAATTAAAAATAACTCTTCAAAACAAAAATAGACTGTCTCACCATTTGGTTTTGAGACAGTCTATTTTTGTTTAAATCAGTTCAGATTGACTATTCAATCATATTGTGGAAAACGTTTTGTACGTCTTCGTCATCTTCAATTTTATCAAGCAACTTTTGTACTTGTGCTTTTTGCTCTTCAGTCAGTTCTTTCATATCGTTTGGAATACGCTCAAATTCAGCACTGAAAATTTCGAAACCATTCTCTTCGAGGTATTTCTGGATAGAAGAATACGATTGGAACTCACCGTATAAAACAATGCCATCCTCATCCTCAACTAACTCATCCACACCAAAGTCAATTAATTCCAACTCAAGATCTTCAATCGAAACGCCATCTTTTGGAGCAATTTTAAATACACATTTATGGTCGAACAAAAATTGCAAACAACCACTGGTTCCAAGTGATCCACCATGACGTGTCAAATAACTTCTTACATTGGCCACCGTACGGGTTGGATTATCCGTTGCAGTTTCAATAACAATCGCAATTCCATTAGGACCATAACCTTCGTAAACAACTTCTTTGTAATCTGCTTCGTCTTTCGAAATAGCCTTTTTAATGGCACGTTCAACGTTTTCTTTAGGCATGTTTTCCTTTTTCGACTGTTGAATCAAAACCCTTAAACGAGGGTTTGTATCAGCCTCCGGACCGCTTTCACGTACAGCTATCGTAATTTGTTTTCCTAGTTTTGTAAACACGCGGGCCATATTCCCCCAACGCTTCATTTTTGTCGCTTTTCTATACTCAAACGCTCTTCCCATGCTTGTTTTTATCTAAAATTAACTTATATTTTTCTCTTATTGACCAATAATATTGCAAATATCAATTTGGGCTCACAAAAGTATTAAAACCCTTGCAAACAACCATCGTTTCTGTTGTTTTTTTTTGAAAATAATGAAAGTACAACAGAGTCAACTCCTTTTTTATTAAATAATTGGAGTTATCAGCACTTTCTAATCTCAATAAATATTCCTTTTGCTGTTAGCCCCATCAAGGGTTAACTTCAAGTTTCGGTGAGATAATTTATACCCTTTCAGGTTGATGAAAATCTGTTTCTCGAACTTTCCGGGAACATCAAAATAAGAGCGGTTATCCTCAACTATTACATTCTTAATATCACTAATATTAAGGCCGGCTTCCTCTACCAGAAATTCAGCCATATTTCCTTTTGTAAAGCCTTGTCCAAAGCCCATATTGATATAAATGGTTACTGGTATGTTAGGGACAACTTCGGGTAGTAATTGAATAGTTATAGGTGTGAACTGAATAGCTAAATCGGCTTCCAATGCTTTCAATTCCGGTAAATCTTCAGTTTTTACCATGCAAACCGAGATACCTGATTTTCCGGCACGAGCAGTTCGTCCGCTACGATGTGTATAGTGCTCCGATTTTTCTGGTAAATGATAATGAATAATATAATCAAGGTCTTTCACATCAATACCACGAGCAGCAATGTCTGTCGCCACAAGCAAATTGATTCGGTTCTTCTTGAAACCACGCATTACTTTATCGCGCATTTCCTGATTAAGATTCCCATGCAGCGCATCAGCCACTACTTCAAAACCAGCCAGTTGTTTGGCCAATCGTTTTGCAGCCGTTTTAGTTCTACAAAATAGAATTCCCCGCTGATCCTTACGTTCCGACAGATAAGCTTTTAAATAATCCAGCTTCTCACCTTGTTTATACATCAGGTATTGATGCTCTATTTTTTTATTCACAAACTCTTCGGCATTTACTTGTATCTCAACAAAATCGGGACGCAAATAATCTCGGATAATTTGTTTTACTTCGGCAGGCATTGTAGCTGTAAACAGCATTGTACAAATATCTTTCTTGCACGATTGTAATATGTTGTCAATCTCCGACTTAAAGCCCATATTCATCATCTCGTCGGCCTCGTCAAGTACCAGATACTTTAAATCAGTCAGACTTAATGCTTTTCTATCCAACAAATCCAACAAACGACCCGGAGTAGCCACAACCACATGTGTCGAACGTTTCAGGCGTTGAATCTGATCGTCGATAGGCGCTCCGCCATACACAGCTTCGGCAAATACTCGTGGCAGGTGTTTTGAAAATAGAAAAAATTCCCGAGCTACTTGCTGTCCTAATTCACGCGTAGGGACCAACACCAAAGCTTGAATCTTAGGTAGTTTATAATCAATAGATTGAAGAATAGGTAAGCAAAACGCAGCTGTTTTACCAGTTCCGGTTTGTGCCACTGCTACCAAATCGGTATTTTGTTGAAGAATATGAGGGATTACCTGAATTTGAATATCAGTAGGTTCAGAAATTCGGTTTTCATTGAGTGCCTGAACAATATTCTCATTGATACCTAAGTTGTCGAAAGTCATTATATAATAGCTTATTGGGTATAAGTATCTCCTTTTTGGATACAGGTGGCAAAGGTACTTGTTTTTGAGGAATAAAAGAGAGGAACGGTGCGAGAAAGAGAAATAAAGACCTAAATGTCATTTTAGGCAGCTTAATTCTGTAGCTCAATCCACAAACTACCAAGTACTAATTTAGCATGAATGCTGACAACACACTGGGTTCTATTAGCTGACACCCACATATCCACTGCATCCACATCTTCAAACACGCGGTTTTTCGGAACCAACGGCTTTAGTTTATAACACAACACATTGCCTCTATCGGTTTTAACTGTTTCCTTACCAGCCATAATCACCTCTATCTTATAACCAGTATCTTCGTAAAAACCATCAATTATAATTTTATCATCAATCTTATATTTCGAAAAATCAATAATGCGAATCATCATAAAACCAGCCACAACATCTCGTATATTCTCAGGTGTCTTATAAACTTTCTTAAGCACAAATTTGCCTGCTTGATAATTCAACACCTGAATATCGGCTTTTTTATTCGTGTGGTCAAACGAAGTAAATTCATCGAGTTTATAATGTCCTTCCCGTATCTGGCGAAAGGCTTTGAGGGTTGTTATATTACTCACATCAATATAAGATACCCAACGATCTTTCAGATAAAACAATCGTGCCAAGCCGTTCGTTGTACCTGATAATTGTATTTTAGCACACAATTTTGATCCAATTTTATAAAGTTTCTTATCTACTTTTGTTGTAGCAGAGCCGATTGTAAGCATGCCCCATTTGGCTTTATAGTTTAAGGTTTCACCCGGAACAAAAGTTCTGTCACCCGATTTAGACTTTACCTCAGTAAATCCGAATGCAGGTAATATAACAACAATAAGTATGAGAAGAATTGGTTTATTTAAAGCCATATTTAATGTAAAATGAGTTGATGCCACTCTCTTGACGACAATAATACAAAAAAAGGTTGATTTGAATTAACATCAAATCAACCTTTTAATAACTTTTATGGGAATGCTGCAAACCGCAAAGATCTGCTATGCAATTGTTACACTACATACGTTGTAGAAGCAGTATCGCCACCACGACCAGTCCAGTTAGTATGGAAGAATTCGCCACGTGGTTTATCAATACGTTCGTAAGTATGTGCTCCGAAATAGTCACGCTGTGCTTGCAACAAGTTAGCAGGAAGACGTTCGCTGCGTAAACCATCAAAGTAGCAAAGCGCTGAAGTTAAAGCAGGTACAGGCACACCGTTAGTCAGTGCAGTTGCACACACACGACGCCATCCGGCCTGAGCTTTCTCAACGATTTCTTTGAAGTGGGGGTCAAGCAACAAGTTTTCCAATGTTGGATTTTTGTCGAAAGCTTTTTTAATATCTGCCAAGAACACAGAACGGATAATACATCCACCACGCCACATCAAAGCTATGCCACCGTAGTTCAAATTCCATTTATACTCATTCGCAGCTTCCATCATCAAGTTATAACCTTGAGTGTACGAAATGATTTTTGCTGCAAATAATGCATCTTTCAAGTCATCAATCAATTGCTTTTTATCACCAGTGAAATTTACAACGGGTCCGCTGATTACTTTTGAAGCTTTTACACGGATGTCTTTTTGAGCCGATAAGCAGCGCGAGAATACCGATTCGCCAATCAAAGTCAAAGGAATACCAAAATCGAGAGCTGAAACAGCAGTCCATTTTCCGGTTCCTTTTTGTCCGGCAGTGTCGAGAATTTTTTCTACCAATGGAGTTCCGTCTTCGTCCTTTACAGCAAGGATATCGCTCGTAATTTCAATTAGGTACGAATCCAGATCGCCTTTGTTCCATTCTTTGAATACTTCGTGCATTTCGTCAGCGCTCAAGCCCAGCAAATCTTTCATTACCTGATAAGCCTCGTTGATAATCTGCATATCGCCGTATTCGATGCCGTTGTGAACCATTTTCACGAAGTGGCCAGCACCGCCTTCGCCAACCCAGTCGCAACATGGAGTTCCATCTTCCACTTTTGCCGCAATAGCCTGAAAAATTTCTTTTACCGCAGGCCATGCAGCAGGAGAGCCGCCTGGCATCATGGATGGGCCTAACAATGCACCTTCTTCGCCACCCGAAACACCTGTTCCTATATAAAGAAGCCCTTTGCTTTCAACGTATTTTGCACGACGAATCGTATCAGGAAAATGTGTGTTACCACCATCAATAATGATATCACCGGCTTCCAGATTCGGAATCAGTTGTTCGATAAAATCATCAACTGCCTGACCGGCCTTCACCAACATCATTACTTTACGTGGCTTTTCCAATGAATCGCAAAGTTCTTTGATAGAGTGAGCACCGATGAAGTTTTTACCAGCACCACGTCCGGCAATAAATTTGTCCACTTTGTCTACCGAACGGTTAAAAACACCAACGGTAAAACCTTTACTTTCCATGTTCAATACAAGGTTTTCGCCCATTACGGCTAACCCGATCAATCCAATGTCTGCTTTTTGTTTCATAATTTTCTTTTTGAACCACATAAACCTATAGAACACATTCGTTTCTGATATTTCTATGATTAAGTTTTTTAATATTCGTTGTTATATAATTTCTTTGAACCATATAGGCGCTTAGTTCACATATAATATAAACTATGATCCTATGTGATTTATATTTTAAATCCGATTTGGTTTAATTTATTTTGTATACTTTCATCTACATTTTTAGCTCGAACAGTGAAAGCAGGAAATTCTCTACGTGTAGGATAATCACCTCGTAATTGCTCAAATAAGGCTACATTATTTCTGAAGTCATGGTCATCATTCCGGATGTCATAAGTATGCAAAATAGCTTTTGAAATGATTTTCTGTTCCGTCAATCCGGCACCATCAATTTCAATCATTGGTTGCGACGGTAATTCAACCCCCAAAGGTACCCAATTGTTCAGTTTTAAACAAAAAAAATCGTTAATGGCCTGCACGCTCATCAAGGTTCCGGTAGCTTTTCCGTCTTTGGAATAACCTGCAATATGTGGTGTGGCAATTTCAGTCAATCCGAGAAGCTCCAAATCAATATCCGGCTCATTTTCCCAGCAATCACAAACAAACCCAGAAAGCTGTCCGGATTTTAATGCGGCCTTAACAGCATTGGTTTCTATCACTTCGCCGCGGCAAGAATTAATCAGTACCGGTTTCTTTTTCAATGCATTCAAAAACGAATCATTTCCTAAATGGAAAGTAGCATCTTCGCCTTTTGTTTCCAATGGAACATGCAGAGTAATAATATCTGCCTCGTCCATAATAGTTTGCAAACTAACGAATTGAGTTGAACCTTCAGCACGTTCGCGCGGTGGGTCATTTTGTAGCACTTTCATACCAAAAATATCACAAATGCGGGCTACTTTGCTTCCGACATTGCCAACTCCCACTACACCGATACACTTTTCGCTCAGATTCCAGTTGTTCTTTTCAGCCAAAACCATGATAGTAGAAGCAATATACTGCTCCACCGATTTGGAATTACAGCCCGGAGCATTTGTCCACCAAATCCCGTTAGCTTCGCAATAATCTGTATCAATATGGTCGAAACCTATGGTAGCCGTAGCAATAAACTTTACCGAAGAACCAGCCAGCAATTTTTCATTGCAAATGGTACGGGTACGAGTTACAATGGCATCGGCATCTTTAGCAATTTCCGGTGTTGTCTTTGAACCGGGCAAATAAACCACTTCTGCAACACTTTCGAAAGCACCGCGAATGTATGGAATTTTATCGTCGATAATTATCTTCATTTTTTGAACCACATAGCCACATAGGCCACATATTTATATTTTCAAATTAATCATTCTGTTAGTAAGGTACGGAAATATTCTGTTACAAAAGTACGTTGACCTTCTTTAAATATATTAGTACAATTGAAATTTATCAATATACCTTTTGGCTTCTTTAAAAGTTTCAAATAAGTCAGTAATTGAGCTTCATGGATAGGAATAAGTTCTTCTACAGTTTTTAGTTCAACTATAATCGAATCATTTACCATTAAGTCAAATCTAAGTTCACAATCCAAGTCTAAACCTCTGAAATTTAATGGTACCGACTGTTGTCTTGTAACTTTGTAACCTTTTTGGATAAGCAAATGTGCTAAACATTTTTCGTAGATACTTTCCAATAAACCTGGACCCAATTCTTTGTGAACTTCTATCGCAAAGCCAATAATATCGTAACTAAGCTGATTTATTTCCTTTTGTGTCATAAACTTCTATGTTTAACCACATAGTTCAGATAATAATATTTAATCTATGATTTCTATGTGCCTATGTGGTTCAAAAAAAAATTAGTATTTAAACCTTTCTTTATACGCCCACAATCCCAACGCCGGATTGGAGATATAGAAAATTTCCTCACCATCGGCCATTGTATTGTAGCCATCACGCAGTTTAGCCGGATCATATTTTTCAGTAACCTCATCAATGTCGGCATATTTAAACCCAACACTTTCAATTTCGGTCTGAGTTAGATTTTCTGCACCTTTTCCCGGGCAATAGGTTATGCTAAAACGACCTTCAGACGAACCGTGAATCAAGTGAGCAGCAGCACTCAGGTTGTTGCGCAATTCTTCGTTTTCGTCACAAGCTTTAAGCGTTTGAGGCGTTCCGAAATAACCATATTTACGGATTAAGCGATCAATCTCCTTGTCTTCTCCAAATTCTTTCAAAGCAGGAGCTAACACTATCAGTTCACCATCGTCTTCAATTGCCATACGCGTACGATAAACCGATTTATTACCAAGCCAGGTACTTTTAAACTCAGTTGGATCCAGATAAACCACAACTTTTTTCAATGATTTATCCAACAAATCGAAGTTTACCTGAAGAGCCAATTTTGCAGCCTTATCGAACACTTCATAATCATCGCCAATAAATAAACCGCGTGTTTTGATTTTACCATCTGTTTTATCAAGCCCAACGACCGTTTGCACATACACAATCGGCAAGTTATTGGTAAAATTATCCGAGGCATAATTAAAAATGCGGCGAACAGGCGTATCAGCATGACCCATCATGCGTTCCATTCCGTAGGCAGCACCTACAAAGTGACTTTTATTAATTCCTTCTACACCACCGGTTCCAACAAATATATTTTTGTTGTAATTGGCCATTCCCACCACTTCGTGAGGCACTACCTGACCAATGGATAGAATTAAATCGAAATGACCTTCCAAAAGTAGTTTATTTACCTGAGCCGGCCAAGGAAATTCCACCGCACCACCCGAAACTTCTTTTACAAATTCCGATGGAACAATACCAACCGTTACCACATCGTTGCGCCAGTCGTGCTCACGAATAAGCGAAGCTGGCAACGAGCTAAACATATGTTCTATTTGATGGGGCGTCATAGGTGAATGCGTTCCCAATGCAGGGAGAACATCCGTCAACGCATCACCATAAAATTGCCAGATAAATTCAGTCAACTCACCCGAACGACTCGGTAAACGCGTATAATCTGGTGGGATAGCAAGCACCTTATGCTTCTCTCCTATTTTTATCAATGCTTCAAAAATACCCTTTTTAAGGTCTTCAGAAGTCATTTCTTGGTCAATCGAACCACTTTCAAAATATATCATATATTTACTATTTATTCATTTACCAGTTACTATTTATTTGCTCAATTCACTATCAATGGTAAATTGTAAATGAATAAATAGTACCTGAGTTTACCGTTTAACGCGTGCATTTCCACCCCAAATACTCCAAACTTGCTCTTCGTCGGCTGGTTGTGCGTAGTCAGTAAGGAAAGTAGTTGCTAAAGCACCCGAAGCCCAACCAAACTGTGCCCAGATTTCTGGTTCCCAGCCTTTCAGAATGGCGTAAAGCATACCGCCCACAAAACCATCACCTCCACCAATACGATCAAGAACATTAATTTTACGAGGTTGGATTATATGCCAGTCGTCACCATCGAGCATAATAGCACCCCAAAGATGTTCGTTTGTGCTGATTACCTGACGCAACGTTGTTGCATAAACCGACGCGTTCGGGAAAGCTTGTTTTACACGACCAATCATACCTTTGAAACCTTCAATTTCGGTTTCAATACCTTTTCCACCAGCCTCGGGACCTTCAATGCCCAGACAAAGTTGAAAATCCTCTTCGTTACCAATCAAAATATCTGAAACAGAAGCTATTTCGGTAAATATCTCACGTAACTCTTTATCACGACCTTTCCAGAAAGAAGCGCGGTAGTTCAGGTCAAATGAAATACGTGTTCCTGTTTTCTTGGCATAACGAGCTAGCTGCAAGCAAAATTCACTTGTTTCAACTGACAACGCACCAATCAAACCTGAAAGATGCAAAATCTGCACGCCTTCTTGTACAAAAATGCGTTCTAAATCAAAATCCTTTACGTTCAATGTACGTCCGACTTCACCGGCACGGTCGTTCAATACGCGTGGGCCTCGCGTTCCGAATCCACTATCGGCAATATTAAACTGATGACGATAGCCCCATGGATCTCCCTGAGGAACTTCCGGTCCTTCGAAATCCATGTTTCGGCTACGCAGGTCGCTTTTAATCATTTGCGCTATAGGACTGTCTTTTACAAAAGTAGTTAACACTTTTACAGGAAGTCCTAGGTAAGAAGAAATACTGGCCACATTTGTTTCGGCACTTGAAACTTCCATTTGGAATAATTTGCTACTGTGAACAGGCTGACCGTTCACTGGAGTTATGCGAACACCCATACTGGTTGCCACCATCAATGAGTATTTAAAGTCTTTTTTTAGTTCAATCATAATAATCAGAATAACCCCCATCCCCTGAAGGGGAGTAAGAGATGTTAGTATTGAAATATAATAAATGTTTTTACAAACAAAATTTGAAAAAATAAATAATTATAAGTAACTCAGTTCCCCTTTAGGGGTTAGGGGTGGTTTTAAATGCAAAATGCATCAAAACCGCCATCAACAACAGTCAATGTACCAGTAACAAACTTTGAAGCATCGCTGGCAAGCCAATGAAGCGTTCCAAGCAATTCTTCCGGTTTACCAAAGCGTTTGAACGGAGTGTGAGAAATAATAGTGTTACCACGGGCGGTCAATGAACCATCAGGATTGGTAAGCAATGTACGATTTTGTTCCGAAATAAAGAAACCTGGAGCAAAAGCATTTACACGTAAACCTTCACCATATTTTGTGGCCAATTCAATGGCCAAGTACTTTGTAAAGTTTGTTACCGCAGCTTTAGCAGCACCGTAACCAACTACACGAGTCAATGGGCGAAGAGCTGATTCAGACGAGATATTGATAATGTTTCCCTGTTTTTGATCTGTCATTACCTTGGCAAAAACCATCGTAGGAATAACTGTACCAAAAAGGTTCAAATCAACCACCGTTTTGAAAGCGTCCACATCCAAATCAAAGATCGTTTTGTCAGGTCCAATAGTTGCTCCCGGCATATTGCCACCAGCACCATTGATTAAAACGTCAACACGACCATATTTAGCCATTACATCAGCACAGTTTTGTTCCAATACAGCTTTATTGCTAACATCTGACTTCAAAAAAATTGCTTCCTGACCTTTAGCCAAAATACTATTTACCAGTTTATCACCAATTTCTTTGTTTCGTGCCAATACCACAACCTTTGCACCTTGTTCTGCCAGATATTTTACCATGCAGCTTCCCAAAACGCCGGTGCCACCTGTGATAACAATGACACGGTCTTTAATATCAAATAAGTTTCTCATGTTGTATATTTTTACCCCTAACCCCTTAATCGTGGAATAATACTACTTAGTCTGGTGACTTTTTTATAGAAAAAAGACGAAGAAATCCAGTTCACATTCTGGGGTTAGGGTTGGTCTATTTTATGAGTTAAATAAACGTTTTAGGTGACGATCGTAGATATTTTCTTCAACACAAGAACCCACAATGTCTGCATACTTTTCAAGCAAATTAGTGTATGTGGTTCCCATTTCGGCTGCAACTTTATAAGCTACGTGAATCAACTGGCGGAAATTGGCATTATAATCGGTATTACCCGGAATATGACGCAATGTATTCGCAAATTTTTCACTCGACCAGCTATTCACTTCTTCCACAGAAGGCAACTGTTTAGCATCAATTTCAATTACATCTGCATACGGAGCACAAAGTTCTACGCTTCTATTGAACGAATTAGCATAAATTTGTTTCGCCAAATCTAAGCCTTCACCACCCGCAACAGCCAAACCAATTACTTCTTCAAGCCAAGTTGTGCCGGCAGTTTTCACATGAATCCCTTTGTCATATTTCTTGATAATTTGAGCCATGATAGGGTAAATAGTAAATTTGTCGCTACCTGAGTGAACACTCAATTTAATTTCTGCCGGCAAACCAAATTCTTTAACAGCATAATCAAGCACCAATACATCTTCTTCAAATTCTTTCGCAAATTGATCTACGTCACCTTTGTAGTCAACTCCTTTATTAAAACGCCCGGTGAATTTTGGAGCAATAGTCTGGGCAGGAACGCCTTTATCAGCAAGCATTTTCAGAATAAACAACAAATCCATAGGAGTTTGAGGACTTTCCACTTCGTCCATCGAAACTTCAGTAATGAATGTTCCAGCACCTTTACCTGCAATTAAAAATTTATAAATTTCAGAAGCTTGTTGTGTAGCTTCTAAGAATTTAAAAGCTATTATCTCAAGTGATTCTTTAGTTACTACTAATGGGTGATCAATTCCGGGAATTACCAAATTTCCCATATACTTGCTGCACGAAGCAATAAAAGCATCTACATCGGCAGGGCTACTTTCTTTGCCAATAAAAGAGGCAACATCTAAGGTAAAAAAGTTAGCAGTTTCCACAAATGGAGCAACAGTGCTTAAGTTTATATGATCAGCATCTACAAAGTACTTTCCTTTAAATCCAAGTGCAGCTACAGCAGCATCCGCCTCTTTACGAACATCGGCAGGATGGGAATGAACGTACATATGTTCACGATTTGATTTATTCCAAACCGGACTAATATTCAACCCAAATTGATTGGCTTTCACAACTGCCCGTAATTGAGCAACACCCTGATGCGAAAAACGGTCACCAAGCCCAATACTGTACTTTCCTAATTTCATGATAAAAATTTTAAAAGGTTGTTTTATTGCAATTTAATAATTGAGACTATCAATTATTATTCTGTGAAATTCATGTAATCTTCAATATTCTCTTTCAATAGAATATCAATAGGTACATAATTTATTTTTTTTATTTCCTGCTTAAAAATAAGTTCTTTACACATATCCCGAACCGTAAAATAGGCCTGCTTATCGGGACGTTGTGCAATAAGATATGAGACAACACCCTGTTGCAAATAACTAACATTTTGATCTAGTAAATCGTAGCCAATTAAACGAACATTAGCATGATTTATGTTTTGTAGGTGCCTTGCAAGTCGGTAAACTTTTGAATTAAATGTAATCGCTGCTTTTATATTTGAATTAGCACGAAAAACATCCTCTAACGCTTTTCGGTTTGATTCTTCATCATTATTATTAAACTCAATATTAATAAGTTGAAACTGATTCTCAAGCTTAAACTCTTGTACATATTGCAAAAATCCGGCATTGCGCGACAAAGTTTGGTTGGATACTGAGCCTTTGCGTTTTGTTCTGATCACTAAAATCTGAGAATAATCAGGTAAAGATGAAAGTAGTAATTTAGCTGCTATGAAACCGCTTTTAAATGAATTCTGCCCGTAATAAGTCAAGAAATCATGACCATCAATCATTGAATCGATAAATGAAAACGGAATTTTTAGTTCATTAAGTTTAGTTGTAAACTTAACTGTTTCGTCTCTGAAAATTGGTGAAATAAAAACAGCATCCGGCTCATCCTCAAAAGCTTTCGCTGAGATGGTTTCAAAAGAGTTCACATCGTATTGGTTAAAATAATGCTTATAAATGTGTACGTTATGATGAATAAAATCCTTTGCAGCCAAGTCAAATCCCTTATCAACACTTTCCCAATACTCTCCCGCCTCAAACTGAGGAAACAGGCACACAAATCGAAATTGCTTTTTTGAAGCTAATGAACGAGCATAGATATTGGGAGTATAATTCATTTCATCCAACACTTTTGTAACTGCCTGTTTACTTTTTTCCGACACATCACCTCGCTGGTGTAAAACCCTATCAACGGTACCTTCTGACACACCTGCAAGAATTGCAATGTCTTTTATTCTAATTTTGGGATTAATTTCTTTCATTCAAATTATGATTAATGACTAAAAAAGGAGAGTCAGGTATATAATAAATTTTAAGGTTTAATTCGTCCAAGTAATTTACCATTTAAACAAATAGTAAATCCGTGTTCGTACACAAAAATATTTTGACACAAAAGTAGCACATATTTCATAAATATAAAATTATTTGTATCTTCGTGGGCGAACACGGAACGAACACAGCGTTTAAAAACTTCCAATTAAGCACTATTAATCAGATAATTAAATAGAAGCTTACAGTTTTCGCATCAACTATTGTGCATGAAAACATATTCAAAAACATATATTTGAGTATAAAGTTCACTATAAAAAATAAGTATTTAACTTTATTTGTTCGTGAAATTATTAAAATTTCTAGTTGTGCACAGTTAAATTTATAAAACAAAATGGATAAATAACATAATCATGAAAAACTTCTTAGACGAGAATTTTATTTTGCAAACTGAATCAGCACAAAAACTGTATCATGAACATGCTGAAAAACAACCGATTATTGACTATCACTGCCACTTGATTCCATCTATGGTAGCTAACGACCACCAATTTAAGTCGTTGACTGAAGCTTGGCTAGGTGGCGACCACTATAAATGGCGTGCCATGCGCACAAACGGTGTTGACGAACGTTTTTGTACAGGAAAAGACACTTCTGACTGGGAAAAATTTGAAAAATGGGCTGAAACGGTGCCTTACACTATGCGTAACCCACTTTACCACTGGACTCATCTGGAATTGAAAACTGCTTTTGGTGTAGAAAAACTACTTTCTCCAAAAACAGCTCGTGAAATTTACGAAGAATGTACAGCTAAACTTCAGACCTCAGAATTTTCGGCACGTAACCTAATGCGCCATTATAAAGTGGAAGCCGTTTGTACTACCGACGATCCTATCGATACATTGGAACACCATATCAAAACCCGTCAGGATGGTTTCGAAGTAAAAATGTTACCAACATGGCGTCCTGATAAAGCTATGGCGGTAGAAAGCTCAGCTAATTTCCGCGATTATGTAGAACAACTGGCCAAAATTTCAGGTGTAACTATTTCTACCTTTGACGATATGATTTTGGCGCTTCGCAAACGTCAGGATTTCTTTGCTGAACAAGGTTGTAAACTATCTGACCACGGAATTGAAGAATTCTATGCTGAAGACTACACCGATGCTGAAATCAAAGCTATCTTCAACAAAGTATACGGTGGACAAGAACTTGCTCATAACGATGTTTTGAAATTTAAATCGGCCATGATGGTTATTTTTGCCGAAATGGACTGGGAAAAAGGATGGACACAACAATTCCACTATGGCGCTATTCGTAACAACAATACTCGTTTGTTCAATCAATTAGGACCTGACACTGGTTTTGATTCTATTGGAACATTCAACACTGCTAAAGCAATGTCGAAATTCCTGAACAGACTTGACACTAATAACAAACTGGCTAAAACTATATTTTATAACCTAAATCCTGCCGACAACGAAATGATTGCTACCATGATTGGTAACTTCCAGGACGGAACAGTTGCAGGAAAAATCCAATTTGGTTCTGGCTGGTGGTTTCTTGACCAAAAAGATGGTATGGAAAAACAAATGAATTCATTGTCAGTGCTTGGTTTATTGAGCCGCTTTGTTGGTATGTTGACGGATTCACGCAGCTTCCTTTCTTACCCACGTCATGAGTATTTCCGTCGTACGCTTTGTAACCTTATCGGAAACGATATCGAACTTGGCTTACTTCCACATCAGGAAATGGAATTTATCGGTAAAATTGTTGAAGACATTAGTTACAACAACGCCAAGAACTTCTTCCAATTCTAAATATCAAATCTATTGTCAATTGCCGTCTCCACAAAAGACGGCAATTGAATTGTATGCCTTTTAAATCAGAAGCATGCAATTATTCATTATACTTTTATCAATTATTATTACTTGCAATCAATTAATGCCGTAAAGTTGTCATTTTTTGAACAATACGGCATTAAAAATGGACTAATTTTGCTGCAAGATTTAAAATAAAGTAGTACTTTTGGTCAACCAATTAAAAAAACCCAATCAATATTACAAAACAAAAAAACAATGAGTAAAAAAATTGTAACATTAGGAGAAATTATGCTCCGTCTATCAACTCCAGATAACACGCGCTTTGTTCAATCGGATGTATTTGACGTTGTATATGGTGGAGGAGAAGCAAATGTTGCTGTGAGCTGTGCTAACTACGGTCACGAAGCCTATTTTGTATCAAAATTGCCGAAACATGAAATCGGACAATCAGCCGTTAATGCGTTGCGCAAATATGGCGTTAAAACAGACTTCATTGCACGTGGAGGCGATCGCGTAGGTATTTACTACCTCGAAACAGGAGCTTCAATGCGTCCAAGTAAGGTTATCTACGACCGCGCCCATTCATCAATTGCAGAGGCTTCAGTTTCAGATTTCGATTTTGATGCAATTATGAAAGGAGCAGACTGGTTTCACTGGTCGGGAATTACACCTGCCATATCTGACTCAGCTGCAGAACTAACAAAATTAGCTTGTGAAGCTGCAAAACGCAATGGCGTTACAGTTTCGGTAGATTTAAATTTTCGCAAAAAACTTTGGACAAAAGAAAAAGCACAATCTATCATGCGTCCATTGATGCAATATGTAGATGTATGTATTGGTAACGAAGAAGATGCTGAACTTTGCTTAGGTTTTAAACCTGATGCAGATGTTGAAAGTGGACATACAGATGCTGAAGGTTACAAAGGCATTTTTACTCAAATGGCTAAAGAATTTGATTTCAAATATGTAATTTCAACTTTACGCGAATCGTTCTCTGCAACTCACAATGGTTGGAAAGCAATGATTTACGACGGAAAAGAATTCTACACTTCAAAACGCTACGACATTGATCCAATTATCGACCGTGTTGGTGGTGGTGATTCATTCTCAGGTGGTGTTATTCACGGTTTATTGACCAAACCAAATCAAGGTGAAGCATTGGAATTTGCTGTTGCAGCTTCGGCACTGAAGCACACAGTAAACGGTGACTTTAATCTTGTTTCAATCGAAGAGGTAGAAGCATTGTGTGGAGGTGACTCAAGCGGTCGCGTACAACGATAAAACTACCCCTAACCCCTAAAGGAGAATTAAGACGAAATTAATTTCATAGTCATTTTCATATAGGTTCGTTAATAAAAAATATAACTATCATCTCTTATCCCCCTTTAGGGGTTAGGGGGTTATCAATACTAACTTTTCTTCCTCTCTGTCAGCTGATGGAGAGGGGATAATATTACACATTATGAAATTCAACAAAATTCAAGTAATTACAGCTATGAAAGAAACCGGTATGGTTCCAGTATTTTATCACAGCGATATTGAAGTAGCTAAAAATGTAGTAAAAGCATGTTACGATGGTGGAGTTCGTGTTTTCGAATTCACAAACCGTGCTGATTTTGCTCAAGATGTATTTGCCGGATTAGTAAAATATGTAGCCAAAGAATGTCCGGAGATGATTATGGGTATCGGCTCAATTGTAGATGCTCCAACGGCTGCTTTATACATTCAACTGGGTGCTAACTTTATTGTTGGACCGCTATTCAATCCTGAAGTAGCAAAAGTGGCAAATCGCCGCTTGATTCCTTATTCACCAGGTTGTGGATCTGTATCAGAAGTTGGTTTTGCGCAAGAAATGGGCTGCGATGTTTGTAAAGTTTTCCCTGGAGATGTACTTGGAGCAGGATTTATAAAAGGATTGAAAGCACCAATGCCATGGTCCAATATAATGGTAACCGGTGGAGTAAAACCTGAAGAAGCTAACCTTAAAGCATGGTTTAACGCTGGAGCAACATGTGTTGGCATGGGATCAAACCTTTTTCCTGCTGATATGATTAAAGGCAATGACTGGGCTGGAATTACCAAATTGTGTAGTGATGCTTTAGCAATTATCAAAAAAGTGAGAAAATAACCTATGAGCTCAATTGGAAAAATCAACGAAAAAATGACTCAGTACAGATGGACGATTTGCTCATTGCTATTTTTAGCAACGACAATCAACTATCTCGATCGTCAAGTTTTATCACTGTTACAACCTATCTTGGCAGAAGAGTTTCACTGGACAGACAGTGATTACGGTACAATTACATCCATTTTCTCACTTGCATACGCCGTTTCGATGTTATTTGCAGGTAGATTTGTCGACAAAATGGGGACAAAAAAAGGTTATGCATGGGCTATTGCAGTTTGGTCTTTGGCAGCTATGCTTCACGCTCTTTGTGGATTAGCAACCGAGTGGTGGACAGAAATACCGAATGCTGCCGGACTAACAAATGCTTCAGGTACAATAGTAGCAACAATTTCAGTAGTAAGTGTTGTAATGTTTGTTATTGCACGCATCTTACTTGCATTTGGTGAATCGGCTAACTTTCCAGCAGCTATCAAAGCTACTGCAGAGTACTTCCCTAAACGCGACCGTGCTTTTGCTACCGGCTTGTTTAATTCAGGAGCCAATGTTGGAGCCATTCTGGCACCACTAACCGTTCCTTTTATGGCAAATGCATGGGGTTGGGAAACAGCATTTCTTGTAATTGGAGCAGTAGGATTCATGTGGTTAGCAGCTTGGTTAATTTTTTATAAACCACTTGAAAGCAATAAAAAAGTAAACGATGCAGAAAGAACTTATATCAATCAAGATGACGAAATTGATAAAGTGGTTGCCGATGAGACAGTCAAAGTCAAAAAAATGACTTTTGGACAAGCACTAAAATTCAAACAAACCTGGGCGTTTGCTTTTGGTAAATTTATGACTGATGGCGTTTGGTGGTTTTTCTTATTTTGGACTCCTGCTTATTTAAAAGCTGAATATGGAATGTTGCCATCGGAAGTTGCTTTACCAATCGGGATATTATACACAATTACTGTTTTTGGTTCTGTTTTTGGTGGAAAATTTCCAACCTTTTTTATCAACAAAGGAATGAATCCGTATGCCGGCAGAATGCGAGCCATGTTAATCATTGCATTTTTCCCACTATTAGTTTTACTGGCTCAACCTTTTGGTCATATTACTTTATTAGGCAACAATGCATTTTGGATTCCGGTTTTGTTAATTGGTATCGGCGGTTCAGCTCATCAGGCATGGTCAGCCAATATCTTTACTACAGTCGGTGATATGTTTCCTAAATCAGCAGTAGCAACTATTGTTGGTATCGGTGGTATGGCAGGTGGTATAGGCTCCTTCATAATTAATAAAGGTAGTGGTATGCTTTTCGATTATAGTTTAGTTGAATGGGGAAGCAAAACTCCAGGATACACCATTGTTTTTTCATTCTGCGCTGTGGCTTACCTAATTGGGTGGATAGTTATGAAAACACTTGTTCCAAAATACAAACCAATTACCGATTTATAATAGTTTGATAGTTTAATAAATCGTTATGAGGGTTCTGGCAGTAATTGTCAGAACCTTTTTTTACAATTTATTCTCCAAAAAAGAATAGTTCTTTTTCAAAGTTGTTATCTTTTTCTCGGTATTTTTCTGAAATTTCCGGTATTCTTCCGACTCAGGAAAAAGTGGGTGGTGATTTAAGTCGGCGACAACCTGTTCAAGCTCTTTTTTCAGGCCAGTGGTCACTGCATCAAAGTAAGTTTCTGAAAAGCGCTGCCAGATATAATCTACAGCCACATCAGCTGGATGAAGCATATCCGAAGCATAGAACCGGTAATCACGCAACTCGTCCAACTGAATTTCATAGGCTGGGAAATAATCGACAGAATCAAATTGCTGCTGTAATGCAGCGATTGCCAACAGCAAAGTACTTTTACTAATATTATTTTCATGCGCACCATCTTTCCAATGACGAATAGGACTTACACTGAAAATAATTTTCAGCTTTGGAAAAAGCGTTTTCAATTTAAGAATAAGCACTGAGTAATCCGATACTATCTCGTCGACGCTTAACCTGCGACGGACAAAATGGCTTGCGGGTAACTTGTGGCAATTAGATACCACGCTCCCACTCTTCTTTTCTTCAAAAACCCAAGCAGTACCAAAGGTTATAATTAAAAAATTGGCTTGTGTAAAAAATGAGGCAGCATGTCTAAATCGCTCATTAATATTTTCAAGACATCTTTCGGCTGTTGTTGCCGAAAACAAACTACTATGCGAAAAACTCTGCCACAGTTCTTTCTGTTGGAAAATATTATCAGCAGTAAATTCGTTATTTTCAATAAGCAAATCAATACTATTGCGGATAGATATTGGATTGTATAGTACTCCAAAAGGATTAATATCAGTTTCAAAATAGACTTCCTGCATTTTTCTACCCATATTGTCAGCAAAACATGATCCGAGAGTCATTATCTTATCCTCGTAGGTAATATTTAGCTTGGTTGGCGGTATATCTACTTTTGTTTGAAACATAATATTTTACGAAATTGAATGTTATAACTAACAAAATATCACTGACAAATGGATTTAGTGGAATTCTATAACGGTTATTCCAGCACCTCCAAGTTGCACATGTTCATCTTTATAGGTTTTCACGCCATGAACAGTGCCCAAATATTGGCGAATCATTTGGCGTAGCGCACCAGTTCCGGTTCCATGCAAAATACGAACGGAAGCCACCCCAACCATCACTGCATCGTCAATAAAGTACATAACAGCCTGCAACGCCTCATCGCCACGCATTCCACGCACATCAATTTCGGACGTAAAAGTCAGTTTGCGCTGACGAACCTCATCGGTGGCAGTTGTGCCAAGCGATTCGTATTTCTTAGCCTCTTTCTTTAATTGCGTATTACTTATTGGTTCAAGTTTAACCAGTTTCACAGTCGATTTCATTTGCCCAAACGCCACAACAGCCTGTTTATCCTGAATTTCAATAATTTTCCCTGTTGCAGTTTGGCCTTTCAGACGAACATTTGCGCCGATTTTAAGCAATTCTTGTTCATGATTTCGGGCTTCGGGTTTTACGGACTTCATTTCAACTTTTTTATTTAGTTGAAGTCTCGAACTCCCAGTCATCAAGTCCTCTTTAGGGGATTTAGGGGGTTCATTCTGCCCTATCTTCGCCTTAAAATCCTCCAACTCTTTCCTTACCAAACGTGTCTTTTCCTTTTCCGCATCTGCTTCTTTTATCTGACGTATGGTATTTTCAATCTTAGCATTGGCTTCGCTCAACAGGTTTTTAGCTTCATCTTTCGCTTTGTTGGTAATGTCTTTGCGCTGTCGGTCAATAGAGGCCATTTCGGCTTCGTATTTTTCCAATGTTTCTTCGAGCTTCTTTTCTTTTTGGCGAATTTGCTGACGCTTATTTTCCCAATAGCGTTTATCGCGCACAATGTCCTGCAAGTGCTTGTCGTAATCGAGATGCTCTGCTCCTACTTTATCGGCTGCCTCGGCAATCAAATCTTCGGGCAAACCTATTTTGCGGGCAATTTCGATGGCAAACGAACTTCCGGGATTGCCTATGCTAAGCTGGAAAAGTGGTTGCAAATGCTGACGATCGTACAGCATAGCACCATTTACTATCCCAGGAGCATCTTCGGCATAATGTTTTAAGTTGGTGTAGTGCGTTGTAATTACGCCAAAAGCCAGATTCCCATTGAAGCGTTCCAAGGTGGCTTCGGCAATGGCTCCACCAATCATAGGTTCCGTTCCTGTTCCAAATTCGTCAATCAGCAATAGCGTTTTATCATTGCTATTCTTGATGAAATATTTCATGTTCAACAAATGCGAACTGTAAGTAGACAAATCGTTTTCAATAGATTGTTCGTCACCAATATCGATAAACAAACGCTCAAAAATACCGGCACGACTACTATCGTGCAACGGCACCAGCAAACCGCACTGAAGCATATATTGCAACAATACCACCGTTTTCAGACACACCGATTTACCACCGGCGTTAGGTCCTGAAATAAGCAAAATACGTTGTTTCTCGTTCAAAGTAATATCAAGTGGAACAATGCTCTTTCCTTGTTTTTTGAGCGAAAGAAACAAAATAGGATGAATGGCTTTAGCCCATTCCAATTGGCAACAATCGTCAACGCGAGGTTTAATGGCATTTATTTCCAAACCAAAAAGCGCTTTAGCTCGCAAAAAGTCAATTTGCCCAAGAAAATATTGCGAAGCAAAAATATCTTCGGTATGTGGACGCACAAAATTGGTGAACTCCACCAAAATGCGCATAATCTCTCTTCGCTCCTCGCCTTCCAGCTCACGCAGGCGGTTATTGGCTTCAACCACTTGTTGTGGTTCTATAAAAACCGTTTTTCCGGTAGCCGATTCGTCATGTACAATACCACTTACCTTACGTTTAAACGCCGGCGAAACAGGAATTACCAAGCGGCCTTCGCGCATGGTTGGCGCCACGTCTTTTTCCACATAACCATCAGCTTGTGCCTGACGGAGAATAGAATTCAACGTTCGCGAAATAGAACTCTGCACCTGAAAAACATCTTTTCGGATACGTGCCAATTCGTTCGACGCATTATCTTTTACCTTACCAAACTTATTGAGAATACCGTCGATGCGATTAATAATCAACGGAAATGTCTCAATACCATTGACCAATTCGTGTAAATGCGGATATACTTCAGCCTCGTGTTTAGTCAGGAAAGCCACCAACCTACGTACCGCTTCCAATGCACGGCGAAGATCGAAAACCTCCAACTCATCCAGAAAAAGCCCTTCGATGCGCACGCGCGACAAAGCCGGACGCACATCGTAAAAATCACCAATCGGCAATTCGTCGGAATCGGTAGTGAGCACACGCAGCATTTCGTCGGTCTGACTTAGCAAGCGCATAACATCATCATAGTTCGACGAAAACTGGATTTCATCTACTTTTTCTTCGCCCAGCGTGCTCACGCACTTGTCTTTAAGCAATTGGCGAATGCTGGTAAAAGCTATTTTCTGTTCGAAATGAGAAGGGTAAAGCATTTTTTTAGTTGACAGTTGATTTTTTATTCCCCTTTAGGGGCAAGGGGTTCTCTCTCATTCTTCTTCGCTTCGTCCCAAATTATGTCCATTTCGGCCAAGGTCATTTCTTTCAAATCTTTGCCAATGGTAATAGTTTTTGATTCCAGGTAGTTGAACCGGCTGATAAATTTTCGATTAGTACGTTCCAAAGCATTTTCCGGGTTAATATCATATAAGCGAGCTGCATTAACCAAACTAAACATAAGGTCTCCAAACTCGGCTTCCATTTTATCTTTGTCCATAGCAGCAACTTCCACCTTAAACTCGTTGATTTCCTCCTGCACTTTGCCCCACACCTGCTCACGTTCTTCCCAGTCAAAACCAACGCTGCGGGCTTTATCCTGTATGCGGTGCGCTTTAATAAGTGCTGGTAACGACATTGGCACTCCCGACAAAACCGATTTGTTGCCGCCTTTTTCTTTTAGTTTCAGGCTTTCCCAGTTTTGCATTACGGCTTCCGAATTCTCGGCCGTTACATCGGCAAAAATATGCGGATGACGGTAAATCAGCTTCTCGCACAAGCCTTTGCACACGTCATAAATATCAAAATCCTGAGTTTCGCTTCCCATTTCGGCATAAAAAACAATGTGTAGCAATATATCGCCGAGCTCTTTGCGTATTTCCTTTTTATCGTCACGAATAATGGCATCGGCCAGTTCATAAGTTTCTTCTATAGTGAGAGTTCGTAGGCTCTCGAAAGTTTGCTCCTTATCCCACGGGCATTTTGCACGCAGTTCGGTCATTATCTCGAGCAATCGTTGGAATTCCTGTAGTTTTTCGTCAGTTGTATGCATTTTGGCAATTACGAGTTTTTAGTTACGAGTCCCAAAATCTTGATTCTTGGTTCTTGACTCTTTTATCTATAATTAGTACAAAGGTAAGCATTTTTGCTGTTGAAGTAATGATATTCAATACAGAGTTGTCTATTTTCAAACCACTTAAATAGCCCGACAAATAGGTGTTCTGAAAATAATTTCATTCAATTAACTTTTATTAACTATAAACATATCGCTGAATAGAAATATTGAAATACTTTTGCGGTGTACTATTTCACTAATACACTAATCCAAATTAAACAACAGTAATAATTTACAATCATGGTAAATGTACAAAACGTAACATTCAGTTACACAAAACGAGCAGAATTACTGAGCAACTTGAGCTTAGCGCTCGAGACCGGTCGTATTCACGGACTTCTTGGTAAAAATGGCGAAGGCAAAAGTACGCTATTAAAACTAATCTCAGGATTGGATTTTCCTAAAAGCGGATCAATAGAAACTATGGGATTCAACCCAATAAAACGTAATCCGGACATGCTCCAGGAGATTTTCTTTTTGCCGGAAGAGCTTCCACAACTCACGCTGAGCATTGCCAACTACGAGAATGTATATGCTCCGTTTTATCCTAACTTTAGCACTGAACAGTTCAACGCCTATCTGAAAGAGTTTGATATTACTGATAAAACATTGAAACTGAACAAGCTTTCGCACGGTCAGAAAAAGAAAGTGTTCATTGCATTCGGACTTGCTACAAACACAAAATTGTTGCTTATGGACGAACCAACTAATGGACTCGACATCCCTTCTAAAGGACAATTTCGCCGCATGGTGGCTTCTGCAATCGACGAAAATCGCTGTCTGTTAATTTCCACTCATCAGGTTCACGATCTCGATAGTTTGATTGACAGCATCATTGTTATGGAAAAACACGAAATTGTATTCAATCAACCTATTGAGAACATTACTAAAAAACTATTTTTCCGCGTAGCCGACCGCAACGAAAAAGACGAAAACGTAATTTATAGCGAAGACACACTACGTGGGCTCTATCAGGTGTGCGAAAACACTACCGGCGAAGAAAGCAAATTGGACATTGAACTTTTGTTCAACGCCATTTTGACTGAAAAAAATAAAATTGTGAAACTATTTTAATTTATCGACAAGCTTATGAACACAACACTTAATATCAACCGTTTGGGATTATTATTAAAACGATATTTTCTCGAAAACAAACAACGCGAACTGACATTTTGGGGCATTACAATGGTAGTATTTACGCTTATGCATCTGGCGGGAGCACAAGACAAATTTATCTCGGTAGAAATATATTTATTCATTTCTGGATTTATCTTTGCAGCAGGGACTTTCAAAGCATTCAATTTCACTCCGAGCGGTATGCATTATTTATTAATCCCAGCTACTCACTTAGAAAAACTCGTAACAGCAATAATTCTGAGCACGTTCTATTTCTTTGTATGTACATTAATCACATATACCATTGGTACAGCACTAGGGACAACCATTGGAAATATTTTTCTTGACATGCACAATCCTATTCAGTTCACCCTGTTCCAATCAACTCCTGATTTTATCGTAAATGGTCATTCAATTCACAAGGCTGGTAATGCTTTATTGAATACATTTATCGGATTCGCCGGCGTTCAATCAGTATTTATGCTAGGGTCAACCCATTTCAAGGGTAATGCTGTAGGAAAAACAATGTTAGCCGTCATTGCTGTATCTATCGTTCTGGGTATTATTGAACTATTTTTATTAAAAGCTACTTTTGGCACTTATCATTTAGATGGACAAATGTTGAACTTTTCAATCACTCAGAATCAAAATATGTTTACAGGACTTGAAACTGCCGGTACAATTTTTAAATACGCACTCATCCCATTTTTCTGGGTAGTGACTTATTTCCGCTTAACCGAAAAAGAAGTATAAAATTATGGAATTCAAAGACACACAGGCCATTTACCTGCAAATAGGCGATTACATTAGCGAGCAGATTCTGCTTGGTCGCTGGAACGAAGGC
>Ga0302215_10000175_pt1 | contig 48987 bp, 35 predicted proteins | sample II_Fen_N3_1_FD_194580 | JGI IMG/M metagenome (GOLD analysis project Ga0302215, IMG submission 194580) | Peat permafrost microbial communities from Stordalen Mire near Abisko, Sweden - II_Fen_N3_1 | ecosystem: Environmental > Terrestrial > Soil > Wetlands > Permafrost | place: Sweden: Abisko... | reverse complement strand
CGGTGTTTTGAGCCACTTTGTTTACCACAACGGTTCCCACGCCTCCAGCGCCGATAATCAATACTTTTCCCATTTTTAGTTGAGTTATTGAGAGTTTTATTTTTTTATTTTAGAGCCTACAAAAGTAGTAGTTTTTGATGAAATAGAAAAATGTATAAAAATTTATCTTTATACATTTCTTAGATTAAGAATCAGATAGAAAATCATTTTCTTCAACATCCAAACTCCTACTACTTCTGATATTTCGTTGGGTCAAATCCTTCCAATGCTTCTTTGCGCTCAGTACAGGTGCCACAAGTGCCACAATGTTCGGCCTGACCGTTGTAGCACGAATATGTTTTTTCAAACGGAACGCCAATTTCTTTGCCTTTCAGAGCAATTTCCCGTTTAGTAAGATGAGTGTATGGAGCCATAATCTCGACATTATTATAGGTACCAAAGCGAATAGCGTCGTTCATACTGTTGATAAAATCAGGACGACAGTCGGGGTAAATGGCATGGTCACCAGCATGATTAGATATTAAAAGTTTGTTACAATCGATACTTTCAGCAATGCCGGCAGCAATGCTAAGCATAATTCCATTACGGAAAGGCACGACAGTTTTCTTCATGCTTTCGTCTTCGTAATGTCCATCAGGAATATCTCCACCCGATTGTAATAGATCCGAAACAAAGCCCATTTTATTTAAATCCATTTCTATAACACGATGTTCAATGCCCAATGCTTTGCAATTTAGCGCTGCGTGTTCAATTTCACGCACATTGTGTTTGGAGCCATAATTGAACGAGACAGCCAGCTTTATGCGGTTGACAAAATGATACAACGCTACCGAACTATCCATTCCGCCCGAATATAATATTACAATATCTTGTTTTAATTCACAATTCATAATTAAGAATTCATAATTAGTTTGATAATACAAAGTTAGTCAATATCGTTGAAATTGGAGCAAACAACTATTTTTTTGTATTTTTGTATCCAATTTAGAACAAACAATGGATTCCAATAAAAAAATAATCTTACCTGCCGAATGGGCTGAACAACAATTTGTTCAACTTACATGGCCACATGCCGGTACCGATTGGGCTTATATGCTCGACGAAGTAAACGAATGCTTTGTAAACATAGCCAGAGAAATTATCAAACGCGAAAACCTGTTGATAGTTTGTGCCGATACCGACGAAGTGGAGGCATTGCTTAGCGATATTGACTTATCGAGAGTTACATTCGTTGAAATGCCAACCAACGATACCTGGGCGCGCGACCACGGTGGAATAACTGTTTTGGAAGATGGTAAACCGGTGGTATACGATTTTACTTTCAATGGTTGGGGAATGAAATTTGCAGCTAATCACGACAACTTGATTACGCGAAACCTTTATATGGCAGGCATTTTTGGCGATTTTGGTCACCGTAACTGTTTTGATTTTATTTTGGAGGGCGGCAGCATAGAATCGGATGGTGAAGGAACTATTCTAACGACAGCAGAATGCTTACTTTCGTACAATCGGAACAATTTGGCAGACGAAGATGTAGAGTTAAAACTGAAAGAATATTTTGGATTGAAACAAGTTTTGTGGTTGGAACACGGATATTTGGCCGGTGATGACACCGATAGTCATGTGGATACCTTGGCTCGCCTTTGCGACAGAAGTACTATTGCTTACGTAAAGTGCGACGATGTGGAGGATGAACACTATGAAGAATTGCGTAAGATGAAGAAGGAGCTTCGGAAATTTAAAACCTCAGACGATCGGTATTTTAGACTGATTCCATTGCCAATGGCCGATGAGGTTTATTTTGAAGGAGAAAGACTTCCGGCCACTTATGCTAATTTTTTAATTATAAATGGAGCCGTTTTGGTGCCGACTTATAATTCGCCAAAGGATGAAATTGCAAAAGAACAATTGCAAAAAGCTTTCCCTGACAGAGAAATTGTTGGCATTGACTGTAACTCCCTGATTAAACAGCATGGCTCATTACATTGCGTAACCATGCAGTTCCCAAAAGTTGACCCCTAACCCCTAAAGGGGAATAGAAGTCTTATGTGAATAATATTTGAACAAAAAACAAAACTAATTTAGTTCCGCCCCTTTAGGGGAGGCTAGGAGGGGTAATGAAAATAGCTTTAATTCAACAATCCAATACGGCTAATCGTGCTGAAAATGTGGCTAAATTGGAACAAAATATTCGCTTGTGTGCTGCGCAGGGTGCTCAACTAATTGTGTTACAGGAGTTGCACAATGGTTTGTATTTTTGTCAGACCGAAGACCCTGAGGTTTTTGAACAAGCAGAGACAATTCCGGGACCATCGACTGAATCGTTTGGTAAATTGGCAAAAGAGCTTAATGTTGTTATCGTTCTTTCGTTGTTCGAAAAACGTGCACCGGGTTTGCACCATAACACAGCTGTGGTGATTGAAAAAGATGGAACTATAGCAGGCAAATACCGCAAAATGCATATTCCGGACGATCCGGCTTATTACGAAAAATTCTATTTCACACCGGGCGATTTGGGTTTTGAACCCATTCAAACATCGGTTGGGAAACTAGGCGTTTTGGTGTGCTGGGATCAGTGGTATCCTGAGGCTGCCCGACTGATGGCTATGGCTGGAGCCGAATTACTTATTTATCCAACGGCTATTGGTTGGGAAAGTACGGATGCCGTTGCTGAAAAACAACGTCAGACCGATGCCTGGGTTACTGTGCAGCGTGGACATGCTGTAGCCAACGGACTTCATGTGTTGACTTGCAATCGTACTGGTTACGAGGCCGATCCTTCTGGAGTGACTAACGGTATTCTGTTCTGGGGAAATAGTTTTGTGGCTGGCCCACAAGGCGAAATTATAACTCAGGCTACAAATGAAAAAGAAGAAAATATTATTCTCGATATTGATATGAATCGTACCGAAGCGGTTCGCCGCATGTGGCCATTTTTCCGTGATAGACGCATTGATGCGTTTGACGATTTAACTAAAAGGTGGAGAGAATAATGTTTCAATAAGATAATATGCAAATAATATAAAACCGTTTTTAGAATAAAATCTGAAAGCGGTTTTTTTTATTGCCCTGTTAAGAGATTTCTGTATCTTTGCATTACTATTAAAAATTATAAAGAATCATGGCTTTAATAAAATCGGTGCGGGGCTTTACTCCGCAAATTGGGAAAGACTGTTATCTGGCTGAGAACTCAACAGTGGTGGGTGATGTGATTATGGGTGATGGATGCAGCATTTGGTTTAATGCTGTTTTGCGTGGCGATGTAAACTCTATTCGCATTGGAAATCATGTAAACATACAAGATGGATCGGTACTGCACACATTGTACGAAAAATCGACAGTTGAAATTGGCGATTATGTTTCTATCGGGCACAATGTAACTGTACATGGAGCAAAAATTGATAAATATGCCCTTATTGGCATGGGAGCCACTTTGCTGGACTATGCCGAAGTTGGCGAAGGAGCAATTGTAGCTGCAGGAGCTTTGGTATTGAGTAATACCAAAATTGAACCTTTTACGCTTTGGGCAGGTGTTCCGGCCAAATTTATAAAAAAAGTAGAGCCGCAACAAACTCAGGAAATGAACCTGAAAATTGCCCATAACTACGCTATGTATGCCGAATGGTTTAAATATGGTGACAAATAAGTAATGCGCGCAAGTACATATTATTTTAGTTGTGAATTATTTTCTAAAATAATATGCCTTCTGCAAACTAAATTTTGTTAACTTTGCATTGTAATTAATACTAAAAAATTATGTTGATTCTGAACTTAGTAATACAAGAGTGGAAAAAAAGCTATAGATCGCAAGGATTCTACAAAAATCTGGCTGTCAGCATAATGCTCGGACTTTTCACACTTTACATGGCTGCCGTTCTTCTATTTTTAGGTTTCTCGTTGAACGAGATACTCGAGAAAGCAGACAACAAACTGAATCCATTGCAATTGTTTAACGGAGGTATGCTATACGTAATGCTGATAGGATTGGTAATCCGATTTGCCATGCAGCAACTCAACACCTTCAATTTACCACCCTATCAGGTATTACCTATAAAACGTTCATTATTGGTAAACTTTCTGCTTTTAAAACCATTGACAAGCCCTATAAATTATTTTTTGTTGTTAGTGGTGATACCATTTTCCATTAAATCGGTTGTTGGCTATTACAGTGTAGCCGTAGCAGTTCGGTTTGTGGTAAGTTTCATATTTTTAGTTTGGTTCGACTCTTTAATGGCTGCATTTTTAAAGCGAAAATATGGATCCAACTTACTCTCATTTATTCTTGTAATTCTTGTTTTTGCTGGAATTGCTGCATTGGAATATTTTAAAATATTCTCACTTTTCGCTATTTCAGGCACTCTCTATGGATTTATTGTTCTGAAATCATACGGACTAATTGTCTCTTTTGCCATGGTGTGTGCTGCTTTCGGACTAAACAAATGGTTCTTCTCACAAAACTATTATCCTGAGAACTTTAACCGCAAAATGACAAATGACAAAGCCAGTACGGTCGAACTAAGTTTTCTAAACAGGTTTGGTGTAATTGGCGACCTAATATCATTAGAATTAAAGCTTATTTTAAGGCATAAACGGACTAAAAGTTTACTGTACATGTCAGCAATATTCTTATTCTATGGACTGATATTCTACACAAAAAAAACGTATGAAAGTAGTAATGGAATGCTGTTTTTTGTGGCTATGTTTGTTACCGGCTTTCCAATGATAACATATGGACAGTGGGTAATCAGCTGGGATAGTGCACACTTTGACAGTATAATGACCAAAAACATCCCTATCAGAACGTATCTTAATGCTAACTATTACCTTATGGTGGCACTCAACATTATTTGCTTTATTATTACGTCAGCCTATTTTTTCTTTGGAACTAAAATAATTTACATGCATCTAACTGCATTTATTTTTAATTTGGGTGTAAATGTTCCTTTGCTACTATTAGGTGCAATGTATAAAACTAAACGTATTGATTTGTCAAAGTCTTCGTCCATGAACTATCAGGGCATGACCTACAAAAATTATCTGATAATATTCCCGATTATTTTTGTTCCAATGATAGTTGTTGCAGTACTGTCGTATTTCGCATCGTTGTGGGTGGCATTGGGCACATTAAGTATAATCGGGCTGGCAGGGATTTTACTTCGCAAACCAATACTAAATTCTCTGGTTTCACTTTTCCATGACAGGAAATACAAATTGGCTGAAGGATTTAGAGAAGGAGAATAATTTTACAACAAAGCAATAAGTTAACAGAATAACAAATAGACATATCATGATACAAGTAACCGATTTACAAAAAGTATATAATGGAGTAACGGTTTTGAATATTCCAGCACTGACAATTCCCCAAGGCGAGAGTTTTGGGTTAGTGGGAAATAATGGCGCCGGTAAAACAACTTTTTTTCGACTAATACTTGATTTAATCGAGCCAACATTTGGCGAAGTAAAAATTGACGATCAACGCGTTATGCGAAACGACACTTGGAAAACCACCACAGGATCTTTCCTGGATGAAGGTTTTTTAATTGATTTTTTAACCACAGAGGAGTATTTCAATTTTGTGGGTAAATTATATAATAAATCGGAAGGTGACATTGCTCAGTTTCTGGATTCAATGAAAGATTTCTTCAATGGCGAGATACTTGGGTCTAAAAAGCTTATCCGCGATTTTTCCAAAGGGAATCAGAAGAAAATTGGCATCGCGGCAGCTCTTATAGGCGATCCGAAGATTTTGATTCTGGACGAACCCTTTACAGCGCTCGATCCATCGTCGCAGATACGCTTAAAACGCTTTCTAACCGACCTTCAGACTCGGTTTAATATGACGATGCTTATCTCAAGTCACGATTTAAATCATGTGACCGATGTTTGTAAACGTACGGTAGTTCTGGAAAAAGGGAAAATAGTAAAAGACCTACAAACCGACGATGATACCCTGAAAGAATTAGAAGCTTACTTTGCAGTATAAGAGCTACTGTTCATTAATACCACACAACATGTTTTTGGGTCTCCGCCACTTCCAGAAAACGTAAATCACGGCCAAAACAATCAGAAACAACCATCCGTCTCCAACTGGAATTGGGTCCCCTGTTGGATCACCAGATGGAGAACCTCCAATACGTTGAGGACCATTTGAAAAATCTGTTTCTGTACTAAAAGCAGAAAACTCGGTTGGAGTATTGTCCAAAGAAGTAGCTATTTCTTTATCTTTTGATGACTTCTTGGACTTAAATAAATCAGCTAAGACACTTCCTACATTTCCATTTAGAGCTAGATTAGACAATCCTAAATTAGATTGACTAGCCGTACTCCCACTTCTATGGCTAATTATTCCTGATTGATCAAGATCAGGAAAACCTGCATTCTGAGAACTCGCAACTTCGGATATAAGCGGTTGGTTAGTGATCGACACATTGTTGTAATCAGAATAATGATTGTTGATCTTAGCATCAATTGTTGAATTATTTCTTGAATAACTAGAAACAGAACTGGCACCGGAACTCCAACTAACTGTGGATGGCAGAGAATTAAGGTTGCCAAATGAATTTGAATAAGTGTTCACAGGGACACTATTATCCGTATAGATAACATCACCAAAAAATATGTCAAGAAATGATGTATTATCATCGTCCAAAAAGAAACGGATATAATCAACCGGTGCTAGATAATTTATTATAAAGATAAGACCTCCAACCCAAATAAACAGCAGTAGTTTTGATCTTTTATTTTTTGTCTGACTCACAATATTCGTGTCTAAATTTATTTCTATAATGATTACTTAATAATTATTTCCCTGATAGAAATATATTCGTTGCAAAAGAAACTTTCGCAGTAGATGCTTTTACCAAATACACACCACTTTGGTATTTCATTGGAATTATAGTTTCATTATTGGTACTAAATGAACTCCTAAACACAACTTGTCCCTTCATATCATATAAAACTAAGTCACCACCTTGCGAGGTTTTATTTATTATATGAATAGAATTTTTCTCTGCAAAAACAGTGAGTGCTGAAGAAGTTGCATTCTTTATGCCAATAGATTCTGTACTGACATTAGCACTTGTAACTATCTTAAATCGTTTTTGAGCAGCAGAGTTGGGAGTAGCTTTAAATTCATAAATAGAACCATTCTGAGAGATATCAACCGTTTTATTTTCGATTAAATCAACAAGCAACAAGGTTTTATAATACAAATCAAGATTTTGATGATTAAATGTAAATGTGTAATTACTATCTTCACCTGCTTGAAAACCAATAACTGTGTTGTCAACATCATCAACCGCATTTATTTGATAATTTCCATCGGTTTCCGTAGCATAAATTTGAGGTGCCGATGATGAACCTACTATTTTAGGTCCGTCCCAACCATTATCGAAACTATGTGTACAACTGGCATCGGTAAACAACCACATTCTATCATTATAGCGTGAACCTTTTACATCAATAATAGTATAAACTTTACTTTCGACAGTTGTTTTTACATGCTGCTGAACACGCTGAGCATTTAAATTCTTATTTGACAATGAGCTATACGGAATACTTAAATTTCCACCACCAGATTTAGCATAAACTAAGAACCCTTGCATAGATGGGATTTGGCCAGGAATACCATCCGATCCGGCTGTATTTGGGGTTGAGGCTACAAACTGCCCCGGACTTGTACCCGGTGTTGTTACAGTTGTATTTGAATTCCAATCTGCAAAGCTACCCGTATTATACAGATAAACACAGGCCGGCATATTTGTAAAGGTCAACTGCGAAATGTCAATTGGTGCAGTGTATGAGTTTCCGAGAATATGCTCGCCAATAACTTCTGAACCTTGCGTGTAGGTTAAGTTACAACTCATATCACCATTTTCGAGTATCCCTTGAAAACTAATTGTTTTTGGCGAAGTTTGAGTAATTTCATATCCTTTAAACGAAGAAAGAAGTGATAAGTTACTTAAGGCAGTCCAACTAGCAGAAAGCGCAGGTCCCAATTCATTATGCTGATAAACGTACGACCTAGGCGAGTCGGCGAATGTTGGATCTGCTACAATGGAGCGTAATGGGATTCCAAAATACTGCCATTTATATTTATAACCTACCGGTCCATTTGAATCATAATATGCTTTCGAGTACATTTCCACTGTAGCAGACACCGGATTTCCAACTGCATTATGGAAAATGAGCGTTCCATTGGCAACTCCTGCAGCCGATTTAATCACCAAACCCGAAACTCCTGCGTTATTGGTTATTGTGCCTAATACATTTAGCTTTTGTCCCGTTGGAATTGTCAGTAATTTGCCCGAATTAATTGTCAGCAAATGATCTACCACAAAATTTTCACTTAGCGAAACACCCGCTGCGTTATCAATAGTTAAGTTATAAGCTTTTCCATTCAAATATGGGACACTATCAATTAATTGAGAAGCAGTTCCGGCATAGCAAATTGTAGGCAAATTGGTCATTGCATCCAATTTACCCGAAGCGGCAGTTATGGTATTCAATAAACTTAGAGAGCCATTGAATGTCACATTGTTACTATTGTTTACCGTTAAGTTATATACATTATTGCCTACAAAAGCTCCTGAAGGAATAGACTGGGCTGATAAGCCGGCAAATTCAACAGTTGAGCCACTACCCGATGCATCTATCTGCGCTCCGTTTGAAAGATTCAAGTTTCCTTTTACAGTTAACTTATGGCCATTGGTTGTAACTTTATACGTCGATTGTGAGTTTGTTATATTCGTGACTCCATAATCCTTATCCATCACACAATTATTAACCGGAGTGGCATCAAATACAAGATTTCCATCAGTTGGAGGCAGAACATTCAACGTCCAGTTGGAAGTGGTGCCCCAGTCGGAACCATTTGTTCCTTTCCAATAGTTAGTCATAGCACGTTCCCATGCTCCCATAGCTGGATACTCAGTTGAACGAACATTGGCTGCATAGTCGCTGGTGATACCTGTCCCTGGGACTCCAGCCAAATTAACTCCGATTTTGTAGTCGGTTGCTGTGGTTGAACCAGCATTAGTGAATATAGGGTTGAGCAGTTTACTATTTGCGTCAAATCCTGTAATCAGAGGTAATGAAGCGAGATCACCATTATATCTACCAATAACACCACCCGTTCCAGTCACATAATAATCGTTATAGTCGAGCGTCAAATTAGTGCTAACGCCATAATTGAACCAAACCGCATAATGAAGGCTTAGCCCACCGCTTGTAGAACGTATATTTGAGAAGATATTATTTCTAAAGTCGCGGGGATTTGAAGATGAAGTACTGTATAAACAATATGACTTATTAGAATCGCCTGAACCTGGGTTTCCACTTATGTGTACAGTATTGAAATATAAGTTACTGTTATTTGATGCAGCTCCATTTTCATAAATACCACAAATAGTAGAACGATAGTTACCTCCTAAATTAATGATATTATTAGAGAATGTAACATTGCCACTATTCTTTTTTATACCGTATATATTTCCAACTGTACTCGCGGGAATACTTAAATTAGAAATAAAATTCCGTGATATAGTGTTTACCCCTGTCCCTGCATTGTACGACAATCCAATTATATTCGCACCACCTGTAGTATTGGGAGTCGATATATTATAGATAGTATTGTTAGAACAGCTATTGTCAGCACTACCGGCACTATAATAAATACCATTAAGGTCTCCTGCAAGAGATGAGTTTGTATTTGTTAAGTTGTATACGGTATTATTGTCAATGGTAACTACTGATGAACTTGATTTATCAAATGCAATACCCGAAATAGAAGACAGACTGCTAGATTGTGTATTATTACAATTCGAAATGGTTAAATTATGAATCGTATTATTTGTAATGGTAGTGGCACTGGTTTCAGATCTGATACCATTGATATATGCTGAAGTATTAGTTACACCATCGGTCATATTTGCAATCATATTGCCATTTATAGTTACAGCACCGGGAGTAGAGCCTGAAACATTTGTACAAAATATCCCATAAACATGCTGGTCGTGATTTTGACTTGTTGAGGTGGCATTAATGCTATTAGCTGTTGAGGCACTTCCTATTATATTATTACTTATCGTTGTAGCATTGTTCGAATAATTGTAAATACCATAGAAATGATTGGCATACAAGGGTTCGGTATTTGCAGTGGTAATCGATCCAATGGTATTGTTTTTACAATCTGCAGTTGCTTGCCATTGCAGTTGAATTCCACAAATTCTTGAACCATTACCACCCACATTTCCACCAGTTACTACAATAGATCCGGTAGTGGTATTATCGCCAATTTTATTGCCGGTTACCGTACCTATGTTCACATCTCCTCTGCCCACTTCGATTCCGCTCCACGAAAAATCAGTAGTTCCGGTAACCCCGCCGGAGTTAGCCCAGTTCATATTCTTAATGGTATTGTTTTGAATGCTACTTACCGGTGTTCCGCTGGCAAGATTCAACGTAATGGCTGAGAAGATATTATTTGCGCTGCTTGTCTTTGTAAATGCTGTACCGCCACAAAGTGCAGCTGTACCACCAAAGTAATTATCCGAAATAGTGTATCCATTACCTCCGACAGAAGCATCATTAAAACCAATTTTTATTCCATAAAGTCTTGAGTTTGTAGTCGGCGACAATGTGCTGGTTTCATAAAAGCTGTTGCCTGTTATTGTCCAACCCGTAGAGCCGGAACTACTGCTTGTGCCTGAACCAACAATATGAATACCACGAGATTCTTCTGTGGTTGCAAAAAAGTCCTTAAACTCATTATTTGTAATAATATTTCCAGTATTTGGATAAGTAGTATTTCCAAGTGAGATAATTGAATTTTGAGGTCTGCTTACCCCATTATTGGTTATAAGGTTGTTGCTTATTGTATTTCCTCCGTTTCCATTTGTAGCCGTTCCGGTTAAGAATGCAATCGTGCCATTCAAATCGGTTTGAGCAGCCCCTTCAATGCGACAGTATTTTACTGTGTTGTTTTGTGCATTTTGATCAAATGCAATAGTTCCCTTAGAGGCCACATATGCAGTAGCCTTTGCACCAGAACCACCGCCACCACCGGTAAAGCTAATAGTCGGAGGTGATAAATAGCCACTACCGGTATTGGTGATAGTTATTAAAAATACCGAATTGCCGGAACGAGTTACTGTAGCTGTAGCTCCTGAACCACCATTAGTAGGTGTAAACACTACTGTAGGATTTGAGGTATATCCGCTACCACCATTTGTGACAGATATATGATCCAATGATTCAGTAACCGAAAGTTTTAAATCAACGGTAGAACCCGTAAGCGTACCGCTAGAATCATGCAGACGACCATCAATGGTAACATTATCTGCACCATTAAATAAAATAGGCTGCACACCTGCTGCGCCTTTAATAGAAAGACCGGTGGAGGTTGGATAAATAGACATACTCGTCCAGTTACCATTATTTAATGAAGCTGTAGCTGTTTCGGTAGTTGAACCTGCAACCGTGACAATGATATTCTTTCCTGTCTGACCTGTTTGTGCATTAATAGCATCAAAAGCAGTTTTCAAAGCAGTATAACCAGTGCCATCTGCAATTACAGATGCACCCGAGATATATACCGGATAAGCCGCACTGGACTCGTAAGCACCCAAATCGACAGTGGAGTTAAATATTCTATTATTTCCATCCAAATCTTTATCACCATTGACAACATATCCGTTATTTCCGGCATCTCTTGCTACACTTGTTCCGGAAATGCGGTAGTTACCAGAAGATGCATTGATAAACGCTGGATCGGAATTGCGAATAATACTTGTTCCGCTTACTGTTCCGCCTTCCAATAAAGAATAATTGTAAGTTGGTACTGAATAATTATAATAAATATTGTTTGCTACTGCTCCATTCTTGTTTCCCCAAATAATACTATTTTTAAATGTTTCGGTACAATGTGAACCATTGTTATATATTCCTCCGCCATCGCCAGTAATAGTATTATTAGCTAAAGTGGTATTTATATATGTATTTGCTGTATAGTCATCATTGAATATGCCTCCTCCGGATATTGCGTTATTCCCTGCAATTAAACAATTTTTTAAGGTCGCTGCAAGGTTGTACCCATTTCCCCCAAAATTGTAGATTCCACCACCGTTGCCCATAGCAGTATTATTAGTTATGGAAACGTTAGTCAAAACAGGTGAAGCGGTCGTAGCTGTAGTTGCCCAGTTGTATATTCCCCCTCCATCGGTACTAGACGTATTTGAATCTATTAAAGTATTTGTTATAAACAGGGATGATTTTTCATTGTATATTCCACCACCTACACCAGATGTAGTAGTTGCTGAATTGCCGGTAATGGTCGAATTAGTGATAGTGACTGTACCGGTTGATAGATTCTCAATTCCACCGCCATAATTCGGAGTTGTGTTGTTTGAAAAAGTAACATTTGTAAACGTTGGAGAACATGCGTTTTCAAAACGAGCTCCACCACCTTCATCAGCCGAATTATTGCTTATAATACAATTACTAAAAACCGGCAAAGCCGGTAAAGTACCATCAATATACAAGCCACCGCCACCGCCATTGGGTGCATGATTATTATCAATAGTCACACCTGTAACAGTAGGGCTAGAAAAAGTAATATTCAGACCACCACCATCATAATTTGCAGTGTTGTTTGAGATAATTAGGTTGGCAAGTGTAGGGGATGAAGAAAAACAATAGACACCTCCACAATAAGATTGCATGAAGGGCTGTGAATTTACTGTAATAGAACCATTTCCAGTTGGTTCATTACCATTTCCGGCGGTTATAGTAAACCCATTTAACTCAGCTGTACCTACAGCTCCTGCCGAAATGACTACGTGATAGGCATTGTCGGTATTGTTTATGGGAGTACCTAAATCTCCACTCAACGTGGTAACATTTGTTGTCCAGTTACGTTGGGAAAGCAAGGTTTCAGAACCTGCAAATCCGCCATATATTTTCACTCCCGATTTCAGCACAAAAGCATTATTTCTGTCAGTTGCATTGATGGTGGCAGTTACATCTGCTCTACGATTAGGCTTATAAGTGCCGGCTGCTACCCAGATTTGGTCTCCGGAAGTGGAGTTATTAAGCATTAATTGCAAATCCGACGAAGCATTAGCCCATGAAGTTCCGGTACCAGTTCCGGCACCTGTAGGAGTAACGTACCTGATGGCTGGAGCAAATTCATAACATCCTAAGTCAACCGTAGTATTATATATTCGAGTCAAACCATCCAAATCTGTTGATACCCCGCTTATATAAGAATTATTTCCCAGATCTTTTGCCGGAGATGTAGAAGTAAGATGATAATCACCTCCCGCCGAGTTAACAAACAATGGATTGGAATTACTTACAATATCGGGACTGCTAACGCTTCCACCTTGTAATAATGTATTGTTATAATAGGTAGTTCCAACGCAATTGCTAGCCGTAGAACCAGCTTTGGTATTGCCCCATATTATGCTATTGTATAATTTGCAATTTGCGCCTCCACTGTAGAATCCCCCCCCATCAGTTCCGGCATTATTTGCCGACATTGTAAGATTTACCCATTGTAAATCCCAGGTATTATTCATATACACACCGCCACCATACGCTCCTGCCTGATTGTTGCAAATAAGAATATTCTTAAAATTAGTAGAATTATAAGCAGTTTCACCAAAACAAATACCACCTCCATTGCCACTTGTTGCAATATTGTTCTTCACAGTTATGTTTGTAAACGTGAAATAATTAGTGTATGACCCGGCACATATTCCGCCACCATTAGTAGCTGCTGTATTTCCATCTAAAGTAACTCCAGACAATGTTAAAGTAGACACATAGCAATAAATTCCACCACCATTGGTAGCTGCTGTATTTCCATTTAAAATAACTCCTGACAACGTTAAAGTTGAAGTGTTGCAATAAATCCCACCACCATTTGAACTCGCTGTATTCGAATTAATACTGGAATTATTCACTATGACAGTAGATCCGGTCTGATATAAACCAGCTCCGGATTGAGCTGTATTTGAGCTGGCTGTTATATTGCTAAGTGTGAGCGTTGAAGCATTTGCAACATACACCCCGCCACCTAAAGCCGAAGCCTGATTACTGGTAATAATAAGATTGCTTAATCCCGGCGTTGACGAATTTATATAAATTGCGCCACCATTTTCTCTGTAAATACTATTTGAATTTACAGTGATATTGGTTGATCCTACGTTTGCATTTCCTCCGGTAATGGTAAATCCATCCAGACATGCAGTGCCAACACTTCCAGATGAGATAACTACGTGATGACAATTATCAGTAGCATTTCCAGGTGCACCAATATCACCACTGAGAATTGTTACGTTTGTAGTGTAATTTCGTTGAGACAACAAGGTCTCAGTTCCGGCAAAACCACCGTATATTTTTACATTATTTTGTAACACAAATGCTTCATCTCTGGTCGTTGTTCCATTTCCGGCCATATATGCAGGATAATAAGTTCCGGCAGCCACCCATATCTGATTTACCGTTCCAAGATTATTCGCAACAAGAAGAGCATCTGACAATTCACCAATGGCATTGCCCCATGAATTTCCGGTTCCGGTTGAACCTTTTTTTACATACAGAACACCAGCTCCATCGGGTGCAAAGTTGGCATCATTACTCTGGTATTCATATGCTCCCAAGTCAATTGTTCCGGCGCTATAAATTCGGCTATTTCCATCTAAATCAGTCGAATTTAAATTTAAAGAATTGGAACCGTGATTAATTGCCGGACTATAGCGGGTTAAATGGTAATTATCGGTACTAGTATTGGTAAATTGCGGATTGGAATTACTAATAATAGTTGTGCCTGATACAGTTCCACCTTCAAGCAAGGTATAAGAATATGTTGGTGAACCGGAGACATTCTTTGTTGTACCATCAACTGCATTACTCCAAATCAAACTATTCTGCAAGGTTAAAGTTCCTGTTCCACTTGCGCAAACACCCGCACCATTACCGTTACCACCTGTTCCTGTTACAGTATTGTAAACTATTGTTGCATTTATTATTGTTGGACTGCTGTTGATATTATATATTCCTCCTCCTTCACCAGTTGCATTGTTTTTATAAATTAGGGCATTCGTTATTGTTGGATTTGACCCAACTTCATTTAGAATTCCACCACCGTTCGTCCAACTGCCTGTAGTAGTGTTATTACTGATAACGATATTAGTTATTGTTGGCGAAGAAGAAGCTGTGTTAAGCATTCCACCACCTGAGATTGATGAGTTGGAATTCAGTGTTACCGCTGTTATGGAAGGCGAAGAAGAAGTTGAATTACAAATTCCGCCACCATATTTCGCATAATTATTGCTTAAGATTAAATTGGATAATATTGGCGAAGAAGAATAACAGAAAAGCCCACCGCCAAAGCAGGCTTGTAATGAATTTGAATTAACTGAAATCGAGCTCCAATCATCAGCATTTCCACTACTTATTGTAAATCCATTTAACTCGGCAGTACTTACAGCTCCTGAAGATACTACAACGTGGTAGGCATTGTCGCTTGGTCCGGCAGCTCCCAAATCTCCACTCAAAGTAGTTACATTTGTTGTCCAGTTACGTAGGGAAAGCAAGGTTTCTGAACCGGCAAATCCGCCATAAATTTTCACTCCCGATTTCAGCACAAAAGCATTGTTTCTGTCATTTGCAGTAATGGTAGAAGTAGCATCTGCTTTACGATTGGGCTTATAAGTGCCGGCTTTTACCCAGATTTGGTCTCCGGAGTTGGAGTTATTAATCATTAATTGTAAATCCGACGAAGCATTAGCCCATGAGGTTCCGGCACCAGTTCCGGCACCGGTAGGAGTAACGTACCTTGGAGCAAATTCATAAGCTCCTAGATCAACCGTAGTGTTAAATATTCGATCCCCTCCACCCAAATCGGTTGACACCCCGCTGATGTCACTATTATTTCCTGCATCTTTTGCCGGAGATGTAGAAAAAAGATGAAAATTGCCTGTCGCCGAGTTAATAAATAATGGATCGGAATTGCTGATAATGCCGCTGCCTACTGTTCCGCCTTCCAATAAAGAATTATTGTAAGTTACTACTACACCGGGATTATTCCAAATATTGTCTACTGCTCCACCTAACTTGTTTCCCCAAATAATACTATTTTTAAAAGTTTCGGTACAATATGCAGTATTATTAAACATTCCTCCGCCAGGGCCAGGTGTAATAATATTATTAGCTAAAGTAGTATTTATATACGTATTTGCTGTATAGTTATCATTGAATATGCCTCCTCCAAATTTCGCTGTATTCCTTGCAATTAAACAGTTTTTTAAGGTTGCTGCAACCTTGTTGCCACTTGCTCCTAAATTATTGATTCCACCACCATTCCTCGCAGCAGTATTATTAGTAATAGAAACGTTAGTCAAAACAGGTGAAGCGGTCACACCTGCAGTTGCCCAATTATATATCCCGGCACCATCATATGCCGTATTTAAATCTATTAAAGTATTTGATATAATTGGAGATGATTTCTGATTGATTATTCCACCACCTGAACCAGCTGTAGTAGTTGCTTGATTGCCGGTAATGAATGAATTAGTGATAGTAACTGTACCGGCTGATTGATTATCAATTCCACCGCCATTAGTGGTACATGTATTGTTTGAAAAAGTAACAGTTGTAAATGTCGGAGAACATGCGTTTTGGAAACAAGCTCCACCGCCATTAGTAGCCCTATTACCGCTAATGGTACAATTACTGAAAGTTGGCGAAGAAACATTCGTAGGAATACCATACATATATAAACCACCGCCACCATTGGTGACCGTATTGCTGCTAATGGTCACACTTGTTACAGTTGGGCTAGAATAAGTAATATTCATGCCAGCACCACAAGAAGTTGCAGTGTTGGTTGAGATAATCAGGTTGCTTAGAATGGGAGATGAGTTGAGACAATATACACCTCCACAATAAGATAGCATGAAGGTCTGTGAATTTACTTGAATAGAGCCAGTTCCATTTCCATTTCCGCCTGTTACAGTAAACCCATTTAACTCGGCAGTACCCACAGCTCCCCCCGAAACTACCACGTGATAGGCATTATCGGTTATATCACCTGTAGTTCCCAAATCTCCACTCAAAATGGTTACGTTTGTTGTCCAGTTACGTTCTGTCAGCAAGGTTTCAGAACCGGCAAAACCACCATAGATTTTCACTCCCGATTTCAGCACAAATGCATCGTTTCTGTCAGTTGCAGTGACTGTACCAAGTGCATCCGCCTTCCGGTTTGGTTTGTAAGTTCCTGCTGCTACCCAGATTTCATCTCCCGAAACAGAGTTATTTATAAGCAACTGCAAATCATTAGAAGCAACAGCCCATGACGTTCCCAAACCAGAGCCACTAGCTGTTGCATACCTAATTGTTGCTGATAAATCAGAGACAATTACATTAAAAAATACAATTACAATTAGAGTGAAATAGATTTTCTTCATAACACCTTGGATTAGCCTCTTCAAACTCATGATATACTTTATTCTTGGATATTAGAACAGCACAAAAAAAATAAAATTAAGACAATTTACTCTAAAAAAACTGCAAATGTAGTGAAATTTTGTCTAATAACTAGTTATTTTCACTTAGCATGTAGTTATTTCTACTTAAATAATCAAAAAATTATACTACAAATCATTGGAGTTAAATTTAAAAAAGTTCACACATCACAAAAAAGCCGGTAAAACCGCCTCATCTAAGTTTATCATTTTGACAATAAACAACTAACCTTAATGAACAAAAGTGCGAATTTGAAGCCAAACAAATAATTGAGGTTGTATATTATCTGCATTTTCAAACATTTTTATTACTTTTGCACACTTTAAAAAGATAGGACTGGTAATCAGAAGCAGATGTAGAATGATAAAAAGTCTATTTTAAGCATAATCGAAAAAATTTAAATAAAACATGTCAACAACAGAATCAACAAAAAGACATCCGAAAGGACTTTATCTCCTTTTTGGAACCGAAATGTGGGAACGTTTCAATTTTTATGGCATGCGAGCCATATTAACGTTATTCCTAATCAACTCATTAATGATGAAAGAGGCAGATGCTGCTATCATCTACGGAGGTTTTTTAGGACTATGTTATCTAACTCCTATGTTGGGAGGTTTTATCTCCGACCGTTTTTTTGGAAACAGAAACTGTATAATTATAGGTGGACTGACAATGGCTACAGGCCAGATGCTATTATTTTTGAGTGCAAGCATTTTTGGAACCAATTTGTCTTTGGCAACAACGCTTATGTGGGTGGCTTTGGGTATAATTATTCTGGGTAATGGCTTTTTCAAACCAAATATTTCCAGTTTAGTTGGTAGTTTGTATCCAAAAAGCGAGAAGAGTAAACTAGATACTGCTTTCACCATTTTTTACATGGGAATTAACTTGGGTGCATTTTTAGGACAATTAATTTGCCCACTGGTTGGCGATGTAAAAGATGCAGGTGGAATAAGAGATATTCACGCATTCAAATGGGGATTTTTAGCTGCGTCGGCTGCCATGATAATAGGAACATGCATCTTCTATTTCCTAAAAAGTAAATATATTATCACGCCCGAAGGGAAAGCACTAGGTGGACTACCATCTAAAAATGATGCTTCAGATTTTGAAGAAGGAGAAGCTCAAAAAGCCAACTTCTCACAAAAATCGTTGATAATTGCAGTTTTCGCATTTATTGGATTATTTTTCTCGATAAGATACTTGATGGGTGGCGATAACTTTATCAAAACAATTATCTACCCTATAATTTATGCGAGTGGAATTACGCTGGCAGGGTTAATTGTTTCGGATAGTTCATTGACAAAAATAGAAAGAGACCGCATATTTGTAATATACATCGTTGCATTCTTTATTATTTTCTTCTGGGCGGCATTTGAGCAGGCCGGATCATCATTGACTTTTATTGCAGATAACCAAACCGACAGAAACTTTTTTGGTTGGGACATGCCGCCTTCAATGGTTCAGATATTTAATGGTCTATTTGTTTTCGCTTTCGCCATTCCATTTAGCATTCTTTGGGATAAGCTCAGAGCTGCCGGCAAGGAACCAATTTCTCCTGCCAAACAAGCTATTGGACTTGGATTAATTGCTTTAAGCTATTTCATTATTGCATACAACGTAAAAGACCTTGGAAACAGCGGACTATTAGGCATTAAATGGCTAATCTTATTATACTTAATCCAAACGTTCGGCGAACTATGTTTGTCACCAATTGGATTATCGCTTGTAGGTAAACTATCGCCAAAACGATTCTCATCCCTGTTATTTGGAGTTTTCTTTCTATCGAATGCAGCCGGTTACGCTCTGGCTGGAACATTGGGATCGATAATACCGGCTACTGGTGATAAATTCCTGAAAGCAAAAGAATTGGGAATTGACTTGCAGCCCATTTTAGACAAAACGGTGACTCCAACAGCTACTCAGTTGAAGCTTTTGGATGCCAATCAAATAAGCAGCATCAATCCTACATTTGCTGGGTTTGAAATTCATAACCTCTACGAATTTTTCATGGTATTTGTTGTACTGACAGGTATTGCGGCTGTTGTATTATTTGCGCTTACGCCACGCTTAAAGAAAATGATGCATGGAATAAAATAATATTCCAGCTGGGAAACCCCATAAAAGAAATCCCCTGTCATGTATGGCAGAGGATTTTTTTTTATTTCAGCTCTTTCGCCTTTAATTCAATCACTTCCAGGTTCTGAATTTTTTCTCCGTCAATTTCAAGCCGAATAAGCGTTTGAACCTTATGAAAACCATACTTTCCTGCTGCTCCAGGGTTAATATGAAGTAAATCGAGCGAGCGATCGTTTTGTACTTTTAAAATGTGTGAGTGTCCACAAACAAACAATTTTGGCGGCTGACTAAAAATTCCGGGACGAACCAACGGATCATATTTTCCGGGATATCCACCAATATGTGTTAACCACACTTTTACACCTTCACACATAAACCGATTGTGCTGAGGAAACATTGAGCGAAGCTCATAACTATCGATATTACCCCAGACACCACGCAAAGGTTTGAACTTGCTTAACTTGTTGACCACTTCCAACGAGCCCCAGTCACCACAATGCCACACTTCGTCGCAATTAGCAAAATGTTCAAACACGCGTTCATCAAGTAATCCGTGTGTATCTGAGAGTATTCCTATTCTGGTCATAAACGTGCGGTTCAAATAAAGTTCATGCAAAAGTACGGAAAATCGAGACACAATAAACCCATTTAAAACGATGAATATAAATTTTCAGACAATCAAGGCGTAGACAACAAAACGAGCTAAAATTACAGCACATTGGTCATTTTGTTTATATGCTGATTTTAGCTACTTTTGTAGTCGGATAGGTTCTCACTGAAACATGACTCACTGAAAATGAAAGCGAATAGATTAACACCATTCATTCAGAAAATACGGTTCAAATACCGTGTTTCAATTCTTAATGAAAACACGTTAGAAGAGTCGTGGCACATTAGGTTATCTCGTTTCAGTGTTTTTCTATTTGGATCGTCGCTAGTATTTATAACATTCATTATTCTAACCATTCTGATTTTTACAACACCCATTAGCCACTATTTACCCGGCTATGGTGATTCAGGAAACCGCACAAAAATCATTCAGGAATCTATGCGTGCCGACTCTATGGTACAACAGATTGAGCTTCAGAAAGGCTATATTGGAATAATAAAAGGCATTATTACCGGAAATATCAAACCAGACACCATTGCTTCGCTCGATTCGGTTGAATTGAAACAAAAAGCGCACATTGTGGCCGATAAATTAAAACACGAGAAAGAATTTGCCGATAAATTCGAACGGGAAGAAAAATACAATTTGGCCAGCATAGACAGTAAACCGAATGAAGATATATACGTTTTTTTCCGCCCTACACGCGGCATCATATCGTCAGCATTCAATCTTTCTGAGCAACAATACGGCATTTACCTTATAACTTCACCCAACGAAAGTGTGTTAAGCGTGCTGGGCGGAACCGTTATTTATGCTGCATTTACGTTTGATTATGGTTGGGTTATTCAGGTTCAACACGAAAACAATTACATTTCTATTTATAAAAACAATACCCGACTATTAAGAAAAGTTGGAGATGAAGTGAAGGCGGGAGAAAGCATTGCCATCACCGGAGATGCATCGGGTAAAAAGAACGGAAATCAGTTTTACTTTGAGCTTTGGAAACAAGGAAAACCAGTTGATCCGGAAGAAGTTATTATATTTTGATGAATCACAACAGAATGGAAGTTAATCAAAAAAAACAAATCGCTATACTAGGCTCAACAGGTTCAATTGGAACACAAGCGCTAGAAGTCATTTCGGAAAACGACTCGTTATTCGAGGTATATGCACTTACAGCCAATAACAACGTTGATTTGCTTATTCAGCAATCACGAAAATATAAACCAGAAATGGTTGCAATTGGTAATGAAGCACATTACGCGAAACTTAAAAATGCGCTGTCCGATTTACCAATAAAAGTATTTGCCGGTGACGATTCGATAGCACAACTTGCCGAAATGCAACCCATCGACATAGTACTTACCGCAATGGTAGGTTACTCAGGGTTAAAACCGACCATGAGTGCTATTAAAGCTGGAAAAAAAATTGCTTTGGCCAATAAAGAAACGCTGGTTGTTGCCGGCGAACTTATTTGCGAACTTGCTGCCCAGAACAATTCAGCTATTCTTCCGGTGGATTCTGAGCATTCAGCCATTTTTCAATGTTTGGCCGGCGAAGGCAACAATCCTATTGAAAAATTAATTCTTACCGCCTCAGGAGGCCCATTTCGCACAAAATCATTGCACGAACTGGAATGTGTGACAAGCGCACAAGCGTTGAAACACCCAAACTGGGACATGGGAGCTAAAATAACGATCGATTCGGCCAGCCTCATGAACAAAGGTTTCGAAATTATTGAGGCTAAATGGCTTTTTGGCGTAACGCCCGACCAAATTGAAGTTGTTGTGCATCCACAATCAATCATTCACTCCATGGTGCAATTTGCCGATGGCTCAATAAAAGCACAGCTTGGCATGCCCGACATGAAATTGCCTATCCAATATGCCATGACATATCCTGATCGGTTAAAAACAAACTTCCCGCGTTTTGATTTCAATTTGTGCAACCAGTTCACTTTTGAGAAACCGGATTTAGAACGTTTCCGAAACCTTGGATTTGCATACTACGCCATGGATCGGGGCGGCAATATGCCATGTATTCTGAATGCTGCGAACGAAATCGTGGTGGCCGAATTTTTGAAAGATAAAATCGGATTTCTACAAATGAGTGATATTATTGAAGATGTTTTGGCCAAAGCCGATTTCATAGTCAAACCAACTTACGAAGATTATGTAAAAACTGATGCCAGTATCCGAATACTTACCAAAGAGTTGATTAAGTAAATGGAAATTCCTAAAACCGAAGGTATAAAATATGCAGGTTCAAAGCTCCGTCTTTTGCCCTACATTTTTGAGCTTGTCGGGAATTTGACAGGAATTGAAACCGTTCTAGATGGATTTAGTGGCTCTACACGAGTTTCGCAAGCATTTGCAAAACTAGGATATTCAACTACTTCCAATGACATTTCGGCTTGGTCTGAAGTTTTTGCAAATTGCTATTTAACTTCTTCCAACTCTGACGCTTATTATCAGGAAATCATCGACTTTCTCAACAATTTACAAGGAATTGATGGGTGGTTTACCGAAAATTATGGAGGAAATGATAATGACGCAAAAAAGCCGTTTCAAATCAAGAATACTCGTAAACTGGATGCCATCCGCGACGAAATTGACCGATTAAATTTGGCTTGGGAGGATAAATGTGTGTTGTTAACGAGCCTCATTTATGCTTTAGATAAAGTAGATAACACATTGGGGCATTATGTAGCTTATTTGACGAGTTGGTCAACACGCTCGCACAAAGTTATGCAGCTTAAATTACCTCAACGATTCTCGCCAACGGGCAACAATCGGGTAATTCGCGACGATGTTTTTAATACTGTGGCTAATAACAGATTTGATTTGGCTTATCTCGATCCTCCTTATGGATCGAACAATGAGAAAATGCCACCAAGTCGGGTTAGGTATGCAGCTTACTATCATTTATGGACTACAATTATCCAAAATGACCGGCCAACACTTTTTGGAAAAGCAAACCGTAGAGAAGACAGCCGCGATGGTTATTGTGGCTCAGTTTTTGAAGAGTTCCGAAAAAACAAAAACGGCGATTTCATGGCAATGGAAGCCTTGCGAAAGCTAATAGACGAAACAAACACACGCTATTTATTGTTGTCATACAGTTCGGGCGGTAGAGCAACAAAGGAACAATTACTCGATATTATTTCAAACTCGGGACATTTACTTGAAGTAAAATTAATTGATCATAGAAAGAATGTAATGAGTAATATGCGTTCAACCAACGATTGGATTAACAGTGACGGGAAACACAATGAATATCTATTCTTAATGGAAAAATAAAATAACAAAAAAGGACAAACTTAAAAACAGAGTTGAAACAGAAGCCACTTTTTATAGGCGAATGTAGACAACAAAACTATTTACAACTTATATGGAAACATTTCTCATTCGGGCCGTACAGCTCATTCTTAGTCTTTCAATCCTGGTAGTTCTGCACGAATTCGGGCATTTTGCATTTGCACGCCTATTCAAAGTTCGTGTCGAAAAATTTTATATGTTTTTCAATCCAAACCTCTCATTAATTCGTGCAAAAAAAATAAATGGAAGTTGGGATGTGAAGTTTTTTGCCAAAAATGTACCAGCCAACGAACGACCAAAACTGAACTCAAATGGCGCTGAGATTCTTGATGATAAAGGCAAACCTGTGATGGAACAAATTCCTATATCCGAATTAGCCGATAACGATTGGCGCAAGTATCCCGAGAGCACAGAATGGGGAATTGGTTGGTTGCCATTAGGTGGCTACTGTTCAATTTCGGGGATGGTAGACGAAACTAAAGATATCACTCAATTAGCAGCCGAACCTCAACCTTGGGAATACCGTTCTCGTTCGGTTTGGCAACGATTGCCCATAATTATTGGTGGTGTGTTGGTAAATTTCATATTAGCACTCGTAATTTACTCTGCCGTCTTATTCACTTGGGGAAAAGAATATCTTCCGCTAGAGAATGCCAGATATGGCTTGCATTTTTCAAATGTGATGCTTGAAAATGGGTTTAAGAATGGAGATAATATCGTAAAAATTGACGGTCAGCCTGTAGAACAACGTTCGGATATAATAGAAAAATTATTGATTGAAGGAAAACAAAAAGTAACAGTTTCCCGCAATAACCAACTGATAGAATTAACCCTTCCGGCCGATTTGGGACAAAAAATTTTGGCAGCAGAAGAAAATAATCTTGTAGACATTCGCATCCCTTATGTAATCGAAGAAGTTGCATCCGGTTCCATTGCATCTGCCGCCAAATTACAATCGGGCGACAGTCTGGTAGGCATTAACGGCAAACCATTATTTATTTATCAAGACATTTCAGCCGAATTGAACACATTGCGTAGCACAAGAATCACCTTAGATTATGTTCGCAAAGGCCAGTTAATGAAATCTCAACTGCAATTAGATGATAAAGGCAAATTAGGTGTTGGCGCTCGTGGGGTTTTTGCAAACATGCCTACAAAACAGATCCATTACACTTTCCTACAATCCATTCCTGCCGGCATAAATTTCGGTTGGGAAACGCTGGGCAGTTATATAAAACAATTTAAACTTGTTTTCACCAAAGAAGGCTCTAAACAACTTGGAGGTTTTGGTTCTATTGGAAAATTATTCCCAAAAGCTTGGGATTGGCAAGTTTTCTGGTCAATGACAGCATTACTGTCAATTATCTTAGCATTTATGAATTTCTTACCAATACCAGCTTTGGACGGTGGTTATGTATTATTCTTGCTATATGAGTTGATCACCGGCAAAAAACCAAGCGACAAATTCCTTGAATATGCACAAACGGCAGGGTTCTTTCTGCTAATGGGCTTGCTTGTTTATGCTAATGGAAATGATCTTTTCAGAGCACTTTTCAAATAAAGAAATAGAAAAATTTAGAAATTTCAGAAAATAAGTATGAAACCAATAGCAATTTGTTATCCAAAATGTGGCACTTGTCAGAAAGCCGAAAAATGGTTGAAATCAAATGGTATTGAATACAGCTATCGTCCAATAAAGGAAGAAAATCCGACCAAAGAAGAATTAAAGTTGTGGCTAAGCAAAAGTGGCCTCCCCATCTCTAAGTTTTTCAATACAAGTGGATTACTTTACAAGGAGCAGAACATGAAAGACAAGGTAAAAGTATTACCTGAGGATGAATTAATAGATATTCTGGCTTCCAACGGAATGATGGTTAAACGTCCAATTCTCCTTGCCGGAGATACTGTTTTGGTGGGGTTCAAAGAAGACGAGTGGAAAACACTTCTCTAACAGCAAGCAACTCCGATTATTTGCTGGTACAATTACGACACATTTCATATTGCTTCCGGTTTTTGAGAATACTATCTCTAAAGCCGGAAGCTTTTTTTGTATGCCAACTATCCGATAATGGTTGAATAGCAACACTTCCAAATGAAAATTCAGAGCTTTTATCAAAGCAACAAGGTAAAACTTCACCTTTAGCATTCACTACAGTTCCACTCCAAAGCCGCCAACAATGGTTCGGCAAATTACTTTTAATCTGATAGTTGCCATCAGGTTTCAATCTATAACGAGCATATTTTTCAATGGTAGTTAATCTCTCACTCCCTTGTTCAAAATCATATAACTGAGCTGTTTTAAACACCAATCTATCAACCCGCAGACTTTTGGCCAGCTCTTTCATCTCATCCATTTGATGTTCATTGGTTTTAAAAACAATAAACTGCATTTCAATCAACGGAGTTACCGAATTTAATTCATTTTTACATAAAACCAGTTCTTTAATTCCATCCAAAGCTGTCTGAAGATCTCCCCCTACCCTATATTTCTCATAGACTTCCTGTGTTGTACCATCAACCGAAACTATTAATTTATCCAAACCGGAAAGAACGATATTTTTGGCATTTTTTTTGTTGAGAAGCTGACAATTTGTCGAAGTTGAAGTATAGATTTTTGCCCGATGAGCATATTCAATAAATTGAGGAAGCTCTTTATTCAACAAAGGTTCGCCTTGAAAATATAGAATAACGTGTTGGAGAGTAGATTTTTGCTCATCAATCAGACTTTTATATAAATTGAAATCAAATCGGGCACGTCCGGTTTTAGGGTTTATGCCTATTCCTACCGGACACTCCGGACACTGCAAGTTACAATAGTTAGCAACTTCAACCGAGACAAACAATGGTTGTAACCTACTTGTTATTTGTATGCCAACGAGTGAAAACAGATACGAGATTCCAATTTTGAATAAATTTAAACTACGTTTAAACGTGATATAATTAAGACAGATGATTAACTGTTTGATTTTACTTATAATAGACAACATTTGAATATATTTAATGGCTGTAGCACTTCAAATCAATGTTTAACAACAGAATAAGAAGCCATTTTGTGACTTTTGCTAACAAAAACTTCCAAAAACAGTTACAAAGTAAGAGAAATTCATTGAAACATTGTATATTTGTGCCCTAATTGACTCAAAATAATAATAACGAATAATATTTATAACAAAAACACAATTTTATGAGAAAGCAATTATTTTTCGCGGTTTCATTGGTACTTGCGTTATTCTTAAGTTCATGTGCAAAAGACATGGTAGCTTTAGACCCTAGTATGTTTAAATGTAATCCAAATCCACTCGAAGTAAAGGGCGGTAAGATTGATGCGACAATCACAGGAACTTTCCCTGTTAAGTATTTTACTAAAAACGCAACTGTAACTGTGACTCCGGTTTTGAAATTTGAAGGAAAAGAAGTCAAAGGTACTCCAGTTTCGTTTCAGGGAGAAAAAGTAAAAGGTAATGACCAAACAATTTCGTACAAAACTGGTGGAACTTACACCATGAACGCTTCTTTCAACTACGTTCCAGAAATGGCTAAATCAGAACTTTATCTTGAGTTCAATGTAGTTACAAAAAAGAAAACGTATCAAATCCCAAGTGTAAAAGTTGCTGATGGCGTTGTTGCAACTTCTCAATTAGTATCTTCAGATGCAAAGGAAATTGCACCGGTAATTATTGCCGACAAATTCCAACGTGTAATTCAAGAACAACAGGAAGCAGACATTATGTTCCTGATTCAAAAATCGGACATTCGCAAGAGTGAGGCTAAATCAGCAGACATTGCTGAATTGACTAAGAAAATCAAAGAAGTCAAAGATTCTCAAAACAAAAAAGTGGCTAACTTTGAATTGTCTGGTAACGCATCTCCAGATGGTGGAATGGACTTAAATACAAATTTGGCTGAAAAACGCCAAAAAGTAACGACAGACTTCCTGAACAAAGAATTAAAGAAACTGAAAACTACAGTAAATATCAATTCTAAATTTACTGCTGAAGATTGGGATGGTTTCCAGGCTTTAATGGAAAAATCTAACATTCAAGATAAACAAGTTATTTTACGCGTTCTTACTATGTACACAGACCCAGAACAACGTGAACGTGAAATTAAAAACCTTTCTGTAGCTTTCAAATCAATTGCTGAAGAAATTTTACCACAACTACGTCGTTCGCGCATGAAACTAACAGTTGACGTAACAGGTAAATCGGATGCTGAATTGACTTCACTTGCTAAAAGTGATTCATGTAAACTATCAGTTGAAGAATTACTTTTCGCTGCAACTTTGACTAACGATTTAAATGAAAAAGCTGCTATTTACGAAAAAGCAACTAAATTCTACCCAACTGATGCACGTGGATTCAATAACTTAGGTGTTATTAAATTCGAACAAGGTAATACTGCAGATGCTTCACGCTACATAGCTAAAGCATTAGAAATTGATCCAAAATCGACAGATGCTAACTTCAATGCTGGTGTAACTTCGTTTGCAAAAGGTGATTTGACTAAAGCTCAAGAATTCTATGGTAAAGCTGCAGGAACAAACGGTAACTTGGGTCAAGCATTAGGTAGCGTTAGCGCAGTACAAGGCGACTATGCAAAAGCAAAAACTTATTTTGGCTCAACACCTACAAACAATGCTGCTTTGGTTCAAATCTTAAATGCAGATTATAGTGGTGCAACTAAAACATTGGCTGCAGTAGCTCAACCAAACGGAACAACTTCTTACTTAGCTGCAATTGTTGCTGCTCGTACAAGCAACCGCGATGGTGTTTATAGCAACCTGAAAGCAGCAGTTAAACAAGATGGTTCTTTAGCTACAAAAGCAATTAAAGATATCGAGTTTTCTAAATATGCTACTGACGAAGCATTCCTTTCAATCGTGAAATAATCTGACACATTGTCATATAAATAAAACCGGTGCAATCTTTGCATCGGTTTTTTTATTGAACAGATATTAACCCAACATTACAGTTAAATTATCAAAACAAAATCTAACTCTGCTTTATTCATTTATTTCGGAGTTTTAATGAACATTAAAAGATATTCGAGCAAACAACATTTTCATTATCGGGCATTTAAGCGTATCTTTGTATCCATTTTGAAAAATTAAATATAAGAACTTAACATAATGACAGAAAACGAACAAATTGTAAATAAGATTGTTGAAGGAATACAAGAGCGTAAAGGTAAAAATATCGTTATAGTAAATTTAAACAAACTGCAAGAAGCCCCATGTAGTTATTTTGTAATTTGTGAAGGTGATTCAAGCGTACATGTAAATTCAATTGCCAACTCAATAAAAGACTGGGTTCGTGAGCAAATAAAGGTAAAACCCTATGCAACAGACGGATTTGAGAATAGTGAATGGATTGCAATGGATTATGGCCAGATTATTGTACATGTATTTCAACGCCCTACACGCGCTTTTTACGACATCGAGCACTTATGGGCTGATGCTAATATAAAAAGATTAGAGGATATTCTCTGATTTTTTTTGCTTTAACTTAGAAGGTATAAAAAATACGAGAATTATTTTTGTTTTAGTTACAAAAAAATATCAATAAGACAATAAGAGAAAATAATGGAAAACAAAGCATCAAAGCCAATTAAACCAGCCGGAAAAACTCCGAAGTTTAATATTTCGTGGATTTATGGTATTATCATAATTACACTTATGGGGTTATTCCTCTTCGGAGAAAACACTCCATCCAAAGAAGTTGCTTATAGCACTTTTAAGGATTATGTAAGGCTCGGAATGATTGAAAAAGTAGATGTTTACAGCTCCAAAGGTGGAATTGAAGCTCAGCTGACTAATTATACGAAAGCACCAGCAGACTCACTTTTTCTTCAACGTGCTTTTGGAGATGGATACAAATTATTTGCGTCTAATGAGAAATCATTAAAGGACTCATTGACTAAGAAAGACAATGAGGTACTTAAGAAAGTATATGGCGACAAATACGAAACTTTTGCAAAAGACCGTAAGATAACCGTAAATGTTTCATCCGAGGAGTTTTCACGTTATATTCAATCAGCTGAAGACAGATATGGAGTTAAAGTTGGTGTAGAGTATAAAGATAGTCGCAATTACATGGACATCTTTATTTCTGTCATCCTTCCTGTACTTGTAATGGTATTGCTCTTTGTATTTCTAACTCGTCGAATGGGCGGTGGCGTAGGCGGCGGTGGTACTGGCGGCATTTTCAACGTAGGAAAATCCAAAGCACAGCTTTTCGATAAAGGTGACACTACAAACAAAGTTACATTTAAAGATGTTGCCGGATTAGCTGAAGCGAAACAAGAAATAGAAGAAATTGTTTCGTTCCTTAAAAACCCTTCAAAATACACCGAATTAGGTGGAAAAATACCAAAAGGAGCATTACTTGTAGGCCCTCCGGGAACAGGTAAAACTCTATTGGCAAAAGCGGTTGCAGGCGAAGCCGACGTACCATTTTTCTCAATGTCAGGATCCGATTTTGTGGAAATGTTTGTTGGAGTTGGAGCCTCTCGTGTACGCGATTTGTTCCGTCAGGCAAAAGAGAAATCGCCTTGTATCATATTCATCGACGAAATTGACGCAGTAGGTCGTGCACGTGGAAAAAACCCAAACATGGGAAGCAATGACGAGCGCGAAAACACGTTGAACCAATTATTGACCGAGATGGATGGTTTTGGATCAAATAGTGGTGTGATTATACTTGCAGCAACTAACCGTGCTGACATTCTGGACAAAGCTTTATTGCGTGCCGGACGTTTCGACCGTCAAATTCACGTAGACTTACCGGATGTTCACGAACGCAAGCAAATTTTCAATGTTCACCTTCGTCCAATTAAAATCAACGAAACGGTTGACGTAAATTTCTTAGCACGTCAAACTCCTGGTTTCTCCGGAGCCGACATAGCCAATGTTTGTAACGAAGCAGCTTTGATTGCAGCACGTAAAAACAAATCATTTGTTGAAAAACAAGACTTTTTGGATGCTGTAGATCGTATTGTAGGCGGTTTAGAGAAGAAAACAAAAATCACAACAGTTGCCGAAAAGAAATCAATAGCTTATCACGAAGCCGGACATGCTACTATTAGCTGGATGACTGAATTTGCAAATCCCTTGGTAAAAGTAACCATTGTTCCGCGTGGCGAAGCATTGGGTGCAGCATGGTACTTACCTGAAGAACGTCAACTGACAAACAGAGAACACATGCTTGATGAAATGTGCTCTACTCTTGGCGGGCGCGCTGCCGAAGAAGTATTCTTGCAGCAAATGTCAACTGGAGCTATCAATGACCTTGAGCGTGTAACGAAACGGGCTTATGGCATGGTTGCCTACTTTGGAATGAGTGACAAACTGGCCAACATGAGCTACTACGATTCATCCGGTAACTCTGACTATGGATTTACCAAACCATATAGCGAAAAAACAGCCGAATTGATTGATTCAGAAGCCAAATTAATTGTTGCCACAGAATACGATCGTGCCAAGAGAATATTGATTGAAAATACAAAAGGTCACAATGAGCTAGCCGAATTACTTATTGAAAAAGAAGTTATTTTTGCTGAAGACTTGGAACGTATTTTTGGCAAACGTCCATGGACATCTCGTAACGATGAATTAATGGCACAAAACGGAAATGTAGATGCTCTAGAAGAAACTGTAGTAGTGCCAGTAGGCACAGAACTAACGGACAAAACTTCGGAAGAAAATGCCAACTAATTCCCGTCAGGAAATATTACAACGAATAGCAGCCGCCCAAACCGGGCGGCTTGCTTTTGTTGAAAACCCTGAGCTAAATCAAGAAGAAATATACAAACCAATAGCTCCCGATGCTATAAGCTGTTTTAAAAACGAACTGGAAGCCATAAGCGGACAATGCATTATATGCGAGAATGAACAAGATTTATACGTCAAACTCAGCACTTTTGTTGAACAGCGGAAGTTCCAATATGTCTTTTGTAGAGACTCCTACATTGCCAGCCAACTGGAACAAAATAAAATATTACATTCAAATGCCGAAAGTGATTTCAACGGAATGCAGGTTGGAATTACCGGATGTGAATTTTTAGTTGCCCGAACCGGTAGTGTATTGGTGTCTTCCGAAAGTCAATCAGGCAGGCAAATGAATGTTTTTCCACCAGTTCATATCGTTTTAGCACACACCTCTCAACTAGTGAATTTTCTGGAAGATGCTTTAGTAGCCATACAAGAAAAATACGAAAACGCTCTACCGTCAACCATTTCTACAATTACAGGTCCCAGTCGGACTGCTGACATCGAAAAAACCTTAGTATTAGGGGCTCACGGACCAAAAGAATTTATTGTTTTTCTCTCCAAAGTGTAAAGTTTTCTTATCTTTGTGACTGCTTTTCACTCTCAACTCTATTTGCAGATTGAGATCTGACAAAAAAGTCAATCTATCACAATTGCTATTTTTCACTTCAATTTTAGAATATGAAACTATCAAATTCACTCGTTTTAGCTATTTCAATTGCTTTAATCACATTCTCGTGCAAGCCCATTTATAAATGTGGTGAGGCTAAACCTGCAAAGAAATCAATTCTAATGCCTAAGATTGTACAGAATGTTATTAACGAACGTGACTCATTATGTACAACGCTATCTGACAGAAACAATGAAGTGTACAGCCTAAAAGAAGACACCAGCAACCTGAAATCCAATATCAAAAAACTGGAAAAACAATACAACGATTTGTTTAACGACAACACGTCACAATCAGACCAATTTAGAACTGCATTAAAAAACAAATCCAATGAATTGGCGGCAAAAGAGAAACTATTGACCGAGAGAGAAACTGCACTGAACGAGTTGAAAAGAGTTATTGCACGTCAGGATTCTATTACGAAAAGATTAAATGGAATTTTACGCGACGCCTTGCTTAGCTTTAAATCGGATGAGCTTTCAGTTGAAATTAAAGATGGTAAAGTATACGTTTCTTTGTCTGACAAGCTACTCTTCAAATCGGGAAGCGCTGCCATTGAAGCCAAAGGGATTGATGCAATAAAGGTATTGGCAGATGTATTAAACAAGAACAAAGATATCGACATTTTGGTTGAAGGTCACACCGACAGCAATCCTATAAAAACGGCACTTTATAGCGACAATTGGGACTTAAGTGTTGCCAGAGCCATTTCCATTGTACGGATATTGACCAATGAATACAAGATTACTCCAACTCGTTTAACGGCATCTGGGAAAGGCGAATTCTCACCAAGAGCGACAAATGCAACTCCTGAAGGAAGAGCCTACAACCGAAGAACAGAGATTATATTATCTCCAAAATTGGATGAAATCATGCAATTACTTAAAACAAATCCATAATTTATTTTTCAATCCTATTCTAATAAACCTATTGAACGACTACGACTTGCTAACACAAAAAAGCAGACCACCAGAGTTCAATTGAATGAAAAACACAGATATAACAGATGAATAATTTTGTAAAACGAACACTTAGCGGATTCCTTTTTGTTGCTTTGATTATCGGTTCTATTTTATACAGTCAATATACATTTGCAGGCGTTTTCGCCATAATATGTGGATGGGCAGTACGCGAATTTCACACACTATCTAATCGTCAAAACAATGTTGAAGTCAACCTGACTGTAAGCCTTATTGGTGGTGTTCTACTATTTTGCACTTCGTTTATATACGCATCGGGTATCTTTCACTACCCAGTTTTTTCTATCTATGGGTTGTACATTGTATTTGTATTAGTGTCAGAACTATACCGTCAGAAAGCAAATCCATTGCATAATTGGGCTTACTTTATTATGGGTCAGATATATGTTGCCTTGCCTTTTTCGTTGTTGAATTTTATTCTTTTCATTGACAATTGGCAACCATTGGTATTATTATCGGTTTTTGTTACAATATGGGTAAACGACACCGGTGCTTACCTCTTTGGAGTTTCATTGGGGAAACATCGCTTATTTGAGCGTATTTCGCCTAAAAAATCGTGGGAAGGTTTTGTTGGAGGAGCATTCGTTGCCCTACTCTCCGGATACGTATTTTCGCTATTAATTCCTCAAATCAGTCTTATCAACTGGCTTATTTTTTCAGAGATTATAGTCGTTTTCGGCACATTGGGCGATTTAATCGAATCGCTTATGAAACGAACAGTAAATTTAAAAGACTCCGGCAATGTTATACCCGGGCACGGCGGATTACTAGACCGTTTTGACAGTATGCTGTTGGCAGCACCCGTTATTTTTATTTATCTAAGTTTCCTTTTTCAACAGGTGAAATAGTAGAATCGGCAATTATATTATATTAAACACTCACTCAGCCATGGAATTCAATTTTGACGAAATTCGTTGTTATAACAACAATGAAGTACACACCGTTTTAGAGCAACTGATCAACGAAAAGCAATTTATGAAGGTCATGAGCACCGCTTACCCATTACTTCCAAAAGAAGTGATTAAGCAACGCTTATTGAGCTATGAATCGAACTATGAGTTTCAGACAAAGATGATTTTTCCTTTTCTGCAATACCTCGAGGCTAACATGACCAAAGGGATTGAATTAGTTGGATTAAGCAACACCGATACTACAAAACCCTATTTGTACATATCTAATCACCGCGACATCATTCTCGATTCGGCCTTTCTGTGCAAAGTGCTGATTGAAGAAAAATTAGATACCGTTGAAATTGCTATTGGTGATAACCTGCTTATTTTCCCATGGCTGGAGGATTTGGTACGAGTAAACAAAACATTTATTGTACGACGCGGACTTAGTGCCCGACAAATGTTGGAAAGCTCACAACGCTTATCGGCTTATATTAACCACACAATAAACGACAAAAAACAATCCATCTGGCTTGCACAGCGTGAAGGACGCGCCAAAGACTCCAACGACCGGACACAAGAAAGCTTATTGAAAATGCTCAATATGAGCGGCACGGCCGATTTCACTCAAAATCTTGCTGCACTCAACATTTGTCCACTCAGTATTTCCTACGAATACGACCCCTGCGACTACCTGAAAGCAAAAGAAATGCAACAACGCCGCGACAACTCGTGCCACAAAAAAAATCCGCAAGATGATTTAATCAATATGCAAACCGGAATAATGGGGTATAAAGGGAAGGTGGTTTATGCTATGACAGGTGACATCAACGACGAACTGAAACTGATAGCCACTCAAACCTCCAACCGCAACGAACAAATTGAACTTACTGCAAAGCTTATCGACAAGCGAATACATGCAAGCTATGCAATTTTTGCCGGAAACAAAATTGCATACGACTTACTGAATAAGGGAAATAGGTTTGCAGACGAGTATTCGATAATGGAAAAGCTTGATTTCGAGAAATATCTTTCACATCAAATTTTAAAGATTGATTTGGAAGAAAAAGATGAAGACTTTTTAATGCAAAAAATTCTTGAAATGTACGCCAACCCACTTATTAACCAGTTGGCTGCACGAACTTAATTTCAAAGCATAGCAACAGCAGAACAAAGAGGCAGTCCCAAATTTTAATTTTGAGACTGCCTCTTTGTCATTATGTACAAATCAGAATTTTAGGAGTTTTACTCAAATACAAAATACTTATGAATCAGATTTTAAACTTTTAGGAAAAATACAGCGTTCAATAAATTATTGTATTTTTGTAGTCAGCAAAACAATTTGTAATGAAAAAAACAATTGCCCACAATACGCTTCGCCTATTCCTGTTTTTTTTAGTGGCCTTTGCTCCGGTTTCATTTTTATCGGCAAGCACGGGGTACTTTTTTTATGTCCAGTTTGCAAATAAAAATAACTCACCTTATTCATTATCCACTCCATCAGCCTACCTTTCGCAACGAGCAATTGACCGGAGACAAGCATCTGGAATAGCAATTGACTCAACTGACTTACCGGTAAACCCAAGCTATATTACTCAAATTGAAAATCTTGGGATACAGGTTTATTGTAGGAGTAAATGGCTGAACGGTGTCACTGTACAACTTGCCGACACATCGAAAATGAGTCTCATTCGGGCATTAGCATTTGTAACTAAAGTACAGTATACAGGCCTAAGAGCCGGAGCTTTAGCCATACAAGCCAAAGTAAAAACAGAAACAGCAACTTTTAACTATGGATCAGCCGCTACGCAAATAAATCAGGTAAACGGAGCGTACCTACACAATGCCGGATACACAGGTAAAGGAATAGTTATAGGCGTTCTGGATGCGGGATTCAATAGTGCTAACGTAAATCCGGCTTTTGATAGTTTACGACTTCAAAATAGATTACTGGGAACCAAAGATTTTGCGGAACCAACTGCTAATGTTTATTCACTCGACTCGCACGGTGCGTATGTATTGTCCATAATGACAGGTAATTTACCCGGACAATTTCTGGGAGTTGCTCCTCATGCGTCGTTTTGGTTAATCAGAACAGAATACGCCCCAACGGAATATCTGGTTGAGACAGATTTTTGGGCAGCGGGTATTGAATTTGCTGACAGTGTGGGTGTAGACGTGATAAATTCGTCGCTTGGCTACACGCAGTTTGATGATGCAAGCATGAATTACACGTATGCCGATATGAACGGAAGGGTTTCACGAGCTAGTCGGGCAGCCAACATAGCTTCAAAAAAAGGAATTATGGTGTGTAATAGTGCCGGAAACGATGGAGGAAAAACCTGGCATTATATAGGAGCACCAGCTGATGCTGATGGCATATTTTCAATCGGAGCAACCATATCAACCGGAAGTCCAAGCTTATTTACCTCCTACGGCCCCAGTTCAGATGGACGAATAAAACCCGAAATAAGTGCCATGGGAAGCTCAACAGCGATTGTTTCAACAAACGGAGTACCAACAAACGGTAACGGTACTTCCTTTTCTTCACCATTAATGGCGGGTATGATTGCTTGTTTACTTCAAGGATACAAAGAACTGAATGCTCCGAGAGATGTTCAATCTGTTCGAGAAGCATTGATTCAAAGTGCAAATTTATACAGTTCACCCACTAATCAACTTGGCTACGGAATCCCAAATTTCGAGTATGCACTCAAATATCCAACTCTGAATTCATTGACAAAAATCAATGCAACCAATTTTGGAATAACATACAATTCTCAGGACAAAACCATCCATATTCTATTTTTCAACAGAACGAATACAGGTATAACGAAAGTTCGGATATATTCTATGACTGGTATTTTGTTATTGGAACAACAAACAAGCAAAAGTGTTTCGGTCATATCTGTCGAAAATTTCTCAACCGGTATATACCTGATTAATGTTTCGGGCAATGGAAAAAATGAAACCCAAAAGATAATAATCAGATAAGATCGTAATTGACATAAAAAAGAAGAAATGACCTCTATAACCCTTTCAGAACTTACTTCCAGAGTACAGGAAACCATACGCATGAGCTTTGATTCATCGGTGTGGATTCGTGCCGAAATAAGTGAGTTACGCGAAAATCCGGGTGGTCATTGCTACATGGAATTTATTGAGAAAGACAGTAGTTCAGACACTTTACTGGCCAAAACAAAAGCTACCATCTGGGCAAGTACATACCGAATGCTCAAACCATATTTTGAGAGCAGCACCGGACAGTCGTTACGTGCCGGATTACAAGTATTGGTGGCTGTAAGCGTTGAGTTTCATGGCGTTTATGGTTTTAGCCTCAATGTGCGCGACATTGACCCCACTTTCACCATTGGAGAAATGGCCGCCCGTCGCCTCAAAATTATTCGCCAACTTGAAGCAGACGGTGTTGTGGAAATGAATAAGCAACTTGTGTTTCCTCACCTACCCCAACGCTTGGCCATTATTTCATCGGCAACAGCTGCCGGTTATGGCGATTTTTGCGATCAGCTAACCAACGATCCTGCGCATTTTGCTTTTTACAGCAAACTATTTCCGGCCGTAATGCAAGGTGACCAAGCTGAAACGTCCATTATTCAAGCATTAGAAAAAATCTACGACAATATTGACCGATTTGATGCAGTGGTAATTATCCGTGGCGGTGGTGCAACTACTGATTTAGCGTGTTTCGACTCATACGATTTAGCTCTGAACTGCGCTCAGTTCCCGTTACCCATTATTGCAGGGATTGGTCATCAACGCGACATCTCCATTTTGGATATGGTGGCTCATACCAGTGTAAAAACGCCTACTGCTGTTGCTGAATTTCTGATATACACCATGCAACAAGCCGAAAACAGCGTTATAGACATTATTGCAGACATACAAAATTTAATCAGCTCAAAAATTGAGTCACAAAACCGTTTTATTGATCAAACTCAGTTACGCATTAAGCAAGTCCTCAGAAGCTGGGTGGTTCAAAAAACCCATGTTCTTGATCGTCAAAAGAGCCGGTTAAAATCGAGCGTTCGTATGCAATTATTGCGACAAACCAATAAACTGGTTCTGCTCGAAAAAAATATAGAAACACACTCACCAAGTTTTTTATTGAAACACGGATATACCATTACCACCCTCAATGGAAAACGAATTACGTCAGCAAAACAAGTAAAACCGGGAGACAAAATTCGCACTTTTGTGGGCGATGGCGATTTTGGAAGTCTAATTGATGAATGAAAACACATTAAAAAAACTCTATTTATGGCAAAAATTATTCTTGAAAATATGGAGTTCCACGCCTTTCATGGTTGTTTGGAACATGAGCAAACGCTGGGAAACACATTTGTTGTAAGCGTTAGTATGGAATTGGACACTGCAAAACCGAGTAAAACTGACACCTTAGAGCACACTTTAAATTACCAACTTGTGTACGACGTGATTAAAGGACAGATGGAAATACCATCGAAGTTAATAGAGCATGTTGGTCAGCGAATTTCAGACAATCTTATGATTGATTTTCCTCAAATTCACAGCCTGGAGGTAAAACTATCGAAATTAAATCCACCCCTTGGAGGTAAAGTAGGTAGGGTAACAATTGAATTGACAAAAAAGAGAAATTAAGGTACCAACAAGAAGAGAGAATCTACCTAATTCTCTCTTCTTGTTGGCAAATGACTATCGGATTGCTTCCTCAAAAGTCAATGTTTTATCCACTTTGTGCTTATTATATTGCGCTGCCACAGTGCAACATTCAGTAAAAGCATCGTGCTCAAAATACAAAATCTGACCTTTTTCAGCAGCTTCATCCAGTAAGATTTTCTTTTCGGCCATAGCTGAAATTGGAAAAATGTCATACGACGAAATCCATGCAAGTGGCACATTAGCAGCCAATGGAATTACATCGCCTACATAAACAAGTGTTTTTTCGCCCAAATTAATGTAACTCACCAACTGTCCGAGTGTATGCCCATTATAGATGCGCACCTCAATTTCAGGACAAACAAACTGATTTTCGGAAACCAGTTTCAGCTTACCTGCCTCTTGTATCGGAATCATGTTTTCAGGGAAATAAGAATCACCTTCTCTCACATTCGGATTCAAAAAGTTATTCCATTGCGTTTCGCCCACCCAGTGAGTTGCATTCGGAAAAACAAGTTCTACTTTGGTTTTATCAGCATTGTAGCGCGTAGCCCCTCCACAATGGTCAAAATGTAAATGGGTAAAAATCACATCCGTAACTTCAGCACACGAATAGCCGAACTTGCTCAACTCATTATCGAAGTTTACAACTCCTTCGAATCCATAATATTTGAGGTATTCCAGTTGTTTATCTCCAGTACCAGTGTCAATCAGGATTCGTCTGCTACCGGTATCAATCAGTAGGCAGCGCATGGTAATATGGCAGTAGTTGTCTTCGTCGCATGGGTAGCGTTTTTGCCATACTTTTTTAGGAACAACACCAAATGCTGCACCACCGTCTACGTGAAAAGTTCCGGCTTCAATTTTATATAACTTCATTTTATTGCTTTATTAATCGAACCTTTTGTTAATTGGTGAATACGTAACTAGCACTTGTTTTAGCCAGTTCGGTTATTTAAGGAGTATTAAAACTTAATGCTTTTGCCGAACTTTTTAGTACATTTGCGTTTTATACTATTTTACCGACAAAAATAAGCAAAAACATTCATCTACCAATCGTATGCAACGAGTTCATTTTATCGCCATAGGTGGAGCTGCCATGCACAACTTAGCCATCTCTATTAGCAAAAAAAACAATTTTCAGGTAACTGGATCCGATGAGGAAATTATAGAACCGAGCTACAGCAGGTTAAGCGAAAATAATTTATTGCCTGGTGCATTAGGTTGGTTTCCCGATAAACTTCATAAAGGATTACACGCTGTAATTTTGGGTGCGAATGTTACAGAAAACAACCCTGAACTTATTCGTGCGAAGGAACTTGGACTGAAAATATTCTCATTTCCAGAATATATTTTCCAACAAACACGTAGCAAAACACGTATTGTAGTAGCTGGCAGTCATGGTAAAACCATTACTACTGCAGCTATTTTATTCGTTTTAAAGCAGTCTAAAATTGATACCGATTACATGATTGGTAGTAAAATTGAAGGCTACGATAATTGGGTAAAACTATCGTATGAATCGCGAATTGCTGTTTTTGAAGGAGATGAGTGTCCTACATCAACAATAGATCCTCGACCACAATTCCATTTATACAAACCTCATATTGCCGTTATTACTGGCATAAAAAGAAATCCAGACATAGTTTGTCAGGCTTTTGAAGCTTACGTAGAAGACTTTCAAAAATTCACCGAATTAATGGAAGTACAAGGACGCTTAGTTTATTTTAATGGTGATGAAAATCTGAATAAGATTGCACAAAACCTACGTCGCGACATTGTTTCATTCCCATACAATACGCCGGAGCATATGATTAAGGATGGAAAGACCTATTTAATCACAAAATACGGCGAAATTCCGCTAAAAATTTCCGGAGATTCCAACTTGCAAAATTTAGATGCAGCCCGCTTGGCTTGCCGTCAAATTGGAGTAACTGATGAGCAATTCTACTCAGTAATCTCCGATTTTTCATGACATTCGTATTAAACACAAACTATTGATTTACAACTATTGTAAGCATGACTGAAAAGCAAAAACTATTAGATAACCGATATATGCGTATGGCTCGCATTTGGTCAGAGAATTCGTATTGTGAGCGTCGTAAAGTAGGTGCATTATTGGTTAAAAACCAAATGATTATCTCCGATGGATATAATGGAACACCTTCAGGTTTCGAAAATAACTGTGAAGACGAGAACAATGTGTCCAAACCTTATGTTTTACATGCCGAAGCTAATGCAATAAGCAAAGTGGCTCGCTCGCACAACAGTAGTGATAACGCAACTTTATATGTAACCGCTTCCCCTTGCATTGAATGCGCAAAACTAATTGTTCAGTCGGGCATAAAACGAGTAGTATATGGCGAAAAGTACCGCATCATGGATGGTGTAGAGTTGTTAGAGCGTGCCGGTATTGAAATCATCTATTTAGGGGAATGATTGGAAAAACAGTCATTCCTTTTTTGTAAATATAAGAAAAAGAATTTTATGAATAAAAAGAATTTACTGCTGGTAGTAATTATATTTGTTTCAATTGTTGCCGGTATTATGTTGGGAAATTTATTGTCGCGCAGGGCAATAGGTGCAAGTCTATTTTCGCAAAAAGGACACAATAAAGTATCTGACGTAATGTCAATTATCGATAACTTATACGTGGATTCAGTGAATGTGAATCAAATGACTGAAGAGATGATGACTGACATGGTATCTAAGTTAGATCCACACTCGGTATACATTCCAGCTGCCGATTTAGCTGATGTAAATAGCGAATTGGAAGGTAGTTTTAGTGGTATCGGCGTCCAGTTTAACATACAGAACGATACAGTTATGATTATTGCTGTGGTGAGTGGTGGACCTTCAGAAAAAGTGGGTCTATTGGCCGGTGACCGTATAGTACAGGTAAATGATTCTAGTTTTGTTGGAAAGAAAATTTCTAACGAGAAAGTAATGAAAAAGCTTCGTGGAAAAGCCGATACAAAAGTAAAACTTGGTATTCGTAGACATGGCACGAAAGAAATACTTCATTACTCAGTCACACGTGGAAAAATACCGGTAAATACTGTAGATGTTGCGTATATCATTGAGCCAGGAGTTGGATTTATTAAAGTGAATAAATTTGGCGAAACTACTTATTCTGAATTTCTGGATGCCATTGCCCATTTGCGTGATCAGGGTGCAAAGAAGTACATCATTGACCTACGCGAAAATCCGGGCGGCTTAATGGATCAGGCTATAAACATGGTAAATGAGTTTTTGCCGGCAGGAAGAATGATTGTTTATGCGCAAGGAAAAGCTTATCCACGCAGAGAAGATAGATCAGACGGAAAAGGTAGCTGTATAAAACAACCAATTGTGGTTTTGGTGGATGAATTCTCCGCTTCGGCAAGTGAAATTTTCTCTGGGGCAATACAAGATAACGACCGCGGTATGATTATCGGTCGCCGCTCGTTTGGTAAAGGATTAGTGCAACAGCAACTTCCTCTGAAAGACGGTTCGGCTATTCGTTTGACGGTGGCACGCTATTACACTCCTTCCGGTAGAAGCATTCAGAAACCTTATGTAAAAGGGAAAGCTGAAGCTTACGAAATGGATATTATAAACAGGTACAAACACGGCGAATTTGACAGCCGGGACAGCATTCATGTGGCCGATTCGCTAAAATTCAAGACAGTCGGTGGTCGTACAGTTTACGGCGGTGGTGGTATTATGCCCGATCTATTTGTGCCACGAGACACTTCAGAATATACGTCATATTTGAATAAAGTGACTAATTATGGCTATCTGTATCAATATGCTTTTCAATATACCGATAGAAATCGTGATAAACTAAAGGCATTCAAAACATGGCAGGCAATGCAGCAGTACCTGAATTCTCAGAATCTATTGTCAGGCTTTATTCAATTTGCTGCCGGTAAAGGAGTTGCTGCTAATCAGGCTCAAATAAACGTATCGAAAAAACTATTGGTAAATCAATTACAAGCCTATATTTGCCGTAATACGCTTGGCGATAATGGTTTCTATCCCGTACTTTACAAAGATGATATCACCGTAAAACGCGCTTTAGAGCAACTGAAGAACAAGCATTAAAATAGCTTAGTTATAAAAGTAAAACAGGAGTTCCAATAATTGGAGCTCCTGTTTTGTTTTGGCTATGTTTTACTTAGCCGATACCAAAGATTTGAATCAAATCAATTGGTACAGAAAGGAAATTAAGATAGTGGATTATTCTTTAATAATTTTATGAGTACTTCTGCCTTGAGTTGTGTTCAGTTCAATTAAATAGAGTCCCTTCGAAAGGTCAGAAATGTCAATTTGCATGCTGTTTTTAAACGATTTAACCAAGGTTCCCTGAAGATTATAGACTTGTATATTTTTCAGATTAGTTGTTGTTGAAACAAATACCTTTCCACTGGTAACCGAAGGATAAACATAAGACTCAGGATCGGTTGTTGGATTTGAAACGGCACTCGGCAAATTCACCTTACGATCCGTATAAATCAACAACTGTCCGGCAGTCATGTTGATTGTCATTGCAGTATTTGTAACATTTAATGTCTCTCCAGTCATCAAGTTATACCATGTACCGGTCTTTTGGAAATTTGGATTGGCAGTAATTGATGCAGTTGCATTGAAGTTACCTAAAACAACCATGTTCAAATCGGTATGTGTAAGTGCAATTCTTCGTCCGGCATTCCAGTCGTTGACACCAATGTTAAGTGTCCATGTTCCATACGTAAACGCTGTAGGATATAATTTGCGCAGGGTTATAAATTTAGCACTTGCATCTGAAGCTGCTTTACGATGAGCCAACGTATACATTCCGTCCCAAACAGCCGGTTTCTCATTCGTACGACCGCCGTTAGAGTTAATAGAATAATCATAGCCCATTTCGCCAAATTCATAAATCATTTTTGGACCCGGAATTAACGTAGTGAAGGCCAAATTTAATGGAACACGACCTACACGCACTAAGGAATCGGTCTGGATTGTACCCAATCCGTATGTTTTAGCTTGATAAAAATTACGTTCTTCGTCATGACTTTCGGCATACCCAACCCACTGACGAGGCGAAGAACTCATAGCACTGAAGTCGCTACTCGTTTGATAACCCATTGCAGACTGAGAATATGAAGTGTTTACATTTCGCCACAAATACATACCTTGTGAAGCCAAATAATCTTCTTCGGTGCCACCAACAAAGTGTTCCAAAATAAACATTGCATCTGTTTTTACAGCTTTTACAGCATTGTAATAATCTTTTAAATTATCAACTCGCGTTTGGTCATAACTAGCCTCTGTTCCTGAATTTTGTGTAAATCCTTTTGTTAAGTCCATTCGGTATCCATCCACTTTATATTCAGTAATCCAGTATTGAAGAACCCTTTTAAAATACTCTTTTGTTCCACTAAAACTATGATTAAAATCATTCAATACGCTATATAAATGAGGAGCAGTTGCATTCATCCATGGGTTATTTGCCGCTGGTCGACTGTTTGTTGAATCCCAATAAAGTGCGGCAAATGGGCATAAACCTGATGCCTGATTAAATACCATATCAAGAATTACCGCCATGCCTCGTTTATGACATTCATCTATAAACTTCTTATACATTTCCGGCGAACCGTATGCTTTGTCCGGAGCAAAATAATGACTTGGATTGTACCCCCAACTATTATTTCCGTCAAATTCCTGAATTGGCATTAATTCAACAGCTGTAATACCCAGATTCTTTAAATAATCAAGCTTTGATATCGCAGATTCAAGCGATTTTTCTTTTGTAAAATCACGTAAAAGGAGCTCATAAATCACCATATTATCTTTGGATGGCATGGTAAAACTTGGAATTTCCCAACTGTAGGCAGTTTTTGCGGTTTGCAATGTAGCCACTAACCCCGTAGTTTTACCTTCAGGATAAGCTTTTAAATTAGGATAGATAGTATAATATTGATTGATCCATTTGTCATTCCATGGATCCTGAACCAACTCTGTGTACGGATCACTCACTTTCAGAATTCCATCAACAAGATACTGGAAACCATACTGTTGTCCCGGAGTTAGCCCTGTAAGCGTAATCCACCAATAATCTCCATCCTTTTTTAGTTGGTAGGCATTTAATTGAGTCCATTTATTAAAATCACCAATTAGAAAAACATTGGTTTTACCGGGAGCATACATTATTAACGTAGCCGTAGTATTGTCGATATAATTTATTCCATCTTTCAAACCGGTTGGTCTAGTTTGAGTAACAACTGCAGAAGGCACACAAACACTAACTGTATCTGCAACAACTACATTGCTTACAATTGCCTGTGCTATTAAAGTATAGTCACCAGCATTTGCGAAAGTGTATGAGTACGAAAGAGTTGTAGCCGCTGTAGCCGTTTGAACAGTTGTTCCGTTTATAAGTAAATTGAGAGTTGCGGAACCCGAAGCTGCAACCTGGATATTCATGGTAGTGCCCGCAGTAAGGCTTTGGCTCGAAGTTGGATTTGTAAATGCCACATTCAATCCTGTTTGATAAACATCCAGAAATATATCTGCTCCACCTGTATCTTTCCCTTGCAAGGTACCTGCACCGTTTCGGAAAACAAAGCACATCTTTTTCACAACTTCACCTGTGGCTAATCCATAATAATCCTTCAAACTTGGGGTAATACTCAGTTTCCATTTGTTATTTCCCAATGAAGTCATCTTGTATTTTGCCGAATTATCAAGCCATGTTGGAGCATGTTTCCAGTCGCTACTACTTGAACTTGCAGATGTGATAACTCCTGTATGGGCATAAACATCGGTGCCGGCGTAGTTTTTTAGTGCTGCAGTACCAAGAGTTGCATCAAAAATAACATCTACAGCTCCACCATCCTGAGTTACAAATGCGGGGGTGCTGGTAACTATTTGAGCCCAACTCAGGACTGAAATAAATAGCACTAAAATAGAAAGAGTAATTTTTTTCATTTGAATAGTAAATTTAAGTTTAAACGATTAGTATCAGAGATTTCAATACCTAAATCGAGACAAATATACACGCTTTGTTTCGTTAATAACATGCAACTTAAATGTGATTCCTGAAATTTCAATGCAAACGATTGCATTAATAAGAAAAAACCGCAATTATCGAGGTGTCAATTTCATACTGTTTTAAATAAGAATTAATATAGACAATTAGGAAACTCTGTGCTGATACAATAGAGGACTATTCTGAAGCTCTTATTTCTAAAACATCTTTTAACGAAGTGGTATAGCAAGGTGATAATTTCTCGTTCTTTAATTTCCACTTTCTGTCAAAACCCTGAGCTGCAATTTTGACTTTTTGTTTACCGTACGAAGCGTTCAGGCTGTCCATCACCATCATTACACGACGATATTTTTCTCTATCACGGGTATCAAACAAATCGCCTTGAAGCGGACGCTCCGGAACAATATCGCTCACAATTACTCCGGCTTTTCTATATCGGTAACCTTCTTTGAATATAGATTTCAAGCCTTTTAGAGCTGTATTTATCAATTCGGAGCTATCATTTGTTGGAACGGACAATTCAATGAGCACCTGATTATAGTATTGTGGCTGGTTGGTGGCATGTGGATTTGTATGAATGAAAACTGTCAAAACAGAGGCGTACGAGTGTTGAGTGCGTAATTTTTCGGCGCAGGAGGCTGTAAAATTAGCAACAGCTTCGGATATAGGAGCAAGTTCAGTAAGCCTATCGCCAAAACTGCGCGAGGTGCAAATCGACTTTTTAGCGGCTGGTCTGTCCATTTCAATACATGACGTTCCACGCAGCTCCAGCCAGGTTCGTTCACCAACTACCCCCATAGTGTGTCGCACCCAACTTTTGGTTCGTTGGGCAAAATCCCAGGCTGTATTTATACTGTAGTATTGCAGTTTTTTTGCCCATTGTCGTCCAATTCCCCACACATCGCCAATAGCAGTTAGCTGTAATGCTTTCTCACGCTTTTCTGGTGAATCTATAATGCAAACACCCTTATAATCGGGATATTTCTTTGCAAATTTATTAGCCACTTTAGCCAGCGTTTTCGTTGGTGCAATGCCTAAACTAACCGGAATACCTGTGTTGCGGGTTGTTGTACGGACAATTTTTTCGCCATAGGTTTTTAAATCGATATTGTCAAATCCGTGAAAAGGCAAAAATGCCTCATCAATAGAATAGATTTCTAAATCAGGCACAAAAGTGGCTATTGTGCTCATTACCCGATGTGACATATCGCCATAAAGAACATAATTAGACGAGAAAACAGACACCTTATTGGACTCAATTAATTCCTTTAACTTGTAAGCCGGTTCACCCATCGGAATGCCCAACAGTTTTGCTTCCGCCGAGCGCGCAATCACACAACCATCGTTGTTTGACAACACGACAATGGGTTTGCCATTAAGTGCCGGATTAAAAACCCTTTCGCACGAAGCATAGAAATTATTACAGTCAAGAAGGCCAAACATGAAATTATATAGGGCTGAAGTAAAACTACGAAAAAGCTGATTATTCCAAATAATGTCTGATTGACTTATTTCTTTTTATGGTTCTTGATAGAATAAGTAACCACTCCCCAAATGCAGAAATTATTCTCTTCGGTAACTTTGATAGGTTGAAATTTGGGATTAGCCGGAATAAGGAAAACAGCGTCAGATTCAATTTTAATGTATTTGAGCGTAAACTCTCCATCCAAAAAGCAAACAGCCGTATCACCATCCTGTGGCTCAAGGCTTTTATCAATCACCAGAATATCACCATCAACAATGCCGGCATCCTGCATAGACGTACCTTTTACTCTACCATAAAAAGTGCTCGATGGATTAGCCACCAACTCTTTGTTCAGGTCAATTTTCAAGTCGATATAATCCTGTGCCGGACTGGGGAAACCGGCTGCAATACCACCATCAACCAATGGCAAAGCCAGTTCGGAACTTATATTTGCCGAATAAAAGTCGATTTGATTGGAAGTGGCTATGTTTTTTATTTTTGACATGAAAACTATAACGATATGATTTATCAAACACAAAGTAACACATTTTCTTTCATAAAAATTTGGGACAGAATTCTCACAATTCTTAAAAATGTGTTTTAGTGCTGAAACAACTCATTCTGAGCCATAATATTCTCATTGCATATTATCCAACGACTTTATTTCTATAATGGATGTTTTTTTGTACTTTTGCAAAACTTTTATACATGTTGCCAACATATTTATAAGTCATTGGAACAGAATACTTTCAATTTAGAAACAAACTAAAAAACAATTCTCCAAATTATCATAACGCACATGAGTACCATTCAAATTAAAGACAAAACGTTTCGCCTATCGATTCCTGAATCCGAAATACTTGCCGCAGTTCGTAAAGTGGCCGAAGACATTAACCACGATATAGCTGGTAAAAACCCACTTTTCATCTGTGTTTTGAATGGAGCATTCATGTTTGCCGCCGATTTAATGAAAAATGTAAATATCCCTTGTGAAATTACATTCGTCAAATTATCATCGTACGAAGGACTGTACACTACCGGATCTGTAAAAGAGGTGATTGGTCTTAGCGAGAGCGTTGTTGGCCGAAATGTGGTTATTGTTGAAGACATTGTAGACACTGGCATTACTATGGAGCGTATTTTGAGCTCATTACGCGCTAAAGGTGCGAATGAAATTAAGGTGGCTACTTTTTTACAAAAGCCTGATGCTTTACAACGTGACATTACCGTTGACTACGTGGCAATGAAAATACCAAACGACTTTATTGTTGGTTATGGGCTTGATTACGATGGATATGGTCGTAACTTAAAAGACATTTACACTGTTGTTTCAGAATAAGAAAAATCCGTGAAACGAAATGCTTAGGTATCATAATCGTTTCATTTTAGTTAATATTTAAAATTTAAAAAATGTTGAACATTATTATTTGCGGTGCTCCCGGGTGTGGGAAAGGCACTCAAAGTGATTTAATTGTTGAAAAGTACAAGTTAAAACATCTATCAACCGGCGATTTACTTCGTGCCGAAATTGCCGAAAAAAGTGAACTTGGAGTTATTGCCGAAAGTTATATTTCTAAAGGCAGCCTTGTTCCGGATGAAATGATTATCAATATTTTAGCGAAAAATATTGAAGCATTTGGAAACGATATTAATGGAATTATTCTCGATGGTTTCCCTCGCACGCTGGCTCAAGCCGAAGCACTAGAGCAAATGATGAGCAAAAACGACAAGGTAATCAACGTGTTAGTTGATTTAAGTGTCAAAAAAGAGGAATTGATTGATCGATTGGTAAAACGTGGCCAGACTTCAGGTCGTAGCGACGATAACCTGGAAACGATAACTAAACGCTTACAAGTATACGAAACTCAAACTGCTCTGGTAAGTAGTTTCTATAAAAATTTGAACAAATACGCTGCCATTAACGGAATGGGAACCGTTGCAGAAATCTTCGGTCGCATTGAAAGCGTACTTGATTCAAAACTATAATTTACTGATTTTTAAATCGTTCAAA